>Ga0209275_10001288_pt1 | contig 10178 bp, 10 predicted proteins | sample HubBroMetageREF2_FD_188344 | JGI IMG/M metagenome (GOLD analysis project Ga0209275, IMG submission 188344) | Reference soil microbial communities from the Hubbard Brook experimental Forest, New Hampshire, USA - Hubbard Brook CCASE Soil... | ecosystem: Environmental > Terrestrial > Soil >...
CGGCCTACTAGCGGTCAATCCGGAATTGCAACGCTCCGGCCTCGGATCTCGCTTGGTTGCGGCCGCCGAGGAGTACTGTCGCGCCGCAGGCTGCGGTTTTATGGATCTTACCATCGTGAATCTGCGCACTGAGTTGCCTCCGTTTTATCAGCGTCTCGGGTACGTGGAAAAAGGGACTCTGCCCTTTCCTCCAGACCAACATCCAAACCAGCCTTGCCATCTGGTAAAGATGTCGAAACCTCTGGCCTGACTCCGCGCGCATTACCATAGTCTGCGATGGCTGCCGAGGCAACTTCCGGACCTAGACTCCTTTCGACGATCCACCATTGGTGGAAAGAGAACTCAGCGCGGGATGGGTTCTTTCCCACGTTGAAGCGTTTCTTCTCGTTGCTGTGGGAGTTCGTTCGCGAGTCGACTCCCGCGCGGCGACGGCAACGTTATGGCGATGTCGAGTATGACTGGGACTTCCGCGTGGATACGACTGGCGCAACCGTTGGCTGGCGCGATCGTTTGTCGGGGCATTTCCATTCGCCTTATCAACCAACTGAACCGGCGCTGTTTCACGAAATGCTCGCGAGCCTAATCCAAGCCAGTCCGAAAATCGATTTTCGGGAATTTACCTTCATTGATATAGGATCGGGCAAGGGCCGCGCCCTGCTGATGGCCGCGGATTATCCTTTCCGGCGTATCCTGGGAATCGAACTGCTGCCGGCATTGCATCGCGTGGCGCAGGAAAATATCAAGAAGTACAAAAGCGATTCGCAGCAGTGCTTCGCTATCGACTGCCTCCTGGGCGACGCTAGCGAATTCGGCTTTCCGCTGGAGCCGACCGTGCTCTATCTGTTCGATCCTTTGCCTGAATCTGGACTAGCGAGGATGATTAGCAACCTGGAGCATTCGTTGCGGGAACATCGTAGGCCGATGTTTGTGCTCTATCACAATCCTCTGCTGGAGCACGTGCTGGCTCGAAGTACAGCCTTCAAGAGGATTGTGGGGACGCATCAGTATTCGATCTTTTGGGGAGTTGATTTCCTGTTTTGAAGTGAAGCATCCCGAGCCCCGAGGTCAGCCCAGACGATCGGTTGACTTTACTCTCGAGGATGCCCCTCGATTGAGCGAAGGGGCACCCTCCTGAGCAAAAGCAAGCCCGATAACCCGGGCAGCTCACGGCGACCATGCCGTAAACTGATTCTGTGGATCTAAGTTCCATCCTGCGCAACTTTGTTGTCCTCGGACTGGTTACCGCGATTGCGGCCGCTAGCCCTATCCCCGACGTCCACGCCGTTGCACAGGCGGTGGACGAGCGGTACAACCATTTGCGCTCCCTGCAGGCGGAGTTCACGGAGATTTACCGGGGGGCCGGAATGGAACGTACTGAATCGGGAACACTTTGGTTAAAAAAACCGGGCAAGATGCGCTGGGAGTACCGTTCTCCAAGAGATAAGCTGTTCCTGAGCGACGGCAAGGATGCCTGGTTTTACGTCCCAGGCGAGCGGCAGGTGCGGCGGACGGCGGTTAAGAAGTTGGACGATTTGCGCTCTCCGCTGGCGTTTCTTCTGGGTAAGACGAAGCTGGAGAAGGAATTGCAGGGTTTAAGCTTGGCGCCCGATGTCACCCCGTTGGCGGCGGGGGATGTGGTTCTTAGGGGCGTCCCGAAGAGTTTGGCGGACCGGGTTAGCCAGGTTTTGCTCGAGATCACGCCGGAGCATTGGATCAGTCGAATTTTGATCGAAGAGGTGGATGGTTCGGTCACGGAGTATCGCTTTAGTAGTTATAGGGAGAATGTGGCCGTGCCCGATCAGCGGTTTCAGTTTGTGGTGCCGGACGGGGTTGAGGTGATTGATGGCGAGTTGGGGCAATAGCGATGGGAAGGACTGCAGATCCCTCGCTTTGCTCGGGATGACAATTCGTAGGATAATAAACTGCCTATATTCAAATACTTACAGACAATCCGAATGAATGAAGAGTGAAAGACGGGCGCATTACTCCCGATACAGTTTGACCGGCAATTAACAAATGTCTGACGGGCGGGAATGCTAGACTGGGGTGGGCAACGGTAAACGGACAGCGGCATGGCCGAATTCGTGGTCAAAATCGCGGACGAGCGTGGGCACCTGTTGGAGCAGGTCGAGAGCGGGTACTCGGAGGCCGAGGTTCGCGACCGCTTTGTGCAACAGGGCTTTCTGGTGTATTGGGTCAAGCCGCGGGGCATGTTCTCGGGCGGTTTCAACCTGCGGGCACGAGGCAAGGTCAAGCAGGGCCAGTTTCTCATCTTCAACTCGCAGTTCCTTACCTTGATCAAAGCCGGGCTTCCGATTTTGAATTCTTTGGACTTGCTGATCAAGCGGCAGCGGGATCCGTATCTGCAAAGCTTGTTGCAGAATGTGCGCGACCGGGTCAAGGCTGGGGAGTTGCTGTCCGACGCTTTTTCCGGGCAGGGAGCTTTTCCCAAGATCTACACCAGCACGTTGATGGCGGGCGAGAAGAGCGGAAACATGGAGGAAGTGCTCACCCGCTACATTGCGTTTCAGAGGATGGCGCTGACCTTCAAGAAAAAATTAGCGGTGTCGCTGGTGTATCCGGCTCTGTTGGTGACGGTGGTTTCGATCATGCTGGTGTTCCTGGTTACCTACGTGGTGCCGCAGTTCGCCAAGCTCTACGAGGAGATGGGAGCATCGCTGCCCACGATCACGATGATCATGCTGAATGTCGGGAACCACGCGCAAAGATATTTCCCAATTTTCGCGATTGCGTTGGTGGTTGCGGCGCTGGCTTTTTGGCAGTGGAAGAAAACCGATCGCGGGGCGGAACGGCTCGACCGCGCCATTCTCTCGCTTCCCTTGCTGGGCCAAATATGGCTGAAGTACCAGGTAGCAAACTTTTCCCGCATGCTTTCCACCCTGCTGGCAGGCGGTATGCCGCTGGTGCCGTCGCTGCAAACCGCGGGAGCTTCGATGAGCAGCCGGCGCATCCTAGTTGGCATTTCCGAGGCCGCTATTCGGGTACGGGAGGGGCAACCGCTGGCCAAGAGCCTGGAAGAGCAAAAAATGTTTCCCGAGTTGTCGGTGGAGATGATCGAAGTGGGCGAGTCCACGGGCGCCTTGCCGGCGATGCTGAACTCGGTGGCAGAGTTTTATGAGGAGGACGTACAGAACGCGCTGGGCGCGGCCATGGCCCTGATCGAACCGGTCATCCTCATCTTCATGGCAGTGATTGTGGGCGGAATACTTATCTCGCTGTATTTACCCATCTTCACTTTGGGATCTACGATTCACTAGGTTACTAGACGAGAAATAAGGCTCTGGCCTGGGTAGGTAGGTTTAGCAATGGCAACAACGACAGAAAACAAAGCGGTATTCGTGGGCGGAAACGGGACGGCAGCGCCCGGCACCCACGCCGAGGAACTGGAACGGGCGCAGGATATCGCGCGGCGTTATCGCTGCCAGTTCGTCGACCTGCATAACTTCCAGCTGCACCACGATCTGTTCAAAACCATTCCCGTTCACTTGATGTTCCGCTACAACTTCGTGCCGCTCGAGGAGACGGAAGATGGCCGGCTCGCGATCGCCATCGCCGATCCCAGCCAGCTGATGATGATCGACGAGATCAGCTTGCTTCTGGGCAAGCGCATCGTCACCAAAGTTTCGACGCTGGCGCAGATCACCGAAATCCTCAAGAAGACGGAGCAATCGAAGCGGGTTCTCGAAGACGCCAGCGAAGGCTTCGCCCTGGATGTAATCCGGGAGGATGAGTCCGGTTCCGAAGAGAGCATTTCGATCGACCGGCTGGCAACGCAGCAGGGTGATATCAGCCCGATTATTCGCCTGGTCGATACTACGATCTTCACCGCGCTGCAACGGCGGGCCAGTGATATTCACATCGAAACTCGCGATGATTCTGTGTGCATCAAGTTCCGCATTGACGGCGTGCTCACGCAAGCCATGCCGCCCATTGCCAAGGAACACCACTCGACCATCATTTCGCGTATCAAGGTGATGAGCGAGTTGGATATTTCCGAACGCCGGGTTCCGCAGGACGGACGTTTCCGCGTGCGCTATGGCAGCCCCGAGCGGCCCATCGACTTCCGCGTTTCGATTATGCCGTCGATTCACGGCGAAGATGCCGTGCTGCGCGTACTCGATAAAGAATCGATGAGTGAGAAGTTTCACAAGCTCACGCTCGATGTTGTCGGTTTCGATGAGGACGACCTGCGCAAGTTCCGACGCTACATCAAGGAGCCGTATGGCATGGTGCTGGTGACGGGGCCAACGGGCAGCGGCAAAACCACCACGCTGTACGCGGCCGTCAGCGAGATTAAAACCGACGAAGACAAAATCATCACCATTGAAGACCCGGTCGAATACCAGATTCGCGGCATTACTCAGATTCCGGTCAACGAGAAAAAGGGCCTGACTTTCGCTCGCGGACTGCGATCCATTCTGCGTCACGATCCCGACAAGATCATGGTGGGCGAAATCCGTGACACCGAGACGGCACAGATCGCGATTCAATCCGCGCTTACCGGCCACCTGGTTTTCACCACGGTTCACGCCAATAACGTTGTCGATGTGATCGGGCGATTCCTTAACATGGGCGTCGAGCCTTACAACTTTGTTTCTGCGTTGAACTGCATTCTGGCGCAGCGGCTGGTGCGACTGATTTGCGAATCCTGCCGTACGGCCACGCACTATGCCCCGGAGGTTCTCGAGGCCAGCGGGCTGGATCCGAAGACCTGGTCCGAGGTCAACTTCTATGAGGGGCAAGGTTGCATTGAATGCGCCGGCACTGGATTCCGCGGGCGAACGGCGATCCACGAATTGCTCGATTTGAGTGACCGCATTCGCGAGATGATTCTGCTGAAGAAGCCGACCTCCGAGATCCGGCGAGCTGCCCGCGATGAGGGTATGCGATTCCTGCGTGAGTCCGCCCTGGATAAAGTGCGAATCGGGCTGACGACGTTGAAAGAGATTAACAAGGTCACCTTCATCGAGAGCATGCGATAAGTTCACTCTCTTGACGGATGTCATTCCGAGCATAGCGAGGAATCTGCATTTTCCGCTGAGCACAGAACTGCAGATCCCTCGCTTTGCTCGCGATGACAAAAGGGGGCCTTGTCGGCAATCGGGCCGACCTTTCGGCCAGTGACTCTAGTGCTCTTCCAGCTATTGCATTTATGAGCGGCTGAGGGTTTTACTTGTATTAGGGCTGCTGGGAGTGGTGTCGGTAATGCGTTCTAATTTCAATTCGAGTTCCAAGCCGAAGCTGGCCTGCGAGATCGCTGCCGATCGTGTGCTCGCCGGACGGGTTTCGGAGCGAGGCGATGTGGTCGAAATGTGCGTTGCCGGAGAACTAGTCAAGGGCAGCGTGATTCCCGACTTGTTGGAAGCGAATGTACGCGAGCGCAAGAGCGTTTTCGACACCGTTCGGGAGACGCTGGGCAGCGTAAGCAGCCGGTCGCGCGACGTGATTGCCGTGCTGCCCGATGCCGCGGTTCGCGTGATGTTGCTGGACTTTGAGACTCTCCCCGCCAACCGAACCGAAGCCGAAAGTGTGGTTCGTTTTCGGCTGAAGAAATCGCTCCCTTTTGATCTCGACAAGGCCAAAATTTCTTACCATGCACAGCCTGCCACCACCGGGCTAAGGGTAGTGGCGGCGGTCGCGCTCAGCAGCGTCATCGAGGACTACGAATCCCTCTTCCGTGAGGCGGGATACAGCCCCGGCATTGTGTTGCCGTCCATGCTGGCTGCGCTGGGCGCGGCCAATGCGGACCGGCCCACTCTGGTTGTGAAAGTCGACTCGCGCACCACCAGTATTGCCATCCTCGACAAGAATCAATTGCTGCTCTTCCGTACTTTGGAAAACCCCCGCGGCGTATCGATTACCGGAGAGCAACTGGCGGAAGAGGTTTATCCCTCGGTGGTGTTTTTCCAGGATACTTACCACCTGAACATCGAACACATTTTCATCGCCGGTCTGGCGGACGCGGGTGGGGCCGTCCCCGCACTTCGCGCGCAGACTGGCGCCGAGGTCACTGAATTAGTCGCAAATTCGCAATTGGGTGCGAGCGTGGGTTCGCTTCCAAAGTGGAGGATGGCCGGGGTCGTCGGAGCCCTGCTTTCATAAATGCGCGTCGATATCAATCTCGCGAGCCAGCCCTACGAGGATGCCCGGCAATTCTGGATGCGCTGGGGCGGAGGACTGGTTGCGCTCGGTGTTCTTACCTTGCTGCTGTTAGTGATGACGGTAAATGGGTGGATCGCCGCGCGCAAAGACAGACAGCTGATCCGGCAATACGAGGCACAGAGTGCAGCCCGGGACAAGGAGAAGGCCGATGCGCTGGCGCTATTAAACCTTCCCCAGAACAGCACCACCCGGGACCGTTCGCAGTTTCTCAACGATCTTTTCCAGCGCAAAGCCTTTTCCTGGACCAAAGCTTTTGAAGACCTGGAGCAAGTCATGCCGCCACGGCTGCACGTGGTATCGATCCATCCCGAACTGGCGCCCGATAATGAGTTGGAGATCAAGCTGATCGTAGCCGGAGACTCGCGGGAGCATGCGCTGGACCTGGTAAGCAAAATGGAGGGTTCGAAACACTTCCACGACACGTATATTGAAGAGGAGAACACCACTCCCGCTAACGGACCTTCCGGGGATACCGTTCAGTTCCACATTACCGCGCTTTACGTGCCTGATGTTGGAAGCACCACTCTTGGAGGTTCGCAGTAAATGCCCGATCTCAGAGACACCCGGCGAAAAGTGAAGATCGCGCTGGCCGCCCTGGCGGTGGTGGATGTGATCGCGATCGTTGTGTTTTTTTCTCCCTTGGTGGGATCGGAAGCGTCGAGGCGCGAACAACTCGATCAGGCATGGAGGGAATTGCAGCAGAAGACGCGGGAGGTCGAACCATTACGCGGTCTGGATAAGAAGATTCCGGTCGCGCGAAAGCAGATTGCCGACTTCTACGACCAACGGCTGCCTCTGCAGGACTCTGCGATTTCGGCTGATCTCGGCAAGGTCGCGGCGCAAAGTGGCGCCAGAATCGAAAGCATTAAATACACCATGAAGGATCCAGAAACTGTAGGCGTACGGCGATTGGGAATTGAAGCGGATCTCGCCGGCGACTATTTGCAACTGGTGCGTTTCGTGAACGCCCTCGAGCGCGACCAACTGTTCTTCCTGGTGGATAGCGTGGTGCTGGGCGGAGAACAAGGCGGCATCGTCAAGCTGCAACTCAAACTGGAAACTTATCTCAAGACGGGTGCTGCCTAAGTGAAAACGGGTGCTGAGTGAAGGTCGGAGCTGAAAATCGGACGAAGCTGTTTGTGGCCATCGGTCTGATGCTGGTTGCCGTCGTGGTGTTGCTGTTCAATCTTGGGAGTTCATCTCCGAAGGCCGCAACGGTCGCGCCTCCGCTTACACCGCCGGTTCCGAGCTCTCGGCCTGTTGCTGCTGCGACGGGTAAGGCTCACGGCAAGAAGATTAGCCCCACGACCCGTTCGCTCGATCCCACTCTGCGCTATGACTGGCTGAAAGCCAGCGAAGATACCAAGTACGAAGGCACGGGACGAAACATCTTCATGACCCAGGCTGAAATCCCCAAACCGATAGATAACGGAAATACCGACAAAAAGGAAGCAGTGGACACTGGCCCTCCGCCACCACCGCCTCCGCCGCCCATCAACTTGAAATTTTTCGGATTCGCCAGCAAGCCGGGCGAAGCCAAGAAGATTTTTCTGTCGGAGGGCGAAGACGTCTTCATCGCGGCGGAAGGAGAGGTCGTCAATCGCCACTACAAAGTCCTGCGCATCTCGCCCACGTCTGTCGAAATAGAGGACGTGCTGAACAACAACCGCCAGAGCATTCCGCTAACCGCGGGGTAAGCGAATTAAGACCTGTAGAGACGTAGCTTGCTACGTCTCGGCTGGCCAAGACCCGGTTGTTGTCATCCCGAGCGAAGCGAGGGATCTAGGCTCTTCCCGGGACGATTGAATAACAACTGACTGTGAAAAACGTGACATCACTCCACTCCATCCCAAACCAGCGCCGTCGCACCGAGCGCGGATACATCCTCATCACCCTCATACTGTTCGTCGCGCTCATCGCCATCGCCGCCGTGGTCATGGCTCCCGTCATCGCTTTCCAGGTAAAACGCGATCGCGAAGAGGAACTGATTCATCGCGGGGTCCAATACTCGCGGGCGATGAAACATTTCGTTAAGAAATTTGGCCGTTATCCAACCCGCATCGAGGAACTGGAAAACACTAACCAGGTCCGCTTCCTGCGCAAACGCTACAAAGACCCTATCACCGGAAAAGACTTCAAGATTCTTCACATGGGCGACGTACAGATGTCGTTCGGAGCGGGGCTGGCAGGAGCTGTTCCAGCTGGCGGTTTGAATCCCGGTCTGAATCCCGGCGGTCTCGTCACTCCGGGAATGGGTGGCCCCGGCGGGCCCGCAGGACTCCCCAATGGCGCCATGAATACAGTGGCCATGGCCGGCGGTCTGGCGTCCGCCATCAATGGGAGCAATCCGGGCCAGGCCTCCGCAGGAAGCACATTCGTAACCCCTAGTCCGGGGCAGAACTCACCGGACAACCCTGATAACGAGAGCGCAGCGACCGGGGCCAATCAAGGCCCAAATCCAGGGGCACAGGGTCCGGGCGCGTCAGGCCCGGGCGCTCCAGGAGCTTTCGGCGGAGCTACCACGACGGGCGGCGGCCCTCAGGTCTTCGGTGGCGGACCTATCGTTGGAGTCGCCAGTACAAGTAAAGACAAAACCATCCGCGTCTTTAACAAGAAAGACCACTACTATCAATGGCAATTCATCTACGATCCGAGCTCTGATCGCGGTGGACTTCTGACCACGCCCAACCAGCCAGCACTCCAAGGGGCAGGCGGTGCTATACAGGCGAGTGCTCCCGGAGCCCCGGGCTCGCCGGCAGCGCCGGGCGGCGGCCTCTTAGGACAGCCCGGGCCCGGCATCCAGCCCGGCCAACCTACACAACCCGGTATGCAAACTCCGCAAATGCCTCCCGAGCAAAATCCCTAGCGTCAATCTGGAATCTGCCCTGAGTTGTTTTGCGATACCCGATCCCTTTTAGAGACTGGCAATGCCGCGACGAATAAAGTCACGATTCGAGCCTCTTTGGAATTTCACCCGTCGGCGGCGACCCTCTGAAATAGGTGTACAATCGCTGCGCTTTTGATTCCATTGAAGAAAATTCTGGCAGGAGTGTGCTCAAGAAATTTACCCAAGGGGGAAAACGATGAAAAGTTGGAGAACGTTACTGCTGGTTTTATTCGTGTTGCTGTTCGTTATCGCGGTGACTGCGGCCAATGCGCCAACCTTGACCTTTAAGTTCACCACGGTCAGGGTGCCGGGAGCGTTAAACACTTCTGTCGAGGGAATTAACAACACGGGGGTGATCGTCGGGCAATACGAAGCGGGGAAGGGGATCACGCGCGGCTTTATGCAAGCCAGCGCTAAATTGACCCATATCGATCACCCGAATGGATCAAACACCGTTTGCAGAAATATAAATTCCAGTGGCGTGATCGTGGGCAATTACGAGGATTCCAGCAGCACGGTCAGGGGGTTCTTGTATCAGAGCGGCAAATTTACGGACATCCCCGGTCCCGCGGGAGCGAGGTCATCAGCAGCCAACGGGATCAACGACAACGGGCAGGTTGTCGGCTCCTACGGCGACTCCAAGGGGGTGGTGCACGGATTCCTGCTAAAGGGAAAAACCTATAAAACCCTGGACGTACCCGGTGCCACTACGACGATTGCTTCCGGTATCAATATCAAGGGCGATATCGTGCTGTACTGGGCGATCGGAGGGGGGCCCACCCAATCGTCTCTGTACAGCGGCAAGACCTACAAGACGATTAACGTTCCCGGCGCGGTAGAGTCCTATGCCGAAGACATCAACGGCGCGGGCGACGTTGTCTATCAATGGTTCCTAAATGACTTCCATGCAGAGGGTGCGCTGCTCCATAACGGAACATACTACAAGTTCGAGCACCCCAAGAGCATGTACACCTACGGTGCCGGAATCAACGACCGTGGCGTCGTCGTGGGATTCTACACTCCCTTGAGCGGTCCCGGGGGAGGTTTCAAAGCGACCTACTGAGAGCAGCAACGGTCGACGACCGCAAGAATGCAAAAAAGCCTCATC
>Ga0209275_10001289_pt1 | contig 10177 bp, 8 predicted proteins | sample HubBroMetageREF2_FD_188344 | JGI IMG/M metagenome (GOLD analysis project Ga0209275, IMG submission 188344) | Reference soil microbial communities from the Hubbard Brook experimental Forest, New Hampshire, USA - Hubbard Brook CCASE Soil... | ecosystem: Environmental > Terrestrial > Soil >...
GTTCACTATCGGCCTGTAGCGCGCCCGCGGCTGCTGCCCACACGGCTCCGAGCCCGGCGAGGTGCCAAGTCCAGTCGACGATGTTGGATACGAGGAATGCGACAGTAATCGGAGCAAGTAGCCAGAACGCTGGGCCCTTGACGCTCCGCCACACGATCGCAGCCGTTGATGTGTACAGCAGCACGCAGAGCAGCAACCCCGCCACACCGAGCTCCGCGGCGAGTTCGAGTGGAAGATCGTGCGCATATAGCGTCGGTGCGGAGCCCTGATGGCGGACTGACGCCGCGAAGTATGCGCCCGCACCTGCACCAAATGCAGGATGTTCAGACCACGTTTGAAGCGCGGCTTCCCACTCTCCTCCACGGCCGTGGAGGAACTCTGCGGGGTGGCTTGCCAGTGCGCTGGTGTGGCGGCTAGCACCGTGCGCTGTGCGCTCGGCAGTATGCGCCCTTGGGGCCATAACAAGCACGAGCACGAGGACGAGCCCAACGCCGCACGCGGCGGAGGCGAGGAGGATTCGGTTGCGCAGCGCCCGTGCTTGCCGCCCCAGGGGCCAGGCGACCCCGCATACCAGGGCGAGGCCGGCCAGTCTGATCAAGCCTTGCCAACCGGGCGCAGCCGCACGCAGGCCGTCGTGCTCGCCGAGCACGCTGGGCGCAACAAGTGCGCCGAGCGCAACGATGCCCGCCGTAGCGATGGCTGGCGACCGTTGGGATGATCCCGCGGGTGGCCGCAGGATCATCCCCACAAGCAGGGCCGCGGCCATTGCCATGCCCAAACGGCTCGCCGACAGGCCGAGTACTGCGCCGGCGAGTACCGCCCAGGCGCCAGCTGCGCCGGCTATCGCGGGTGAGCGGCGGCTGGCTAGCGAGCAGAGCGTTGGGAGCGCACCGAGCTGCAACACCGCTAGGGCCGGGGAGTACTCAAATGAGCCGCCCGGCCGCCAGACACCGCCGATCCTTTCGGCATAGGGAAGGCTGTGCGATGCGACCGCATGCAGGCCCAATATCGCCTCGATGAGTGCGAGCGCAGCAACCGCGCCGCTGAACCACCATGGGCCGATGCGTCGCGCCAGTGCGCCGGCGGTAACGAACACCGCCGCATAGCCGCCAATTGCAAGGCCCGCCTGCAGCGCGGCGACGCGTTCGTCCAGCGTCCACGCAGCACTGGCGATGCTGAGAGCTGCAAGGGCGGCTAGCGCGAGTGCCACACGTGAACGGGTGGCACTCAGCAGAGCTCGTCCGTCTAGAGCGCACGCGGCGAGTAGCGCGACGCCGGCGAGAGCGACGAACAGCGACTGCGACGCAGTGTCGAAACCGCCGTCGTTGAGAACCGTAATGCCTACTGTCGCGATCAGCCCAGCACCGATTGCGCCGCTCGCCAGCAACGATCGGCGGCGCGCGCGGTGCAGCTGTATGTAAAGGGTTAGCGCCCTTGAGTTGGTCACTGAACGGGCGAGCCAGCTCGTCTAGCGCTCGCTTGCGGTGTGGACCCGTCTAGCGATGTCGGCCGACGTCCAGCTATCGGACTTGTTAGCCTGCCGGATCGTTCAAATGGGGGGTGTCGCGTGCGTGATGGACACGGTCGGGATCGAGGCTGGCGGCGCGTAGCCCGTATTGCGCTAATCGCCTGCGGGCTCCTCATGGCCGTCGCGGGTGTTGCGCTGGGCGCATCGCAGATCAACCTGTCGGCGTCATCGCAAGCGAGTCACGTAGTAGACCTCGTCGTCCCCACGAGCCCCGCCCGCAAGATTCACCCGGTCGTGCATCGCGCAACGGTCAAGCCGGCAGCGTCAAATCGCGCGGTCGTATATCTGCCACCGCCGGCGAGCTCATCGCCGCCGTCGATCTCTGGCAGCGCTGTGCAAGGGCAGACATTGACTGAGGTTCATGGCGCGTGGTCGAGTAGTCCAACGAGCTACAGCTACCAGTGGCAGCGTTGCGAGAACTCTGGCAGTGACTGCGTGGCAATCGCAGGGGCGACCGGGCTGACCTACCTGCTCGCACTGGCCGACGTTGGCGCGAGTATCCGCGTTGCAGAGACGGCGAGCAACAGCTCGGGTTCGGGTTCCGCGGCGCTCTCGGCACAGAGCGCGATTGTACAGGCGCCGTCGACGCTGACCACGGCCTCGATTGTCGCGCCACCAGTGCTCGGACAGCGCGGCATCGCAGCCGTCATAGCTGGGAAAGTGAGGATACGCCTGCGAGGGACGAGCGGGTTCGTCTCGCTTACGAGCTCGATGAGCATTCCCAACGGGAGCGAAGTCGACGCCACAGACGGTCGCGTGCTGATCACCGTGGCGAGCGCGACGCCGGGAAAGACGTCCAGCGCGGAAGTCTATGGTGGGGCGTTCTTGTTCGATCAAAAGAGCCGAGGCGCCGGTAAGGCCGAGCTCCGGCTTTCGCTGCCGCTCACGGGATGTCGCGGCTCGGCCGTAGGTGCAGCGCCGGGCGGACTGCGGGGGCTGGCAGCCAAGCACGACTCCAAGCCCAGCTCGCGTCGGCTTTGGGTTGCTGAGACGGGCGGGAGTTGGGGAACTAGCGGTCGCTATGTGAGCACCACGGTGGAGGGCACACACTGGCTCACCTTGGACGAATGCGACCGATCCGAGGTCAAGGTCCTTGCCGGTCGGGTGCGGGTTCTCGATCTGGTCAGCAAAATCACCCGGATCGTGTCTACAGGCCAGCAATATGTCGCCGTCAAGTAGGGAAGATTCCCGCGAATGACCACATCTCAGACCGACGGCGACCCGGTCGCGCGGCACTCGCTCTCACCACGCGAGCTCAAGCAGCTGCTCGCGGCCGAGCGCGCGGGGCAGCCGTTCCTCGCCTTGCGTGACCAGGATCGCAACCTCGTCGTGTTCGTGCTCGATCAATCGGGCAGAGCCATCACGGTCGGTCGCCGCGCGGAGACAGACCTGTCGATTCCGTGGGATGGCGAGGTCTCGGGTTTGCACGCAGAGCTTCAGCTGCTCGGCGGAGAGTGGACGGTCCTCGACGACGGTCTCTCAACCAACGGAACGTTCGTCAATGGTGAGCGCATCAGCGGGCGTCAGCGCCTGCGGGATGCGGATCGTGTTCGAGTGGGGCGCACGGTCCTCGCCTACAACGCTGCCGAAAGCTCGCTGGCAGAGCAAACGACGCCCGCGGGCGAGCGCCTGGCGCTCCCGGAATTGACCAGCACCCAGCATCGCGTGCTGGTCGCATTGTGCCGACCGTATCGCGACGGTCCCAGCTTTGCCACCCCCGCGAGCAACCAGGCGATCGCGGGCGAGGTGTTCCTCAGCGTCGATGCCGTGAAGATGCATCTCCGAACCATGTTCGGTCGCTTCGAGTTGAGCGAGCTGCCGCAGAACCAAAAGCGCGCCAGGCTGGCAGAGCTCGCGCTGCAGCTGGGCGTCATCTCACAACGCGACCTCGCCTGATGGGCCGCCTGAGCAGCGCATCGGGGTGTGCTGGCCTAGCCCTTGGGTGGGCTCTCCGGCCGGCGCCCAACCCCGAGAATCCTGGAAAACGAACTCCAACATGGGGAGAGCACGATGGCAACGCACAAACACGGCTTTGACACGAGGATGCATGACCGGAAGCGCTCCTCGACAGATCGCCACCTGATTGCGTCGATCCTACGCACGTCGATAGCCGCATTCGTCGTGGTCCTGATCGCCGCTTCTCTGCATGCGGCACCCGCTGCCGCCGACTGGACTGAACCGCTTCCCGTCGATCTGGGCAACTCGCTGGAAGCTGTCACCTGTACCAGCGCGAGCACGTGTCTCGCGCTCGACAGCGCCGGCAACCTGATCGCGTCCGACGCGAATGGCCTGGGCCCGGCGGCCGCTTCGGCGTGGACGACACCCACGCCAATCGGGTTTACAGGTAACGGTGGCACGTTCACGGCGATCTCATGTCCGGGCGGGCTGAGCTTCTGCGCCGCGTTCGACAGCAACGGGAACGTGTTTTACTCGAGCGACCCACTGAGTCAGGCTGCCACGTGGAAGACTTACGCGGCACTCAATGAAATCTTCGGCGGTAACACCGAAAGCGGGGAGAACACCGACCAGGCTGACGCGCTGGCATGCGCGCCGCCGAGCAGCAGCGAATCGCCGCCGGCGTTCTGCTTGGTGGCGGACACGCACGGCAACCTTGCTTACACGACAGAAATAACCAGTGCGCGCAGCGAATTCGGCGGCCTGACCTGGAGCCCGCCCTACTCGGCAGATCCCTCCTGGGACGAATACGAACCGACGGCGATCACCTCGATCTCCTGTCCTTCCTCGAGCCTATGCCTTGCCACCGACAAGCTAGGCAACATCATCGAGTCGACAGACCCGGTGGAACAGGCACAGAACGATGAACAATGGACTGTGCTGAACTCGATCGACGCGGGCGCAGGCAGCCTCAACGGCTCTCCTGGCGTCAGGGGCATCTCCTGCCCAAGCGTGACGCTGTGCGTGGCGGTGGATGGCTCTGGCAACATCCTGTACACGGAATCGCCGGCCGCAACCCATCAAGGTGGCTGGACGGTCGTGTCGAGTCTCAACCCCGAGGGTGGGATCACGGGCATCTCCTGCCCCACCACCACGGAGTGTGTCATCACCGATCAGGGCGGCGACATCCAATACGGGATCGCGCCCTTCAACAGCCGCACTCTTCTAGCTCCCGTTGTCCCGGTGGTGGCGGCTGCTTCGCCGCCACCACCTCCGCCGCCCCCTGCAAGGCCTTCGATCTCCCGACTTACGGCCACGATTCACGGTGCACAGGTGGTGATCTACTGCAGCTCCGGCAGCGGCGGATGCAGCGGATCAGTGACCCTGTCCATAACGGAGAAGATCGTCGCCAGCCGGATCGTCGCATTCACGGCGACGCGCAAGAAGGCGAAGGCGAAGGTCGTAGTCATCGGCAGGGCTTCCTTCGATATACCCAGCGGCACGATGAAGACGATCAGCGTCCACTACAACAAGACCGGCAAGTCCCTGTTGCACCGCTATCACAAGCTGCGGGGCAAGGTAGAAGTGGTTCAGGGAGCGGTTGCCGTCAGTACCACGGGGCGCCTGTAACTGCGTTGATCTGACGCCCGTTTGGCGGCTTCGTTTGCACGGTCAGCCCCGCCATCGGGCTGACCGTGCTCGCTTTGGTAGAGCGATTCATGGCGAGGACTCCTCCGATACGACGGTCGCAGCGGACTGGCTGGCCGGCGGAGCGCCGTGCGAGGCAGCGCTCGGAGCCGCGGGTGCAGGAGTCTCGGCGACCGCGATCCCCTGGGAGCGCGCGTAGGCGTGGGCGAGCGCGGTAGCCGAGGGAAAGCGCGCGGCGGGATCCTTCGCCATGCCGCGCGCGATCACCTCATCGAGCTGGTCGCAGAGGTCGGGCCGCACACGGCTGGGAGTGGGGGGCGGAGCACTGACATGCGCCCACATGGTCGCTGCCTCACTGTCTCGCTGAAACGGGGTCTCACCGGTGAGGCACTGGTACAGCAGGCCGGTGAGCGCGTACACGTCGGCGCGCGCATCCAGCTGCTCGCCGCGAATCTGCTCTGGCGCCAAGTAGTCGAGCGTGCCGACCCAATGACCGACCTTCGTGGCGCCTGAGGGCGCGCCCACGTGCTTGGCGACGCCGAAGTCCGTCAGGTAAGCGTGCTCGGGCTCATCCGCCGTCAGCAGCACGTTGGCGGGCTTGACGTCCCTGTGCACGAGGCCGTGCGCATGAGCTGCGTCGAGCGCTCCCGCGATCTGGGTGACGATGCGTGCTGTACGCGCGGGCATGAGCGGGCCAGTACGTGTGAGGAGCTGCCCGAGATCGAACCCCTCGACGAGACGCATCGCGATGAACAACAGGCCGTCATCCTCGCCTGCCTCGTATACAGGGATAACGTTGGCGTGCTCGATCGCGGCGGCAATCCGCGACTCATTGGTGAATCGCTCGCGGAACACCGGATCTCCAGCGCGCTCAGTGGCAATCAGCTTGATCGCGACCGGGCGCTCGAGCGTGAGCTGGGTCGCGCGATAGACGACTCCCATGCCACCCTGTCCGAGGATCTCCTCCAGCCGGTAGCCGGCGATGATCGCCGTGGGCTCCAGCGGACGTCCACCCGGCCGATGCAGGACCTGCTCGACGAGCCCGCTGGAGCCGGCCGCGAACAGGTTTCGCAGGTGCTGGCGTTCACGGCCGTCGGACCAGATCCCGAGCAGTGCTGTGCCGCCTGTGCTGAGCGCGAGCGCAGCGAGCGGATCGCCGTAGTCGAGCACCGCGCCAGAATCGAATGCGAGCTGTGTCGCCAGCGACCACGCGCCAACCAGCACCAGCCCGGCCAGGCACGTGCCGAGCGTGCCCAGGCGTGTGCCGGTAAGCGGGACCAGCAATGCCAGGGCCACGATCAGCAGCACGGTGATGAAGCCCGCGGGGCTGCGCAGCGGAAAGCCGGCGAGCACAGTGGAGATCGCGTCCGCCTGCACTTCCGGTCCCGACATCGGACTGCCCGCAGCGGTGGTGTGCATGTCCTGCAGCACAGCTGCAGTGGCTCCGATCACCACCACCTTGCCGCGTACCTGCGCATGGGTGAACCGATCGTGCAGTACCTGTATGAACGAGAGGCCACGGACGGTTCCTGGCGGCCCGGGGAAGTCGATCCAGCCGCCACGCAGCTGTGTCGGGTCCGCGTTGTGGCCGGTCAACCTGCGCTTCACGGCTGCGGCGATCGAGGGCAGCCCGTTGACCTCGGCGAGCGTGTGGCGCAGCACGCCGTCGGGGTCTGCAAGGAGATCGGCAGCCGCGGCTTGGTCGCCGATGGCGGTCAAGTTGGCGTTACCGCCAAGCACCTGCGTCGCCCCTGAGGGGGAGATGAGCGATGTCGCGAACACGACCGGCGCGGCTCGTTGTGCCGCTTCGAACAGAGCATTGTCGGCCGCCAGCGTGGTGGGACGGTCGAAAGAGATGTCATAGACGATCAGGCGAGCGCCGGCCGCGTGTAGGTTTGCGAGGACGCGCGCGTCGAGTTGGCGCGGGAACGGATAGCGAGGCAGCTGGCCGAGGCTGTCATTGTCGATGCCGACCACCACCACGTCAGCGGGAGGGTGCTGCTTGCCGCGCAACGAGAAGCGGGCGTCCACAGAATCTCGCTGGAGCCCGTTGAGCACGCCGGTGGCGTGGATGGTTATTCCCGCGGTTGCCGCAAGCAGCCCTACAGCGAGCAGGCTCAGAACCCGACGCCTCGTTGCTCCCCCCCGCATAGTCCAAGAAGCGTAATCGCTCAACAAGGAAGGTCGTGCGAGCGCGCTATTGACTTCTATTGGTGGTCGTCAATAATCATCGATAGAGGTCGATGAAGCGCAGCACGAACCCGTACACGCCTGGCGCCGGCAAGCGGCCCGCAAAGCTCGCCGGTCGTGACCGCGACTTGGAGAACTTTGCGCTGCTGCTCGAGCGTCTCAGTGCTGGACGCCATGAGCGCAGCATGATCTTCTCCGGCCTGCGCGGTCTTGGTTCACACTGCACCTCCGTAGTTGCTAGTTGATCATTCGGTCCAATTGGGCGCCGGGAACCTCGATTCTTAGGCCCTTTCGGCGTCCTTGGGTGACTTGGATTGCTCGTAGCTCGCCGCGTTGGACCTTGTGCAACACGGTTTGGCGGGCGCAGCCGAGTAGTCGTGCGGCTTGATCGAGCGGCACGTACCCGTCGGGCACGTCGGGTAGGAAGCGCGCGCGGATCTCCTGGTTGAGGCGGATGCGCCAGGGAGCGCCGGGGGTGGTTTGCTCGCCGGGGAGTAGCCCGTCGCGTAGCCAGCGGTGGATCGTGTTGGTGGAGACGCCGAGCTCGCTGGCGGCCTGCAGGATCGTGAGTAGCTGGCTGGCCGGGTCCGGTGGTGGCGCGGCGGGGATGCCGGCTTTGACGCGGACGTTGCGTACGCGCGACTGGGTGAATGGCAGTCCGCTGGCGGTCAGGCGTCCCTGGATGGAGAGGGTCTGGGCGATCTGACGGTCGGGATAGTGCGCGGCGAGACGGCGGATCAGCTCGGTCGTGTCCTCGCTCGTGCGCCGGCGCTCGAAGACGTTGGCGGCGAGCTGCACTTGGAGCTCGGTCGTGGCGCCTCCCTCCCAGCAGATCTCGAGCGCCGCGCGGCGCTCTGAGGTGTGGACGGTGAGGACGATCTCGTTGATCAGCGTGCGCAGGAGCTCCTTGCGGTCGCGGTCGCTGGTGGTCTTCGCGTTCCACAGGCGGGGCAGGTCGCGTGCCAGGCGTGTGAGCGCCTGACGCTCCTGGTCGTTGAGCGGCGCGGGACGCGCCCGCTCGAGCGCGGCGAGCTTGACGCGCTCGTGCTCTGCGGCGGCGAGTGCTTGCTCGAGCTTTCCCTCCAGCGTCCTGGCGACCAGCCGGTTCTCTGGCTCGCATGCGTCGAACTGGCGCTCTGCGCGCTGCGCCTCGAACTCGGCGCGCTCCAGCGCGAGTCGCTGACCGGCCAGGCGCTGCTCGTGTTGTTGCTCGAGCTCGTGGATCGCCCCGGCTGTCGCCTCGACCCCGGCCGGTGTGACCGCGTCGAGAAAGCACGCGACCACGGCGCGCTCCAGTCGCTTACCGCCGAGGGACTGGCACGCTTTGCCGGTCGCGTGCAGGTCACGGCCACGCACGCACGCATACCGGTGGCTACGGCCGCCCTTGCCGGCGTAGGCGATCTGCATCCGTCGCCCGCAACACCCGCAGCGCACGAGGCCCTGAAGCAACGCATGACCCTCGCGCGCGACGCCGCTCCCTTGGCCCTGGCAAGTCATGTTCGCCCGCAGCCGCTCGCGGGTGGCGAGGTATTCATCCCAACTGACATAGCCGGGATGGTGCCCTGGCAGGCAGACAGACCACTCCCCGATCGGCACCTCGACATCGCGAACGCGTATCCGCCCGTCCTCTCCCACGCGCTTCTCGCGGCGCGTGCGGCCGAACACGAACGCGCCCGCGTACGCCGGGTTGGTCAGCAACTTGTGGACCGCGCCATAGCTCGCGCGCGCCCAGCGGATACGCCGCTGACCGACCGTGCGCCGCGGCAGCAGCTGCTCCTCGCCGGCCAGCTCCATCACCACCTGGCGCGCCGAGCCCAGCCGTCGCCACAGCGTGAACACCCGTTCGATCGCGTGCCGCACCTGCTCATCAGGGCACAACACGATCAGGCCGTCCTCGTCGCGATCCAACCCGACCGGCAGCGGCATGCGCAGCTCGCCGCGCTCGGCCTTGTTGCGCAGCCCGCCGTCAAGCCGTGCGCGGATCAGGTGCAGCTCGGCCTCGCTCATCGTGCCCTTCAACCCCAGCAGCAGCCGGTCGTTGAAGTCCGCTGGCGAGTACACGCCGTCGGCGTCAGCGATCAGCGTGCATGTGAGCGCGCACAGATCCAGCAGCTGATGCCAGTCCGCCGAACTGCGAGCGAAACGCGATACCTCGAGCGCGAGCACCAGCCCGACATGACCGAGACCGACCTCGCAGGCCAGCTCCTTGAAACCGAAGCGGCCCTCCGTCGAGCTGCCCGACCGGCCGGTGTCCTCATCAACGACTACGACCGACTCCGCCGGCCAACCCAGCTCAATCGCACGCTCCCGCAACGCGTACTGACGCGCAGCAGACTCCACGTTGCGCTCCACCTGCCCAAGCGTCGACTGGCGCACATACACCACCGCCCGCCGACGAAGGTGCGCCTCGGTGACCTTCCCATGCTCACTCATCGCGCTCCTCCTCCACCAGGCCAGCCAACAGACGCGCCAACGCCAGCACGATCGCCTGCTGGGCCTGTGGCGGCAACGTCTCCCACACCGCCGCCCCGACCACACTCTGCTCGCCCATCACGAGCGCCAACTGTCCAGACACGCTCACCTCCGTTTTCGACCAAGGCTGCGCCCCGCGCCGGACGCTGCGCGGCCCTCAACGCCCCGAGGCGCTCACCCAACAGCCGCCACGCCCCCGGCGTCGCGACCGCGCCCAGCGAACGCTCCCCCACCGTCCGCCGCGGCAGATCAGTCCACCGCGCCGGGATCTCACCCACACTGCCATCCACCAGCCGACACACCACAACCGTCTCACCCGAAGCGTCATCCGTCGTCCAACCACGCACCTCAAGCTCCTGCCCACGCAGCCCTCCCGGAGCAGCGATCAGCCGAACCCGCTCCGGCAACGGATCCACAACATGAGTAGTGCAACGCCTATTCGCG
>Ga0209275_10001290_pt1 | contig 10176 bp, 7 predicted proteins | sample HubBroMetageREF2_FD_188344 | JGI IMG/M metagenome (GOLD analysis project Ga0209275, IMG submission 188344) | Reference soil microbial communities from the Hubbard Brook experimental Forest, New Hampshire, USA - Hubbard Brook CCASE Soil... | ecosystem: Environmental > Terrestrial > Soil >...
GCCAGCCGACCAGCGATGCTCCCGAGCGGCGCATTGCTGAATTGCAGCACATCCCAGACGTCCAACTCCTTGAGGAATTTCCAGGCTGCGGAAATGGCCGCATCGCCATGCGGACCTGAGCTGCACACTGCGTCAAAGCGCCCTCCGTGGGCATTCACGGGCGCTCGAAGATTGCGAACCGGCACCCCACCGACTATACCTTTCTCTTCCACCAGCGGCAGTACCAGACATAGCCGTCCGTCGTCCCTGACCGCAATCAGCATGACTTTTGCGCCGGGCGAGAAGGCCCGTAGATGAGCACGAATCCACTCGGGGCGATAGAAAGGTTGATCATCAGCGGCGTCGGCGCACAGGCTTCGCCATTCGTCCGCCAAGCTGTCGATAGCCTCCGCACCGTCGCGGTGGACGCTGACGACCATGCGGCCAGGGCTGATCTGAGCCGGAAATTTGTGCCCTATCGTCATGACATATGCGAAAGCGTGGACACATGAGATTGGCGTCTAGCCCAGCCACTCAACTCGGCTGAACGACCACCGGATGCCATTACCCAGGAGCCGGTGCGCGGCGCTATCTGGCTTGGAATACGCAACGACCCGTGCGGTCTTTTCCCGTGGCCGAAATCCGCTCATCTTGAACGCCGACATCAGCTCACTGCCCTCCGAGCAATATCCACACACTGCTCGGATTTTCTGACGGCGGCAAATGCCAATCAGCGCGTCAAGCAAGAGAGGCCCGACCTGGCAGAGTTCCCACCCAAACAATTCCACAAGGGATGCGATCCCGTCGGACTCCGCCACAAAAACCGCAAATCCCAAAAGTTCCCCGCCTCGACGAGCCACCAACACCCGGTGCTCAAATTCGGGGTTTTCCCTGTAGCGATAGTTCAAATCTTCCGAGGAGCGGCGGTGTCGGATCGCGCCGGCGCTCGAGACCCGGCGGTCCAGCACGGAAAACTCCTCGCCGAAATCTCCTTCGTGTGGGAGGACTTCCACGCCCTGCATGGGCGAGTTGTTGCCGCGCGCGCCAAGAAAACTATTGGTCACAGCAACGGCGGGCTTGGTCCAGAAGGCATTTCCGATCCTTCTCGCAAGGTACTCATCACTCCTGAGCAAAAGCGAATAGCGGATCAGCTCGCAGCTAGGGCGCATGCCCAAACGAATGAACGTAGACATACCCTGGTCGTGGGGAGGGCAGTCATAGCAGAAGTCAAGTTCGCCAGAATTGACCGCGTCGAGAGTTGCGCGCTGCAGCAACAACGCAGGCCCAAGGCTGCGATACGCCGCATCCACCACAAAATGCATGACCTGTCCGGCGACCATCTCCCTTCCATCCACGTACATCTTGCGGGGAAATACCGAGGCCATGGCTACGGCATTGGTTTGGTTTTGCTGGTAGACGAACCAGGATCGAGCCTGTCCTGCTGGATTCAGCATGTAACGCCAGTCAAAACCCACCCGGGGTAGATCGGGAAGATTCCGATCCAAAAGCTCAAGCATCTCTTGGCGATCGTCAGTCAGAGAGACTGGTCGGACGGCGATACTCATTCGGCGGAAGCCTCGGAGGTTACTTCTTTCTTGACGATCAACGAAACGTATCGAGTGGCGCCACCTGGATTAATGCGTCATCTACGATCCCGGTCGATGTCACCTAACGAAACGAACCAGCATTCTAGATTACGGATGTAAATACAGCGTGAATTTGTTGAGCTGCCCCGCGCTGCTGCGGCGGGCGTCGCCTGGGTCAAGGCTGAGACCGGCGCCAGAACGCTCGCGAGTGAAGAGCTCTCTCCGCGGTGTAGGAAGAGAAGTCACGCATTGCAAAGAGAAACTCAACCACTGAGGGCATGGGGTCTGATAGTTTCAATGTGGCATCAGCCACCGAAGGGCTGAAGTCTTCGAGCAGCTGCCGGACGTCTCCGCCCAGGATAGCGCGCGCGCTGGATGAGCGGCGCCCAAGGTCGAGCAAATCGTAAAGTCGGTGAAGATACCCGACCGTCCAGCGCCACTTCGTACCCACTGCATATGTTTTTGGTATTGCAGGGTACTCGCCGTGCGCAAGTTTCCAGTGATACCAGGGAAAATCGATTCCTGCAGAAATGGGCAGAGCGATCGTCCCCCAATAGCGGCCATTGACCTCCATCAGGACCGCCTGACCAGCGGAGTTCACTTTGTACTCGACCATAGCAACGCCGTCCCACTGCATCGCTTGTAACAGAGCAAGCGACGACTGAATCAGACTGGGATTTGGAGCTTCGGCAACCGCAACTACCGAAAACCCTCCGGTGTAGGGGAACTCCTTTACGCGGCGATGCTGAAACACAGTCACGCACTGTCCGTGGTTCATTAATATTTCAACGCCGACTCCGATTCCCTCGCAGTATTCCTGAACCAGCATCGGCGGCCTGAACTCCCGCTCCTGGGAAAACCGTTTTGCAATGTCATCGACGCTTGTTAACTTATAGCTCTTCACCTGTTCCACACGGGTTTCTTTTTGCGCCGGTTTGAGGATCCACGGAAACGAAAAGCGACCCACGAGATCGTGTAATTCAGATGACCTTGAGACCAGCGTGGTCTTCGGGGCTTTAACTCCACAACGCTCCGCGATTGCTAAGGTGGCAGCCTTGTTCAGCACGCAACGCGCAATCGCGGGCGGCGGACACCCGATGTGTAACAGGTCTGCAAACTCGTCGTAATTGTCCACGATAGCCCTCAGCATGCAGTCGTCGGAGGGAATGAGCATGTCGTGGCCCCGCTCCTGAATGAACTGGCGGAGTTGTTTGACGAACTCCGAACGGTCGACGTCGGGTTGGGGCACAACTCTGCTTTCGCGTATCGAACGCGAGGGAATTCGTGGGGTCGATGGAAAGCTGGCGACATCGACCGGCACACCTTGCCGGTGCAAAGAGCGGGCGATAGGAACAATGATGCGCGATATCCAGCCCAAGAGAAGAACAGGACGTGTCAGGGGGATCCTCGCCTTCCGCCCAGATGAACTCTCAACAGCTCGAGAAGGCTAAAGCTCATTCAGGTAGCAGCAACCTTGCTCTGACTATTCTTCTTCTGTACAAAGGCAACGATGCACTCGATGTTTCCGAAGTTTTCCGGGATCAGATCGTCGTCATCAATCTTCACGTCGAACGCCTCTTCAAGAAATCCCACGAGGTCCAGCACGCCCAAAGAATCGATGATGCCAGATTCCAAGAGTGGCACAACATCATCGAGGTTCCGCTTCCTTGCTGCAGGAAACTTTTTCAGAATGAAAGCCCGGATCCTCGCATTGACTTCGCTGATGTCGCTTATCTTTCTCAGTGTGGCCCCTTCCTGATTTTCGTTCCGGCTCTAAAAGCTGCATTCACAACTGCAGTGGCCTGTCCAAAACGTGACTCCCGCCTTCGCCGTGTGAGAGACGATAGCTCTCGACGATATTGCCGAAACTACGATAGGCATTTAACTTGCGGCTAAAGCGACGGTCTGGCTGCAACGTAAACACCCACCTAGCAAAGTTGCCAAGCAGCTCCCGGTAGAGCCATCGCGGGATGCCGAACCAAAAGATCCCCTCTCTGGGGAGACCAGCGGTTCTCGTCAAGGAGATACCGTTGTAGTAATACCACGAGAGAAAATATTTCTTGGTTGTTCGGCTCGGATCGACCGGGTGATAAACAATTGCGTGAGGGCAATAAGCGATCTTTTCGCCCGCGCGGAGCAGCCTTTCTCCGAATTCCCAATCTTCGCACGTGATGGTGTGCCGATTGCTGTTTGGGCCTAGATCGATCCGAAAAAGTCCGTATTCTCTGAATACCTCTTTGCGGAAGGCGGAATTCGCGCCGATGGGCGGAACTCCGATTCCTTTGGGCTCTTCCCCCTGATCGAAATTGGTCACGGCAAATTGCCCTTCCATCCTCAACCAATCGGGTTTCGGATGATTCCACTGGGGAACCACCTTGCCAGCGACAGCTGCGCAGTCAACTTCGTCAAAAGTTCGTTTCAGGTGTGCGAGCCAGTCATGGTGAAGAAGGACATCGTCATCGGTGAAAGCGATAATTTCGGCCCTGGCCTCCGCGACACCCGCATTTAGAGCAATCGACTTTCCTTGCTTTTTCTCAAAAATATAACGGATAGGGAAGCCGGCAGTTTTCGCAAACCTCTCGACCACCTCACGGGTAGCGTCGGTAGAATTGTTGTCGACCACGAGAAGTTCCCAGCTGAGACCCGCAGGCGAAACCAGGCTTGAAAAACTCTCCAACGTAACGCACAGACTGGCAGAACGATTATAGGTAGCCAGAACTACACTGATATCCATATGCGTAGTTTCAATCGCGGGGCCAGCCGGATCCGCTCCAGATAGGGCCGAGCACACAACACATTTACAAACGCCCCAATATTGTAAGCAATCTAGCAATCTTCTCTCATCAAGCCGATAAAATTCATCAAACATTCATCTTCACGGCTGAGGAGCCACCCCCTTCAAGCTGTATGATTTGCCGAGTGGTTCCGCTCTTTCCTTGGTGAACTACGCTTCAAACGGTGTTGCCGCTGGTTGTCGCTGACGCTCGAGTACGAAGGCGAATTCGGGGAGGCGTTTCGCATTGCGATCAAGTCAATCAGCTGAGTTGACGGCAGCGACGCGAGCCGATCGCCGCCACTTGGGAGACATCCGAGTCATTGCGGGCCGGCAGTCTCCTGAAAAAAAAGAGGTCTTGAGTGGGGCCTTCTTTTGGCTGACGGCTTTCTATTTTGTCTACTGTGCCCGACCCGCGGACTTGATACCTGGTTTGGGTGTGATTCCCCTAGCCAAGATTACCGGCGCCCTGGCAGTTGTGAGCCTGTTCTTGAGCATCGGTAAGACCCAGCGCAAGCTTAAGCATCTTCCCAGGGAAGCTTTTTACCTGTTGTTTCTCGTCATTCTCCTGTTCGTTTCCGCACTTCTATCTCCCGTGTGGAAAGGCGGCGCCTTTTTCCTGGTCTTAGATTTCGCCAAAGTAGTTGTTGCGTGGATTGCGACATTCTTGCTGGTTACAAGCTTGAAAAGACTGCGGCGCATAATATTCCTTCAGTCTGCATCAGTGGCCCTGATTTCTCTTGCAGCAATGGTGAAGGGCCACTCTGTCCCGCGCCTGGAAGATGTTATCGGAGGATTTTACTCAAACCCAAACGACATGGCGTTCGCAATCGTTCTATCGGTTCCATATTGCTTGGCCTTCCTCCTGAGTGCTCGGAGCGTTCCGCGTAAAGTGGCATGGTCTCTTGCTATCGCGGTGATGACTGTTGCCCTGATGTTGACGTCGTCGCGAGCTGGCGCGATTGACCTGTTCATTTCTGGAGTAGTCCTTCTTTGGCACTTCGGAGTAAAGGGAAAGCGTCCGTATCTGATTGTTGGAGCAATCGTTCTCGGTGTTAGCTCGTTGCTCTTCGCCGGCAAGGATCTCGCGGTGCGTTTCAATGGCCTCTTCGAGAGCGGAAATTCGGTGGAGCAAGATTCGGCTCACGAATCATATGAAGAACGAAGGCTTCTTATGAGCAAAGCTATCGACACTATCGCTCGCTACCCGGTTCTGGGCGTAGGGGCCGGAGATTTTGTGGTTTATTCGGGAATGTGGAGGGAAGTCCATGTGTCGTATTTGGAAATTGCCGCGGATGGGGGCATTCCGGTTCTAATTCTGTACCTGATGTTTTTCTCCCGAGGCTTTATCAACCTTAGGGCCCTCAGCAACCGAAAGGATCTGGATGATGAGACAGTTCTATTCTTAGGCGCTCTGAAAAGTTCGCTCGTAGGGTTTGTAATAGGTGCCTGTTTTGCACCTGAAGCCTATCAATTTTTCCCGTATTTCACAGTGTGCTACACGTCAGTTCTCTGGACGATGACCAAGGAGCGACAGCCATGCATCGTCCCCGGGGAAACGCGGCCGAGTTCAGTCCCGCGCCAGTTTGCCAAGGCTTATTAGCCCATGAAAGATCCGGTGCGCTCATTCCCGACCACAGATGACGGCTCAGTGCAGGAGGCTACTCAACAGCCAGTCGTGCCGCCCTCAGGCCCTGGCGCAGTAATGCCGCTCCGATGGAAAATATCTCGGACCATGCGCTGGTTTCCCGCCTACGCATGCCAGAGAGCGACCCGCCGCATTCCCCGCCATCGCGTTCATCTAATCATTGCGGTGGCCGACCATTTTGAGCCGGGTATTGTTCCTGTTGATGGTTCTGCCCGGGCACCTTACGACGAGCAAGAACGTCGGCTTGAACGCTGGGGCCGGGAGTACCCGATCGCATTTGATCGCTGGCGCGACAGTGAGGAACGCCCGTTCATCCACACTTACTTTTATCCTGCCGAGCAGTATGACAAGGGTTTGCTGCAACGTTTAGCCGGTTACTGTCTCGCAGGCTGGGGTGAAATTGAAACTCATCTGCACCATGGCACGAAGACCCCCGACACGGAGGAGAATACGCGTCGCGAGCTCCTGAAGTTTCGTGATCTTATTGCATTCGAGCACGGAGGTCTTTGTTACCTGGATGGCAAGGGATCTCCACGCTACGCTTTTGTTCATGGCAACTACGCTCTGGCTAATTCGGCTGAAGGACGCAACTGTGGGGTTGACTCCGAGATGCAAGTGCTCTCCGAAACCGGGTGCTATGCCGATTTCACGTTGCCACCCGGCCCCTATGCCCTCACCCACGTTTCGAAGATCAACTCACTTTATGAGTGCTCCCTCCCTTTGGATCGCCGCTGTGCCCACCGCAGCGGGAGCGATCTTAAGCGGGGCCGACCTCCCAGGATATTTCCCCTGATGATCGAAGGGCCGTTAATGTTGAGATTCGCCCGGGCGGGAGGCCGATTGATTCGCGTCGAGAACGGCAACCTCACTTCGAGGAACCCGCCTGACCTCAATCGCCTGAAGCTCTGGAAGCAGGCGGCGATCTCGGTAAAAGGCCGTCCAGATTGGTTGTTCGTGAAACTGCAATGTCATGGGATGGATCCTCGCGACCACGACGTTATGTTGGGGGCCGCCATGCAGAAGTTTCTTCGGGAGCTGATTGAGGGTGCACAACATAGATCGGAGACACTTCATTTTGTCTCGGCTCGGGAGATGGTGAACATTATCCTGGCGGCTTGCGACGGACACGACGGCAATCCGGGTGAATACCGGGACTATCGGCTCAAAAGAATGCGTGTAGCCCCTGCCCAATCTTCGCCCGATAAAGCTGGGAAACTGGTCCTGGAAAGTTGACTTATGTGCGGAATTGCGGGAATCGTCGGCGAAAGAGATGATAACCGGGTTGACTATGACGTCATTCACCGAATGTGTCATACCATCATTCACCGTGGGCCCGACGATGAAGGCGTGTTTATCAAAGATGGAACGGGTCTGGGCATGCGCCGTCTCAGCATTATTGACTTGGCTGGCGGACAGCAACCTGTCTTCAACGAGGATCGCAGTTGCTGGCTGGTCTTTAACGGCGAGATCTACAATTTCAAAGAGCTTCGGCGCGAACTCGAGAACAAAGGGCACCGATTTCAAAGTCATAGCGACACTGAAGTTATCGTTCATCTCTATGAGGACCTCGGGGCAGATTGCGTTCACAAACTGCGGGGCATGTTCGCTTTCGCTCTTTTTGATGACCGGCGACGTTGTTTGCTGCTGGCCCGAGATCGTTTAGGTAAGAAACCGCTGCATTACGCACTATTGGGTGACCGGCTGTTGTTCGGGTCCGAGATCAAGGCAATTCTGGCCGCTGCTCCCGAGTTATCGACTACCAATTCTCGCGCCCTGCTGCAATATTTCTATTTCGGTTATATTCCCGATCCTTCGACTGCGTTCCTCGGGATCCAAAAACTGGCCCCCGGCCATCTCCTGGAATTCGAAAAAGGCGAGGTTCGTGTTCGCCAGTACTGGGATCTGCCGGAGTATGGGACGTACTCGCCCGCTACCGAACAAGAATGTCTTGAGCAATTAGAGGAAAAACTTGCCGAGGCGGTGCGAGTTCGTCTGACCGCGGATGTGCCGATCGGGGCACTGTTGAGCGGTGGTACGGATTCTTCCACAATCGTAGCGATGATGGCTCGCGCCAGCCATCGGCCCGTGAAAACCTTCACCATCGGTTTTAAGCAAGCGGATTTTGATGAAGCTCCCTACGCTCGTTTAGTTGCTCAAAAGTTCGGCACCGAACACCACGAAATGATTCTCGAACCGATGGTGGCGGAGACGATTGAGACCCTCGCGAGTTCCTTGGAAGAACCGTTTGGCGATTCTTCCATGTTGCCCACTTATTTCGTCTCCTTGATGGCCCGAAAATATGTCACTGTGGCGCTCTCGGGAGATGGAGGCGATGAGGCCTTTGCCGGTTACGATCGCTACCGCATTCACTTGCGAGAGAGGTCGCGGTATCCGATTCCAGGGTGGGCCGGAAGAGTTTACCGTAGCCAAATTTATCCCCGTCTTTCCTACGGTGTGCCCGGACGAAACGTGGCTTACAGTTATTTGCTGCCCTGGTCTGAACGTTACATTGATGCAGTTTCCCTGGCGCCATACCAGAGGAATTTCAACGTTCTTGACGGGGACTTCGTGAATACGTCTCTCAGCGATGCTGACCCTCTCGACATATTTCGGGACTACATACGCGAGGCTCCCGCGCGCGATCCCTTGAGCCGCATTCTCTATCTGGACACCAAGACCTATCTGCCGGGCGACATTCTGACGAAAGTGGACAGAATGAGCATGGCCGCATCGCTGGAAGCGCGCGTGCCCATGCTTGATCATATTTTCCTGGAGTGGGTGACCTCCCTGACTTTCGAATGGAAAATGGGAAAGAGAGGGCAAAAGTACATCCTGGGTAAACTCGCGGAGCGGGTCGGAGTACCGCGGGAAGCGTTGTCGCGTCCCAAGCAAGGATTTGCCTTGCCACTTCCGCACTGGATCAGGCACGAACTCAAAGACCTGACGCTGTCACTGCTCCTGGAACCGAAAACCCTACAGCGGGGATACTTCAACGAGCAAGGCGTACGTTTCTTGCTGAACGAGTTTTTTCGCGGGCGCACGGATGACTATCTCGTAATTTGGCGGCTCATGATGTTTGAACTCTGGCAGCGCAGGTTTCTCGAACAGTTCAGGATGAGAGATGCGAAAGAAGGGCCGAGCTGCGAAGCCGGCTTGCGGCAAGCGATTGGATGATTGAGCAAGGTGAGCGACAAGCACATGAATTCGGCTTCGAACGGGATCGAACCACAACTACCCGGCGTTTTCCTCATGACCAACAGCTTCGAAACTGGCGGGAGCGAGCGCCAGTTTGCTGGGCTGGCCGGGTCTCTCAACGCAAAGTTATTTCGCGTGTCCATCGGCTGCGTCACCAAGCGCGGCCGCTTTCTCGAGGGGTTGGGAGAAGTACTGGAATTCCCACTCGGCGGCAATCTTTATGGCACGCGATCGATGCAGGCACGGGTGCGGTTGGCCCGCCATTTGCGCAAGCTTCGTATCTCAGTCGCTCATGCCTTTGACTTCTATACGAACCTCACGCTTATTCCCGCGGCACGTTTGGCGCGCGTTCCCGTCCTAATCGGCAGCCAGCGGCAATTGGGCGATCTTCTGACTCCCGCGAAGTCTCGTGCTCAGTTCGCTGCACTGAGTTGGTGCGACCGGGTGGTGTGTAATTCCCGGGCGGCTGCGGACCGGCTCATTGAACAGGGCATTCGGGAAATGCAAATCGTCGTCATCCGCAATGGCTTGCCGCCGGTAAGCTTCGTTCCCACGGCACCTGCTTTGCCTCGACACAGTTCGCTTCTCCGGGTGGGCATGGTCGCAAGGATGAACACGGAGTCCAAGAATCACCGGCTGTTTCTGCGCGCTGCCGCTCGCTTGCAGAAAACATTTTCGGAGCTTGAGTTCGTTCTGGTCGGGGACGGCCCTCTGCGGCCGCAGTTCGAACGTTTGGCGGATGACTTGGGAATTCGCGATTGCGTTCGCTTTCTTGGAGATCGTCAGGACATTCCCGCCATTCTGGCGTCGATCGATGTTTCCGTTCTTCCTTCCGCTTCGGAAAGTCTTTCCAATGTCATCATTGAATCGATGGCCGCTGGCATTCCCGTAGTAGCGACGAGGGTCGGCGGAAATTCCGAACTGATTACGGAGAGCCGAGGAATTCTGATTGACCCAGGCGATGAGCAGTGCCTGATTGCCATGATCGATCTATT
>Ga0209275_10001292_pt1 | contig 10162 bp, 9 predicted proteins | sample HubBroMetageREF2_FD_188344 | JGI IMG/M metagenome (GOLD analysis project Ga0209275, IMG submission 188344) | Reference soil microbial communities from the Hubbard Brook experimental Forest, New Hampshire, USA - Hubbard Brook CCASE Soil... | ecosystem: Environmental > Terrestrial > Soil >...
GTCGCCGTCAACGTCAATACTCACCCCAACAACACTTACGCCATTATCCTTAAAGCGTTGCTGCAACTGCACCAGGGAAGGCATCTCTTCGACACAAGGCGCGCACCATGTCGCCCAGAAGTTTAGAACTAGAACCTTTCCGTGAAACTCGCTGAGCGTGACCGTGCGGTCCGCGTCCTGGACGGTGAAGTCAGGCGCCGCGGTGCCGATGCGAGGTGGCCGAGAGCCACGATAACAGCCGGCCAGAAGAAACGTAAGAAAGGCGAGAAGAACAGATGCGCGTCGCACAGAGCCTATAATATCTGATTCGGCCTATGAGGACGCGTGATCCAGTAACGGAGCAGCCGGAGGTATCGGTTATCGTGCCTGCGCGGAATGAAGAAGCTTGCCTTGGGGCTTGCTTGCAATCGTTGGCGAGTCAGACTGGCGCGAGCTTCGAAATCATTGTTGTGGATGACGGATCGACCGATCGCACGCCGGAGATTGCCCGATCTTTTCCGGGCGTGCGCGTAGTAAATCCGGGGCCTTTGCCGCCAGGCTGGACTGGCAAGAACAATGCCCTCGTGGCGGGCGCCAAAGACGCGCGGGGAGAGTGGTTGCTATTTACGGACGCGGATACAGTACATCGGGCCGGATCCTTGGCGCGTAGCATGGCGGAAGTGCGGGAGCGAGGAGTGGCTTTGCTTTCGTATTCTCCTGAACAGGAGGTCCATGGGATATGGGAGAAGGCCGTCATGCCGGTGATCTTCGCTGAACTTGCCTCGACTTATCGTCCGTCGGAAGTGAGCGATCCAGCGTCACCCGCTGCTGCGGCGAATGGGCAGTACATCCTAATTTCGCGAGAGGCCTACGACGCGGTGGGCGGGCATACTGCGATTGCTACGAGCTTGCTCGAGGACGTGGCCCTGGCTCGGGCAGTAAAGGCTTCAGGTCGAAAGATATTCTTCCGCTACGGCGGTGATGCCGTGCGAACGCGGATGTATCGCAGCTTCGCTCAACTGAGGGAAGGTTGGACGAAGAACCTGGTCCTACTGTTTCGGTCGCCGATGCAGTTGGCCTTACTGCGGCTGGCGGAGTTTGTGCTGATCCTAGGCAGCGTTGCCGTCGCGGTGGTCATGGGAGTACAAGGTCGAAAGCAGACGTCAACTGCGATTGGAATTCTCGGTGTTATTTTGGCCGGTATTCTTCTCAAGCGAATACGCAAGGCACATTTTTCCTGGGATGCAAACTGCCTGGCGCTGATCGGGCTGCCGGTGTTCTCGTATCTCCTGTTCCGGTCGAGAATCGCTTATCAGAAGGGAAGCGTCTCATGGAAAGGGAGGAACTACGCAGCGAATCGTGGATTCGCAATGTCGGATGAAGTGCTGACCGATCACTCCCACGACCGCTCGCGCGAGCCCGGCGCTACCTCGACTCGCCCGGCTTCACCTCAGGGTCAAACATGGTCTACCTAACTCGTAAAGCTGAATTTTCCGCTTCGCACTACTATCACAATCCGGAGTTTACCGCGGAAGAGAACCAGCGCATCTTCGGCAAGTGCAATAACCCCAATGGGCACGGGCATAATTACACGCTCGAAGTTACGGTGAAAGGGGAAGTGAACCCACGCTCTGGCTTCGTCGTCGACCTTAAGCAGTTGAAGGAAACGATGAGCCAGGAAGTGCTGGAGGCCTTCGACCACCGTTTTTTGAACAAGGAAGTTCCTGAGTTTTTTACGAGTATCCCGACCACGGAGAACTTGGCCATCGCCATTTGGCAGCGATTGTCGCCTAAGTTGAAGGCTGCTCAACTGCATCGGGTCCGAGTCTACGAAACGCCCGACCTTTTCGTCGATTTCTACGGGGAAGCATGAAGGCCTACCTGACCCGGCGGTACATGTTTTCTGCTTCCCACCGGCTGCATAGCGACGCCATGTCGGATGCGGAAAATGTGGCGACGTACGGCAAGTGCAACAATCCCTACGGACACGGCCACAACTACACGCTCGAAGTCACGGTTAGCGGTCCCGTCGATGAGCGCACGGGCATGGTTTGTAATCTGACTGATCTGGATGGCTTCGTACACGGCGAAATTCTCGAGCGTTTCGATCACCAGAACCTGAACACGCTAGCGGATTTCGCGACAACTGTCCCAACCACGGAAAACTTGTGTGTGGTCATCTACGATATTTTGCAGCGCGGCTTCCGCCATGCTCATCTTGAAAAGGTGCGGTTTGAAGAGACCATGATGAATTCGTTCGAGTATTGGGGAGAGAATCGGGTAATTGAGTAAGGACACCATGACAACCTCTGTTGAAACATCGACCTTGACCGGAGCCAGCTTTGAAGACCTGGTACGCGAGATGATCGTTCGCTTGGGTGAAGATCCTGCGCGGGAAGGACTGGTGCGCACGCCCAATCGCGTACACCGGGCATTTGAGCACCTGACGAAAGGTTACAAGGAAGATGCCGAGGCAATGCTTAGGAAAGCCTTGTTCACCGTGACCTATGACGAAATGGTCATCGTGAAAGACGTTGAGATGTTCAGCTTATGTGAACATCACATTTTGCCCTTTTTTGGCAAGGTGCATGTGGCATACATCCCGAATGGCAAAGTGATTGGCCTGAGCAAGATTCCCCGGCTGATCGAAATCTACTCGCGGCGTTTACAGATACAAGAACGGCTTACGACTCAAATTGCGGAGACCATCCAGAAAGCCATCGAACCGCAGGGCGTGGGTGTGGTGATCGAGGCGCGGCACCTGTGCATGATGATGCGCGGTGTGGAGAAGCAGCACTCGGCTGCGGTCACATCGTCCATGCTGGGCTGTTTCCGCGACGAGCAGAACACCCGGACGGAGTTTCTATCGTTAATCCGCAACCGAGCGAACGGAGTCTAGCGGGCCAAGGGAAATTTCGCCCACAGAAGCTTTTAAAACGCGTCAATCCCGGTCACGCTTTGCCCGATGATCAACGTGTGGATGTCGTGCGTGCCCTCGTAGGTTTTCACCGATTCCAGGTTCATCATGTGGCGCATGAGAGGATACTCGTCGGCGACGCCGTTTGCGCCTAGAATATCGCGGCCCATGCGGGCGCACTCGAGCGCCATCCAGACGTTGTTCCGTTTCGCCATCGAAATGTGTTGAGCTCCGGCTTTGTCCTGGTCTTTGAGGCGTCCTACCTGCAGCACTAACAATTGGCCCTTGGTGATTTCGTTGATCATCCAGGTGAGTTTTTCCTGGACCAGTTGATGCGAGGCGATGGGCTTATCGTGGAACTGCTTGCGCAACTGGGCGTACTGCAGAGCGCAATCGTAGCAGGCCATTGCCGCGCCGATGCCTCCCCAGGCGATTCCGTAGCGGGCCTGATTGAGGCACATCAGCGGTGACTTGAGCCCTCCGGTTTTTGGCAGAAGGTTGGATTCGGGAATGCGAACGTCTTGCATGGAGAGGCCTGAGGTCACGGAGGCACGCAGCGACCATTTGCCGTGGATGTCTTCGGCGCGAAAGCCCGGGCGGTCGGTCTCAACCAGGAATCCGCGGACCTTGTTATCTTCATCCTCCACTTTGGCCCAGATCACGGCGACGTCGGCGATGGATCCGGAGGTGATCCACATCTTCTCGCCATTGAGGACGTATTCTTTCCCAACCTTGCGCGCGCGAGTTCGCATGCCGCCCGGATTCGAGCCGAAATCGGGCTCGGTGAGTCCGAAGCAGCCGAGCTTTTCGCCCTTCTGCATCGCCGGAAGCCAGGTCTGTTTCTGCTCGTCGCTGCCAAACGCATAGATGGGGTACATCACCAGCGCGGACTGCACGCTTACGAATGAACGCACGCCCGAGTCTCCGCGTTCCAGTTCCTGCATGACCAGTCCATACTCGACGTTGGACATTCCTGCGCAACCGTAGCCTTTCAGGCTCGCGCCGTAGAATCCGAGGTCGGCCATAGGCTTAACCAGTTCCCGAGGGAAGCGGCCGGCACGATTGCACTCCTCGATGATGGGAATGAGGTTGTCTTCGATGAACTTGCGGGACGTGTCGCGAACCAACCGCTCCTCGTCGCTGAGCAGCGCGTCGAACCCGATGAAGTCCACTCCTCGAAACTTTAGAGCCATGAGATACTCGTTTCTGCTTCGGACCGCAAACAGGTGCAATGAGATAAGAGAGGAAACCCTCCAAGCTAACAAAGGGCCAGGGACGCGTCAAACGGGGTTGTTTTTACAATCTCTTTGCGCGTCGCCACCACATGCGGCACGGCTGGCACTCAACAAGGTTCCGCGAATCGATCGTAAGTATAAGTTCTGCTTGGGGATTTACCAGAAATTTACAATTTCGTAACCATTCTGTAACAATCACCATAGAGCCTTAGACCTGAATAAATTCTCCAGGAGGAATCATCGCGTGATTCGTCGCATCGCGCTTTTGTGTCTTGCCCTGTCAGTCCCCGCGTTCGCGCAGACCACATTGAATGGGGCTGGCGCAACCTTCCCTTATCCCATGTATTCGAAGTGGTTCAGCAAGTACCACGATGCTCATCCCGATATTCAGTTTAACTACCAATCGATCGGAAGCGGCGGCGGTATTCGCCAGGTCTTGGCCGGGACTGTCGACTTCGGTGCCAGTGATGGCCCCATGACTGACGAGCAACTGGCTCAAGCCAAAACGAAGATCCTGCATGTGCCGACCGTATTGGGTGCGGTGATTCCGGCCTACAACGTTTCCGGCGTCAGCGGAGAAATCAAGTTCACTCCGGATGTGCTGGCCGGTATTTTCTTGGGCAAGATCACAAACTGGAATGACAAGGGGATTGCCAGTGCGAACCCCGGCGTCAACTTTCCCAAGGACGAGCCTATCGTCGTGATTCATCGCTCGGATGGCAGCGGCACGACATTCATTTTCACCGACTACCTCTCCAAAGTAAGTTCAGATTGGCAAAGCCAGGCCGGCAAAGGAACGTCGGTCAAGTGGCCGGTGGGTCTGGGCGGCAAAGGGAATGAGGGCGTCGCCGGCATGATTCGCCAGATGCAGGGTTCGATTGGCTATATCGAACTGATTTACGCGGTACAGAACAAGATCACCTACGGGACGGTCAGGAACGCGTCAGGCGCTTTTGTGAAAGCTAGCCTGGACAGTGTTACGGCAGCAGCCGCCTCGGTCAAGAGTATGCCTGCGGATTTTCGCGTCTCCATTACCAATGCTCCGGGCAAGGATGCTTATCCCATTTCAAGCTTTACCTGGCTGCTGATTCCTGCCCAATCGAAGGACGCGGCGAAGGGCAAGATCATTGCCGATTTCTTGAACTGGATGGTGGATGACGGACAAAAAATGACTGCGGATCTAACCTACGCGCCACTGCCCGCGAGCGTCGTGACGAAGGTCAAGGACGAGATCAAGCAGGTTCGGTAGATACGAAGGCCAGGCAAGAGATCAGAATCAAGGGCGCCAGCAAATAGCTGGAGCCCTTTTCTTGTGGGGGCGACATCGCCCTCGGCGATGTCTTATACTGGCTGCACACCATGAAATTCTGTTTTGTTTTGCTTGTGGCGACGATTCTTGTTCCCAATTTACATGCAGCTGAGAAGCCGTTTTTGACGGGCAAAATCTTGGATGTACAGCAGAAAACGACTACCCGCGTTCTCTATTATCAGGTCGACACCCCCATCACCAAAGACGAGCCTTATTACGAAGTTTCGGTGCAGGTGAAAGATACGATTTACGTGGGAGACTACACTCCGCGGCACGCCTCCGCGACCTTGCCGGATGAGTGGAACGTGCCGCAAACCGAGGTCCGGGTTAGGCTGGATAAGCATTATATGTTTCTCACACGTCCGGCTGGCACAGAGGTACAATTCGTAATCGTAAAGCGAATGGCCGCGGCGCCTGCGCAGAACAGTTCAGAGCCCCCTTCTCCTAAGAAGTGATCCAGGCGTGATTTGAGCGTCCGATTGGTTTCGTCATTTTCATTATGGTTCGCACTTCGCTCGACAATCCGGCTTACTACATCAACCGCGAAGCTTCCTGGATGGCTTTCAACCGGCGTGTGCTGGAAGAAGCCCAGGACGAGAGCAACCCAGTTCTGGAGCGGCTGAAATTCCTCGCCATTACCGCCAGCAATCTGGACGAGTTCTTTGAAGTGCGGGTGGCCGGACTGGTGCAGCAAATTGAAGATGGATATACAGAGCCGGGGCCAGACGGACTTACCCTACTGCAAGAGCGCGATGTAGTGTCGCGACAGACTCATGACTTTGTCGATGATCAATACCTCTGCTGGAACGAGAAGCTGCGTCCCATGCTAGCAGAGAACGGCATACGCGTCCTCAGTTTGCCGGAATTGGACACTAAAGCACGGGCATTCGTTGCCGACTTTTGCGACCGGGAACTGGACCTGCTGCTGACTCCGGTTACGGTGGATCCCGCGCATCCTTTTCCACGAGTGATTAACAAGGCTCTCTGCGTGGCATTTCTGCTGCGCCGTCGACGGCGTTCGTCGATGACCTATACAGGAGTAGTAACGGTGCCGCGCGCTTTGCCGCGGCTGATCCGCCTGCCTTCAGAAGGGACAGACGATTTCATTTTCCTTGCCGACCTCGTGGCTCACCACGCTTCCCAGATGTATCACGGGTACGACATTGTATCTTCGGCGGCGTTCCGTGTTACCCGCAACAGCAACCTGTATCTGGCTGAGGAAGAATCCCGCAACCTGCTGGAGTCGGTACGCACCGAGCTGCACAACCGGCGCAAGGGCGATGCCGTCCGGCTGGAGATCGAGTCGGAAGCTGATCCGGAAATCATTGAGCGCTTGCGAACCAACTTCGAACTGGAATCGTGGCAGGTCTTTTCCGTCAACGGCCCAGTAAATCTTTCGCGCTTGTTCAACATTTACGAGCAGACGGAGCATCCTGAGCTGAAGTTCAGGATTTTCCTTCCCCGTGAGCTTCGCCTTACCGCCAAGTCGCAGGATCTTTTCGAGGAACTTCGCCGGCACGATGTTCTGCTTCACCACCCATTCGACTCCTACGACGCCGTCGTTTCCTTTATTGAAGCAGCGGCCGAAGATCCACGGGTGCTCTCCATGAAGCAGACGCTCTATCGCACTAGCGAACACTCGTTGATTGTTCCCGCGCTAATGTCGGCAGCGGCCAAGAAAGAAGTCACGGCGGTCGTCGAGTTGAAGGCACGATTTGATGAAGCGTCGAATATCCGCTGGGCCCGGGACCTGGAAGACGCTGGAGTGCAGGTTTTCCATGGCTTGGTCGGACTGAAAACGCACTGCAAATTGTCATTGCTGGTACGCCACGATCCGGATGGCGTCATGCGCCGCTATGCCCACCTTGGTACGGGCAATTACAACACAACCACCGCCCGCATTTACACGGACGTAAGTCTGTTAACCGCCGACCCGGAAATTACCGGAGCGGTTCACGACGTTTTCAGCTTTCTGACAGCCTACGCCGAGCATGCCAATTACGGTCCGCTCATGGTTGCACCGCTCGATCTGGCGGAGCATTGCCTTGCGCTCATCGCGAGGGAAACGGAACACGCACGGCACGGCCGTCCTGCGCATATCGTTGCCAAGATGAATGCGCTGGTAGATAAAAACATCATCCTGGCTTTGTACCGGGCCTCTCAGGCAGGGGTGAAGATCGATCTGATTGTCCGTGGAATTTGCGCTCTGCGCCCGGGAGTGCGGGGAGTGAGTGATCGTATCAGTGTGCGGAGTATTGTGGGTCGGTTCCTCGAGCACAGCCGCATCTATTTTTTTGCCAACGGCGGCCAGGAAGAAGTGTACCTTGGTAGCGCCGACTGGATGCCGCGCAATCTCTACGAGCGCGTCGAGGTAATCTTCCCTGTGAAAGACGAGTTATTGCGAGAGCGTGTCCGAAGGGAGATTCTGGAATCCTATCTGGCCGATAACCTTAAATCTCGCTTCCTGCAGAAGGACGGAAGCTACGTTCGCGCCTGGCAGGCGCAGGGCAAGCGAAAACCACCAACGGGCGCGGCCGCTTTTAGCGCACAGGATTTCTTGATCAACCTGGCGGAGGGCAAACAATCGCTGGACTCGATTCCGGCCGTGCCCGCTCCGAAAATCAGGAGAACAGCAGTTGGAAAGGAGCGATAGCGAAGTATGATCGTTTACTTCCTGCGTCACGCTAACGCGGGTGAGCCCATGGCGAACCCAAAGAAAGACGAAAAACGTGCTCTTGACAAAGAGGGAATCGGGCAGTGCGGCATGGTGGGGCGAGCCTTGGCTGCTTTGGATGTGCAGGTTGATGCAATAATTTCCAGTCCGCTGAAGCGTGCTGCTCAAACCGCGTCGCTGGTGGGCAACGAACTCAGCTATGAAGGCAAGCTGCAGCTGGAGGATGCGCTCCGACCCGGTGCTTCCTTCGCCGACTTTCGCAGATTGCTTGAGAAGCACTCCAAGCAAGAGGCGATTATGGTTGTCGGCCACAATCCAAACCTCAGCGAATTTCTGGGACGGAGTATCAGCGAGACCGGATGCGAGGCTGGGACTGAGTTGAAAAAGGGAGGCGTCGCGAAAGTGGAAATGGGCCGCAACTCCGCGCTGCTACATTGGTGCCTGACTCCGAAGGTTCTGCGTTCACTCTACTCCGCCGCCGCGGAGAGCTCGCGGCCGAAGACTTCACGAAAATAGCCTTGTTCTTTCTCCACCGCCCACAGCTCCAGGTCGACACTGCTTCGTTGCTTGGTGACCAGCGTCAATTTCACTTCACCTTCGTGTACGCGAACTCGGGCCATCCGGACCGCTGCGGTACGGCTGAGATTCAATGCACGTGCCAATCGTAGAAGTAGCGAAGCTTTCAGCACGCCTTCCTGGTCCGCAGTGGGCAGCGCCTTGATGGGAGCGTCGCCGGGGGCCGGTCGCGACTTCCCCAAGTAGCGCGCAATGGCTGCGATGATTCGCCTTTGTTCCGGGGTGTATCCCAGAATCTCGGAGTGAGAAATGATGTAGTAAGTATGTCGATGCCTGCCATTGCGGTTCACGTAGTCACCGACTTCGTAGAGCATGGCAGCGGCGGACAACCATTCCTGATACTCCGGCGGCAAACCGTGTACGGATTTTAGGGACGCGAACAGATGCATCGCGGACGCACGCACATTCAGCGCGTGTTTCATATCCACTCGATAGTGTGCTACTGCGGCGCGGATCGAATCCCAGCGTTCAGATTCAATCTGCTTTCCCGATCGCGTAGTGCGGTCGTATTCTGCCGCCATCTGCGCTAATAGGCCATCGCGAAGTCCCAGGGGGGAATAACGGAATCCCGCGAGCTGACAACGCTCCAGCAGTCCAAGGTAAACCGCCGCTCCCGGCACAATGATCTCGGCGCGTCGCGGACCGACTCCGGAGAGTGTCTTGCGTTCTTCGAGAGGCAGTCGCGCCAGCAACTTTGCAATCCGCCGCATTTGTGCTTTGGACACGCAGGTGGCACGCGACCCTTTCGTTTTGTAGAGGCCGTGGCAGACCGCTGCCAATGATTCTGCGGTTCCCGAGGTTGCAATCACCACCTTCGGGCGGGCGCGTTTAATCCGGTCGGCGGTACGCTCGATTTCGCGCGATATGAATCCGCGCAACTGACGCATTTCGGATTTGCGGGGTGGATCGTGACGCAGAAATTCATTAGTCAAACGAACCGCACCGAGGGGAAGGCTGACCGTATTGCGGATGTGACCCTCGCTGGAAACAGTCAACTCGCAGCTTCCTCCGCCCAGGTCCGCCATTAACACCGGCGATGAGTTCACTCGCAGCGTGGAGACCAGACCTAAATGGATCAGGCGGGCTTCTTCCAATCCAGAAATGATTTCCACATCCCATCCTGTGGTCGAGCGCACCCACTCGAGAAAGGCTCGGGCGTTGCGCGCATCTCGCAAAGCGCTAGTGGCCACGACCCGCACGGAATCCGCACCTGCATTCTGTACGGCGCGATGAAACCGCCGCAGCACCTTGACCGTGGTGGCAATCGCTTCCGGAGACAGAAAAAAGTTGCGGAACACGGATTCGCCTAATCGCGTGACTTCGCGGTCTTCATGAATCTCAGTAAGCCGATGCCGGGTGAGGCGAGAAATTTTCAGGCGGACGGAGTTCGATCCGATATCAACAGCGGCGAAGGTCGGCATAGCAGACGGGCAACAGTGTACCGCGCGGAGATGGAAGGCCTCAGAAAAATA
>Ga0209275_10001294_pt1 | contig 10160 bp, 9 predicted proteins | sample HubBroMetageREF2_FD_188344 | JGI IMG/M metagenome (GOLD analysis project Ga0209275, IMG submission 188344) | Reference soil microbial communities from the Hubbard Brook experimental Forest, New Hampshire, USA - Hubbard Brook CCASE Soil... | ecosystem: Environmental > Terrestrial > Soil >...
AGAGGTCATCGATCAGGCCGGCATCAAGAAGCTTTAGCGGCATCCGGCGCGCCATGAAACCGATGCCGATCGTTGCGGTCGCGGCAAGCATCGCGGCGTTTGCCATCGCTGCGTTTACTATGGCGGGTCTGGCGGCTGCCAACGCCGCCGACTATCCGGCGCGGCCGATCACGCTGATCGTCCCTTATCCGGCCGGCGGCGGCAACGACGTGATCGCGCGCCTCGTCGCCGCCAAGATGAGCCAAAACCTCGGCCAGCCGATCGTGATCGAGAACCGCGGCGGCGCCGGCAGCACGATCGGCACCCGCGACGCAGCTCGCAGCGCTCCCGACGGTTACACGCTCTTGATCGCCACGAGCTCGTTGGCGATCAACCCATCGCTCTATCCCGATGCCGCTTACGATCCGAAAAAGGATTTTGCGCCGATCGGCTTGATTGCGATGAGCCCGAATTTCGTGCTGATGAATCCGACCGTGCCCGTGCATTCGGTTGCGGAGCTGATCGCGCTTGCCAAGAAAGACCCGGGCAAGCTCGACTTCGCCTCGACCGGAACCGGCACCAGCACGCATCTTGCCGCGGCGTTGTTCGCCATGATGGCGGACGTGAAGTTCACCGCGGTTCCCTACAAGGGCGTCGCGCCGGCCATTACCGATCTATTGGGCGGGCAGGTGGCGCTGATGTTCTGTCCGATGGCGAGCGTGGTCGGCCAGGTGCGCGGCGGCAATTTGCGGGCGATCGCGGTGACCGGCGCCAAGCGCTCGCCGCTATTCCCGGACGTGCCGACGGTCGCCGAGGCCGGGTTGCCCGGCTATGCGGCGGAGCTGCACTACGGTCTGGTGGCGCCGGCCGGCACGCCGCCGGAAGCCATCGCCAAACTCAACGCCGCGCTCAATAATGCGCTGGCCGACGCCGACATCCGGCAGCGGCTTGCCGCCGACGGCACCGAAGTGCTGCCCGGAACGCCTGCGGCTTACGCCGCCGATATCGCCAGCGAGGAAGCCAAATGGGGCGCCATCATCAAGCAGACCGGCGTGAAGGCGCAGTGAGGCGACCATGAATTTCGATTACACCGACGAGCAAAAGCAATTCGCCGATTCAGTGCGACGCTTTGCGCAAGCGCATCTCGCTGCCGGCGCGCTCAAGCGCGCCCACGACCCGCGCTTTCCCTACGACGTGGCACAGCTCATGGCCAAGCAGGGCCTCATGGGCATTGCGCTGCCGGAGCGCGACGGCGGGCAGGGCGGCACCTTGATGGATGCGGTGATCGCCATCGAGCAGGTCGCCGCGGTGTGCCCGCGCAGCGCCGACGTGGTGCAGTTCGGCAATTTCGGCCCGATCCGCGTGTTTGCCGAATACGGCAGCGAAGCGCAGAAGAAGCGCTGGCTCGGCGAGCTTCTGGCCGGCCGCATGGTCATGAGTCTCGGCATGACCGAGCCCGACGCCGGCTCGGCGGTGACCGACCTGAAAACCAGCGCGCGGCCCGATGGCTCGCACTTCATCATCAACGGCAGCAAGGTGTTCTCCACTTTCAGCCCGGATGCGCAGATTTTTCTCGTCTATGTGCGCTACGGGCCCGGCCTCGGCGGCATCGGCTCGGTGCTGATCGAGCGCGGCGCGCCCGGCTTCACTATCGCTGCGCCATCGGAATTCATGAGCGGCGAGGAGTGGTGCGAATTGCATTTCGCCGATTGCCGCATTGCGGCGGAGAACGTGTTGCTCGGGCCCGGCGGCTTCAAGAAGCAGATGGCCGGCTTCAACGTCGAGCGGCTCGGCAATACGGCGCGCGCGCTGGCCTGCGGCCGCTACGCTTTCACGGCGGCGCGCGATTATGCGGCGACGCGCGAGCAGTTCGGCCGGCCGCTGTGCGAGTTCCAGGGCCTGCAATGGAAATTCGCCGACATGGCGCTCAAGCTCGAAAGCGCGCAGCTTCTGCTTTATCGCGCCGCGACCCATGCCGATAACGGCCTGCCATCCGCCTACGAGACCGCGATGGCAAAGGTGGCGTGCAACCAGGCCGGCTTCGAAGTGGCGAGCGAGGCGGTGCAGATCATGGGTGCCATGGGGTTTTCGCGCGAGACGCTAGTGGAATATTGCATGCGCCGCACCCGCGGCTGGATGATCGCCGGCGGCTCGGTGGAGATTCTGAAAAACCGTATCGCCGAGCAGGTGTTCGACCGCCGCTTCGACCAGCGCAAGCGCCAGCCCACAGCGGCGGAGTGACGGGTCGTCAGTTGCGGCCGTACTGGTCGGTAAGGCGCACGATGTCGTCTTCGCCGAGATAGTCGCCGACCTGAACCTCGATCAGTTCGAGCGGTGTCGTGCCGGGATTGGCCAGGCGATGGACGCTGCCGATCGGGATGTAGATCGATTCGTTTTCGGCAATGGTGCGGATGTCGGATCCGATGGTGACTTCGGCCACCCCGCGCACCACGACCCAATGCTCCGAACGTTTGAAATGTTTTTGCAGCGACAGCATGGCATTCGGATTTACCACGATGCGCTTGACTTGATAGCGCGCGCCGGCGTCGACGCCCTGGTAATAGCCCCATGGCCGGTAAATCCGCAGATGCGTTTTCGCTTGTTCGCGGTTCTGCGCTTTGAGCCGCTCGACCAGCTCTTTGACCTGCTCGGCCTTGTCGCGCGACGTCACCAGCACCGCATCCGGTGTCGCCACCACGACGAGATTGTCGACGCCGACCACCGCGGTGAGGGTCGCTTCGTCGGAATGCGCGAGGGTGTTGCGGCTGTCGAGAAAGACGACGGAGCCTGTCGCGGCGTTGCCGTCGGCGTCGTGGCCGAGCGCGTCCCAGACCGCGCTCCAACTGCCGACGTCCGACCAGCCGCAATCGAGCGGCACCACGGCGGCGCGCTCGGTGCGCTCCATGACCGCATAGTCGATGGATTTTTTCGGCGCCTCGCCGAACGCTTCGGCCGGCAGGCGCAGGAAATCGAGATCCTTGGTCATGCCGCCGACCGCGGCTTTGGCGGCGGCGGCGATGTCCGGCTCGAAGCGCGCGATCTCGCCCAGCATCACGTCGGCGCGGAACAGGAAATTGCCGCTGTTCCACAGATAACGGTCGGCGATGTAACGGCCGGCGGTCGCGGCATCCGGTTTTTCGACGAAGGCGTCCACCGCAAACGCCGATCCGCCATCGAGCTTGGCGCCCGGCCGGATATAGCCGTAGTTGGTCGCCGGGAAAGTCGGTCTAATGCCGAAAGTGACGATCCGGCCGTTGGCCGCGGCGGCCATCGCGTCGCGGCAAGCGCGGGCAAAGGCCTCCGGGTCGCGGATCACGTGATCGGCCGCAAGCACGATCGCGGTCGACGCCGGATCGCGCGTGGCGGCGAGCACCGCGGCGACGCCGACCGCCATGGCGGAGTCGCGGCGTATCGGCTCGAGCACGATGTCACCCTCGATGCCGCATTCGCGCATCTGCTCGGCGGCGATGAAACGGAAATCCGAATGGGTGATGACGATCGGCCGATCGAACATCGTCGCGTCGCGGATCCGGCCGAGCACTTGTTGAAACGTCGAGCGTGCCTCGACCAGCGGCACGAACTGCTTGGGCATGCTCTCGCGCGACACCGGCCACAACCGCGTGCCCGCTCCGCCGCACATGATCACCGGTATCAAGAGACGGCTGCCCATCGCCCGCTTTTCGGTTTTTGCTGCCGGCGGTTCCTAGCACACAACCGCGCGGCGGTGTGAGCGCAGGTTTCGGCTCAAGCCGTGGCCGGCTGCTGCGCGTTGGTCTTCGGATTGCGATAGGTGCTCAGCACGCTCTCGAATTCGCCATGAGCCATGAGGCTGCCGTGATCGAGCCAGACCGCCTTGTTGCACAAACGGCGCAACGTGTCGTCCTGATGCGACGCCACCATCAGGATGCGCGAACGCTCGACCAGCTGCAGCAGGCGGGCAAAGGCTTTCTTGAAGAAGCCGGAATCGCCGACGCCAATGGCTTCGTCGATCAGCAGGATTTCCGGATCGCGGATGGTGGCGATGGCAAACGCCAGCCGCAGCAACATGCCGTTGGAATAGGTGCGCACCGGCACCTTCAGGAATTCGCCGAGCTCGGTGAATTCGACGATGTCGTCGGTGCTGTTTCTGATTTGCGCGCGCGTCATGCCCCAGATGGTGCCGGCAATCTGGATATTTTCCATGCCCGTGGCATCCATGCTCATGCCCAGCGTGGTGTCGAACATCGGCGATACCTTGCCGACGACATGCACCATGCCGCTGGTCGGCGGATAGACGTGGGAGACCACGCGCAACAATGTACTTTTGCCGGCGCCGTTATCGCCGACCAGCGCGATCCGATCGCCGTCATGGGCTTCGAAGTCGAGATTCTTCAGCGCGCTCACCATGAGGTGGGCGCCCGATCGGGCAAAGGGCCCGCCGATGGTACGCCCGAGCAATGCCTTTTTCAGCGACGCCGTCTTAACGTCGAAGATCGGAATATCCACGCCGACGTTTTTGAGGAATATGCTGGCCACGTCGTCCTCTTAAATCAGATCCAAAAGACGATACGCCGGGACGCCCGCACCATCAGCGCGGCCGCAAGCACCGAGCCAACAATCGCCAGGCCGATCGCGGCGAGCCACGAATGAAGTCCGGCAAACTCGCCGAGCAATGGCGCGCGCGCGATCTCGATCAGGTGGTAAGCCGGGTTAACCTCGGCGACGATTCTGGCATTGCCGAGCGAACTGATCGGCCACATGATTGGCGTGGCGAACATGCCGAGCTGGATGGTCGTGCCGACGATCGGCTGGATGTCGCGATAGCGCGTGCTCAGGATGGCGATGACCGTCGCCATCCAGATCAGGTTCACGCAGACCAGGATGAGGCCGGGTATGGCCAAAAGCATTTTAAGGTTGGGTTCGATCTTGAAGATGATGGCGATGGGTATGTAGATGACGATGGTGTGCAGAAATATGATGAAGTTTCGCCACACCATACGCAGCACATAAACCGAATAGGGCAGTTTGATCTGCTTGATGATGCGACTGGTATCGGTGAACGCGATGCAGCTGTCGTTGATCGCCGCCGACATGAAGCCCCAGACGATGTAGCCGATCGAGAGGTAGGGCAGGTAATTCTCGAGTTCCATATGGAACAGGCGGCTATAGATGACGCCGAGCAGCAGGATGAATACGCCCATGCTCAGTGTGATCCAGAACGGGCCGATCACCGAGCGGCGATAGCGCTGGCGGATGTCGTCCCAGCCCATGATGACCCAGACCGGCCAGGCGTAGAATCCAGCGACGATCTCTTCGGAGATCGTGCGCGCGATCCTCGCTTTGAGGGTCAAATTCGACAGCGACACAAAATCGACGGTGGAAGCGGCCGTTGCTGTCATCGAGGGCGCGTCTTTAACTTGCGTCAGCATTTCGGAAACGGCGACCTTCAGAAGGTAAAGCCCCGGTCAGGCATCGCCCGGCGCGTCAGTCGGCGCCGTCATACCGGGTATTTGCCCGAACCGAAAGCGCAAAGCGAGACGCAAGCCGCGCATCGCCAGCATCGTGCGCAACAGCGCGAAAAGCGACGTCGGCCGCAGCCGATACCATAGCCGGGCCAGAATCACCAAGCGCGCCAAGTTCCGCTGCGGCCACGCCAAAATTCGTTGCAATTCGGCCTTCTCGGCGGCGGCAGGCGCGGCCAGCTCGAACAGGACCGAGCGCTCGACCGGATCGGCCTGGAGCGCCAGGCGGCACGCGGCGAACCGCCAGCGGTTGCGGAACGCGTCGGCGTACCAGGACGGGAAGCCGGGATCGGCTGAGATCAGGGTCGGAACCACGTCGAGGGTGTATTTCGTGCGCTGCAGGTCGAGCGCCGTCCGGCGCGAGACGCTGTCGGGGAACACCACCCAGCTGGCGACGATGTCCGGCTCGAACAGGAAGCCATATTTCAACGCCACCTTGCGGGCGATAAAGCCGTCGGCGGACGAGCCGAGCCGCGCATCGAAGCCGCCGGCCCAGGTGACGCAATCGCGGCGGAAGATCGCGCTGCCGGTCAGGATCCAATTGTCGCTCGAGCGCAGCAATTGTTCCGTCCTGGCGGCTTCGATGCGTCCGGCGCGCAGCCGCGGCCGCACCGCTGGCCGCACGGCGAACGGCCGGTTGCTGGCGCTGTCGACCAACATCGCTTCGCCGCAGAACAGGCCCATGTCGGGATCGGCCTCGAGCCGGCGTAGCGCAAGAGCGAAAAAGCCGGGGAAAATCCAATCGTCGGACGCTGCGAAATAAATGTACTTGCCCCGCGCCGCTTCCAGGCCGCGCTGCAGGGTCGGGATCACGCCGATATTGCTCGGATTGCGCAGCAGACGGATCGCCGGCGCGCCGGCGGCAATCCGCTCGATGACGGCGATGCTGTCGTCGATCGAGCCGTCGTCGATGACGATGATCTCGTCCGCGGCGCGCTCCTGGCCGAGCAATGCCGCCAAGGCGCGGCCGATGAATTTCGCATGATTGTAGTTGGGCAAGACCACGGAAAGCATAAGCGGCATGGCGTGGCTGTTTCTCACCCCGGTTTCACCGGGGTCGGACGGATGCAAGGTCAATCGCTCGGCCACAGGCGAGGAACTCCCCTATGCCGCCAAGTCCGGCATTGTGATCGAGTCGCTGTCAGGTCAGGGCATGATTTTAAACAGAAAACTTGCGCGACACTATCGGCGACTATTGACAGAATCTGCAGGCGGGGGCCGAATTGCATGGCGAATGCAGAACCGCAAAGTGATTCTGCGCGCCAGTGTCCGTTACAGGTGTGTCACAGGTGCGTGGTGGCCCGGAGCGAATACTTCCGGGAGCATTGCTGCCGTGAGGCTTCAGCCATTAAACAAAAGGGGTATTGGGTTTAATGGAAACCGCTCGAATGTCGGATCACGATCGTTTGGATCGGATGGAACGTAAGCTCAATAGGATTGGCAAATACGTTCTCTTCGGCATTGCGTTATTCACGGTTCTGCTGGCCGTCGAGATGCAGAAAATCTCGGGTGACCTGTTTTTCGGCTATGGCCGGTTTGCGCTGTGGTCTTTCATCGGCGTCATGACCGTCATGCTTTTGGTGGCACGCACTCCGTTCCGCGATTAGAGCATGATCCGGCGAAAGCCTGTCCCCGGACTTGAACCGGGGATGGAAACCGGTTTTCCCAAAAGATCATGCTCCCCTGAAGTGTTAGAGCGTATATCGCTGCAATCTGAAGCGATTTTCGCTCTAGGGGCGCATTCGGCGGCGTCGCCGCTCGCCGCCTTAGGCTTTTTTGCCGCAACTCAGGGCAAAGACGTGCTGGGCGTTCGGCTGAATGCCCGGCTGGGCGACGTCATCGACCATCGAGAATACGAATACGTTTTGGAAAAAGCGCTCCATCAGGGCTTTCAGCTCCCGCCCGTGCGCCGATAAATCCTGGCTTGACCGCGCGCGGATCGCGGATTGTCGGCGGCGAGACCGTCGGCTTGCGGCGGCTCTTCCGAGAGCGCCGGTTGACGCTGCGTCGGCTGGCACGCGAGGTTCTGGCGGTGCAATGGCGCCGAGATGGGCGTCGCGGCGCCGGGGGCGTCCTGGGCGCCCGCTGGACTGTCGGCTTGGGCGCCATAGGACGGACTGCCAATGAGCAGAAAATCGAGGTCGCGCGCCAGCGAGTCGCGCAAGTTGCGGACGAAAACATCCTCCTCGTCGCGGGAAATGTATTGCAGGAAGTCGATGCAGTAGGCCGAATCGACCTGTCGTGACAGCGGCTTCGCGACGATGTCATGCAGCTGCGCCGCAAACTTCCAGTCGTCCTGAAAGCGCCATTGCAAATCGTCGACGACCAATGGCCGCGGATCGAGCAAGATCATTTTTCGCGACTGCTGCAGGATCAGCCGCGTCCCGGTCGGGCTGGCACAGCCGTATTCGGCGATGTCGTGCCGGGCGCCTATCACCGCGGCAACGAACCGGTAGTGCGCCAGATGCGAAGCCAATCGGGCTTCGTCGTCCTGCCATAGGCGGCTCGCCTGCAAGCTCTGCGTCGGCAGCCCGACCGGCATTTGCAGGGCTTCGCCGGGCGCCGGCGGGCGCTGTGCCGCCGCGAGGCCGGCGCGCGCGCGAGCCGCTTCGCGCGCAAATCGCGCCGGGTAGGGGGCGGCCTCCTCCGACGCCCGCAGCGTCAGGCACACGCTCGACCAGACGCCCGGCGGCGGCGTCCTGCTGCAGCGCGCGGTCCGGTTGGCGAAGTAATTGGCGAACGCGACCGGCAACGCAGCCGCGGCCAGAAGCGACGTCCCGCCGCTTCTGGCCGCCAGCCGCAGCATCGCATTGCGAATGGCCTCACGGCGCGGGCTCAGCGCGACATATTGGATGTCTTCGATCCAAACCGACCGGTTCAGAAGCCGGCCGGCCTGGGCGGCAAAATTCCGGCTGAACTCGGCCGAATCCGAAGCGGAAAGACTGTTGGTCGTCATGAGAATGAGCCGACCCTTGGCCTTGAGCAAAGGGCCGATATGCTCGATGAGCGCATCGGATTGATCGAGCATCGCGTCGCTCGAGAACAACACACAGGCGTCGAAGGCTCCGGCAAGCTCGCTGTATTGAACGTGGGTCAATTGCAGCAGGTGATCGGAGTTCAAGGTGACAATGTCACCGGCCGTGGCGACGATCCACGGCGCGAACGGTTCGGCATCGTGCGCCACCAGCAGCACGCGTCCATGCGACGACAAGATATCGTTGAGCGCCTTGAGCGGGAGTCTGTAGTCCGGCCACAACGGGTGCAGCCTGGTGACCTCGGGCGGCGAACCCAACAATCTCGCTCGCATGCGCCGCAACGAGGACTTCGATGGGCTTGGCTTCTCGCCCAACAGGAAGGACCAGTCCTCCTTGCCAAGCGGCCGATGGCTGCGGCGCCGGTTCACGGCGATCGATCCGACCCAATATGGATGCCGCCGATGGCTGAGCGCCGGCGCCGCAAGCGATTGGCGCACGTTGTCGACGAATGCATCCGACTGGGCGATTAATTGCGTCAGATCGGCCGGACGGTCGCCGGCATGGAAGACCACCGTCTGCGCCACATTGTGCCGGTGATATTCGGTCGTCCATTCCGCCAGGCTTTGCGCGAGCTCTGCGGCAACCACCGGGCCGGGCCGCAAATTCTCCCACTCGTAGTCCCGCCGCTGCAACTCGACGACGAGGTAGTCGTCGGAATCCGTCAGCACCGCGATGTTGCCGGATGGGCACAGCTCCGGCACGAACGAATAATCCCACGACGAACCGACGACAAAATCGCTGGTTTCCGGATGGATCGCGATCGGGTGCATCAGATAAAAGCGCCCGATCAGGCAATTCTCGTCGACGCGCCAGAACAGCCGGTTGGCATGGGCGTTGTGGGTCAGGCCGAAGTTGACGATGTTGGCCACCGTCGCGGGATGCAGGTGCGCGAGCGACCATCGCACGAGGCCCCGCGGCGGCAAGACGATCTCGTGCGATTCGAGATCGATACGCCGCCGCAACAGCGGGGCGGCCTCCTCGGCGATGATCTGGAAATTCCCGGCCAGGACGGCGCCGGCGCCGCTCTCGATCCTGCGCAGCGCGGTTTTGAGCGATCCGTCGGCGACGAGATAATCCGACATCAGAAAAATGAAGCAGGTGTCGCGCATCGCATCGCCCGACTGGCGCAATGCGCGTTCGAAGGCGAGCGTGATCGTCGCGGTGTGATTGCCGTGGGTGATGAGATCGTCGATCGAGCGGATTTCGCAGGCGCAGTGCCGTTCGAGCTTTTGCCACGCCGGATGCGTCCGGATGATCGACTCGTCGGCGACGCTCGACAACAAAACGAAACGGCAAGGCAGCTCGCGCGCGATGGCCGGAATGTTATTCGGTGCAAGCAGCGTCGGCAGGCAGAATTCGAGGAACCGGCCGATGAACTGATAGCCCCAAACCGGCATCAAAAGCGTTATTTGTTTTATCGCGCGCTTGTTCGAGGCCGCTGCTTCTGAATTGTCGCTCATCGTTAGCGGCCTTAGCACGAAAGGCCCGCTTCCCCTTTATCGATGCCACGGCTCGATGCGTGCGGCGCATCATAGTGAGCCGGGTTTTCTCAAGCAAGGCTGTGCCGCGCAATTGCGCGACCGATGCGGCCGATGACGATCGAAGTTGTCGTCACGCGCATTTTTGCGGAAAACGAAATCGTTTC
>Ga0209275_10001296_pt1 | contig 10158 bp, 10 predicted proteins | sample HubBroMetageREF2_FD_188344 | JGI IMG/M metagenome (GOLD analysis project Ga0209275, IMG submission 188344) | Reference soil microbial communities from the Hubbard Brook experimental Forest, New Hampshire, USA - Hubbard Brook CCASE Soil... | ecosystem: Environmental > Terrestrial > Soil >...
TGGTTCGCCTCGTCGAGGGCGGCGAGTTGACAGCCGAGGCTGTCATCCGGAGCTGCCTCGAGCGGATCGCCGACCGGGACGGCCGCGAATCGACCGGCGCACGTCAGGAACGCGCGCGCGGCCTCGGCGGGGCGGCCGGCGGTGTCCGCGGTTTCGGCGCGCGCGTAGTCGGCCTGCGCGGCGGTCTGCGCGGCGTCGACGGCGGTCACCATCGCGGGACCGTCGTTCTCGGCGTGCGCGATCTCGTTCATCCGGTCGGCCAGAGGGCCCTGCGCGCCGTGGCGGTCGACGACCCAACGCACCGCGTGGCGCGTCGTCTCCGAGCACGCCGCCCCGAGGCCGCCGGCCAGCAGAACGCGATCGACGCCGCTCACCCCCGCGTGGACCCGCCCGAGCACGAACCAGGTCGCGTACGCCACCGCGCCGCCCGTCGCGATGGCGCCGAACGTCGCGAGGGCCAGGCTGCCCGCCCGCACCCTCCGGTCGCCCGCGATCCCGAAGTCGAGTCCCCTGGTGAACGACAGCCACCCGAGCGCGACCTGTACGATCGGCTCGAAGGCCTCCAGGCTGTCGGCGCCGACGAGCGCGAGCGCGTGCGGCCCGAGCACGAACCCGAGCGCCGCGTACTCGACTCCCGAGGGAAGCCCGGCGCCGCTGGTCGCCCTCCGGGTCACCAGCAGGTTGCCAAGGTACGAGAGCACCAGGAGCCCCATCAGCAGCAGGATCGCGCTCACGTCGATCGGCTCCGGCGCCCGAGCGCGATGCCTTGCTCGGTGATGGCGGTCGCCACGGCGTCGGCAAGCGCCGCGGCTCCCTTGCCGTACTTCGGCACGGCCGAGACGCGCCAGCGCGCACCGTCTGCGTCGAGCGACAGCAGGTCCACGGTCGCCCGCTCGCACGTCGCCACCGTGGCGCCGACCAGCGCGTCTTCGACCTTGGCGGGGCGCTCATGCGCGTCGATGACGATCTCCACCGAGACCATCGGCGCGCTCCCGAGGATGCGCGTGGGATGCCACAGCGCGAGCAGCTGCGGGACGCGCAGTTCGCAACCAACCGCGTCCTCGAGCACGATCTCGAGGAGCGTGACGTCGCGCACGACGCCCACCCGTCCACCCGCCTCGACGAAGTCTCCGGGTTTGAGCCGGCGCCCGAATACCACCGGAACCCCCGCGGCGGCGCACGCCAGCACGGGGGTGCAGGCGAGGCCCAGCGCGGCGAGCGCCGCCATCCCGACGCGCGACAGCGATCCGTCATCGGAGCCGGTGACGAGCGGAGCGGCGAGGACGATCGAGACGAGCACCATGCCGGCCCGGACGACGAGGCTGGTGGGCCCTGCTAGATCGCGCGGCAACCAGTCGAGCCGCGTCTCGCCGCGCGCCACGCCGCCGAAGAACAGCTCGACGAAGCGGACGGCCACTCCGAGCGCCACCGCCGCGATCGCCGTCACCACGAAGAGGGGCAGCGCCGCCCCGAGGCGCCCGATGAGCGCGGAGAGCGGCACCAGGACGAATCCCGCGAGCCGGTCGGTGTAGTCGCGCGTGGGCGCGAACTGCGACAGCACGAAGATGAGCCAGAGATAGGCGACGGTGAACTGTGCGATGCGGTGCGCGAGGGCAAGCGCGACGGCGACGGCGCCTCGAACCGCGACGGGGCGCGCCACCTCGATCGTGCCGAGCTTCAGGGCCGGAATGCGATCCGGGTGCGCGCGCACCCACTCTCTCGCGCGCGCCGCGAGGTCACCGAAGCGGCGAATGACGAGGAACGCGATCAGCCCGGAGAACACGAGCAGCGAGAACGAGAAAACGTGCTCGGCGATCTCGCTGCGGGTGCGCTCCGCGCGGACCGCCCCGTCGACCTTCGACGCGATCGCTGCCGCGTAGACGTGCAGCGAAGGGTCGCCGCCGGCGGCGTTCGCGTCGGCGTCGCCGAGCGTGACGACGGGCGTTCGACCGACGTAAACGACGGCTTCCCCGGGCTGCTCCTCGACCCGCCCGCCTGCGTGTTCCGGGTCGTCCAGCGCGGCCTCGAGGGCCCGGCTGGCCGCGGCCGCGCGGTCCTCTGCCGTTTGTCCGGCTCGCGCCGCCGAGAGCGTGAACACGACGCGCTCGTGGAAGCGCACGTCGAAGGACCGCGCCGCGGCCGCGGACGCCGAGGTGCTGGGCAACGGCTGGGCGCGGGCGGTCGCACCCAGCAAGGCCAGCGCCGCGAACGCCAGGGCCGCGAGAGCGGCAACCCGAGCACGCGACGGCGGGTGGTCGGAGCGGCGCGTGGCCGAGGCTCGCATCACCGCGTTAGCGTCCGCGGGCGGGCACGCGCAGGTCAAGACATTCTCGCCGGTGCGCGTCAGGGGCCGGGGTCGGACTTCAGCGCGCTCCCTGCGACGAAAGCGTCAGGAGCCAGCCGTGCGGTTCCCACGTTCCGTCGTCCGGATCGAACGGCATCTCCGTGCTGCCCAGGTTGACCCCGATCACGGCGATCCGGTCCACGTCGTCGAGATTCTCCACACTCATCGCAGCCTCGGTGGCTCGCTCCGCCGATGGGATCGGCAGCTCGTCGAGCACCTTGCCCGCCGCATCGAGCTTCAGCACGATCCATCGCATCCGCCCGTAGTCCTCCCAGGTGGCCTCGACGCGGAGCTTGGCGCCGCGGGGTGCGCCCGCGTGGTCGACCGTCACGTAGCTCGCGCCGGTCGGAGCCACGGGTTCGGCCGAGGCGAGGCGCCGCGCATCGCGCGGCCAGGGGATTCTCCAGGTGAACCGCGGCGCGGGATCCATCGACGCGCGCGCCGCGGCGAAGGCGGCGAAGACGTCGTCGAGCGTCGAGCCCTGCCACAGAACGCTCGCCAGCGACACGCGCAGGACGTCGACGTCGGTCGGCGCCCCCGCCCACCGCCACGCGGCGGCGGGCGTCTTCGTCGGCGCGACGGCCCACAGACCGAGCAGCACGGCCCCGGAGCGTGCTCCGAAGCGCGCATCGAGCCATCCAAAAAAGAGGCCCGCGCCGCGGGCAAACGACGACGACCGTGGGTCGATCACCGCGCGCTCGGGGGTCGCCTGGAACTCCGCGTCGTCATCGAGTTCCTGCGCCGCGGAGCAAGGCGTCGCAAGGCGGGCCAGCGCCTCCGCCGAGCCGGCGCTGCTCCCCGGATCCATGGCGGGCGCCGCGCGCCAGAGCGAGCCACGAGCGACGGCGCGAGCCAGAGCGAGGTCGAGCGCGCAGCCGGGGGCGACCCGTCGGTCGACGAGGGCAAAGCTCGACGCCCCGTCGAACGGACCTCGCAGGTCTCGCGAGCCGAGCATCGACCGGACGCGGTCGGGCGCGCCGTCCACCAGATACACCTGCCACGGTCCGTCGAGGCCCCCGTCTGGCGGCGGGGCGGCGAGGGAGCCGGTGATGGCTCCCCACGCGTGCTCCGCCGCGAGGAGAGCCGCCGTGGCGACCTGTCCCGGCGTGCCCGGGGCCGGGCGGACGCACAGCGGATACCGAAAGGAGCATGCGCTGCCCCAGCCCCCGGATCCGGGGGGGGGAGGGGACGGTTCGATTGGAGGGCCTGGTCGGCGTGGCGGGGCTGGCGCCGTCGGCGCGGTCAGGCTCGCGTCGTCCTCGCCCGCAGCCTCCGGCCCGTCCGCGAGGCTCGTTGCACAGAGGGCGAGGGACGCGGCAAAGGCGCCAAGCCCCGCGGCGAGAGGCTGGGCGATGCCCGACGCGAGGATCGATCGGCCGAGTTTCATCGTGCAGTCGTGGGGCCAGCGTCGGGGAGGGGCCAACCGGCAGAAGAGAACTGTCCCTGCCCGATTCGTATAGGGTAAAATGGCCCGAGATGTCCGCTCCCTCCTTCGATCCGACGCTTGCGGTCCGCTTCGATCTTCTCAAGGGCAGTGTGCGGGCGGGGTGGCCCGAAGATCGCGTCGTCCTGGTCCCCGCGGCCGCCCTTGGAGAGGCGCTTCGCGCCGCGCCTGCAGCGGCCGTGGACGCCCTGGGCGCAGCGATCGGGGCCGGCGTAGGGCGGCGTGCGGCAGCGCGCATGCTCGACCCGCAGGCCAGCTCGCTCGAGGAGTTCGCGACGCAGATCGCCGGAGAGGCGGCGCTGGCAGGTCTCGGCAAGATCGTCGTGGAGCGCTGGGGCCGCGCGCTCGTGCTCGCGTTCGACGATTTTCCCCTGCCCATCGCGATCGTCTCGGCGGTCGCGTCGTCGGCGGTCGAGGCGGCGCTCGGACGCAAGGTATGGGCGGTTCTCCTCGCGCACGAAGCTCACGCGGCGCGCGTCCTTCTGACGAGCGAGGGGGCCGCCGGCCGCGTCCGTGGGTGGATCGCCGGCGGGATGGCCTGGGGCGACGCGCTCGTGAAGCTGCACGAGGGAGCCTCTTGACCGCGTCCGTCGCGATCGCGAAGCTCGAGGCGATGCTGGCGCGCGTGCTCGCGCGCTCCGCCGAGAAGCGACCCGCCAGTCCCGTCGCTGTCGCGTCACCCCCCGCGGCCTCCCGCGCGCCTGCGCCGCGTCCGGTCGTCGCGGCCGCTGCGCCGGTCGAGGCGGAGGTCGAGGTCGACAAGCCGACGATCCCGCCCGCGCCGCCTCTGGCGGCGCTCGACGAGCCGGACGTGGATATCGGCCCGGACATCGTCGTCGGCGAGTCGGCGGCTGTCGACGAGCTGCTCCTCGACGAGGTCTCGGATAGCCGGGAGAGGCTCGTCGCGGCGGACCCCATGGACGCCGCCGGCTCCTCCGTGATCACCGAGGTCGAAGAAGAAGAAGTCACGGAAGAAGCTCCGGCGTCGTCGCGCCGGCCCGTGGCTCCTGCGCCCGAGGAGCGCCTGGCCGAACTTGCCTTCGGGACCGAGGAGCAGCCGGCAAGCGGCCGCACGCCCCCGCCCAAGTCCGGACCCTTGCCCGCGCCGCCTCTCGATTTCGATACGGACGTGGCGGATGCTACGGGCGTTCGCAAGTCGGTGCCCCCCAGCAGCGACTCCGACCCGCCGGCCCCCGTCCGGCTGACCCCTCACGTGGCTCGCTTGCAGGTAACCGAGGGGCGCGACCCGATCGTCGACGTCATCGGTGAGGCGCAGCGCTTCGCGCCGCCCACGTTCATCTCGCTTCTCGAAGCCAGCCTCTCGTTCTGAGGTTATCCGTCGAGCCAGGTTACGTCGGCGTGGTGCAGCCACGTGCGCTGGCGCCGCGCGAACACGCGTGTCGCGCGGACGATCGCGGTCTCGAGGTCCGCGGGGGCGATACGCCCCTCCAGCGCCTCGCGTACCTGCGCGTAACCGACGCTCGCCATCGGGCGCGCGTCGCCATACCCCTGTTCCAGCAGGTCCCTGACTTCCTCGATCCACCCGCTGGAGAGCCACCGCCTCGCCCGGAGCGTGATCCGCTCGGTCAACACCTCGGGCGAGCACGCGAGAGCGACCAGTCGTGCCTTGTGACGGACCTCGCGGAACGCGTGCTCGCGTTGCCATTCGCTCATGGGTCTGCCCGTGAGCTCATGGACCTCGAGCGCGCGGCTGACGCGCACGAAGTCGTTCGGGTGGAGGCGCGCCGCCGTCGCCTGATCCACGGCCCTGAGGTCGGCGTGCAGCGACGGCCGCCCCCGCTCCTCGGCGATGGCGCGATGCCGGTCGCGAATCGCGTCGTCGCCGGGGGGCGCCGCGGCGAGGCCGAAGAGCAAGGCGCGGACCCATAAGAACGTACCCCCACAAACGATCGGCACGCCTCCGCGCGCCCGGATGTCGGCGATCGCGCGTGCGGCGTCGGCGGCCCACGCCGCGGCGTCGACCCGGTCCAGCGGGCCCAGCGTGCCGACCAGATGGTGTCGCGCCCGCACGAGCTCCGAGGCGTCGGGTTTGCCGGATCCGACATCGAACGCGCGGTAGATCTGCACGCTGTCGGCGCTGATAATCTCGCCGCCGAGCTTCTCGGCGAGCGCGACGGCGAGGGCGGTCTTGCCGCTCGCCGTCGGTCCGACGATCGCCAGGAGATCGCCGTCCGCCCCTGCGGCGACGGTGAGCGCCCGCTCAACGACCGACGCGCCGTTCGAGCTCGTCATAGCCGATGCGGGTGACCACGGGCCGGCCGTGGGGACAGTGACCTGCGAAGTCGATGCCGTCCAGTGCGCGCAGGAGTGCGGCGGCCTGTTCCCGCGACACGGCGTCGCCCGCGCGGATGCTGCCGTGGCAGGCCATCGTCGCGAGCACCATGTCCGCGGCGTCGTCGAAGGGGCGGTTCGCGGCGTGGCCCAGCTGCGCGGCCAGGTCGCGCACGATGCGCTCGGGGCGCGCCCTGGCCAGCATCGTCGGGACCGCGTGGACCGCCACGGCGCTCGGCCCCACCGACCGGAGCTCGACACCGAGCGCGGCGATGTCCGCGGCGCGCTCCTCTAGGGCGACGACCTCCGTGGGCAAGAGCTCGATGACGTCGGGGATGAGCAGTCGCTGCGTCGCGACGGAACGCGACGCGAACGCCTGGCGCAGGCGATGGAACGCGACCCGCTCGGCAGCAGCGTGCTGGTCGAGAATGTATAGCCCGTCGGCCCCTCCGCACACGAGGAAGGTGCCCCGAACCTGCGCCAGGAACTCGAGCGAAGCGTAGAACCCGACACCCTCGAAGAGCTGCGGCTCCGCCGTCATCGCGCGCACAGGGGCGACGAGTGGTCCTCGCTCCGCCAGGGCAACGGCCACCGCCGCGGACGCCGCTTCTTCCGAGGCCGCAAGCTGCCATCCGTCCGCGCCATCGCTGGAAGGCAGCGGAGTGGACGCTCGCTCGAAGCTGGCGCGCCCGCCGCCATTCCAGAACGACCGGCCCTGACCGAGCGCGGGGAGCGAGAACGCGCGGGCCAGCGCTCCGTGCAGCTCGCGCGTTAGGGCGTCGAACAAGGGGCGCCCCTCGGCGAAGCGGACCTCGGCCTTCTGAGGGTGGACGTTCACGTCCACGTCGGCCGGAGGCACCTCGATGTACACGATGCCCACCGGATAGCGTCCCGACTCGAGGACCGAGCCGTACGCCTGCGCCACGGCGCGCGCCATCGGACGATCGCGCACGGGCCTTCCGTTCACCAGCAAGTGCAACCCCACGGCGCCGGCTCGCGCGCGCTCTGGGGGCGCGAGGTAGGCCTCGATGCGCATGGGCCCGCGCCCGCCGACGCACGCCGCGAGGCGCTCGTCCGCGAACGCCTGCGCGGCGCGCTCGGCGCGACCCGCGACGCGCAACCATTCGCGCGCCACCCGTCCGTCGCGAACCAGGAAGAGACTCACGTCAGGGCGCGCGAGGGCTGCGAGCAGGACTGTTTCGGTCACGTGCGCCGCTTCGGTGCCGGTCGACTTCAGGAACTTGCGGCGCGCGGGCACGTTGAAGAACAGGTCGGCCACCTCCACGGTCGTGCCATCGGCCGCGCCGGCCGGACGTCGCAGGGGGACAGCGCCGCCCTCGACCACCACTTCCGTCCCTTCGTCGGCGCCGCGCGGCCTGGTGACGAGCCGGAGCCTGGCGACCGAGGCGATGCTCGGCAGCGCCTCGCCGCGAAACCCGAACGTGGTCAGCGAGAAGAGGTCTTCCTTTGCCCGGATCTTGCTGGTGGCGTGGCGCTCGAGGGCAAGCACGGCGTCCTCGCGGTCCATGCCGATGCCGTCGTCGCTCACGCGGAGCAGGGCCACTCCTCCCCGCTCGATCTCCACTTTGACGCGCGTCGCGCCCGCGTCGAGCGCGTTCTCGATCAGCTCCTTGACGACGCTCGCCGGGCGTTCGACGACTTCGCCGGCAGCGATCTGGCTCGCGAGGTCGCCGGGCAGCCTCTGGATTCTCCCCATCCGCTGGCCCTAGCGCTCCCCGAGCGCTTCGGCGGATGCGTCGAAGAACTCGCGGGCTCGGCGCCTCGTCAGCGCCAAGACGATCAGCGCGCTGCCGAGCGCCTGGGCGGCGAGCGAGAAAGGATATGCGGTGCGCCACATCGCGGCGCTGGCCGCGGCGCGCGCTTCCGGGTGGTTTCGCTCGGGGACGCTCTCTCGCAAATAAGCCGTGTAGACGGACTCCGAGAGACCGAGGTTGGCCTCTTCCACCCCTCGCAGTAGCCAGTGCTGGGCCATGTTCAATCCCGCCTGCACGATGACGATCTGGACCAGCATGGTCCGCGCGGCGCCGCTGCCCGCCAGGCTGCGCATGGCAAAGACGAACATGGCGCTGCCGAGCACGATCGCCGCGACGGCGATCGGCCAGCCCCACGCTTTTGCGGCGTCGAGCGCCGTTTCGAGCGCGGCGGCGCGCGCCGCGATGGCGGCGCGGTCGTCCGCGTTGGCCAGGTCCTGCCCCACGAGGGCAGGGTCGATGCCGCCGCGATAGAGCAAGAACGCGCTCCAGCCCTGCAGCGCCCCGTAGGCCCCGCACACCACGGCAGCGAGCAGGGCCAGCACGAGGTAGAACGGGCGTTTTCGCGGCGCGGCGGTCATCCGATTCCCCGTGCGGGATAGCACGGTCGGACAAGGAGATCGGGATCAGGGGGTGGGCGCCTGCGACTCCTGCGCGCGGACTTCGTCTTGCACGGCCTTAAGTACGGGATCGACCGGGGCCGGCGCACTGGGCGGCCGGTGTACGGGAGGTGTGGATGGCACCCGCTGCGGGAGAGCCGATGCACTGTCGCTTTCTGTTGGAGTTGAAGAGACCTGGGCGGGGGCGCTGGTCGGTCCCGCCAGGGCCGGCGAGCTTCGTACAGGAGGGGAGGCCGTCAGCCGCCGCGGCGCGGTGCGCGCTACCGGCAGGGCGTTGGCGGGAACGGCCGACGGCAGGGCCGGAGCGGTCTCGGCCGGCACCTCGATCCACGGGGTTGCCTTGTTGGCGTGGAGGGTGGCTGCCAAGCGCCCTGAGCGACTGGCCGCTTGTGGTGCGGCGTGCGCGGGCACGTCGGTGGCGGACTCCGACATGGAACGCGGCACGACGATCAGCCCTGCCGCCGCGGCGATCACCGCGCCGCACAGTGCGACGCCGCCGGCGATCGGCATCCCTCGGTTCGCCGCGGCCGCGGGGGCCGGCCCTGCCCCGTTGCCAGGAGGGGGTGGCCACGTCGCGGCGACCGGCGGAAGCGACCCGATCTGCGGAGGGCTCGAGTCGAACGACGCATGACTTGGCCGTGGCGGCGGACGGATGACAGGCAGGGCGGGACGGTTCGGGATCCTCCGCAGGACGAGCTTGCGAGGCGGCTGCCCGGGCGGTTTCGACTTGGGGACGCTCATCGCTTTGGGTGCTTGCCGACTCCGATTGGCCGCTCTTTTTGCCCTGCACCCTTCATTCCACAAGTGCTGGAGCGCGCAAGTCCCCCCGCCTCTAGCTCATGCGAGCCTCTCTTTTTACGAATCTTCACGCGTACGCTCCGCACGCCGCGCCCGCCCGTGCGCATCCATCTGGGTGAAGGAGATACAAGCCATGATCGGTTTCATTCTGGGTGCGGTGGCGGCGGTCGGGATAGCCAAGGCGGTGCGTGCACGCCGGCGCGGCATGTGCGGTCGCGGCTTCGGTGGGCCGGGCTTCTCGCGCCGGCGATGGTTCCTACGCTCCCTTTTCGAGCGCCTCGACACGACCCCGGGGCAGGAGCGCGTCATCGTGCAGGTTCTCGAGGAGCTCAGTCAGAACCGAAAGGCTCTGCGCGAGGAGTTCGGTCGCACTCGCGCCGATCTAGCGCAAGCGGTCGAGGGAGGTCTGATCGAGGACGCCACGCTCGAGGATTCCTTCGCCCGCCACGACCGCCTCGCGGCGCAGCTGCGCGTTTCGTTCGTCGAGGCGATGAAGAAGGTCACAGAGGTTCTCGACGAGACGCAACGCAAGCAAGTCGCGCGCGTTCTCCAGGGCAAGGGCTTCTTCGGAGGCGGGCCTGTCTGGGCCTGATCCGGACGCCTGCCCCTAGGGCTTGCGTCGAAACAGCTGAAACGCACCGAGCAGGGCGATCGCCCCCCCGGCGATCATGAGCGGCATCGGGCCGTTCGTGAACGGGAGGGCGAATTGCCCGCTGGCGCCCGCTGCGAACGCGACGAGACCGAGCGTCAAGTTCCACGCGCCGCTTCCCATGGACACGAGCATACCCATGGTGCAGAACCGGTGTCGATGCGCCGCCCGCTCGCGCTCGTGCCGGTCCTCGGTGTCTTGTTGGCGCCCGGGTGCGGGCTAAGAGGCGACACCATCCC
>Ga0209275_10001298_pt1 | contig 10150 bp, 7 predicted proteins | sample HubBroMetageREF2_FD_188344 | JGI IMG/M metagenome (GOLD analysis project Ga0209275, IMG submission 188344) | Reference soil microbial communities from the Hubbard Brook experimental Forest, New Hampshire, USA - Hubbard Brook CCASE Soil... | ecosystem: Environmental > Terrestrial > Soil >...
CGCGCGATCGAATGCAATGCGGAGATAATCGCGCATGGTTTGCACGCGTTGATGATCTTTGCCCTTGAGCCAAGGCAGTGTCGTGTAGCGCGGGAAATAGTCGATCCATCCTTCAAGAGAAGTAGGAACCTCAATGCCCAGTTTCGCAGCCTGTGAAAACACTGGTGAGCCGGGGTAGGGCGTGAAAATATTGGTCCAGAATTCCGCTCCGGGAAAGCGGCGGCACACGTCCATCATAAAGTTGACGGTCTCGCGCCGTTCTTTTGGCCCTTCTCCGGGATGGCCGAAAATAATATTGAACGACGGAATGACGTTGGCGCGAAGACAGCGCTCGGTAGACTCGTAGATGTCGGCGAGCACCTGGAAATCCTTGTTCATGTGTTTCATCACGGTCGGCGACGCCGTTTCAATGCCCTGGCAGACCTGGTGCATGCCGGAGCGGCGCAGCAGCGAGAGTTCTTCAACGCTAAGGCGAGCCGTCAAGTTAGTAGTCGCCTGCACGCTCCATTTAAATTTTGCCCCCGCTTGTACCAGCCCTTCGGCGATCTTGAGAGCGCGCTCGAGATCGACCAGAAAGTTGTCGTCCGCCATCCACAGCAATTCCAGCCGGTAACGACGCGTGAGTTCCATCGTTTCCTCGACCACCTGATCGACCGGCAGCGCATTCCATTTACGGCCATACACGGCAGCGTTGGTGCAATACGAACAGTTGAACGGGCACGCGAGACTGGAAACGTACATTGCCCAGCGGCGTCCGCAGACGCGCTCGTAGCCGTCGAAGTCCGCCAGTTGATATGCCTTCTGCGGCATCTGGGTCAGTTGTTTCAGCGGACGCTCGGGCGTAAGAACAACCTGGTTGTCGCGCTTGAAGCCAATCCCCAGAACGTCGTCAAGGGGTTCGTCGTTTTGCAAACGCTGCGCGACTTCCAACATGCTGTCTTCGCCCTGGGCGCGCACGATGATGTCGACGTAGTCAGCTTCGATGGTCTGCTTGGGCAAGAGTGAAGGATGCCAGCCGCCTAGGATCACGGGGAAATCGGGATCCCATGCTTTCACTGCTTTGGCCACCGCGACCGTCTCCCGGATCATTGGTCCAGTGACCACCGAGATTCCGAGGCAAAGAGCATCTTTCACTTCTTCCAACACGCGCCGCAGGTAATCAGGTGTGATCGTGGAATCGATGATTCGGATTTCGTAGCCGGCTTCCAATAACGGAGTGGAAATCGCCAAAATTCCGAGCGGGGCCGTGGCCTCAATACTGGAGAACGATGCAACGAAGAATACGATCTTGTTCGACGACTTCACGCCTGCACCTCTCAAGCCTTGGTGGACGCTAATACGCTAGCAGGCACATAAATCGCGAATGTCATGAATTTGTCAACATAATGCAAAATGCGGTCGCGATGCACTTTGAATTCAAACTGCGCCACTACCCAAGATTCGGCGTTTCCTTCTCGCAGCTCGGTTAGGCTCGACGCGTGGTTAGCTCGCGCCAATGGAGGGCGATGGTGGGAATCAGAATGGCCAGCAACGTGATCACGATGATGGCCATAGCGAAGCCAGGAGCACTAAAGCGATTCCAGGCCGGAATCGGCTGCAGCACGCGGGTGCCTACAAAAGTAAAGGTCACGGCGTAGGAGCGGATCATCCACTCGCGGTGCTGCTGGAAGTGTCGATTGCGCGCCATGAGGAAGGCAGCGGCTGTCGCCACCATCCATGTGCCGGCCTGGACGACGATAGCTCCAACAAAATAGAGATCATGGTATTCACGGTGCGTGTTGGACATGAGAATGGCGAGCGGGGCCGCGATGAAGACTGAGACAACATAGACGCGGCCAAGCACTCTGTGAAACGCAGGTGATCGACGGCGGACTCGGCTGGAAAACTGAAGCGGGCCGCTGAGCAGCGCAACAATTCCCGCCAGAACGTGTGGGACGATCAGAAACGGAATGGTCGACAGATACGCCCGCTCGTCCGCTTTGCGCAGCATAGGGATCTCGCTGTAAAACAGGACTGAGAGAGTCATTCCAGCCATGGCGGCCCACAGCGCGGGTTTCAGCCAGCGGCGCAAGCTGGAGGGAAGGGGAGTTTGTGTCGTCGCCAAGCTAGCCGTCATGACAGTTCCGGTATAGGCTCCACGCTCATCTCAAGTTCAGGTCAATACAGGCGATTCGCGCTCGCTCTCTCCACGACTGGTAGAACCCATGGATGAAATGCAGTTGCAATCCATCGGACCGCCGCTGCTCGGCACGAGTGGAGGCGAGGAACAACTTGTGACTGCCCATATCCCGAACTGTCTCAATTTGCATTTCTCGCACTCGCAGTGAAAATTGAGGCACTGGCAACCGGAATGATGGCGAATCTGTCGTCGCAGCCGCAAGCTGGCTCCAATCGACGGAACTTCTATTGTGATTCTTGCCCAGTTCATAAGCCAATTGAGTGTGTTCTACGGGTATGTCGCTCAACGCGATCCTGCGCGAGTTCTCCACAAGTGCCGCTGGCTTGCTGGTGGCGTGGAGCGCGAGAGAAAAATAGACATCCGCAAAACTGCCAATAAGATCCATTGGGAAAATGTTTCCTGCACCTTTGTCCATCACACTTACCAGAACTACGGGGCGTGGGCAGATGTAGAAGGTGAACAGGCAATGCAGTTCGCGCTGCGAAACCCGAATGTCCGATGCGGTCGATCGGCTTCCGGCACGCCACTTCTGGTACTCGTGGTACAAGTGGCGTGCCCACTGTCTAGGTTTTGGCAAACAGTAATTCGCGGAATGCAGAGCTCGGAATAAATGTAGTTGCGCGGTCCCCAGCGAGAGCGTGTCCATCCACTTGAGGCTGATTTCACCAAGGATTCGTTTCTCCGCATTTTGCTCTTGAAATATCAGCATTGGGTGGTGATGGGTAGCGACAGGCCAGCTCCCACCGCTTTCTGCGCCAATTCCAATCACGAACGGTGTCAGACCGGCAATAAAGTTCGTAGAGGTTACATCGCGTGGGGCGCCGATGCCGTGCAGCCAGACACTGATTTCAGACTGCGAGGCACTCAGCCCAACCGCGCACTGATGAGGGAAGACAGACGGCCCCAAGACGAGCCGCTTGATTAGTTCGCGGCCTCGGCGCCGCTTTGTAACGCTAAAAGTGTGAGGATACGCCGACACTCGTTTTTCTTATCCTTGTCCTCAGTCTTTGTCCCTAATACTTATCTTTCCGTGCGTTCGAATTGCAGCAGGACACAATCGCCCATTGACCTCACCAGAGGCAGACGCCCAATGCGGCGATCGAAGCTCGCCAAGCGATTGAGGGCCACAGGAAACTTCCGTGCCAAATGTTCCAAATAAGATGGCGGCAAAGTAACGCCGATCGCTTGCCGCTTTTTCAGCCCGAAGCCGGGCGCAAAGATGCTGGCCAATTTGCGCACGGAGGGATAACGCACACTAACCAGCGCACCTTCGCCCATGCGGCCCACCGTAACTTTGTTAAATCGTAGAAAAGCTCTGCGTGGATTTCCGTGGGCCATGTACCATGCGATCTCCCATGGAACGAAACGGCCAATCATGCACAAAACAAGCCGGGCTCCGGGCCTGAGAAGTCTCGCCAGTGTTTGCGCGACGGTTGGGAGATCGTCCACGCAATTCAATCCAGAAAAGTTGGAAAAGGCGCCATCGAATAAACCTTCGTGCTCAAGCACCTCGATGTTCTCTGTCGCGAGCGCACGGAAGTCAATCATTGCGCTCGTTTGTGTCGAATTGGCGCGTCTTTGGGCGAGTTGGATCATTCGTGGAGCAATATCGCAAGCCAATACTCTCACTCCGCGATTGGCCAAAAAGACAGCGTCTACGCCCGTGCCGCAATTCAGCTCAAGAATGCGCTGTCCTGAAGTAAAGACTTGCTCGATCTCTTTCCAGATGGATTCTCGTTGCGCCCGCCCAATCAGTGTGTTGGCAAAGTCTAAGTCGTACGTTTCGGCCGCGACATCCCAGTACGCCTGAGCGGAGTTAATTGACTGAGCGTTCATCGCGCTTCCTAGACGGCAGTGTGCGTGGCGTTCTGCACCTTCTCCTGCCTTCAATGGAAGCTAACAGGCACATAGAGCGCGAATGTCAAGAATTTGTCAACGTATTGCAAAATCGCCTATGCGGATACCTTGTCGGACTTGGAAGAACTGCGAGGATCCGCTGTGCTCTGGAGCGAGTTTCGCTGCGCGCAGGCTCTGTCCCGACCAACAAAATGGAATGCGCGCGAATGGATTGTCGCGCCCGGCGCCGTTCTAGAAGTGACGAGAAGTTGACAAACTCCTGACAATCGACTTTCACTCTGCGATTACCATTCAGGCCATTGATACCGCGTTGCGGTGAGGTTCAGTTGCCAGCAAAACGCAAGGTCGTGCTTTTTTATCCGCCTTACGACGGACCGCCGTTGAGCGCGCCTTTGTGTTTGCTCGCGCTAGCGTCGCCGCTGTTGCAGGCCGGATTTGAAGTCAAGTTGATCGACGACATAACCTCACCCGACTTCGAGACTGAAATCCTTAGAGAAACCGGCGATGCACTCTGTCTCGGAATTTCCGTTCTCACCGGCCCAACAATTGGGTCGGCGATTCGCGTCGCCAAGGCGGTGAAGAAGGCCCGGCCATCTTTGCCGATAATCTTCGGTGGATGGCATCCCACACTTGCTACCGAGCAGACGCTTCAGCCGGATTTCGTCGATGCGGTGGTGCGAGGTCCGGGAGAGTTAACCCTCCTCGAAGTTGCGCAAAGATTGGCGGACGGACAGGAATTACACGGCGTGCAGGGCCTGTCGTTTAAAGATAACGCGAGCATTCACCACGAGCCTGAGAGGCGCGTCGCGAACATCAACGATCTCCCCGCGCCCGCGTTTCATCTCGCGAACTTTGACGCTTATGCTGCTGCGGTTGGCTTCCGGCAATTGTCCTACACCACCAGCGTAGGTTGCCCCTATGCCTGCAATTACTGCACCGACATGGTGTTTTACAACCGCCGCTTCAACGCCTATCGAGCCGATCGCGTGGTGAACGAGCTTGCCGAGCTGGTATCTCGCTATGTCATCCAGGAAGTGGCGCTCTTCGATTCCAATTTTCTGGTTGATATCAAGCGAGCCCTCGCGATTGCGCGTGGCATCGTCGATAGCGGCGTCAAGTTTCGCTGGGATTTCCAGGCGTCAACCGATTTCCTGTGGAGAATGAGCGACGATGACGTTCGCTTATTGGGGCAGAGCGGTGTTTCGCATATGGGGTTCGGCACGGAGTCCGCCTCTAAGTCGGTCCTGAAGCTGATGAACAAGCACCATCAGAACGTCGAACAAATGGTGCAGACCGCTCGCAAGGCTCATCTCGCCGACATTCGTGTCACTTTCAATGTCATTCTCGGATACCCCGGCGAAACCGAGGCCGATCGCCAACAAACCTTTTGCATCATGAGCGATATTGCACGGGAATACTCCAACGTTAGTTTTTCGCCGAATATTTTCACTCCTTACCCGGGAATTCCGATTTGGCCGCAATTGAAAGAAATGGGTTTGCGCGAGCCACAATCTCTGGAGGAGTGGCAAACCCTGGCACTCGGACGCAATGTCCTTCCCTGGTTGCAAGGCGAGGAATTGCGTCGCCTGCGCCGCAGTCTGGAATATTTTTTGCTCAACAATCAAATCCGGAAAGCCACGCAAAACAAAGCGTGGCTGCGCGAGAGATTTCGTCAGGCACTGGGAGCGCCCATCCGGTGGCGTATCGGGAAAAACCGCTATTCGTTTCCCTGGGAGCTTTGGGTTTCGCGCGTCGCACAGCGCGTCGTAACACGACGATCTCTATTAACCGGGCAAAAGCTGGCGGAGCGAATGCAGGAAGTTTGCTGATTTCTGCTGATTTGTAATGTGCGTCATTTCTTAGTGCGCCGTTTTTGGTGCATATGGGGGCCGACGTGGCGGACGTTCTACTGACTCACTCGTACCATCTGTTTTACGACCGAAAGCAAACTCGCAAGATGCAGCCCTATCCCCCGCTTGGCACCCTCTATGCCGCCGCAACCCTGCGCAGCCTGGGCATCTCGGTCGAGGTGTTTGACACCATGCTGAACGATCCCGAAAAGGACTTTGAAGAGGCGCTTGCCCGACATCGTCCAGCGCTGGTGGTGGTTTACGAGGACAACTTTAATTTTCTTACCAAGATGTGTCTTACCCGAATGCGGGAAGTCGCATTCCAGATTCTTGCTGCCTCCCAAGAAGCTGGCGCCACCGTTCTGGTCAACGGGTCCGATGCCTCAGATCATGTTGAGGACTATCTACGAAATGGTTTTCGTTGTGTCCTGGTGGGCGAGGCCGAGTTCACATTGTTGGAAACTGTACAGCAATTGCTGAGAAATAAAAAAGCGGCGCTGGGTGGGATCGCCGGTCTCGCCTATCTATCGCCGACTACGGGAGCAGTTGTTCACACCGCGAGGCGTAGCCAGCTGCGCTATCTGGACACTTTGCCATTCCCAGCGCGCGATCTGATTCACATACGCCAGTACCGCGATGCCTGGAAATCTGCACATGGATATTTCTCTCTCAACCTCGTTGCGAGTCGTGGTTGTCCGTATAGGTGCAACTGGTGCGCCAAGCCCATCTATGGCGACACATTCTCCGCGCGCTCGCCTCGCAGCGTCGCCGAGGAGATGCGCCAGCTCAAGCACGAATACAAAGCCGAGCATCTGTGGTTCGCCGACGATATTTTCGGGCTGCAAGCGAAATGGGTGCTGGAATTTGCCGACGCGGTGGAGGCTTTGGATGCTGCCGTCCCTTTCAAGATGCAATCCCGTGTCGACCTGATGACGCCGGCAACGACAGCGGCATTGCGCCGCTCAGGCTGTGCGGAAGTGTGGATGGGAGTCGAATCCGGATCGCAGAAGATATTGAATGCGATGGAAAAAGGCATTCGCGTGGAGCAAGTCGCCAAAGCGCGCGAGAACCTCCGCAAAGAGGAAATTCGCGCCTGCTACTTTCTGCAATTTGGTTATCCCGGCGAGACTTGGGAAGACATCAGAAGCACGGTCGACTTGGTGCGGGATACGCGCCCGGACGATATCGGTGTTTCCGTCGCGTATCCACTCCCAGGGACCAAGTTCTTCCAGCAAGTGCAGGCGCAGCTGGGGACGAAAACCAATTGGTCCGACAGTGAGGACCTCTCGATGATGTTTCAGGGAACCTATACCGGTGAGTTCTATCGCGCCCTGCACGACGCGCTGCATGCGGAAGTAGATTCCTGGAATGGAAGGGCTAGTGGGAATGGGGCTGGCGGGACCAAGAACAAGAACAAGAATGACCGGCGAGAACTCTGGGACAAAGTGGTTCAACTTGAACAGACGAGCCATACGCCAAATCCCACCAGACTCGACGGTTCTCATGCTGGTGGCTTGGTGCAATTGCAATTGCAGTCTGAGTGCAGCTCGTAAGAGGTTTGGTGCGGCATCATTTCGACAAGGGTTCACAACGGATATGGATCTGCTTCTCACGCACGGTTATTTCTTATTTGAAGATCCGAAGGAACTTCAGATCATGAAGCCATACCCCCCCTTGGGCATCCTTTACATTTCCTCGCACCTCCGCAGAAAAGGGGTTCAGGTCAAAGTCTTCGATTCCACCTTTGGCTCCCGCGATCGCCTATTCGAAATTCTCCGGCAAGGACCGCCGGCAGTCCTCGGAGTCTATGCCAACTTAATGACTCGTTCGAACGTGCTCGAAATCTTACGCGTGGCTAAGGAGTCCGGTTGGCAGACTGTGGCTGGCGGCCCCGAACCGAGCGCATACGTCCCGGAATATCTGAATGCGGGTGCTGATGTAATTGTCATCGGCGAAGGAGAGGTCACCATCGAGGAGTTGCTTCCCGTATTACGAGCCGGCTCCCGGGAATCACTCCATCGAGTGGATGGCATTGCCTTCCGCGACTCCGAGGGAAACATCACTCAGACGAAACCGCGTCAACAGTTGCCCGATATCGACGCCCAGCCCTGGCCCGATCGCGAGGCCATCGATATGGGACAGTATGTCGCAACCTGGCGCAAACATCATGGCATGGGCTCGGTTTCGCTGATTACCGCCCGCGGTTGCCCTTACCACTGCCGCTGGTGCAGCCACGAAGTATTCGGCAAGACTCATCGCCGCAGAAAGCCGGCATCGGTCGCCGACGAACTCGAGTGGTTGATCGATCGCTACCAGCCGGATATGGCCTGGATGGCCGACGATGTATTCACCATTCATCCCGGCTGGCTCTCGCAGTATGCGGATGAACTCAAACGCCGGCGCCTGCATTTACCTTTTGAATGTATTTCTCGAGCCGATCGCCTCAATGCAAAAGTCGTAGAAACTCTCGCCGAGCTGGGTTGCTTTCGCGTCTGGATCGGCTCCGAAAGCGGCTCGCAACGAGTGCTGAATGCAATGGAGCGCGGCGTGACCGTCGAGCAGGTTCACTCCGCAGTGTCGCTCTGCCGATCCCGCGGCATTCAAACGGGAATGTTCTTGATGTGGGGATACGAGGGCGAGGAACTCGAGGACATTGAAGCGACCGTCCAGCACGTGAAGCGAACGAATCCCGACATCTTCTTTACCACGGTTGCGTATCCGATCAAGGGCACACCCTACTTCGCAGAAGTTGCGGGAAGGGTCGAGGCGCTCAAGCCCTGGAATGTGAGTTCCGATCGTGAGTTTCGCGTACGGGGCCGCCACTCGCGGCGTTTCTATAGCTTCGCGGATCGTTTGCTTCGCTCCGAAGTGGAAATCGAAAGGATGCAAGCCAGGCAAGACGTCGATCTGCCAGCCATTTACAAGTTACAGTCCGAGGCTGCTCTTGCGCGTGAGGGCCTGCAGGCATCGCTCTCCGAGAAGGAGGCATGAGCATGTCCACCCTGCAAACAGAAATGACGCATGCTCCTTTCGACGCTCTTTCCGAAGGCTACGACCGGGGGTTCACATTTTCGAAGATCGGCCAAGCCCAACGTTCAGCCGTATGGAAAGATCTCAGTCGGACATTCCGTTCGGGCGATCGTGTTCTGGAGATTGGATGCGGCACGGGTATCGACGCCGGTTTTTTGGCCGAACGTGGGGTGCAAGTAGTAGCGTGCGACAGCTCACCGGCGATGATTCGGGTGGCCGCGCGCCGAGTTCGAGAAATGGGTGCCAGCACTAATACGATCGACTTGCGTGTGCTAGCCGCCGAGAACTTGGGTGCTCTTGAGCGAGAGGCTCCGTTCGACGGCGCCTTTTCAAATTTTGCCGCGCTCAATTGCGTTGAAGACTTGCATGCAGTGGGTGAAAGTCTCGGCCGTTTGCTCAAGCCCGGTGGAACCGCACTGCTATGTTTCCTCGGTCCTTGCTGCTTCTGGGAAATCATCTGGTATCTGCGAAAAGCCAGCCCGCGCAAGGCGTTCCGGCGTTGGGATTCTGCGGGCGTCACCGCCAAGCTGGCTCCCGAGGCGAGCGTTCACGTGCGCTACTACGGCGTTCGATCGCTGGAGCGCATCTTCGCACCGGCATTTAGGCTCCGCTCGTGGAGCGGGATCGGGCTCATGGTTCCTCCTAGCTATGTTGAGTCCGTTGCCAAACAGTTTCCGTCGCTGCTAACACTTGCAGAGCAAAGTGATCGTGTATTAGCGCGCTGCCCGGTAATTCGCGGCTTCTCTGATCACATTCTCCTGAAATTCGAGCGGATCCAGCCATGAGCGCGCTGACCACAATCGCTCCCGCTCGAACCATACCGACCACCGGGGAAGAGTCACACCTCGCGCGGTCTTCTCACCAGATACACTCCCTGCCGGTGGTTGTGCTCTCGCCCCACAACCAATGTGACTGCCGCTGCGTGATGTGCGACATCTGGAAGATCCGTGAGCCGAAAGAGATCACGCCGGCACTTCTGGAGACTCAGCGCGATTCGTTTCGCAAGCTTGGGGTGCGATGGGTGGTGCTGAGCGGTGGTGAACCGCAGCGCAATCCCCAGCTTTGCACTCTAGCGCGGATGCTCCATGACCTCGGTATTCGGGTGACGCTGCTCACCGCCGGCACGCTTCTTTCGGCGGAAGCGGAACTTCTGGCAGCTGCCATCGATGATGTCATCGTTTCGCTGGATGGTCCGGCTGCGGTGCACAATCGCATCCGGAGAATTCCGCGGGCC
>Ga0209275_10001300_pt1 | contig 10137 bp, 5 predicted proteins | sample HubBroMetageREF2_FD_188344 | JGI IMG/M metagenome (GOLD analysis project Ga0209275, IMG submission 188344) | Reference soil microbial communities from the Hubbard Brook experimental Forest, New Hampshire, USA - Hubbard Brook CCASE Soil... | ecosystem: Environmental > Terrestrial > Soil >...
TATTTCGCTGGGGTGGTTCATTCGAGGATTACATGGTTGGGGCTCGAACTTCATGGTGGCGATCGTCCTGATCCATATGGTGCAGGTCTTCCTTTTCGGAGCATATAAGTTCCCGCGAGAGTTGACCTGGATGATCGGCGTGTTTTTGTTGCTGATGACGCTCGCGATGGCTTTTACCGGGCAGGTACTGCGATTCGACCAGGACGCCTATTGGGGGTTGGGAATTGGGGCATCGATTGCGAGCCGAGTGCCGGTGGTTGGGCCTTGGGCTGTGAATCTCATGCTGGGCGGCCCGATTATTGCGGGTGCGACCCTTTCCCGGTTTTTCGCGGTACACGTTTTTGTGGTTCCAGGACTGCTGATCGCATTCGTTGGCGTGCACTTGCTTATGGTGTTGAAACTGGGAGTGAATGAGTGGCCAATGCCTGGACGGATCGTGCGGCGCGCCACGTACCTGCAGGAATATCACGAGCTGACGCATCAAGAAGGGGTTCCATTCGTGCCGTACGCGGTTTGGAAGGACGTCTTCTTTTCAGCTTTCATTCTTCTATCGATTGCCGCCTGCGCCGTCTTTCTTGGGCCATTCGGTCCGAGCGGTCAGCCCGATCCGACGATCATTCAGACAGCTCCCCGTCCGGATTTCTTTTTCCTTTGGCTTTATGCAGTCTTGTCTTACCTGCCGCCATCAGCAGAAACTCCGATACTCATGATCGGACCCGCAATCGGAATCATCGCGCTGTTGCTGCTTCCGTTTATCGCCGGCGAAGGTGAGAAGAGCTGGAAGCGCCGGCCCATTGCCGTTCTAACGATTCTGCTCGTTGCGGTGATGCTTGGAAGTTTAACGCAGTTGGGCCTGCATACGCCCTGGAGTCCGATCATGGACGCATGGAGCAGCGTGCCGATCCCCACTGAATATCTGCAAGGACGCACTGCTCTCGAGCGCCGGGGCGCTCTGGTTTTCCAGGCTAAGCAATGTCGCAACTGCCATTCGCTTGACGACATGGGCGGTAAGCGTGGGCCGGCGCTCGACCGCGTCGCACTTCGCCTCACGCAGGACCAACTGATCCGCCAAGTGATCCAGGGTGGCGGAAATATGCCAGCCTACGGAAAAAACTTGAGCCCGGCTGAGACCACAGCGCTGGTCGCGTTTCTCGAGACTTTGCATCCCGCAGGACAGCCTCCAGCCGGCAACGCTGCCCGTGCCGCGCTCGGAGCCAGCGTTGCGGGCTCATCCTCCCCGGGCCCCTGAAGTTGCCTATGTCTCCCGCGATCCAAACCGTATTGCAATCGTGGGTTCTCCCTGTGCCGGTTACGCTTTGTCTGGTCGCCACGGCGCTCGTCTACCTGCGAGGTTGGTATCGCCTGCATGGTCTTCTTCCGAAAGTGATATCAGTGTGGCGGCTGGCTGCTTTCATGAGTGGGCTGTTCGCCCTTTGGATCGCGGTGGGATCTCCTCTCGCAGCTTTTGATGATGAGCTACTTTCGATCCACATGATTCAGCACATCCTTCTGATGGCAGTTGCTCCTCCTTTGATTTTGTTGGGAGCGCCAGCCCTGCCACTTCTGCACGGGCTGCCGCAGATCTTCGTTCGTTCCGGCTTGGGTCTGGTTCTGCGCTGGCCACCAGTGCAATGGGTGGGGCACATGCTGACCCATCCTATATCCTGCTGGCTGGCCGCTACCGTCGCTTTGATCGGATGGCACTCTCCTGCTGCTTTTGAGTTTGCGCGGCGTTCGGATTTTTGGCATGAGATCGAACACGCATGCTTCTTCGCGACCTCGATTCTGTTCTGGTGGCCTGTGATGCAGCCTTGGCCGAGTGTCGCGAGGTGGCCGCGATGGTCGATTCCTCTCTACCTTTTTATTGGAATGATGGCAAACGACGCGTTATCGGCGTTTCTTGCCTTCTGCGATCGGGTTCTGTACCCCTCGTATGCACACGGTTCCCCGCTCTTCACAATTTCACCGCTTGACGACCAGGCGCTCGCGGGCGCTTTGATGTGGGTCTTTGGGAGCTTTGTGTATCTCATCCCAGCGGTTGTTATCACGCTTCAGATGCTCTCGCCTCGCGGCTCGCACTCTCACAATTTGTCCAATACGCAAGAGATCGAGATTAATTTCTCCGTGATTGTGGCAGAACCACCTACAGCCGCTTGATGATGACGGCCGTCAGGTCATCCTGTTGTTTGGTTCCGTTCGAGAATTTCGTGACCGCGTTGTAGAGTTGCGCGATAATCTCTGGCGGCGCGAGTTGTCGTGAGGCGCGAATTACTTCTTCCATCCGCTCAACACCAAATTGTTCGCCTTGATCGTTTTCCCATTCGAAGAAGCCGTCTGTGGGCAAGATCACCAGATCACCCGAACCAAGCCTGAGCTGCGCTGGAGGGTCCGAGCGAAAGAAGGGAAGGATGCCAAACGGGACTGCCTGCGGTTGAACATCGATGAATCGATCTTCAGAGCGGGAATAAACAAAGAGTGGGCCATGGCCCGCGGAGAGGATTTGGAGCTCCGAGCTGTCAGGCCTGCAGACAGCGGCCACGAAGGTGACAAAGCGTCCGGTTTGGAGGTCTGCGCCGAGGGCTTGATTGATGTGCTCGAAGGCTCCCATCAGGTCGTGATCCATGCTGAAGCTGGAGCGTGCGTAAGCATGGCAGATTGCGGCAACCAGCGCAGGACCGATGCCGTGGCCGGTGACGTCAGCCAGACTCACGACCAGTTTCCCGTCGCGTTGTGCCTTCCAGTCAAAGTAGTCACCTCCGGTATCGTCTGCGGGCTGGTTCCACCCGGCAATGTCGAAGCCTGGAATCTGGGGGCGTTCTTTTGGAAGAAGAGACTGCTGGATGGATCGCGCGACTTGTAGATCGTGCTCAACCGCCTCCAGCTTGCGTTTGGTTTCCGCTTCACGAAGAGCTGCCTCGACGTGCTTGTGGATTTGTCCCGCGACGGCGGCAGCGATCAAACCGCCGATCAGAAGAATAATGGCATTCAGGCTGACGCTGGTCTGCGTCACCGGCGCTGGCATGCCGGGAACCGGAGGACGCCAGCCGAGGTACACAGCAGCAGAAAAGTAGGTGACACATGCGATCACTCCTGAAAGCAGGCAGACTCCGGGATTCAACCGCAACGTGGAAAGAATGATGAAGATAAAGAAAACCAACACCGCGGGAGTGGCCAATGGGCGATAAGCGGGTTCGATCTGTTCGCTGGTAAGGAAGGCGATTGCGAACGCTGGGATGGAAGTCTCCAAAATTGTGCTGAGGACCCAAAATCCAGGAGGAAGACTGCGCTGCGATCTCAGGGCGAGATTTACGCGCCACAGCATCCATACCTCGTAAATTATGATCGCGGCCGCCAACCCAAACTGCCAGGCCCATGGAGTCGTATTGGAAACCGTGCGGACGACAAATACCCGCACGATCGTGACCATAATGAAAATCGCAACGACGCTTAAAACACCGCAGATGCGCAGGCGCTCGCTCTGTAGTTCGGCATGGTGGAACGCAGCGGATTGAATCTCATGGGCAGGGTTGTGCGGCTGGTCTTTTTTCGCCACCGGACACCTCCAGGCTGTCTGGAACTCTTAAGTAATGGGCTGAAGCCCGTTTTTCTTGCGTCTCGGCCGGAGCGGCTGAACCCGCGCAGCAGAAACAACGCATGCCGAGCTTCGATCGGCAGCCCGGATGGGGGCGTCCGGGCCTACGTGGTCGTCGGCTCTGTGCTGGCGTACAGCACAACCACCGAGCGCGGTCCGACCCGATAGGTGTAGCCGGGGACGGATGGAGCGGCCTGCCATGCGACGATGTCCCGCGGTGAATCGAGATAGGTGTCGATCCATCGGCGCCATGGATCACGACAACCGTTGTGTACCGGCGGAAGTTCAAAGTCGAGGGGCTCCCAATAAGCATTTGCGATCAGATGAAAAAGCAGGTTTTCATTTGGTAGCTCGGCGCCGAAGGCGAAGCTGTGCGAGTCATCGCCCCAATCCGGCTGGTTCAGTTTTACGCCGTGCCAAGCTTTTGTCGCCGCCTGTAGCATTTGCTGCAGAGTCTTGCGTTGGAGCTCCGCCTCCAGATCTCGCAACAACCGCCGTTCGATCAACAGGCAGAGGAACCGATGCAGGTCCACATGCTTCTCCACGAGGGTCCAATCAAACCAACTAGTTTTATTGTCCTGGCAGTAAGCGTTGTTGTTACCGAACTGAGTGCGTCGCACTTCATCGCCCATAGTGATCATGGGAACACCGAGTGAGAGCATGGTGATGGTCAGGAAGTTCTTCACCTGTCGATTTCGTAGCTTCTCGACAACCGGATCATCGGTCGGACCTTCAACCCCACAATTCCAGCTTCGATTGTCGTTGGCGCCGTCGCTGTTGTTTTCGCGGTTTTCTTCGTTGTGCTTGTGGTCGTAGGAGACGAGATCGTTGAGTGTGAATCCGTCGTGACAGGTCACAAAGTTCACGCTCTGCTCGGCCTCACGCTGCTTGTGACCGTAGATCTCGGGGCTACCAAGAAATCGGTCGGCGACGCGTCCTACGGAACCTGGTTCACCACGGACAAAACTGCGAACGTCGTCACGGAACCGACCGTTCCATTCCTTCCAGCTGTCTCCGATAAAGCTGCCGACCTGATACAAGCCAGCCGCATCCCACGCCTCGGCGATGATTTTAGTCTCCGCCAGCGCGGGATCGGAATCAATATCCCAGAGCACCGGAGGGCTGGCCATCAACTGACCTGACGTATCGCGAGCGAGGATCGATGCGAGATCAAAGCGGAAGCCGTCCACGTGCATTTCCTCAACCCAGTAGCGCAGGCTGTCGACGATCATGCGACGGACGATGGAATTGTTTGCGTTGAGCGTGTTTCCCGTGCCGCTGTAGTTGGCATAGCGGGAGCGATCCTGTTCCAGGATGTAATAGGTATTGTTGTCGAGGCCGCGAAAGTTAAGCGTCGGTCCACGGTGGTCGCCTTCGGCAGTGTGGTTGAATACAACGTCGAGAATAACCTCGATCCCGGCACGATGGAGCGCTTTGACCATGTCGCGAAACTCGTCCGCCGGGCCGAGCCGGTCCTGACGCGAACTGTACGCGTTGTGCGGCGCGAAGAACGAAACCGGTGCATAGCCCCAGTAGTTGACCAGACCTGCGGGACAATCCTGGGCGTCGAATTGAAAGACGGGCAACAGCTCAACTGCGGTAATGCCAAGCTGCTGGAGGTATGGAATTTTCTCGATCAATCCGGCAAATGTGCCGCGTATGTTCTCGGGGACACCGGAACTCGGATCGCAGGTAAAGCCGCGGACGTGCATCTCGTAAATAATCGCGTGTGAAGACGGCCTTCCGAGTGGTACGTCGCCTTCCCAGTCGTATGTGCTGGGATCGATCACGACGCTCTTCATGGCGGTTGCGGCGTTGCCTTCCGCCTGTTGGGCCGCTTCGCGGCTGTAGTTCTTGGGAACAACGACACCCCGTGCGTACGGATCGAGGAGGACTTTGCTGGAATCAAATCGCATCCCGCTTGCGGGGTCGTGAGGTCCGTGTACTCGATAGCCATAGAGCTGACCCGGCTGTAAGTCCGGCACAAAAACGTGCCAGTAGTGGTAAGTCCGGTGAGTTGCTGGATCAATGGGAATGACACGTTCCGGCCGAGGATCATCTTCCCGGTCGAAGAGCAGCAACTCCACGCCGGTTGCGGGACGCGAGAAAATGCTGAAGTTTACACCACCTTCGCAGACGGTGCTTCCGAGAGGAGCGCTCCGGCTTTTTTTTTCGGCCGTTGGTGACGTTCTAGAATCTGGGGCGACAACGTGATCCAGCGCGACAGCCATGGTTTACTTCCTGCCCAATTGATTTTTCGCCGCGGCCACCACTTCGTCCGGCTGAAATCCGAATTTCCTTTGCAGCTCTTTAAGTGGTGCGGATGATCCGAATGTATTCATGCCGATGATGTGTCCCGAGGTACCGACGTAGCGCTCCCATCCGAAAGTCGAAGCCTGCTCGATTGCCACGCGAGCATTGACGTCGGGCGGCAGCACGCTGTCCCGATATTCTTTTGTCTGATGGTCGAAAATATCCCACGAAGGCATAGAGACCACTCGAGAGCGGATGCCCTCAGACAACAATTTCTCGTGAGCTTCGACCGCAAGCGAGACCTCACTGCCGGAACCGATGAGGATGACTTCCGGCTTGCCGCCAGGAGCGTCAGCGAGCACATAGGCACCGTGTGCGACTCCTGACGCGGACGCATATTTGCTGCGATCGAGCGTTGGCAGCGGCTGACGCGAGAGTGCCAGCACTGCAGGCTGGTGGCGCAACTGCACGATGTAACGGTAAGCCTCAACTACTTCATTGGCGTCACCGGGCCGCAACAAAACCAAGCCGGGTATCGCTCGCAACGAGGCTAGATGCTCCACTGGCTGGTGGGTTGGACCATCTTCTCCGTCACCCATGGCGTCGTGGGTGAAAACCAGGATGGTCGGCAACTCCATCAGGGCGGAGAGCCGGATGGCCGGTCTGGCGTAGTCGCTGAAGATAAAGAAGGTCGCGCCGAATGCCCGGAGCTTTGATAAAGACAGCCCGTTTACGATCGCTGCCATCGAGTGTTCACGGATACCGTAGTGAAGCATCTTCCCGCCGGGCGTATCGGCCTGAAGGTTACTCGCACCGGGGAAGGTAAATGTGGTTTTGTTCGAGGGGCCGAGATCCGCCGAGCCCCCAAGGAACCACGAAATATTTTGGGCAAGCAGGTTCAGCACCTTGCCCGAGGCATCTCGACCAGCGATGCCCTTCGGGTCAGCGGGAAAAACAGGGAGATTGCGATCCCACCCTGTCGGAAGCTCACGTCGCTGCATCATATCGATGTCGGCCGCGAGGTCGGGATACTTGGCTCGGTACGAATCGAAAAGTTTGACCCACTCCTGTCGAGCGGATGCTCCGCGTGCTCCTACACCAGCCTCAAAGTGATCGTAGACGCCGTCGGGAACGTAGAACTTCGCGTCCTCGGGCCATCCGTAGGAGCGTTTGGTCAGCCGACATTCCTCCTCTCCCAGCGGCTCACCATGGGCTTCGGGCGTGTCCTGCTTGTTCGGGGAGCCGTAGCCGATGTGGCTATCCAGAACGATGAACGTCGGACGCCCCGGAGTCTTCCGGAAAACTTCGAGGGCATGCTCGATGCGGTCGATGTCGTTGGCGTCGCCGACGCGCAGAACGTTCCATCCATACGCCAAAAACCTGGCCGCGACATCTTCCGTAAATGTGATGTCGGTGTGGCCTTCGATGGTGATGTGATTGTTGTCGTAAACCCAGCAAAGATTATCCAGGCCGAGGTGGCCGGCCAGCGACGCCGCTTCGGATGAAACACCTTCCATCATGCAGCCATCGCCGCAAACGGCGTAAATGTTGTAATCGAAAATTTCGAAGCCCGACCGGTTATATCGGTTGGCGAGCCACTTCTGAGCAATCGCCATTCCGACACTCGTAGCCACACCTTGCGCGAGCGGTCCGGTTGTGGTTTCGACGCCTGAGACCCAGTGATACTCGGGATGACCGGGGGCCCTGCTATCGAGCTGACGAAAGTGGCGGATATCGTCGAGCGAAACCGAAGGTTTTCCCAAAGCCTCATATTCGGCGTCGACCGCCTGAGTCTTGGTGAGATGGAGCACCGACCAGAGCAGCATGGAGGCATGCCCGTTCGAGAGCACGAAGCGATCACGGTTCGGCCAGATCGGATCCTGGGGATCGAAGCGCATGACCCGGTTCCACAGCGTATAGACCAGCGGCGCAAGCGCCATGGGCGTGCCTGGATGCCCAGACTTGGCCTGCTGGACTGCATCGATCGAAAGCGTGCGGATGGTATTGATACAGAGCTGATCCGCTTCCGTCTCTGTCATTTTCGGAGTGATTGGACGAACTAGTGCGGCACTCATGGTGATCTCTCCTTACATCCTTGATTTCTTCGCGATGTGTCGGTGGGCGCGTGTGCACTTTCAGCACATTTTTTCTTTCTGTACCTTTGTGCTTTGTGGTTCCAGCGTTTGCACTTCATCAACCACAAAGGACACAAAGGTTCACAAAGTGATCGTTCTTGACTCCTAGCCTTACGCTGCGAGCTGTCCCGCAGCTGCTTTATCAGCAAACACCACCGCTTGATCCTGGCGCACCCGGCCGGCCGGGATCGACGCATCACCCTTACGCAAGCGGCCCAGCATTTCGAATTTTTCACTTCCGGTGACAAGCCACAGAATCTGCCGAGATCGATTGATAATCGGGTAGGTCAACGTCATTCGGCGCCGGCCTTGATAGATTCCGGTAAGCGCAACGTCGGCGTCCTTGACTTCAAGCACCGCGTCACTGGGAACCAGAGATGCAGTGTGGCCGTCGGGCCCGAGTCCTAAGTGGACAAGATCGAGCACGGGTGGCGAGCCGGCAATCTGCCGAAGAGTTGCCGCATAGCGGGCGGCTGCCACTTCCAGACCAGGAGACTCAACCGGCATGGCAAGAATTTGCTCGGGACGCAGCGGTGTTCGCAGGCTTTCCTTCAGGTGAGTGAGGTTTCTGTCGGGGTCTCCCGCGGGCGCCACGCGCTCGTCGACTTGCGCCACGTAGACGTTTTGCCAGGGAACTTCTTCCCCGGTCAGCGCGCGCAACATCACCCAAGGAGTGTGGCCCCCGCTGACCGCAATGACGAAGCGACCGCGAGCGGCAACGGCCGCTCGCGCTTCCGCCGCAATGAGCGCCGCGGCCTGTTGGGCGACGGACTCTGCATCCGCAAACACTTCGACTTTCATGTTCTCTCCGCTCCAACCATTCACGCAGCTTGCGCAGCGCCGGGTTTTGTGGCATCCGCAACCGTCGGGTTGTGCCAGCCCGCGGCAGGCGTGACCCGCTTCACCTCATTCGGCCCCCAGGTTTTCGGGTCGTACTGATAAACCGGCGTAGCCTCCTTCAGTATTGGATCCACAATTCGCCACGCTTCTTCCACATAATCTTGCCGCGCGAATAGCGTGGCGTCGCCTTCCATGGCGTCTCCCAGCACGCGCTCATAAGCGTCCATCTCCTCCGCGTTGGGGTGGCGGCTCGCCAGCATTTCCGCAGTCAGGCCAGTCATGTCGTCCCCCGGAGCCATCACCGTCATCCCCATGGCGATGGCGACATCTGGACTCACCCGAAACCGTATATGGTTGTGCTTTAGAGCGCTGGCGGGGAGTACCGCGGGAGGTTTGCGGAACCGGCCCAGGATTTCGGTGCACGTCACAGGCAAATTTTTTCCCGCTCTGATGTAGAAAGGGACCCCTTGCCAGCGCCATGAATTAATTTCCAGTCGTAACGCGGCGAAGGTCTCGGTTTGCGAGTCGGGTTTCACTCCTTTTTCATTGACGTAACCTTTGAACTGTCCGCGGACAACGTTGTTCTTATCGAGCGGTGGCATTGCTTTCAGAACCTTGACCTTTTCATCGCGAAGGGCTTCGCTGTCCGTTCTGACCGGAGGTTCCATGGCCAGGTTGCAGAGCACCTGAAACAGATGATTTTGGATTACGTCTCGAATGGTCCCGGTTTCATCGTAGAAAGCGCCACGGCCTTGCACTCCGAAATCTTCAGCCATTGTGATCTGAACGCTTTCGATATAGGTGCGGTTCCAGAACGACTCCATGAAAGCGTTGGCGAAGCGGAACATGAACATGTTGCGCACCGGCCGCTTTCCCAGGTAGTGGTCAATACGAAAAATGTTGCTCTCGCTAAAGGTTGCGTGCAGGATCCCGTTAAGCTCCTGGGCAGACTTCAGGTCGCTTCCAAAAGGCTTTTCAACAACGACGCGAGCACCTTTGGCGGATCCGGAGTTCGCGAGATGTTCGACGACGGGTCCAAACAGCGGAGGCGGAATGGCCAGGTAATGTGCCGGATGCTGAGCCGCGCCAAGCTCTTTGCGAAGCGCGTCAAAGGTTGCGCGGTCTGAGTAATCGCCATCTACATATCGCAGCAAGCCGCTCAGCTTCTCGAAGGCCGCCGGATCCAGCCCGCCGTGTTTTTCCAGGCTGTCCTTGGCCCGGGCGCGGAGCTGGTCGAGGTTCCAGCCCGCCTTCGCGACCCCAATGACGGGCACCTCGAGATGCCCCCGTTTGATCATCGCCTGCAGCGCGGGAAAG
>Ga0209275_10001301_pt1 | contig 10136 bp, 11 predicted proteins | sample HubBroMetageREF2_FD_188344 | JGI IMG/M metagenome (GOLD analysis project Ga0209275, IMG submission 188344) | Reference soil microbial communities from the Hubbard Brook experimental Forest, New Hampshire, USA - Hubbard Brook CCASE Soil... | ecosystem: Environmental > Terrestrial > Soil >...
GCAGACAAGGCAGGCCGCAAGCAGCAAAAGGCATTAAACAAAGCCGCCGTCAAACAGCAAAAAGCGGCCATCAAATACCAGAAGGCGCAACGCAAGGCCGCCCAAAAGGCCCAGCGTCACCGCTAAACAGTTTGCTGAAAAACCCCGGACTTCGGTTGCCGCAGCGGCAAGCCGCTGAAGGATCTCGCGCGCAACCCGCCCTACAAAACTAAGCAGGCCTCATCGAAGGGTAGGCGCGGATTACGAGGGGAAAGTTTAGCGTGATCCCCGTAGCCAAGATTGCAGAGGAAGTTCGATTTCCACTTGCCGTCGGGAAAGAATTCGGTATTAACCTTGGCCGCATCGAATCCAGACATGGGACCGCAATCCAGGCCAAGCGCGCGGGCAGCAAGAATGAAGTAGCCACCCTCGAGCGAACTATTTCGGAAGGCAGTTGCTTCGATCAGGTCAGGCTTACCCAGGAACATTGAGCGCATATCCTTGTGCGGAAAAAGCTTGGGAAGCTTCTCGTGGAACTCGGTATCCCAGGCGATGATCACAGTGACAGGAGCAGCCATGGTCTTGTCGACGTTGCCGGGGGCGAGTGCGGGACGCAGACGCTCCTTGGCTTGGGGCGTCGTCAGAAATACAAAGCGTGCGGGCGTTGTGTTGGCGCTCGTAGGGCCGAAAGCGGCCAGTTCATAAACTTGACGCAGCAACTCGGAAGGAACTGGCTGAGAAAGCCACACATTATGGGTGCGGGCCTCGCGGAAAATTTGGTCGATGCAATGGTTCGAGACTGCAGTTCTTGGTCGTGCGGAAACGGCGGCGGGTGCGTCGGGCATGTCCGGTCTCTCTTGACTTAATTGAGCACCTTATTACCGCCGATTGGATTGTGAGGCAAGGCGTTTGGATGCAAAACTCTGACAGAGCCCGGAAACTGATCCACTGCAATACCTCTTGCTTATACTGAGTGTAAATCGCGATGTTTCGCCAAATGACTTTGCAAGATCCCACCGTGTGGCCCATTCTCTCGAATGTGCCACTAAGGGTTGTGACGGGTGATGTGCCACACCCTCAGCATCTCGGCCGGAAAAAGCCTGAACGAATCCGCTTACATGGCGCTCTGTACAATCAGAACCGTTTTCTGAGGGAGGAATCATGCCGGGTGCCCCACATCTCGCGCTTTTCGAGATGTGGGTGTCCGAGGCCAGCCACCCCTCCCGACCCGCCGTCATCCTGAGGAAGCGCAGGCCTTCGCAACGCGAAGGCCTGCCAACGAAGGATCTCTGCACTCCCACCCCGGAAAACAAAATCCAATTCTTGTCATCCCGAGCAAAGCGAGGGATCTGCAGCCCTCAGTATTAGAAAACCGGGTGCCCCACATCTCGCGCTTTTCGAGATGTGGGTGTCGGGAAGTGAGAAGATGCTGAGGATCAACCATGTACTAGGTGGGCTCGGTGATTTGGTTTTTACTGTTTGGTCTCAGGTCCCGCCTCCAGAAATAAATGAGGGAACCGCTCGCGAATCTCGGGGAGATCCACCACTCGGTACGAAAGGTCGACCAAATCGGCGCGAACGATGAGATCCGTATCAGGTTTAAGTGTGCCGAGAACATCGCCCTTAGGCTGCGAAACCACAAAGATGTTTGCGTTCTCCATGAAGGTCTTTTCCCAGTGGCTTGGGGGATCGAATTCGTAAGCTGGTGTCACGTGACCGGAAATCTGTTGTCCTTTGTTCAACGAACCCACTACTTCGCGGCGAGGCCGTTCACCCGTCCGGCGAAATATTTGATAAAGACCACCTCTCTCGGAGTTGAGCACCACGCCATCCCTCTTTGCCGTCAGCACATCCTCGAAAACATAGCGGAACGGGATCGCGTGAGCGCTGAATTGCGCGTGCTGAATCTGCAGGATGATTTTGAGGACGGCTGCAAGGCAGTACTCCACGTTCTCGCGTGTCCAATTGCCGGGGTGTCCCCTCTCGCGCAGACTCCACTTAATCGCGTCGCCCAGGCCGACGGAAGGAAGGAACTCTTGAACAGACATGAACATGCTCGGATCAACGCCACTGCCAAGCAGATGTAGTGCGGCCTCTGTCTCTGGTTCGCCCACGCTCACGACGTACGCAAACGGGGTCACATTCAGTGCCCGGCGAAAGGCCAACCCGAGTGATTCCAAGCATTCCTTAAACTTTCCCTGCTGGTTCAAGACCATGGACTGTGAATACAGTTCTCGGGCGACATCATCTTCTATTAGAGCCTCAAGGCCCACCTCTTCCCAGGGACTGGCCAAGGCATGCGCGACAAGCCTCATCGAGATGGTTTCGCGCCTTAACGACGCAGTCGTAGAAATGGAGAACATTGGGCGGGATCCCAAAGTGTTTAAATGCTACTCGTGCTTCATTGAGTTCGTTGAAAAAAAGCTTTATTCCTAAATGCTTTTTCTCTTCTATCGAATTCACATAGTCCATTAGGAAGGTCTTGTGCTTGTCTTTGAAAGTTGCGCCCATTGAACTAGCTAGGGCGGCCAGAACCAATTCGGATGCATCGTGAGCCAACAGGATCGCCTGCGCGACCGATAGCGGGTCGGCATTGGGGGTCAGCGAGCCAGCGCTCGAAATCAGATAATTCCCAATGGCGATCCGACTCAGGATCTGCTGAGATGTTGAGGCGCTCATTGCTGCCGTCAGATTATCCTTACGGGCACTGTGTCTGGCACTCCCAGAATGACATGCTCCTGCCATCGAGCCGAAAAACCGCGAGATGTTGGACACCCGACCGTTTCACGAAGTCTCAGCCTTCCTGTGATTGGCAGCTGCCTGCGCAAGCCTCCTGCTTATTCTGGACAAGCTGCCGCTCAGGTTTGCCATTGCCATGTAAACCGAGCTTGCACCGTGAACGCTGTAAATGTTCGCAAGCGTAAAGTGGTCCTTTCGGGTCAGTCGCTCGCCGTGATAAAGCTTCAACAGAACCTCGTCCTGGTCGGGATCGCCCCATTTTGTTGGCGTGGCCTTCATACCTGCCTCCGTCAAAAGATTCTATTACACCATGCTTGTAGTCATTCGAGGGTTCGCCCACTCCGCCGACTGGACACAAGCCGACGAAATTCTCACGCGTTGGTCTTGAGCATCTGCTCAGCATGCTTACGCGAAGTCTCGGTCAGCTTGGCCCCGCTCAACATGCGGGCGACTTCTTCCGTGCGCTCCTCGCCGGTGATGAGGCGCACGGCAGTGCGGGTGCGGTCGCCGGAGGTTTTCTTTTCGATCACATAATGATGGTCGGCGAAGGTCGCGATCTGCGGCAGATGAGTCACGCAGAGCACTTGATTGGCTCGCGACAATGCCTTCAGCTTTTTGCCCACGGCTTCGGCGGCGCGTCCGCCAATGCCCGTATCGATTTCGTCGAACACCAGCGTGCGTTGAGCACTCGTCTTCTTCTTGCCCTGTCCCGCTTCCACGCTGGCCTTGAGCCCCAGCATCACTCGCGACAGTTCGCCACCGGAGGCGATGTGCTCCAGCCGTCGCAGCGGCTCACCGGGGTTGGTCGAAATCATGTACAGAACCTCGTCGAAGCCGGATGCAGTCCAGTTCCCTGCTTCATCCGTCCCGCTGACCTCGATATGAAAGTTGGACTTCATGGCCAGATCGTTGATCTCAGCTTCGACCAGCTTTTCGAGTTTGCGGGCGGCTTCATAGCGCTTCTTCGAAATGGCCCGCGCCGCGCGCAGATACTCCTGCGCAGCCTGCGCCAGCTCGGCGCGAAGCTGGCCCAGAATTTCATCTTTGTTTTCCATCTCCGAAAGTTTGCGGCTGACTTCTTCGTCGTGATGAATCACGTCCTCGAGCGTCGGACCGTACTTGCGCTTCAAGCGATCGAGGAGCGCAAGGCGGTCTTCCACTTCGGCCAGGTGCTCGGGCGATGCCTGAATGCCGCCGGCATAATCGCGAAGCGTCGCGCCCACATCTTCGACGCTAATGCGGGCAGTCTCGATCGCGGCCAGCGCCTCCTGGAATTTTGGTTCGTAGCGCGACAATTCTTCGATGTGCTTCTGTGCGGTGCGCAACGACGACGAGGTCGAAGCGCCGCCTTCATAAAGCAAGTCGAAGGCATTCATGGCCGCGCTGTAAATCTTCTCAGCATTCGCCAGCACGCGCTTCTCGGTTTCGAGCCGTTCGTCTTCGCCGGGCTGCAGCTTGGCATCTTCAATTTCTCGCTTTTGGAAAGTCCACAGATCGAGCAGCCGCAGTCGGTCTTGCTCGCCGTGCTCGAGTTCTTCAATGCGATGGGCAGTGCTCTTCCAGCTGGCGAAAGCTTCGCTGACCGCATCGAGCTGTGTGGCAGCAAATGCATCGAGAAGCTCAAGCCGTGCCGCCGCATCGAACGAGAGGATGGATTCGTTTTGCGCGTGGATGGTGGCGAGATACGGGGCAAGCTGGCGCAAAACGCCGACCGTGGCCGGCTGATTGTTGATGAAGACGCGGCCCTTGCCGCCCAGCGCGATCTCGCGGCGGAGAATGATGGATTCGTCCTCGTCGTTGGGATCGATGCCGTTGGCCTCAAGAATTCGAGCCACGACCTTTTCGCTGCGCTCATCGATTTCAAAAACGGCGGACATCACGGCACGATCGGTGCCGGTACGAATCACGTCGGTCGAAGCCTTCTCGCCAAGAAGAAACGCGAGCGCGTCAATCAGAATAGATTTCCCGGCTCCAGTCTCGCCGGTCAACAGGTTCAAGCCAGCAGCAAACTCGACCGCCAGACTGTCAATAACCGCGTAGTTTTCAAGCCGCAGTTCGGAGAGCACGCGCTGTCCTGGGATGCCAGAAGTTGAGCGCAGAATAACATGAAAACGACTAATAGTAGTCAGTCTTACTCCGCAGCAGTTTCGAATCTAGGCGCAGGCATCCATCTCGGGCACTCCGTGAAATTCTTCCTTTGTGTACCTTCGTGTCCTCTGTGGTTCAAGCTTTTTTGTAGTTCATCAACCACAAGGGACACAAAGGTGCCGCGTCAGGACTTTATGCCGACCTGCGGGAGGTTCTACAGTGAAATCCCGTTAATGGATGCGATACGCCTGTCCAAGAAGCCGACGATGTTCGTCTATAATTGCGAGAGCCTCCAAATAAAATGCATTTTCCCTTACTCCTGGCAGCGGTGGTTGGCGGAGAGATCGTCGATCTAGTCGGAGAAACCGGTCCCGTCGCAAAGGTCGTCCTCTTATCCCTTCTAGTCTTCAGCGTAATCTCGTGGGCGATCATTCTTTCCAAGTGGAGCCTGGTGCGGCGAGCCCGCGTGCAAAGTGGACGCTTCGTCCGCGCCTTCCGCAAAGCGCAGCGCCTGCAGGATGTCTCGGCCGTAGCCGAGCAGTTCAAGCCCAGTCCGCTAGTAGCAGTTTTCGAAAACGGATTCGCGGAACACAAGCGTCAAGGCAGCAGCATCGCGATGCAGCGCGCCATGCAGATTGCCTGCTCAGAGGAAGTCACGCGCCTCGAGCGCAACATGCCCTGGCTGGCAATCACGGGCGCCGTAACCCCCTTCGTGGGCCTCTTCGGCACGGTCTGGGGAATTATGGATTCCTTTCATGGGTTGGGGACTGCGGGGGCGGCTACGCTTCGGGCGGTGGCGCCGGGCATTTCCGAAGCTTTGATTACTACTGCGGCGGGATTGGCGGCGGCGATTCCTGCGGTGATTGGGTACAACTTGCTGGGGAGTTCCATCCGGGAGTTTGCGGCGCGGGGTGATGATTTTGCGCTTGAGATGTTGAACGCTGTGGAGCGGTCGCAGGTTGCGGCGCCGGAGGTACGGCGGTAATGGCCTTCACGGCTTCGAACGGGCGCACGCAATCTTCTATCTCTGACATCAACGTTACGCCGCTGGTGGACGTGGTTCTGGTGTTGCTGATTATTTTCATGGTGACGGCGCCGGTGCTGCAATCGGGGATCGAGGTGAGCGTTCCCAAGACGCGAACCGTTAAAGAGATCACCGAGGAGCGGCTGGTCATCAGCGTGGACAAGCAGCAGCGGGTCTTTCTGGGGAACGATCCCATCAACATCAATGAGATTGCGGCGAAGCTTCATCAGAAGATTCGGGATCCGCAGCACCAGTCGATTTTTATCCGCGCGGACGAGAATGTGCCTTTCGGCGCCTTCGCGACCGTCATGGATGCGGTGAAGGCATCGGGGATCACGAACGTCAGCATCGTCACGCAGCCGCTCGACAGCCATGGAAGCCAACGCTGAGATATTTTTCGAACACGACAACTGGGTTCGCAATCTGGCGTGGTCGGTTGGGTTGCACATCGCGGTTGCGGGCTCCATCATTTTGTATGCGGTTGTGTGGCATGGCAGCGGGGGCAGCAATTGGGGCGCAGGCGGCGGTGGAGACGCGATGGGAGTGACGCTGGTCAGCTCGGTTCCTCTGCCCGCCAGCGCAATACAAACGCAGAACGTTTTGGCGAACGAATCCAAGGGACTTACCGAGTCGCTTCCGAAGACTGAGGAGAAAGCGCCGGAAGCGATTCCAATTCCGGACAAGAATGCAAAGATCAAGCCGAAGCCACGTAGTAGCGCCCAGCAAAAACCTAAGCCTCAGCCCGAAGAAGAAGCCAGCAACGTAGTTCCATTCGGCGAAGGCGGACCGGTCAGCGGCCCTTATGGAACCTTCAACGCGGCCGCGGCGAAAGGCGGATTCGGCTTCACCGGCGGCGGAGGCGATTTTGGTTCGCGCTACGCATGGTATGTGCGCGTGGTGCGGGATAAAGTCTCCGAGAACTGGCTCAAGTACGAAGTGGATCCGCGCATTACCGAGGCGCAAAGAGTGTATGTAACGTTTGACATCAAGCGGGATGGGCACCCGACGAACGTTCAGGTCGAGCAGTCGAGCGGCGTGCCTTCGTTGGATCAGTCGGCGGTGAGGGCTTTGCAGCGCATTGATACTTTTGGTCCGCTTCCGCCCGATTATTCTGAGAGCAAGGTTTCGGTGGAGTTTTGGTTCGATTACAAGAGATAAGAGCGGCTGCTGGCTTCTGCCTCTTAGCTTCTAGCTTGTAGCTCTCTGGCTTTAATGATGCATTAGCATCAAACTCGGGCCGAGAACGGATGGGGAATGCACAAGAGCAACTTGCAGTTCGATGGTGGTCATCATACGATTAGTAGAGGTCTTAGGGCTGGTATCGGCAAGAGGACGACCGGCACGCGCTACGTCTCAATCAAATCTCGCTTAGTCGTTGCCGTTTTCTTTCTTCTTTTGACGGCGGCTTTTCGTGTGACTCCTTGTCTGGCCCAGCAAGACTGGATTAAAACGGGCACGGGCTTGGGGATGGAAAAGGTTCGGCTTGCGGTCCCTGATTTTAAACCTTCCACTTCAGACGCCAAGAACGGCGACCTGCTCAAGGTTTTCAACGACACTCTGTGGAATGATCTGGAAAGCGCCGGGATCTTCGACATGGCGTCGAAGAGCTTTTATCCGCTGGCCATTCCGGGCACGCCGACAGAGGTGCAGTTCAATGCGTGGAATGGTCCTCCTCCCAATGCATCGATGCTGGTGTTCGGCAACCTGGGTGTAACCGGCAACAACGTTACGGTGCAAGGTTGGCTGTATGACGTCAAGAATCTTACGTCGCCCCAGGTGCTGGGCAAGCAGTATCAGGATACGGCTACTCCTGCCGCTGCCCGCACCATCGCGCACAAGTTCGCGAACGAGATTATCTTCCGGCTGGGCGGCGGTATTCCTGGTATTGCGGAGAGCCAGGTTTACTTCGTGAGCAGCCGCAGCGGGCACAAGGAAATCTGGGTGATGGACTACGACGGGGCCAACCAGCGGCAGATCACGCATCTGGGTTCCATTTCCCTGTCTCCACGGATTTCGCCCGACGGCTCGCGCCTGGCTTTCAGTTCAGTGACGAAATCCGGCTGGGACATTTTGATGTATTCGATGGATCTCAATCGCCTGGTTTCATTCCCGAAGTATGGGGGCACGAATCTTTCGCCGGCATGGTCGCCTGATGGGTCGAAGCTGGCGTTTTCTTCGTCGCGGTCCGGAGACCCGGAGATTTACGTTGTAGATCAATCGGGCGGAAATCTCAAGCGCATTACGTCTTTCAAGGGTCCGGATGTTTCGCCGGTGTGGAATCGTAAGACCGGGGCGCAAATCGCATGGGTAAGCGGACGTAGCGGGTTGCCGCAGATTTACACCATGGAGGCCGACGGGACCAATGTTCAGCGGCTTACCGACCAGGGATATGCGGTATCGCCGGCGTGGTCGCCCAACGGGCAATTTCTGGTGTTCGCCTGGACTCGACATTACGGGCCGGGCGCTCCGGGGGCCTCGGATATTTACCTGATGGATGCGGCCAGCAAGCAGTGGGTGCAGTTGACGCATGATGGGGGTCGAAATGATTTTCCGTCGTGGTCGCCCGATGGCCGGCATATTGTTTTTCAGTCCAGCCGAGCGGGTGGGGAGCAGATATGGTCGATGCTGGCGGATGGGAGTAATCAGAAGCAGTTGACGTCTACGGGTAGCAATACGCAGCCGAACTGGAGTTGGAAGTAGGGGTTTGGCCGGAGAAGAAGCAGCGACTGAAGCCGGAGTGATTTGAGTGTGGTGCGATATGGCTGAAGCCATATCCTGATACGGATCGCGGTTTGTCGTTGACACGTGGTTGAAAGGGACCGTTGTGCTGGGTTCGAAATACTACGCGCGAGATTCCTCGCCCCGCTGGGGCTTCGGAATGACGTCATTTAAAAAAGGGAATGACGTCAATTAAGAAATGGAATCACAACGTTCAAAAAGAGAAGAAAATGTCGCTCTTTGATTAACTGGGATTAACTGGCCCGGAGGCGGAGAAGTGAACCCGCCCCGCTATGGATTCTGAAGCGCGCGTTGTGGGCAGCGGCGCGCGATACAGGGAGGAAAAGTGAAGCAGCAGAGAATGAAGTGGATCACGCTTATATTCGCGCTAGGTGCCATCCTGTTTCTAGGCGCTTGCCATAAGAAGACACCACCGCCACCACCACCGGCGCCACCGCCGCCAGCAGCGCCGACGGCCTCGCTCACGGCGAGCCCCAACAGCATTGACAAGGGACAATCGACCACCCTCACATGGCAGACCTCAAATGCCACCGACGTGAGCATCGACGGCGTGGGAGCGGTGCAGGCGAGCGGGTCGCAGTCGGCAACCCCGTCCGACTCGACTACCTACACGCTGACGGCCAAGGGAGCCGGCGGTACCCAGCAGGCAACGGCACGGGTCACCGTCACCGCACCTCCGCCGCCACCTCCGCCCGCGGCTGGACCGAGCGAGGAGGAGCTGTTCGCGCAAAACGTCAAGGACATCTACTTCGAATACGACAAATCGGATATTCGGTCTGACCAGCAGAGTTCACTGCAGGCGGATATCGCTTTTCTTGCGAAGCATCCCAATATGCACTTTGTAGTCGAGGGACACTGCGATGAGCGCGGGTCGACCGAATACAACCTGGCATTGGGCGACAGCCGAGCAGGCTCGGTGCAGAGCGCATTGACGCAAGGTGGGGTCAGCGCAAGCAACATCAAGACGATCAGCTATGGCAAGGAGAAGCCGTTCTGCACTGAATCCAATGAGGCTTGTTGGCAGCAGAACCGGCGTGGCCATTTCGTGTATCAGAAATAGTCCGTGGAGGTGCGGAGCGTGGCTCGTTCCGCACCTCAGTTTTTCCGGCAAAGCCGCACGCGCAGCGGAAGCTCCGAGACAACTGTGTCTGGAGCGCGCTATCCTTCACAATAGAACGTGGCCGAGGGTCGACGCCGGATGGGCGATCACCTCGACCATAGAAACGTAGCTAGCTACGTTTCTACAGGGGATTTGTTATTCAAGTTTTGGAACTCAAGGAACACGCTATGAAAATTTATCGATATTCGACCATGGTTCTGCTGTTGATCGGCTTCTGGGCAAACGGGACGCCGGCCTGGGGCGTCAGCAAAGAGATGGTTCAGTTAATGACCCAGGTGCAGAACCTGCAGGACCAGATGACGAAGATGCAGCAGTCGTTCAACGAACGCATGGGGGTCATGCAGCACATGATGGATCAGAACACCGACAGCATGAATAAAGTGGCGGCGTCCATCACGGCGGTTCAGGGCGGCCTGGAAAAGTTGCAAACCGACAATGGCGGCAAGG
>Ga0209275_10001303_pt1 | contig 10134 bp, 13 predicted proteins | sample HubBroMetageREF2_FD_188344 | JGI IMG/M metagenome (GOLD analysis project Ga0209275, IMG submission 188344) | Reference soil microbial communities from the Hubbard Brook experimental Forest, New Hampshire, USA - Hubbard Brook CCASE Soil... | ecosystem: Environmental > Terrestrial > Soil >...
AGGACGAAAGTTGGAAAGTGCCTTAGAATGAATGGAGCAGTTTATGTCGGGGCGTAGCGCAGCCTGGTAGCGCGCCTGCCTTGGGCGCAGGAGGTCCCGAGTTCAAATCTCGGCGCCCCGACCACTAACTCACTGAATTACTTGAGTCTCTTCCTGGGCGGTATTTCCACTACCATCCAACTTGGGAACACTTGGGAACAATTGGTCTGCGAGCATGTTCACAGCGTCTCTCTGGGCACTCCCACTTGCGTGCGTATAAACTTCCAGAGTTGTTGCCATGAGCGCGAGAACCCTACCGCAATGCAGGGCAGTTGCTCCGCTATCGATCATCCACGCGGCTCTGTGGATTCGGTGTGCTGCATGTCTCAGATGCACCGTTAATGATTGAGGTTCGCGTTTCATGCGTTATCTCCTTTCATGTAGTTGCCGCCACTCAGATCGGTACGCTCCACGGCCTCTATCTTGGAATCGGCTTCATGTATTCGCGAATCATCTCGTAATTTCCGGTCTTCCAGTCGCTCATGTCGGCCACGGTGATAAAAATGCCGCAGGCGAACCGGAGCGAGAATAGGGTCTTATCTATGAAACAAACATTGACGCAAAGCGTTCCGTCGTCGATGGAATGACTGATGTAATCCACAACCTTGCCTTGGACGCCGGGATACCGCCGTCCAGAAGAACGCAAGCGCGTCGTTTGCGTCGCGGCTGCTTTACGATTCGCCATTGGTCGCCTCTTTTTCCGGGGTCGATGCGGCATCTGTTTGTTGACGGTCTGTTGCTCGCCGTGATGGCTTCGAACGGTTCGAGCTACGATTCTTAGCTGTCTCTTGACCCTTGTTCCCGGCACGCATTCGCTTTTTGGCTTGCGCTTCGTCGTGGCGTTCCTCGTCGGACATATCCCAACCGGGCAGGATGACCAAGCGCGGAGGCAATCCCTTTTTCTTTCGTCTCTCCTCGGAGCTCTTGATTTCGAGATAGATATCGTCGGGGTCCTTGATCTTCCGGTTGTAATCGCGCTGGAACTTGTACGCCCACACTGCATCGTTTTCGACAATGTCGTCGAAGTTGTCAAAGAATTCTCGGTTTGCATCCACTCGAGCGCTTTCGACATCGGCGCGTGCATACCTGATGATTTCGCCGTTGAAGAGCCGCACCTTCTCCAAATGTTGAAGGCCATGAATGACCTGCTCAAAGGCTAAGTTCAAATCCATAAGTTCCTGGAAAAGGCGGAGATTCATGCCTGTTCTCCCTTCCGATGTTGTGTTTCGTCCCGCAGATCGACGGGCGGTTTCGGGTACTGCCGCTCCCATGCTTGTTGCTCTTCCAAGCTGAGGAACCGCACCTTTGGCGCTCTTCCCTCAATGCGTCGATTTTCTTCCATCGCCTTCACGTCCTGATAGACCTGCACCTCGTCCAACATTCTTTTCTCGTGTTCCCGGTGTCTCCTAGCAAAACGAGCCTCGTCCTGCAGCTCGATGCCTTCGACGTTGTTGCAGAAGTAGTTGTTGAGCAGCGCACGTTGTGTTTCAAACAGCGTGAACTTTTCGTCGAAGTACGCTGCGTTCAGTCCTGAGTCCTTGGCACGCTTGAGCCGTTCCAGTCCTCGGACGGCGTCATCAATCCCCCGATTCACCAAAAGAATTGCTCGTACAGATGGGCCTTTTGCATTTGAATCTCCTCTGTTTTTCGCGGCGGCAATGCCGTTAGTCCGGCAGTTGATAGAGCTCCGGGACACACGTCTCTGCTGGAGTCGAGCCCCGACTAAATGGACAAGTAGATTCATTTGGAAACGGAATATGGTGGGGGATGCGCTACAGGCAGGGGTACAGAACGAGGTATTGAAACGCAGTCGGTGGGTTGCCCCCAAAGGGGGAACCCGATAACTTCTAGTCCAGCCATTGTGGCCTCTAATCCAGGCGACTTTGGTTAGGGGCGCGTTCGGTGCACAAACACCAACGCGTCCCGTTCTTTTGAGAGTGGCAGCGCCCTCCTGCTTACAGCTGCCGTGATACTATTCGTAGCAATTATATCATTGCGACATTCCATAGCAAGTGTAAAAAACGTATTATGAGCGATCATGGGAAGCGATCAGTACAGGTCAATGTTCGACTTAGCGAGGAAGATTTTGCGCTAATTAAGAAAGCCGCCGGGAAGCTCTGGCCGAGCGCGGTGTTGAGCAATTCAGGGATATTATTAGGTCTTGCTAAGCTGGCGGCGAACGAAACTCTGTATAGCACCAAGAAACAGCGTCGCAGTTAAGCGGATAGCTGACTCCTAACTTCCCGTTGGCAACTCCTCCGCGGCATGCTCTCCGTGCCTCGGCGCATACTCAGGTTCTCTGGCGTGACACTTAGAATGAATCGGCATGTAGTTTCTCAAGAGTAATGTCAACGCCTTCTGCAACCCGGAGAAATGTTCCAAAAAGTAATTCCAGGTCTTGGCATTCCGGTCGTTCTTGAACCACGCTGGAGGTGCGCAAAGCAGCACGGCCCGTCTGAGGCTACTTTGGTTCTATCGCCCTGACTTTATGAGGAGTGGGTCAGTCTGAATTTTGTGGGACGTCAACCCAATAGAAACCATCGGAACTGAGATACGCGATATGCCGATGACCACCTACAACAAAACAATCCGGGTCGGAATTGTCGATGCAGTCTTGAATGTAATCGGAGACGAGTTTTAGAGACTCGTTCGTTCCAGCTCAATCCCTGAGGTAGTTCAGCCACAGAAAACTCAAAGTGAATTACGCGACGGGAAGTCGGAACGGCACAGGCAGATGACGCGTGGAGGAGCAATGGGCGCATGAGTAGCGCTCCTCCCCTAGGCACGTTACAGGTTACAGCGTCCTCCTTTTTTCCAACTCGCAATCTGTTCAGCCGAGAATCGGCCCTGGCGATGCGAACCCCTTATAACGCGCAACGGGCCATTGTGAGGTCCGTTGTCATCCAGATGGAGCTTGATGGCGAGAATCTCGTTCATGACCTCTGCGGGTGGTTGCACGTGTAAAGCTCCGTCCTTCGTCGTCCACGGACCAAAGCCCTGAACGTCGATGCGTTCACGCACGGCGATTGTTAGGTCCTGATGCCAAACGACTTTCCAGTTGGAACTTCGAGTCTTGTTAAAGAAGATCCCTCGAACTGCGAAGCACTCGCGCCCGAAGTACCGCTTCCATGATTTCGCGGATCGGTGTTGATCTTGCGAGCGCACGCACGCTTGGAAGAGAGAAGATTTCTTTGAGGATATCGGTCGTCGTCAAACTCTTTGCAAAAGCGTTCGACCGTAGCTTCGTCTCTTAAACACTCGGGAATGATCGCGAAGCCATCTCGTTCCACGAATAGCTTCAACTCCAACTCACCCAACGTCTCTTCATTTCCCAATCGAGGCTCCAAAATCTAGGGTTCCAGAATTATGCCTGGTTATTTTAGATTATCGGAGAAGTGCTTCAGCTTTCTACAAACGGCGCGCTGAGAAGTGCTTGGGGACGCGGAGCCTGCGCCCAAAGATTTTGTGACAGTTGAGGGGGTCACCTCAAAAAGTTGGGAACAACTTGGGAACAGACATTGACGAATACCGTGCAAAACCGTGATGCATGACATAGGAAAATGCTAGACGAACCAACTAGTTAGCGTTTCTGCTCTTACCTTGGGCGCAGGAGGTCCCGAGTTCAAATCTCGGCGCCCCGACCACTTTATATTTTTTATTTTGCATCGCTTAGAGATCCGGAGCTATTCGATACCGCAGTTGAAGTTGGGGCTGTGCTAATTCTTCCGTACGATCAGGCATCTTTCATACTGGCCTGCTTATTCCAGCCGTGGAAACGCGAGAAGTTACCCGCATTCCATGCCTCGCGGAGTCCAGGGGTACTCAGATCCCAGTCTGGGCGGATTTCACTCGTCACGGCACGCAGATCGTGCCAAAGATCGATGACCGATGGACGCCCCCAGAACCAGTAGCCGTTATAGATGCTGTAAATCACAAGGCAGGGCTTGAGCACGAGCGTATGCGGGATCATAGGATTATGCTCAGGGTCGGTGTACTCCTGGATGTCGAGATCCTTCTGAATCGTTCGGCCGGAGTCTGAAAGGAAAGTCCACTGGCCTCCGACTGACGCACGGAATTCCTGAAGAGTATGGTGATCGTCGGTGGTAATCGTGACGATCTGAGTGTACGCCACCGCGATCTTCGGGTAGAACGCGGCGAGTTCCAAATGCTGCTGATGCTCCTTTGGGCAATAGTGGCCGCGCGCAAGGGTAAGGATTAGCGGATCAGTGCCCTGTAGCTCGCTGAGCTTGCGCACCTTGCCCGTGTGATCGGGGAGTTCGTAGTCGGGGAAAGTGCCTCCGGGCACGATATCAGAACGCATGATTGGACTCCTTCCGTTGCTCTTAAAGATCCAGAGTGACACCCGCGTTTGGCTGGGAACAGCATACGAGTACGTTCCCGAGAGCGGGCCTCTCCAGCGGCTCAGGGTTATAAATAATCGATCCGCTAATCAGACCAGTCACGCAGGTATGACAGACTCCAGTCCGACACGACCATCTGACCGAAACATCGCACGCTTCCGCCAGTTCAAGCAAGCTCGCGAATTTCGGATCCCAAGCGGCGGTAATCCCGCTGCGCGCGAATGAGACTAGGGGGCCAAATTCGGGCGGCTCTTGTGGCAGGTGAGAAGCGTGATCAACCTGCGCCATACCAGGGGTAATAGCCTCGAGAGAACCGAAGATTTCCGTGTGCACATTCCCGGCGAGCACACCCCAGTTTCGCAGCCCATGGCGCATATTCTGCAAGAATGAAGAGGGGCCACACAGATAGAAGTCACTACTTTGTGACACGCCAATTTTCTCCAGCAAAGCGGTGTCAATGTGTCCGGGAGCATCAAAGTCAGCCCCAACTCGGTCGATTGCAGCAGGCCTGCTGTACACGATGTATCCTCGGCCGCGAGGGAGCTGTTTCAGTAATGAACGCGATTCTTCTGCAAATGGATGATCGACGCTATTACGCGCTCCATAGATCCACCAGATCTCTCGTTGCGATCTTTCAGCGGCGAGTGAGTGCAGCATCGACATCACGGGTGTTGCGCCCACTCCAGCGCTCAGCAGAGCCACAGGATTCTGGCTGGGACGCAGAGTAAAGCTGCCGCGTGGCGCACTGACATTCAATAGATCGCCTTCTCGCGCACGGTTGCACAGAAATGAGCTTCCAATCCCATTTAGTTCGTTCTTGACGCTGATGCGGAAATGGTCGGCTGCTGGCAGATCAGACAGCGAATAGCTGCGAAGAACCGGCGGTTTGCCCGGATCGACGAGCAGCCGCAAAACAACAAATTGACCCGCCTGGAAGATAGGAAGAGGCTGCCCATCGATTGGCGACAGAACGAAGGAAGTTACGCTATCGCTTTCCTTATTAATATTCGCGACTCGCATCTGTCGAAAGCCGGGCCATGCTGGCGGTTGTTCCTCATAGGCGAGTCCCGGATTCCCCACCGTAGTTTTGGAGCTCAAGTCTTGTTGGAGCATTGCTTGGAACGAACTCTGCCAACCCTTGCTAAGTGCAGGAATCCGCAGCGCGCGTTGCAGTTGCTCGCTGGAATGTCCTGGCAAATACAGGAGGGCGTCAACCTCGGCCACACTGATTCGCTCTGGACCGTCAGTAATTTTTACAATGTCATCGCCCGCCCCAACTTCTCCTTCCTGCAACACGCGAAAGTAGAATCCTGGTCTGTGATGAGAAACGAGCAGGGCTGCCATCCGAGGTTCATTCATGCGAATGCCGACGCGGTAGCACGTCACGCGTGGCTGCGTTACCTCAAATTGAGCACCACCGATGCGGTATCGATCGCCGATGCACACCTCGTTGTCAGGAAGTCCCTCGACGGTGAAATTTTCTCCGAACTGGCCGAAAGTAAAATCGTTGCGGCCCAAAAAGCGCTCCCAGTAATGGTAAGAATCCATCTGGTAGACGAATACGGCGCGGTGCTCCCCTCCATGACCCGCCAGATCGGCTTGCGCATCGCCTTGAATATTAAGTCTGCGCACCATTCGCCGTCCATCAACTGGAGATTTCCAGACTGACGTTCGGACCGTTTTGCCGTTCCATCTCACGTCGTCGGGAAGACCGACATTTACTGAAAGCAATCGGGGCATTCATACCTCGTCGAAGTCCAGCGTCTGGCTAGAATCCTTGCTATACAACCACGCTGAACTCAGGGTTCGCGATAGGAACCTTCTTCTGGCTCAAAGCGGACACCCGGGAGCGAGAACTGCCCTTGCGAATCCCGCACACCCAAAGTACTTTCCGCTGCGTACCAATCGATTTCTGGCGAACCGAGCGGGCGGCCCCTGCGTTCCCACAATTCGTAGGCGAGCTTTGCAATCTCATCGTGCCTGTATGCCTCCGTCATTTGTTCCTCCTGGTCGCATGCCCAGCGCGACCCAATGGGGCTCTGAATCTCCCGTACGCGACTTCGGAGAAATACGTCCGAAACTCCCCATCGCAACGCGCTGTTGATCTCGGCGGACGCTCTCCTCGGAAGTACCGATCATCTCAGTAACTTGCCGGCGAGCCAGTAATCGACACTGAACTTTCCGGGACCAGAGCAGATCAGCCAGATAAATATGAGCACGTACAGGACTTCCGGAAGGTAGAGGAAATCGTCGAGCCAGTTAAGAGGCGAAGGTCCTTTAGGTATCGTGGGAACCGCGCTGGTCAGGGTGGCGACAATCATATCGATCAATAAAGCGACGCAGGCCGGGCTCGAAAGAAACCCCAGGGTCACCAAGGATCCGCCAACGAACTCGACACTCGACACGAAATAAGCCATCTGCTGGGGAAACGGGACTTTGGCCTTAACGAGCGTTTCGTAAACAGGTTTCGTGCCGCCGACGACAAACAATTTGTTTGTCCCGGAGATGGCGAAAAACAGCCCGATCGAAACGCGTACGAGCAGGATGGCATATTGTTCCAAATCACTGCTACCCAACAGCGCAAACTGGACCAACCGTTTCCAATCCATCGCTTGTCTCTCCATCGGGAAATGTGCTGTGACGATTCCCATATCACAAAGTTCGGTCTCTGGCATTAATCTCTGTTCTCGACAATTATGTTGCAAACCGCAAATGGCGGCGTCGTTAGCGATTTCTCTCGCCTCAAGATTGTGTGTCCATCGGTTCGACCCATTGAGCGCGCCACGCGGGAGCCACGAATGGATCCGCAAAGTACTGTGTTTCCCGGGCAACCTTGTCGCCCCTGAACTCCATGATGCTCACGGTGTAGGACGGTTTGCCGTCATAGGTCAGTATGAATTCGGTGACCCAAAGATCACCGCCGCCAATGATTCGTCGGACAGCAAACCGTTTTTTGCTCGGCTGACTAGCGCGTTGGCCCCGTATGTTGCGTCGACCGCGGGTTCGCTCGCCGGACTGCGGGTAATCCAGCACCGCGTCCTCGTGATAGATGTGGTGCTCCGTTTCAAAATCGTTGGCATCGGACGCCGCCCAATGCTGATCCAGTGCCGCACGGATGTCTTGATCTCGCACTCCAGAATACTGCTCGTTCTTTTGTTGATCGTTCATCTTGAGCCTCCAATTTGTGTCGTGCGCCGACCTACCACGCGATTTGGCCCAGGTAGCATCCGAGCCGATTTTCGGTTGATTGTCTCCAACGCTTTCTCGAGATTTGGGTCATTGTTCTCTGCCGTCAGTTGTTTGTTGAGATGCATAAGTTAGATACCGTCCTCGAAGACCTTGGTTTCGCGCCAGAAGGTCGCGGCTGCTCGGGCCTTGTGTTCGGCAATCTGAATGGAGGCAAGCATCGCGCCGTCCATGCGTTGAAAAGCGACGAGGTTGCCGCCGGAATCGACCACCGTTACGTTCATCTTCCAATGCCGTTTCTCCACGGAAACCAATCCTCTCGATTTTGTGCCCGACAAAATTCCTTTTGACACTCCGGCTGCAGCACTCGACTAGCACTGGCGGCACTTCCTGTTTTTTCGTTTGACATACGTCCTCCTTCAGCGGCACCTGTTTTGTCCTCACTTAGATAACCGGGAAAAATTAAAAGATGTATTATTTCCCCGTGACCGCAGTGGGCGCACAACAGATCGTTCGATCGCCAATGGATCGCAACTTTCTTCAGCTGCCCAGTTCATCCAACTATTCATTACTGCCTGTTTGTCTAACTGGGAGATGCACCATGAAAGCAGTTGTTATCCACGAATATGGTGGTCCGGAAGTACTGAAGTTTGAGGAATATCCTGATCCAGTGCCCGGTCCGGGCGAGGTGCTGGTGCGGGTCGCCGCCACGAGCGTGAATCCGATCGACTACAAGCGACGTGCCGGGCTAACGAAAGAGTTCTATCCCATCACTTTCCCGGGACTGATAGGAGTCGACATTGCGGGGACCGTGGTTACGGTTGGGCCGGGAGTGGAGGGCTTTTCCCGAGGCGACCAGGTGATTGCAATGGCGGCAGACACATACGCCGAGCTTTGCGTAGTGAAAGCTGCGATTCTGGCGAAAGTTTCCAAGGGACTCGATTTGATCCAGGCGGCGGCGCTGCCGCTGGTGACGACGACTGGCAACCAGCTCATTTCCGCTACGGGAATTAAAGCGGGCCAGACAGTTCTCGTCGCAGGTGCTGCTGGAAATGTCGGGCGTTCGGCGGTATTCACGGCGAAGCAACGGGGAGCAGTCGTGATTGCAGGGGTGCGGAAGAGCCAGATGGATGAAGCGAAGACCATCGGCGCAGATCGGTTGGTTGCAACCGATGACGACAATGCGATTGCGAATCTTCCGATGCTCGACGTCGTAGCTGATACGGTCAACGGCAAGACTGCTGAAAAATTGATCGCCAAGGTCAAGCCGGGAGGAGTGTTTGCATCGGTTCTCGGGGCACCACGGAATGCCGAGAAGTACCCAACCGTAAAGGTGGTACCGGTGTACGCGACACCTGATGCGAAAACCCTTCAGTTCATGGCCGAGGCCGTCCGAGATGGCAAACTGGTGATCCCGATCAGCCGCAAGCTGCCACTCAGCGAGGCGGCCGAAGCTCAAGCCGCCGCGGAGGTGGGTGGTATCGGGAAAGTCTTGCTGGTGGCTTGACATTATTTTGCGAACAGCAGCCCGCACCTGGACCGGCAGGAAGGGTGCCGGCCAACAGGGAATCGCTCCTAAACTAGCTGCCCGGTATAGGGTAGTCAGCAGATGAAACGGTTCCTTTAGACCATAGGCGTTACCGGCCGCATCCCAATTTGTGGACAAAAGGAGGCACCGGATGAATCTACCTGACGCGCCGATTGCACACGAAGGCTTCTTCGCAACTCACTTCTTCACCGTGAGCGACCAGGACAAATCGAAGGACTTCTATGTCCGAATTCTAGGCGGTAAAGTGATCAAGCCAGACAATCCCTGTTACATCAAGCTGGCTAATACGTGGATCATTCTCAATTCCGGCGGTGGCCCGACTCCCGACAAGCCAGAGGTCCTTCTTGAAACACCGTCGGACTTGAACAGAGTAAATAGCTTCCTTAATTTGCGTGTGACCGACATCTGGGCCTGCTACAAAGAATGGGGCGACAAAGGAGCGTTCTTTCTTACCGAGCCATTAGACAATCACGGCTGGGAATGGCGCTGCTATATGCGTGATCCCGACGGCTACCTCATCGAGGTCGGCCAATACACTGAAATCGCCCTCGACTGGTTCAACAACCGCAGTCAACTTGGCAAGCGATAAACAAGAGAACGTATTTGATCAGGTTCATGAAGCCGAAATCTATATTCAGTTGAGCACGACAGTGGAATAAAGTTAGCCTTGGATTATCGGCAACAAAATCGATTTCAGCGGCACTGAAAGCATTCACCAACACGACATCCTTGTGCACATCCTGGCAGACAGGATCAGGTGTTCCATTGCAGACCGCGTTTCATCTCGCTCATGAAGTAACGCGGCTATCGCGGGCCAGCTTGCCAAGTGATACGGCTGAGCTGGCCAGATATCTCATCGGGAAAACCATTGTGCGCAAGACTGGGCGAAACAGGATTAGCGGTCGTATTGTCGAGACAGAAGCTTACCCGCCGGGTGATTCGAGTGGTCATGCTTATCGTGGACGAACGGCCAGAAACCAATCGCTATTCCTGGACAAG
>Ga0209275_10001306_pt1 | contig 10132 bp, 7 predicted proteins | sample HubBroMetageREF2_FD_188344 | JGI IMG/M metagenome (GOLD analysis project Ga0209275, IMG submission 188344) | Reference soil microbial communities from the Hubbard Brook experimental Forest, New Hampshire, USA - Hubbard Brook CCASE Soil... | ecosystem: Environmental > Terrestrial > Soil >...
GCCTTATCACCGCTTCGAGTATGGCGTCGACTGTCTGACGTGAGCGGCGCTGCTTTGGGCGGCGACGCGACGTTTTTCTTGCTGTCTTGGCTGTCATTCGACAACAGTATAACTGCAAATGTGAGCGTTTTTATAACTTACTACTATATGTCCTGTAAAACCGCGTCGACATCGATCATCGATAACGCGAGTATACACGCTTGGCATTGTCTCGTAGGCTTGTATCAGTTCATGAGTATTTGTACATATTCTTAAAACAGACTTAAGGATCCTTTATGACTTATCTCGTTACCGGCGCCACCGGAGACGTGGGCGCCAGAGTCGTCGAACAGCTACTGCAGCAAGGGGAGAGGCCTCGAATCTTCGTCCGCGATGCGCAAAAGGCTCGGACCTGTTGCGGCGACCGCGTCGAGGTCTTTGTCGGCGATCTGGGAGACCCAGCCTCGTTGCGGCCGGCGCTTGCCGGGATTGACGCACTTTTCCTCGTAAATAGCGGTCCCGAGATCCCAGTGCGAGATCAAGCTGCGGCAGAGGCGGCCAAAGATGCGGGCGTAAAGCGCCTCGTCAAACTTTCGTCAATGGATGTGGAGCAGGGTCTGGCGATCGGGGCCTGGCATGAGCAAGGCGAAGCGGCGGTCCGCGCCAGTGGAATACCATTCACCTTCGTTCAACCCACGGGATTCATGTCGAATCTGATGGCCTGGGCCAAGTCAATTCAAAACGAAGGCATCGTTCGCTCCTCCACCGGCGACGGCCGCAGGGCCTTCATTCATTCCGCCGACATCGCTGCCGTCGCCGTCAAAGCTCTGACGACACCGGAATACACAGGTGAGTCTTTGCCTATTACTGGACCCGAAGCGCTCAGCTTCGCCGAGGCAACAGCAAAAATTGGATCGGTGATTGGCAAGCGGCTTGCGTTTGAAACCATCAGCGACGAGGAAGCCCGGCAACGTTATTCTGCCGTCAGCGGATCCGCGGCAGAAACGGAGGCTCACGTCGCACTCTGGCGTGCGATCCGTGAGGACCGTTTAGCAAAGGTCACGGATAATGTTGAGCGTATTCTCGGCCGCAAGCCGATTACGCTGGACCAGTGGGCAAAAGAGAATGCAGCGGCGTTCCGAGGATGACTTCCGTGAATAGCTTCCGAGGATGACGCGGAATATCAATCGGCGGGGTCTTCCGGTAAACTAACCTCCGAAGATGCCGCCTGATTCCAGTTCCTCAATCGTCGCAGTAACGCCGGGCCTTCTCACCGATCAGGATCTCTACCTGTTCAACGAGGGAAGCCATTACCGGCTATACGACAAAATGGGCGCGCATCTGGTCTCGGGCAATGGGCTCGACGGAGCCGTTTTCAGCGTCTGGGCGCCGAATGCCCGCCAGGTTTCGGTGATCGGTAGCTTTAACAACTGGAATCCTCAATCCTATCCACTTGCTCCGCGCGGCTCATCAGGCGTCTGGGAAGGATTCATCCCAGGCGTAACCGAAGGCGCGCTCTACAAATTTCACATCGAGTCGCTCAGTCACGGCTATCAGGTCGATAAGGCTGATCCACTGGGCGTTTTGCATGAGAAGCCGCCGCGCACTGCCTCAGTGATATGGGACCTCGACTACCAGTGGGGCGACCGCGAGTGGATGGAGAAGCGTGCGGCCCGCAATTCCCTGCGGGCGCCGCAATCCATTTACGAAGTTCACCTGGGATCGTGGATGCGCGTTCCAGAAGAGAACAATCGCCCGCTAACCTACCGCGAAACCGCGCCTCGCCTGGCCGAGTATGTGGGGCGCATGGGCTTTACCCACGTGGAATTCCTGCCGGTGATGGAGCATCCCTTCTACGGTTCCTGGGGATACCAGACGACCGGCTATTTCGCTCCCACCTCGCGCTACGGCACGCCGCAGGATTTCATGTATCTGGTGGATTACCTGCACCAGCGCGGGATCGCCGTGATTCTCGACTGGGTGCCTTCACACTTCCCTTCCGACGCCCACGGCCTGGCCTACTTCGACGGCACTCACTTGTATGAGCATGCCGATTCGCGGCAAGGCTTTCATCCCGACTGGAAAACGCACATCTTCAACTACGGGCGCACTGAAGTGCGCAGCTTTCTGATGTCGAGCGCGATGTTCTGGCTCGACAAGTACCACATCGACGGGTTGCGCGTGGATGCGGTCGCTTCCATGCTCTACCTCGATTATTCACGCAAGCAGGGTGAATGGATTCCCAACAAATTCGGCGGCCGCGAGAACCTCGAGGCCATCGAATTTCTCCGCCGCTTCAATCAGGAAGCCTACAAAGAGCATCCTGACATCCAGACCATCGCCGAAGAGTCCACTTCCTGGCCCATGGTTTCGCGGCCGGTTTATCTCGGCGGCCTGGGCTTCGGCATGAAGTGGGATATGGGATGGATGCACGACACGCTCGAGTATTTCAAGAACGACCCCATTCATCGCAAGTATCACCACAGCAAGCTGACCTTCCGCATGCTGTACTCGTTTCAGGAAAACTTCGTGCTGCCGCTCTCGCACGATGAGGTCGTGCACGGCAAGGGATCGCTGATCGGCAAGATGCCCGGCGGCGAGCACGATCGCTTTGCCAACCTGCGGCTTTTGTTTGCTTACATGTACGCTCAGCCCGGCAAGAAGTTGATGTTCATGGGTGACGAGTTCGGGCAAGTTCGCGAGTGGGGGCACGATACCAGCCTGGAGTGGCACGTGCTTCAGTATCGGCATCACAGTGGTCTGCAGAACTGGGTGAGAGAGTTGAACCGGGTCTACCGCAGTGAGCCGGCCTTGCACTTGCTCGATACCAACTCCGGGGGCTTTGAGTGGGTGGATTGCAACGATAACCTGACCAGCACAATTTCGTTGTTGCGCAAGAGCGAATCTCCCAGAGACACCATTCTGATCGTTTGTAACTTCACGCCGATCGTGCGTGTTGGCTATCGCGTGGGCGTTCCCGAAGGCGGCTACTGGCGCGAGTTGCTGAACAGCGACGCTTTGGAATACGGCGGCACCGGCGTAGGCAACCTCGGCGGAGTGAATGCCGAGGATGAACCGGCCCACGGCCGTCCTCACTCACTGAAACTAACGCTGCCGCCACTGTCGGCGTTGTTCCTGAAAAAAGCTTAATACGATAAAGAGCGGGCGCACCGCGAACGAGGCTGCCTACCTTTCGCGGTTTTCGAAAGGCGGAGATCTGTGAATCCGACGCACCGATGCCAGAACATCGCTCGCTTCCAAGATTTTTCCGCACGTCCCGTGATGAAGAGCAACCCAATCAGGGCAATCGGGATTTTTCAACAGCTACCGCACTGTGGTAAGCCTAGAATTGGATCATGCTGATAGCCGATGGACTTAGTGCCTTTGGCGGCGCACTCCCGTGGATACTCACGTTCATTGCGGCCGTTTTTCTGGCGGGCGTGGCAACTGGTAGCGTTTTCACCTACTGGTCTATGCGGCGAAAGAGGAAACCATGAACCTCCGGATACTCATGTTCCCTGCAGTCATTTTTCCGGCGGGCGTGGCACTTGGCGGCGTTTTCACCTACATCCGGGTACTCGTATTCCTTGCGGTCATTTTTCTGGCGGGCGCGGCAGTTGGTGGCGTTTTCACCTACTGGTCCATGCGGCGAAAGAAGACACCTTGAACATCCGCAAAGCTTCGCGTACGCGTGTAGGCTGTCGCGTGAGCGTTCCCGAAGGTAGCTATTCGCGCGAGCTGCTGAACAGCGACGCTTTGGAATACGGCGGCACCGGCGTCGGCAATCTCGGCGGAGTGAATGCTCCAGAAGTATTTTGTCCGCGCCCGATCTATCCCGCACTGAGTATTCCGCGATGATAGGCTTCAGGAGTTTCAATCAGAAAAGTGGTTTGCCCCGCTAGTATCAGCAAGTCTTGATCGCCGCTCACCAGCAAGTCGGCGTTTCCGCTCTGGGCCAAGTCTAGAAAGGTCTGGTCACTGCCGTCCCGGCAAACTATTGGGCATCTTTCCGTTACGTTGATGACTTCGCACTGAGGAAGATAATCAGCCAGCAGTTCTCGAGCATCATCGGTGGAGAGCCCAAATTTTGGGTAACGGAGGAACCGCGTGAGTTCCGCGGCGGTTGCGCGCGAGATCAATGGAAGGCATTCACCGTCACGCCAGTGCCGGCACAGCCACGCTAAACGACCATTCGCAAAAAGGAGCGCCGACACAACCGTCGTCGTGTCAAACACCACCCGCCGGGTCACGCCTTTTCGCGCGCCCAGGAAACGGCGGTCGTGACGTCCCGTTCGTCGATTCCGAGTTGGGCAAGCCGGGCGCGCACTTCATCGGCACGGCTCCTGCGCAGTGGGCGCAAGATGATGCAGTCGCCATCCGTGCTCACGTCGAAGTATTCAACTGTTCCAAAGCGAGTGATCACCGACTTGGGAAGGGTTATTTGATTCTTAACGGTCTTTTTTGCCAGCATGATTGCCTATAACAAGGAAACAAGGAAATACTACCACATCCTCCGGCCTAGACGCGAGCTTCGTAAGCCATTGATCCCTAAGGCCCGATCCTACCTCCGCAGCTCGACCGGAGGCCACGCCGTGCTAGACTGCCCTCAGCAACGGCGCTCGCATGCGGATTCTTACCCGCTACATTCTTCGTGAAGTGACCTCGCACGCCCTGATCGGCGCGGCGATCTTTACCTTTGTGTTGTTCACGCGCGATCTGGGGCGCATCCTCGAACTCGTGGTGCGGGCCAGCGCGCCGCTGCCCAGCGTTGCCGAGATCTTCTTCTACACCGTGCCCTTCGCGCTCACCTACACGATTCCCATGAGCGTGCTGGTGGGGATTCTGATTGGGCTGAGCCGGCTTGCGGCCGACAGCGAAATCACCGCTATGCGCGCCAGCGGCATGGGAGTGTGGGATTTTGGGCGTGTGCTGGCGATTTTTGTAGCCGCCGCCTGGCTTTTAGCCCTGGTTAATGGCCTTTATCTGGCACCGTGGTCGCTGGCCTCGCTGGAGCGACTGGAGGATCAACTCAAAGGCGCGCAGGCCTCTTATGAAGTGCAGCCCCGCGTCTTCTATGAAGGCTTTCCCAAGCTCGTGCTCTACGTACAAGACGTGCACAGTGCCCAGGGTGGCGCGGTTTGGAACGGAGTGTTTCTCGCCGACATTTCGGATGCCTCCAATCCGCGAATCACGCTGGCCAAGGAAGGCATCCTCGTCCCCGAGGGAGCGGATCGGCTGCACCTGCACTTAAGAGACGGTTCCACCCACGAAACCGATCCCGCGCAAGTTGACCATTACCAGATTTCCACCTTCCAGCAAACTGACATCCCGATCGAGCTGGCATCGTCGGAAAATAAAGCGGACGAACAAACCCCGGTTAGAGCCATCAGCACCTGGGATCTGCATGATCGCGCGGCCAGCGTCGATCCTGTGTCGGCGCGCTTGTACCGCATCGAATTTTACAATCGTTTCGCACTGCCGACGGCGTGTCTGGTGCTGGCCATGGTCGGAATCCCACTGGGACTTTCCTCAAAGAAAAGCGGCAAGTCCGGCGGATTCGTGCTGACAATCGCCCTCGTCTTCGTCTACTACTTCATTTCTCTGATAGGAGTTTCGCTGGCCAAGCAGGGCCGGGTCAGCCCCGCGTTCGGAGCCTGGCTCGCTAATCTCGTATTCTTTGCCGCCGCACTCTTCCTGTTGTGGCAAGCTGAGCGGCGGCCTTTATCGCTCTCAGCGATCCGGCCGGTGTGGAAGCGGGAGAAGCTTCCGGTAAATCCTCCCGCAAACGATCGCAGGCACAGGCGAAGAGACGGAAACGCTTTCGAGCGCGCCTCCACCCGGCGGCGAGTCTTCAGTGCCAGCTTCCCTACCCTGCTCGATGACTATGTGCTGCGCGATTTTTTCCTCTATTTGGGGATGATCGTGTCCGCCTTCCTCGTCCTGCTGCTGGTGTTCACACTGTTCGAGTTGCTGGGGGATATCCTGCGCAATCAGACGCCGGCGATTGTGGTCGCGGAATATCTGCTCAACGTCTCTCCCTACCTGCTCTACAGCGTTGCGCCCCTGATCATGCTGCTGGCGGTGCTGATCACTTTCGGGCTGATGAACCGGTCTAATGAGATTACTGCAATGAAAGCGACGGGAACCAGCGTTTACCGCATCTTCACGCCGGTGCTGGCCGCGGCCGCAGTGCTCTCGGCAGGATTGTTCTTTGCCGACCAGTTCTACCTGCCCCATACCAACAAGCGCCAGGAAGCGCTTCATAACCAGATCAAGGGCAAGCCGCCGCAAACTTATCTGCGTCCCGACCGGCGCTGGATCTTCGGCCGGCACAACGACATTTACTACTACCAGTTCTTCGACGCCGACCGCGATCAGTTCGCGAACCTCACCATCTTTCAAATCGATCCCGCCAGCTTTGCGATCACCGAGCGCATCCATGCCGAGCGCGCTCACTGGGCTGAAAACCTGGGCCGCTGGGTGTTTGAACAAGGCTGGCAGCGATCTTTGCACACTGCTGCGATTGCCGGCTACCGCACCTTCGACGTTTCCACCTTTCCCGAACTCAGCGAGGAGCCGTCTTATTTCAAGAAAGAAGTGAAGCAGTATTCCGAGATGAACTATGAGGAACTACGCCGCTACATCCGGGATTTGCAGGAAAGCGGCTTCGATGTAGTCCGGCTCAGGGTGCAACTGAATCAGAAGCTTTCCTATCCGCTGATCACGCTGATCATGGCTGGGATCGCCATCCCATTTTCGCTTTCAGCCGCCAAGAAGGGAGCTATCACGGGAGTGGCCGTGGCGGTGGGAATCGCCGTGGTCTACACCATAGTGTCGCGGTTGTCCGAGGCGATGGGCGATATCAGCCTGTTGCCCCCGGCGTTGGCCGCCTGGTCGCCGGACCTGATTTTCTCTCTAGTCGGCGCTTACTTGATTCTGAAGATCCCAACTTAATCGCGCAGCCCTCGGGCCGAAGCAAAGAATCGTAGAAGGATCAAGGCAGAGGAGACCGCGTCACCGCGACTCCCGAAGGCAAATTGAAGGTGCTAATCGGCTGGGGTACCGGAACCAGATTACCCGTAGAGGGTGTGATGGCAAATTGAGAGAGCGTCGCTGCGGTGATATTGGTGACGAACACCCAAGTCTCGTCATTGCGAACCGCAATCGCGTTCGCCCCCTGACCCGCGCCCACAAACGGCGGGGTGAGCGGCGTCAAACTGCCAGTGCTTGGGCTTAGTCTGAACTGCGAGACCACGTTCGACCCTGTATCCACTACGTACAAGTAACTGCCGTATGCGTCCTCTGATAAAGGCCCGGGATTGTCACCTGGGGAAACCGTAAAAGGCGAACCCTTGATTGGCAGCAGGCTGAAGTCCGGGGTGGAACAGTTGGGCAGCGAAACGTTAACGGTATAGCAGACCGTGTACGCGCTGATGGTATTAGCGTTGCTCCCCGGGCCCGCGTTCGAGACATAAACGAACCGGTTACAGGGATCGACTGTCACTCCCGAGGGTACAGCGCCGGTACGGACTCCGACCGTCGTGGAAGGTTCGGCCGGGCTTAGGCTACCAGTTGACGAAACCAAGAAATTCAGCAAAACGTAATTGACGGAATCTGTAACGTAAAGGTGCTCCGTCGAAGGAGGCGTAAACCCTGAACAATAGGAATAGAGCAAAGGGAAAGTGGTTTGAGATACGGCAAGGGCAGAGGCACTTGCGGTAGATGAGCCTGGGTTGGTCGGAAGAGGAAAAGGCGAGCCGGGCGTGCTTTGAGACTGGCACGAAACAGGATTTACCTCGGTCAGGCTGGCGTTGCTGCCAATCGCCAGCACTGAGACCGTCCCCGGCACCGGATTCCCGGAGCTGTCGCTGGTCGCGGCATCTGCCACGAACAGAAACTTACCGGCGGAATCCATCGCGAGGGCCACGGGAACCACGGGAATTGATTCACATTGCCCGTTGATGGTGACAATCGTATTGTTGAGAGGCGTGGTGCTCGGGGATGCCAACTTGCCGTCCGAGGCAATCTGAAAGCTCGCAATACCGGTGACACCGCCGGGCGCCGACAGGTTCTGCGTGACGATCACGTAAGCGTATGCGCCTGGAGGATCAATAACGATCGCCGTCGGCACACCTGGCACCGGAGGGCCGTTCGTGTTGTTGATCTGCGAAACATGGCCGTTTGCCAGGTCGAGGCTGAAGGTTTCCATTACCGGCCCGCCGAGTTCCTCATTCGCCTGCGGCCCTCCCGCCTGGCTGGGAACAATCACCAAACCATTGGAGGAAGACGTGTACTTGGTGTTACAGGCCATTAGGGCGCCGATCAATACCAGGGCCACAATCGCCACAGTCCAGGCAAGCCTTGTCCGCATTCTTCGCTTTATCTCCTATGAACGTGCTGATGCATTCCCCGGCCACACAAACCGGGCGTGAACCCTATTTGAAGGCGTGAATTGCCATCCATTTATGTATCAGGAATGCGTGGGAAGAGCAAACCCCCGAAGCTATTGGAACCGCAGATGGGGCTGGGAGTTGCCTGGAATCAGTGGCCGTGATCAGTGGGCAGTGGCGAGTGATCAGTGTTCAGTGCACAATCTACTCTCTTTGGCCGCTGGCCACTGGCCACTGATCACTAGCCACTGCGGTTAGCGCTTCGTGCACACTGGCGGTCCCTGGCATGAGAGGCAGGTGAATCTCAACCATCAGTCCGCCCTCGGACCGGTTGGTAGCCGCGACGCGTCCACCGTGGAAGCGCACAGCGCGTTCCGTAATGGCGAGACCCAAACCTACTCCGCCAGTCTGCCGGCCGCGGGCATCGTCCAGGCGGTAAAAGGGCTGAAAGAGCTTTTCCAGTGCATCGGCGGGAACGCCGGAGCCGCAATCAGTAACCCGGACCACAGCTTCCTCACCGCCAGCACTTCCTGTCTTCTCTAGATGGATTTCAACGGCGGTGCCTTCGCGGGTGTAACGGATGGCGTTGCGCACCACGTTTTCAATGGCACTGTGCAGCAGGGATGGATCCCCGCGCACCGCCCAGCTTCCGGCTGGAATTTCGCTGCGTACGTGGCAACGCCTCGCCTGGGCTTCGAACTCTGCATCTTCGGCCACATTGAGCACCACTTCGTCCAACAAGAACGGCGTGGCGGGCACGTGCTGCTCGCCATCTTCAAGACGGGCTAAAGTGAGCAGGCGGCCAATGAGTTCATTGAGGCGTCCAGCTTCGAGTTCGATGCGATCGAGCATAGCCGCGCTTTCCGGATTAGAGCGCTGGCGAGCCAGACCCAAAGCAACATTCAGCCGGGCCAGCGGTGAGCGCAGTTCGTGCGAAATATCATTGAGTAAGCGCGATTGCGCCTTCACCAGGCCTTCCAAGCGCTCGGCCATGGTATCGAAATCCCTCATCAAGCCCGCGACTTCGTCGCGCCGCCCCGCGTTAGGTGCGCCGGCCCGCGCCGTGAGATCTCCCGCAGCCAATTGACGAGTGGCAGCGCGGAGGCGAACCACCGGCATGGTCAGAAACCACGCCAGCAGGTAGCAGACAAGTCCAGAGGAAATAACGGCGATGATCAGGCCCGGGATGGGCAGGCCTCGCGGACCCAAGAAGAGACGGGGGCCCGGCGGAGGAGACAGCACCAGCGTGTAACGATGTAATCCGTCAGAGGAAGCGCGCGAATCGCGCAACACCGGAGGCGGGGCGGGAAAAATAAAACCCTCGTGCGGCACCCGCGGCCCTCCCTTTGCGACACGCAGCGCCCATTCCGGCGCGCCCCGGTGCAAAATCTCCTCCATGTTTTCATTGAATAGAAAGACGCGGACGTGCTGCGTCTTCTCCAGATTGTCGAAGTATTCGCCCAGCCCCGCCGCGCCTCTCTGCTCGTAGGCGTTCACCGAGTCGTTCATTGCGGTCGCGAGAAGGGCTTCCCAACTTGAGGTTCTCGGACGAAACGCCAGCGTGACCACGATCGCGAGCACGAGAAACAAGGCAAAAGCCATCCAGAAGGAAAGAAAAATCTTGAGGAATAGGCTCTTCATGAGGTGGTCTTCACCTTTTCCCCCGCTTTTTCCCGCGGACGGGCAAATATGTAGCCGACGCCCCGGATGGTCTTGATGTGCTCGTCGGCATCAGTATCGCCGAGCTTCTTACGGACTTTGCT
>Ga0209275_10001308_pt1 | contig 10120 bp, 14 predicted proteins | sample HubBroMetageREF2_FD_188344 | JGI IMG/M metagenome (GOLD analysis project Ga0209275, IMG submission 188344) | Reference soil microbial communities from the Hubbard Brook experimental Forest, New Hampshire, USA - Hubbard Brook CCASE Soil... | ecosystem: Environmental > Terrestrial > Soil >...
CCACCAGCACCAGACCTTCCTCTCAGGGAATCTCCGGCGCGACCCGCAGCGCATGCGACAAGCCGCACGCCTGCGTCACCGATGCAATCTTGTCGACGACCATGGTGCGCATGCTGTTCATCATTGGCTAAGCTCCGGTGCCGGCACGCTTGTAAAACACACCCGTCAGCGCCAGCATTTTTGAATAGCCCAGCGCGTCGGTCGGCGTCCATTCGCCCGCGGATTCGCCGTACACGCCCTTCGAGGCCGCCATGAGCGAATAGGGCGAACTCACCCCTTCCACGAATACGGATCCCGGCCGGAACAATACTTTTACCTCGCCGCTGACCCGCGTCTGCGAGGACTTGAGGAGCGCTTCGATATCCCGGCACACCGGATCCAAGTGTTGTCCCTCATGCACAAGGTCACCGTAGGGCTGCGCGACGCTTTCCTTGATGCGCGACTGCTTGCCGGTCAGCACCAATTTTTCCAGTTCGCGATGCGCCGTGAGCAACACTTCGGCGGCGGGTGCCTCAAAGGCGACCCGGCCTTTGGTGCCGATCACGGTATCTCCCAAGTGAATGCCGCGGCCGATGCCGAAGGGGCCGGCAAGGGTTTCGAGCGCTTCGATGACCGCAACCGCAGACAGCCGCCTGCCATCGAGACTGTCCGGCACGCCCTGGGTAAAGCCAATGGTATGGCGCTCCGGCGCGCGCGGATGAGTGAACGCATCCTTCGACAGCACCCAGGCATCGTCCGGAATGCTGCCCTGGGAAGTCAGGGTTTCCTTGCCGCCGATGGTGACGCCCCAAAGACCGCGATTGACCGAATAAGCTGCGCCGAAGGGCGGCACCGGCAACTTGTGCTCCTCGAGATACTTCAGCTGTTCGGGACGCTTGAAAGCCCGGTCGCGCACCGGCGCGATGATCTCAAGGTCGGGCGCCAGCGTGCGCAGGGCGACTTCGAAGCGCACCTGGTCGTTGCCGGCGGCGGTGCAGCCGTGCGCGACCATTTTGGTGCCGAGAGACAGCGCCATTTGCGCGATCGTCTGCGCCTGCAGGACGCGCTCGGCGCCGACGCACAGCGGATACAAATTGCCGCGGCGGACATTGCCCATGATCAGGAATTTGAGCACCTGCTCAAAATACGCGCTCTTTGCGTCAATCAAATGATGTTCGATGGCGCCCAGCTGCGCTGAGCGCTCGGCCAGCGATTTGGCGGCTGGCGCATCGATGCCGCCGGTATCGACGGTCACCGTGATGACCGGGCGTTGATAGGTATCCTTGAGCCACGGCACGCAGAAGGAGGTGTCGAGGCCGCCCGAAAAAGCCAAGAGAATAGGCTCGGCGCCAGGGCCGAAAGTGGATGTCATGGAATTTAGCGTCCGAAAAGGGCGAGCAGGCGGTCGCCGAGTTTGCGCTGCGCCTCCGCGCCTGAGGTAGCGATGAAAATCGTGTCATCGCCGGAGATGGTGCCGACCACTTCCGGCCAGCGAGCCGTATCAATGGCCACGGCCACGCTCTGAGCGGAACCGATGGTCGTTTTCAGCACGGTGAGATTGGTGCCCGCAGTCAAGCGGGCACTGACGAACTGCTTGAGCGCCGAAAAATCGCTCTTAGGCGTAACGCCGGTCTCCGGCAGCACGTAGCGATCGCCCATCTTGGCGACGCCGAGCTCGCGCAGATCCCGGCTCACGCTCGATTGCGTCGCGATGTGGCCCAGTCTACGAAGTAGATCCACGAGCTCGGTCTGGCGGCCGACGCTTTGCTCGCGAATGATTTTCGCGAGCATCATGCGGCGCGCCGGTGCGTTGTTGTGTTCGGGCTCGGACCTGAGCATTTTTGACCTATGCATAAAGTTGCAAGTATGCTGCATAAAAATGCAACCGCTGTCAATAGCAGTTCTCACCGCTTGCTCGCGCCCGCCCACCCCGCCGCGCGCGCGGCGATCTCGCCGGCATGATCCAAGGGTTCGCCATCGATTGCGCCCTCGACGGCGGCGCGGATGGCCGGCGAGTCTTCCGAGCCTGCGGTGCGAAAATCGCCCGAATTCGCTGCGGCGTGCGGCGCTTGCGCCAACGCCTTTATCCGCCAGTCGGCGCCTTCGCGGCAGGCCAATCCTAGGCTTGGATCGGATCCGGTCAACGAAAAGGTCCTGCAATAATCGCCTGATTTATCGCGAAAGCTCAATCCGGTGACCGCGACCTTGGGTTGCGAGCGATCGTCGGACAGCTGGTTTGATAAGGCCTCGGCAAGCGCTGCGCCCGCGACCAGTCCTCCGCCGGCGCCAGGCTGAATCGAGGCGCCGCCCGGCCCATGCCACGCCAAGAAACCAAGCCCCAAACCCAGCAAGAGACTCGCGGCCATGGCGGCCGGTTGCCAACGCCGCGGGGCCGCCGATTTTCTTCGCTGTGCCGCATCTTTAGCGGCGGACAAATCCGCGACCACGCTTCTGGGCGCGGCCGTCTGCCCGCGCGCCGCTTCGATCAGCCGGTCCGGTACGGGCTCGTCCAAGACGGCAGAGAAGGCGCCGCGCATCGTTTCACGCAGTGCGCGATGACGTGCAACGCGTTTGCGAATGTCCGGATCCTCCTGCATGGCCGCCTCGACGCTCGCGCGGGTTGCCGCGTCGAGCTCGCCGTCGGCATAGGCCATCAGGATTTCCTCCGAAATCGTCATGAAAGATCTCCTTCCGGCAGCCGCAGCATTTCTTGAAGCGCCTCGCGTCCGCGCGCGAGCCGGCTCGTCAATGTTCCGACCGGCACTTCCAGTACCTCGGCCGCGTCCTTGTAGGACAAGCCTTCAACCAGCACGAGACTGACAGCCAGGCGCTGATCTTCCGGCAATCGAGTCAACGCGGCCTCCGCCGACCAACGCTCTATTTCCCGCTCCATGGTCGCCTCGCCGATCTGTTCACCTGCCTCTTCCGGCAGCAAAATTTTAGCCCGTCGCGCGCGAGCCCTCACCTCATCGATCCAGGCGTTGCGCAGTATCTTGAATAGCCAACTATCCAGCCGGGCATCGCTGCGCCATTGATCCAACCGCAGCAGCGCCCGCTCCACCGCAATCTGTACGACATCGTCGGCATCGTGCGGGTTGCGCACCAGATTGCGTGCAAAGCGCCTCAGGCGAGGCAGCAAAGCGACGATCTGCTCCTGGATGTTTTCGACGCTGTCGTTCGTACTCATGAAGTAGACGTTTGAGAGTTGATGTTTAATCCATACATGCTAGCAGCCTTAAGAGGGCCGCCAGCCGTGTGCCAACCTTAAGGTTTTGAGATACATGCGAATACTCATGTGCATCGCCCTGACAGTCGTGGCCAACGCCGCCCAAGCGCAGCTGCGCTTACCGGTGGCGCCATTACCCGCGCTGCCGATTCAGAAGCTGACGCAAACGGTGGGCCAAACGGGTGCCGATACCCTTCAGCAGCTGAGCGACGTGCGCCATCTGCTCACCGCGAGTTTGATCCAGGCAAACCCGCGCACCATCGCCGCAGACCCGCACGGCAACCCCATCGTCCGTGGTGAGCTCCTGGCTTATGCGCCCTCGACGCAGGCAATCGCAGCGGCGCAAGCGAACGGCTTCACCATTGCGCGCGAGCAAACCTACGGCGATCTGGACGTTCACCTGGTTGTCCTACAGGCACCGCCCTCGATGAACATCGCCAAGGCGTTGCGTGCCTTGCGCGCCGCGGATCCGGCCGGAACCTATGATTTCAATCACATCTATACCGGCGTCGGCGTGCTGTCGGCCGGGGTGCCAGCCGGACAGCAGAGCGATGCGCCATCGCCGCAAAGCGCCGGCGCGAACGGGTCGGGCCAGCCGTTGCCGCGCGTTGGCTTGATCGATTCCGGCGTTGACGGCTCCCATCCGGTCTTTCGCGATGCGCTGATCCATCCCTGGGGCTGTGGGGACCACGTGCTCCCGAGTGCGCACGGTACGGCGGTTGCCTCGTTGCTGGTCGGCCAGTCGACCCGCTTTCATGGCGTATTGGACAGGGCCGAGCTGTACGCGGCGGACGTCTATTGCAACGCCCCGACCGGGGGCGCAGTGGACGCTTTGGCCGCCGCCTTTGCCTGGCTGGCCGAGCAGCGGGTCGCCGTGATCAATGTGAGCCTCGTGGGTCCGGATAACGCCGCGCTGGCCCAGATCGTGCGTGTCCTGACGTCCCGAGGATATTTATTGGTCGCCGCCGTCGGCAACGACGGACCGGCGGCGCCGCCCTTATATCCAGCATCCTATCCCCATGTTGTCGGCGTGACCGCCGTGGACGCCCATCGACGTGTGCTCATCGAAGCGGCGCGCGGCAATCAAGTGATGTTCGCGGCACGCGGCGCCGATATGTCAGCGGCCGATATCGGGGCAAAGTATTCGGCGATACGCGGTACCTCGTTTGCCGCGCCCATTGTGGCGGCGCTGCTGGCGCAATCGGTAACGGCACCCGATTTGAGCACCAGCAACGCGGCGATCGAAGCGCTTGCACAAAGCGCCATCGACTTGGGCCCTAAAGGACGCGATTTGACATATGGCTTCGGCCTCGTGGGGGCCGACTATCACAGCGATTTAGAGCAGCCGGGCCCCTAAAACCCACCGGGAACAAAAGTTAAAGTCCGAGGGAAGAAACACCCAGGTGCGTTCGTATCAATGGGTGAAGGCCGCGCAATCGGCTGCGGCCATCGAGGAGATCGACGATGAACACTAAACACATTGTTGCTGCGATCAGCATCGCGACCGCGTTGGCAATCATCGCGCCCGCGTACGCCGGCGGGCTAGGCGGCGGCTTGGGCGGTGGTCTTGGCGGTGGATTGGGGATGAACCGCGGCTTGTCCGGTCAAGGCGCCTTCCAGGGTCAAGGAGCCGTCGGTGGGTCGCTCAATAAACCGACCTCGCGCCCCACGGCTAATGCCGTAAAGCAGACGGAATCCACGGCCGCGGCCTCAAAGGCAGCAGCCTCCAGTGCGACTTCGAGCGCCGCCAATACCACGAGCAACACCGCGGCTGGCGCGGCGGCTCAGGCGCAGGCTGCCAAGCCGAACCTCAGTTCTAACGTGGCTCCGTCCGCCTCTGTGACGGCGCAAAAGGCGGCTCCCTCGGCGAGCCTCACGGGTACGGGCGCTGTGAATGCCGCGACCAACAAGGGCGCGGTTTCCACGAACGGCACGGGGTCGGTTGATGTCGAGCATTCGACCAGCGGAACCTCGGTCGATGTGGCCGGTACCGCTTCAGCCGCAGCGTCGCGCAATCCGCAATAGTCTGAAAGTCGGCGCGATTCGCAGCGCCCTCGCACTCGCGAGGGCGCTTGCGTTACGCGACCATCCGCTGCAAGGCCTGCGAAAAGTTGATCCAAGGTGTCCAGGATACGACTGTCGCTTGCGCGACCTGGTCCAGAACGATCAGCGCGAGCGCGACCAGATAAGCAGGATGGATTCTGCGGCGCGTCAGCAGATCGTAGGCAAAGCACGGCAGGAAAAATGCATCGACCAACAGGGTCGAAACAATCGAGACCTTGGCCATGTCACCTCTGCCTAAAGAATGGACGACGGCGCGAAACATCGGCGCGCCCAACAAGACAATGGTTGCTGACAACATGAAGCGTTTGTGCCAGTCCGGCCGTTTTCGATAGTAAAGCGCCGCGCCGACCAAGGCTGCGAACACGATGATATCGAATATGCTGAGCGCGAGAGCCAGCGGCGGGGGCGGGAATCCATTTACGCGCCGCAGCTGCTCCACCATCGCGGCCGTCACCAGAATGACCATCGCCGCGGCGATGCCCGCGCCAATCCAGCCGAGCCGTTGATGCAGGCGTCGCGCGCCGCGCGCTATCAGCAGCGTCTGAATGAGAAAAAAACTGACCCACGCACTGAACACGATTCCGTGGACGTGCAGCAGCACCGACATGGGACGGGTCTGGGTGAAGGATCCGCGTAGGTAAAAGGTGGGTGCGAATCCGGCGAACACAGTGACGATCACGGCGGATGCCATGAGGACATAGAACAATCGCAGCCTTATCGAGGGTCTCTCCGGTGCGATGGCATTCATGTGCCGACCTTGATCTCGACGCGCAAAAGCGGCACGGCGTGCACTCGCCACGCGCACAGCGCCGCAAATCCTAAGGCCGCGAAACCTACACATCCCTTCGTGCGCCTGCGCATCACTCCTCCCGCTATTTCACCCTATGACCGTCCTGCTCTTGAATGTGGCCATGCGTGTCGTCGAAGTGCGCGTGGATGGTCTGTCCATCGGGCGAAAGCGCCCAGCGCGAAATTTTGACCACCTTGCCGTCACTCAGATCCGATTCCTCGATCGTCCGCGCGTCGATTAATTTGAGGGAAACGCCGTTGAACTCATCACTGCCCTTGTAAGGCGCCGGTGTGCCGTCGAATTTCGCCGTGAAGGATCGGCCCATTCGATCGATCATCGACAGCGCGCCGCCGCTCACTTTGAAAGTCGTGTCTTCGGCGTGATTGGAAACGTCCACTTCGGTCGTCTGCCATCCGCCCGAGACCGCATGAGATCCGGGTTTGCCCGCGCTGACGCGCGCATACTTGATCGTGATCTCCATGGGAAAAGGTGTGCTTCCAATCTGGGTTTGAACCTCGGTCTTGGTGGCGCCGTCCGCGGAGACGGTCACTCTCCCATCGAGGGTCACCTTGCCGTCCTTCTTGCCGGTCTTGGTGATGACGTGATCGTCGATGACCGCGATGTTGATCGTGTCGTAGTAGGGGTTGCCTTGAAGCGGCTGATCGTGGCCGTCGGCCTTCACCTTGTACGGCGGCACACAACTAGGACACTCGTACTCGCCGTTGATCAACACCGCGGTTTGCGGCGGCCCGGGATGACTGGGCCGCTGCGGATCAGGTCGCCACGTTCCGTTGAATGCGCTTTGCGCCGAGCAAAGCACCGGAAACAGCAACAGTCCGGCCCACAGTGCCGGTGTTTTACGACTTTGTTCCATACCCTGCAAACCGTTTTGGCAAGCGATTCCCGCCATCGCCCTGCGCGCACCACCGACCCCCCGCCGGGATTACACGCCACCCTTGAGGAACGCGCGTATTCTCTCCATTTCCGCCTCGAGCGCGGCGCGAAACCTTGCGCTGCGCGGCGCCTGGCCGTCGGTGTAGCCGAACTCGGCGCTCAAGCGTCCCTCGACCACGGTTAAGTTGCCCCAACCGATGACCCGCTCGTGCCAGAGCAGGGGCAGGGCGTAATAACCGAGCTTGCGTTTTGGCGCGGGCGTGTAGGCCTCGAAGCGATACACCCAGTTCCAAAAAATCTCGAAGCGCGGCCGGTCCCAAACCACCGGATCAAAGGGCGTGAGCAGACGTACCTCATCGTCGAGCCGCCAGCGCAGGGACTCCGGCCTTTCCTCCGCCGGCCAATACCACTCGATCCCCTCGACCCGTGCGTGGGGGAGTCGCTGTTTGGCGCGCGCCAGGGCCGCTCGGCGTTCCTTGGCCCATTGCGGCGCCCCGTATTGTAGGCGATTCACCAAATTTCCGAGGCTGCCACTCGGCAACGGTGCGTATTTGCGCACGATCACGTCGACCAACGCGTCCATTTTCGTTGCACCCAGCGCCTTGGCATCGTCCGCCGCGCCGGGTATGTCGCCCAACGCCGCCTCGCGCGCGATATAGACGCGGGTGCCGCCATCGCGCCTGGCCACCCGCAACAGTCCGCGATAGTGCATGTGGTCCAACAATTGCGTGCTGGCATTCGAGGAGCCGCCGAACCAGTTGGTCACGCGGCCGTGTGAGAAATGCGCGTCCACCTCGCGGGGATGCACCGCGCCGCGTTCGCGCACGAAAGCGAGGATTTCCGCCGTTTGCCGCAGACGCTTTGGCGAAGACCTGGCCTTGACCTTGCGTGGGTGCATCAAGGCATGGTGAGTACGGGGCAAAAAGCCGTAATTGACGAAGAAATCCTCCTCGAGCGCGAGGGTTGGATACAGGCGCTCGAGATCGCCCGCACGATAACCGTTGACCCGATGGCGCAGCGTCAGATCCTGTGCGCGGGCGGGCGCACGAATCGGATCCGCTTGCACGAATCCGAGTTTCTCGATGGCGCGCCTCAGCGTGGTGGGCTTGAACAGCGAGCGCGCAATCGCATAGCGGCGCAGGTGGCTTAAGGAAATCCGCATGCGGCGAATATACCGAATCCCCGGCCGCGGTTTTGCTGCCGCCGCGACGCGGCCCCAGGTTCTCGGGTACATTTAGGCCATGTTGGAAACCATCGAAGTCGAAACGGCGCCGCAACCGAACGCCGCCATCATATGGCTGCACGGTTTGGGCGCCGATGGGCACGATTTTGAACCCATCGTGCCGGAACTCGTGCCGCAGCGATCGCGCGCCTGGCGTTTCGTTTTCCCGAACGCTCCAGTCCGGCCGGTGACCATCAATGGTGGAATGCGCATGCGCGCCTGGTATGACATCGTGGGATTGGATCGCAAGGCCGCGGAAGACGTCGCCGGATTCCAGGATAGCGATCAAAAGGTTCGGGAGCTGATCGGCCGGGAAGTCGCGCGCGGCATTCCGACGGCCCGCATCGTGCTCGCGGGATTTTCTCAAGGAGGCGCGGTCTCGCTGTACACCGCACCGCGCTTGACGGAAAAGCTGGCCGGCGTGATGGCGCTGTCATGTTATTTGCCCAGAGAAGGCACCTTTCAGGCTGAGCGGGCGCCGGCCAACGACGCCACGCCGATTTTCATGGCTCACGGACAATTCGACGGCGTGGTGCCCATGATGTTGGGCACGAAATCGCGGGATTATCTTCAGGCCCAGGGGTATAAGGTTGAATGGCATGAGTACCCCATGGCGCATGCTGTTTGCGCCGAGGAAGTCGCCGATATTCGTCAGTTCTTAATGCGTGTGCTGCCCTAAATGACCACTCCATCGCCGTTCATTAAACGACTCAAAATTGCCGCAACCAAGGCAGCTGCCCGGGCGGCGGCCGCCAAAACTCAGGTGCGTGCCGCCAAGGCGCATCTCAAGCAGGCGCGTAAGTTATTCAAAACGGAGAAGAAGGCGGCGAAACAGGCGCGGCAAAAGGTCGACGCCGCTGCTTCCGCGACGAAGCGCGCGCCGCGGCCGGCAGCCGCGCTCAAGCTCAAGCCGGCTGTCCGCAAATCATCGGCGCCGAAGCCGGTTCGCGCGGCGCGGAAGAGCCCGAAGGCGGCGCTCAAAACTTCACCGAAAGGCCTGCCAAAAAAGATCAAGCCGCGCCGTGCTGCGAAAGCGCGCGCCGAAGCCCCTGGCATGCGCTCGGCGGCGGACGTGGCGAAGTCGGTGATCGAGCGGCTGCATGCGCCGCCGCCGATGTTGCCGCCCGAACCGGTGATTCCGACGGAGCCATCCTTGAGTCCTGACGATGCGAGGGCGAGCGTGCCCGGCAAGTCGTAGGAGCCTATCCGTCCTACCTAATGCGCCGGGAGTACGAGTCCCGGGAATAGCATTCCAATAAAGATGGCCAGGAAAAACATCGCGAGCAGCCATAACACCTGACCCAGCACCCACACCGCGAAGGCTTTTCGCGTAGTTAATCCTAGGGTTTCGCTGAATCCCATGACTTGCAGAACGACGCTCCAAAACAGCAGCAGCACGTAGGCCACCAGCTGCGCCTGCAGCACGAAGCCGACAAATCCATCCAACTCGGCGGCCGGTTTCTGGATGATCGCCGCCTCACCCACCAATAGCGCCGTGAATATCCACAGAAACAGCGACGCCGCCACGGGAATGCCCCCATACGCGAGCACGTGGAAGACTTGATTGCGCGCCGACTTACCGCCCGCGCGCGTGCCTAAGCGCCGGTAGAGGGCCGCAAATATATACATGCTCAGCACGCCGCCGAGGGGCGCGAATATGCAGAGGCTTCCCAGAATCTCGCCGGCGGTAAATCCGGGTGCAGGAGGTTGCGTTCGGTACAGCGTAACGGCGGTGGCGGTGCCTTGTGCCGCGGCCAACAAGTAGTCCATGGCGCCGATCGGCTGTGTCGCCAACTCGCGAAATACGCGCCGCGGTCTCAGCCAGACATCTTTTATTGGGCGGATTTCTTCGGTTGTGGACACGGCAGGTCAGCCTACGCAATCCGCGTCAGCGACTCCAGTGCTCACGCACAGATGACAGCAGACTTTTTCAGGGCTACTCTCA
>Ga0209275_10001310_pt1 | contig 10115 bp, 11 predicted proteins | sample HubBroMetageREF2_FD_188344 | JGI IMG/M metagenome (GOLD analysis project Ga0209275, IMG submission 188344) | Reference soil microbial communities from the Hubbard Brook experimental Forest, New Hampshire, USA - Hubbard Brook CCASE Soil... | ecosystem: Environmental > Terrestrial > Soil >...
GGCGCAGCCCTGGCCAATCGTAAGTACGGCCGCCTCACCCTGAATATTCAATGCGACGGCGACCTGATGTATGCCCCCGGAGTCTTGTGGACCGCAGCGCATCATCGCATTCCGCTGCTCACCGTGATGCATAACAATCGCGGCTATCACCAGGAAGTTATGCAAGTGCAGATCATGGCCGACCGGCACAGCCGCGGCATTGATCGCGCCAAGATTGGCACCACGCTCACTGATCCTCACATCGATTTCGCCAAGCTCGCGCAAAGTATGGGCGTGTATGCTGAAGGACCTATCGCAGATCCCAAAGATTTAGCTCCGGCGATCACCCGCGCCATTCAAGTGGTGAAACGAGGCGAGCCCGCGCTTCTCGATGTCATCACCCAGCCGCGTTAACGAGAACCCATGACCACTTTCATTCGGATCGCCGCGAAAAAAGTAAAATTTGCAGCATTCACGCTCTCGCTGGCCTTTACGTGTTCCGCTCGCCTGCAAGCGCGCCCTCCGGCGGATCCGCAGAATGGCAAAGCTGTTTTCGAAAAGCTGGCCTGCTTCCGTTGTCACGGCAGCGCGGGTGAAGGCATGTCGCAACCATCCTCAGCAGGTAAAGATTCCGGGCCTCCAAAAATTGCGTCTACACATTTGTCGCTTCAGGATTTCGTACACACCGTTCGCGAGCCGAGAGGCCAGATGCCGCCATTTGGGCCAAAGCAAGTGTCTGACGCCGAACTCGCGGACGTCTACGCATTCCTGCAATCGGCCTCTTTGCAAAAGAAGATCGAGCTGCCCTCCACCGCCAATTCTCAAAATGGCGAGCACTTTTACAATGCGTTCGGCTGCTACGAGTGCCACGGATATCAGGGACAAGGATCGGTGCAAACCGGAGGTTCGCGACTCGGTCCACCACAGATTCCGTTCTCCGGCTTTGTCACTTATGTTCGCCAACCTGCCGGACAAATGCCACCGTATACGGCAAAGGCTGTTTCCGATGCGCAACTCGCCGATATTTATAGCTTTTTGCAATCCCGGCCGCAGGCTGCGCCGTCCAAATCGATTCCGCTCCTGAATAAATAGAGCTTCGCGTGGGACTTTTGCGCTATTCGAGCATTTTGAAACGCGAAGGCCATGTCGCATGGCGATGGATCGGCGGAGTAGGCTCCTTGCTTTCCGGCAGGCTACACCCTAACCTAGATTTCTTATGCCCAACTTCTCTCCCGAGATGCTCACCATCGGCTTCATTTCCTATGTAGTCTTCCTCTTCTCCACCACATGTCATGAAGCAGCTCATGCGTTAGTCGCCAAACTCGGCGGTGATAATACCGCGGCCCTCGGCGGCCAAGTTTCTCTCAATCCCATCCCCCACATTCGCCGCTCACCCTATGGCATGGTGATTTTTCCTCTGCTCAGTTTTTTCCTGCTAGGGGGAAGCATGATCGGCTTCGCAAGTGCTCCTTACGACCCAGACTGGGAGCGCCGTCATCCGCATCGTTCGGCGTGGATGGCTTTGGCTGGGCCAGCGACAAATTTTCTTCTTATGTTGCTTGCTGTTGTCGCGCTCCGCGTTGGCATTTCACTTCATCTTTTTGAACAGCAGGGATTCGTGGGCATTTCGCTGTATGTCTTGTTTTCTTTGAATCTATTGCTAGGGATTTTTAATTTGCTTCCTGCGCCGCCGCTCGACGGTAGTACGGCCATCATGCTCTTCATGAGTGAAAATCAGGCTCAGCGTTATCTGAACTTTATTCGCGGCGGAAATTTCGCGTTGCCTGGACTGCTGGTCAGCCTGGTCCTATTTCGCTATATTTTCCCCGATGTGCAGCGCTTTGCGATGCGCCTGTTTTTCTAGACTCCAGGCCCAACTTCGGTTTCAGATTGGCACTCATCCTTCATTCTCGCGCTAATTTCGAACACATCCGCCCGCCGAGCATCCGTAACTCATTGCGCTGTAACACGATTCTTCCTTAGTCTTGGCCGCTCAACTGCTCCTCCCTTGCTTGGAGGTCCTCATGAGCCTGACCGAAGCCCTGCCCCTCGCCGCCGCCACCCTCGTTGAAGTTTCAGGCTGGGATGAAGATGAATTGTTCTTCGTGGAAAAATCTGCAATGTCCACCGACGAGTTCGAAAGCAGCTATATTGCTCTTCGTCATCATCTATCTGAAGGCGCCATCATTTTTTTCAGAACGATTCAGTCTGCCTACCTCCATCGTCCCAATCCTATTGCTTTCGAGGTCGAGTCTCTTGGCTATGATGCGGACGGTCAGCAGCAATTTCGTCTAAGTGCCGCACAACCTCGGCACGCGCAGACGCGCTACTCTGTCAATTGATTCCCTCCCTTTTTGACACAACGCCCCTTTTCGACATTTCGTTCTGAGTCATTTCCATTTCATCTGCAAGTTCACTGTTTCATTTGTGGCTCGTGGCTCAACCGAAGTCTTGAGGTATTCTTGAAAACCACTTGCCATGTTCATTGGCCACTTTGCCGTCGGTTTCGCTTCGAAAAGATTTGCGCCGCATGCCTCCATGGCAGTGTTACTTGCCGCGCCGTTGCTGAGCGATCTGCTCTGGCCGATTTTCCTGCTGCTCGGCTGGGAACACGTGCGCATCGATCCTGGCAATACGCGCTTTACGCCGTTGGACCTTTGCGATTTTCCCTGGTCGCATAGTCTGATAACCAACATAGTTTGGGCTACCGCATTCGCATCGATTTATTGGTTGTGTAAGCGCGATACAACCGGCGCGTTGGTGGTGTGGATTGGCGTGCTCAGCCACTGGCTTCTCGACTGGATCACGCATCGTCCCGACATGCCGCTGTACCCAGGCGCTCATCAACGCTACGGTCTCGGCTTATGGAATTCCGTCGCGGGTACCATGGTCGTCGAGCTCCTCATGTTCGCCATCGGTGTGTGGCTGTACATACGCGCTACCAAGCCGCGCGACCGCATTGGCCGTTACGCGTTCTGGGCGTATGTGCTCTTACTTCTAGCAGCCTACATTGGTGATCGTTTCAGCGCGCCGCCAGGAAGCCCGAACGAAATTGCCTGGAGCGGACTTGTGGCGATGCTGATTCTTCTACCGTGGGCGTGGTGGTTCGATCACCACCGTATCGCCATCGAAAGAGCGCCGGCGAGCACGACGAATTAGATCAGGTCAATCTCCGCACTCGGAAGCTTCGATTTTCTCGGCCATCACCAGCATCTTGGTAACGCTGTTCCAGTTTCGTCCAGTGGCAGGAGTCTGCAGAATCTTGTCGAGCGCGGCCCAGGAAAATTTCGGCCGCCCCATGCCATTTGGGAAATAAATGTACAACTCTCGCCCATCGACCTTGATTTCCTCGACTTCACTCTTAAACGCTCGCACTTTGCTCCGTACCTCTTCGCCGGGGTCGCGAGCCAGGAAATTCACCAGCAACTTATTAGGCTCAATTCCCTTCCGCTTAGCGAACGGATTTCTGCGGATCACGTCACGCAGTTCCTCGGTAGTCCTTAGAATAATTTGCGGTTGAAAGCCAAAGCTGCGCCCAAACTCCGCATCAATCTTCTTTCGTATGGTCTCCAGGTTCTTTTCAGGAGTTGCAAAGAGCACATTGCCGCTCTGCAGGTAGGTTTGTGGATTACGAAACTTCAGTGCAGTGCACAGGTCACGCAGCGCTTCCATCTTCACCATGTTGTTTCCACCAACATTGACGCCGCGCAGCATGCAGATGATTACGTGCATAGCGTCCACAGTCTATCGCAGGCATAACAATCACGCACCAGCCATGGAAACTTTTCGGCTCGCGAACCTCGTAGAAGACGAAAGCCCCGAAGGCTCCACAAATCCTTCGGGGCTTTCAGACGGCCTACTGAGTAACTTATTACTTGGGCATCACCTCGTGTGCCAAATTGCTGGCAACCACTTCGCGAAACTCCGTGCGCTTCTTGCCAGCCTCAATCATGGCTTCTCGCGAGCCATAGTGTTTCGCAGAAACGGTCGCAGCTTTAGCGTCGAGCTGGTCCAGTGCGGCCCAGTTGGGATACATCAAGCCTACCGCAACGTCCCAATCATTCGAACCATTGGTCGTAACATTGGTCCAAACTTTGTAATCGCTGATCCAGCCTTCTTTTTTCACTGCCTCATAAACCGGCTTCAGATTTTCTCGAAAATCCTTCCAGAACGCCTCTCCCATACCTGGCTTGATGTGATAGTAGGTAACCCGCCAAACCGGCCCAACCTCGTAGTTGGGATTCTGTGCAAACGTCGGAAGCGCCGAGAGCAACATGGTGATGAACAGACTAGCCCAAAGAAGTTTCTTCATTTCGTCTTTCCTCCGTAATTTTCAAATGGATAGAACAGGCCTAGGTCCGGACTCCAACAGCTTGCGCGGAGTCTATCACCAAGAGCAGAAGGGTCAAGCCTCTACTCTCTTATGTTGTTCGCACTTCAGCTTCAAACCAAAGGAGTGAGTATCAGGCGCGATAGGTAAGGTCTGTCCGCTGATAAGTCGCTTTGCGGCCGCAGTTCGGACACTCCAGTTCCGCGCCAGCCGGTGGAAACTCCGGTTTGGCCGGAAACATATAACTCAGCATCTTCATATCGTCGATGAGCGAGTGCGTGAATTCTGATTTGCAATGAATGCAGTGTAGGACCCAGCTTGGCATCGGACCCCTTATATCTCCGGACAATCTGACGGTACCGCCCACGGGTGACCTGAGAAATACAGGGAACTCCCAAATTGCGGTGATAGAGATAGGGAGAAACGCGGGTAAGCGCTTGAAACGCGAAGATCTTAAGCGGTGTCTTACGCCGGGCGGCCTTCATGTGCGCCCTGGAATTTTGTTTTGAGGCCAACGCGCGTCGATGCGCCGCATAAGTTCTTCTGCCAGGTGGATGCTGTCGCGAAACGCCATTTCGCGAGCGGGGGAGGGTTTAGCTTCCAGAGCGGCAAGCCTGCGACAAGCAAAGATGGCGGCGACCACCGCAAGGGTACGTTTCCGAACTTCGTCCATGAGAGGACATTATCAGTTTCGCTTCATGTTCGCCACTGGAATTTATCCGAGCTTCGCGATGGAAATTCTTGAAATCGTCCTCAGTTTCGCGAAGAGCTCGTCAACTTCCCTCTCCATAGATTGATGCTTCCATCTTCACTACCAGAGGCAATCCAGTTTCCCCCCGGTCCAAATGCGATGGAGTAAATCGAACCAGAATGGCTCGCCAAGGTCTCGAGTTCACGCCCGGATTCCACGTCCCAAATTTTAATGGTGCGATCCCAACTGCCGGAAGCCAGCCACCGGCCGTCCGGACTAAACGCCAGCGTAGTAACCAGCCCATCGTGGCCCGTTAAGGTGTGAACTTCCTGCTCCGTATCGAGATCCCAAATCTTGACGGTTTTATCTCCGCTTGCGGAAGCCAGCCACTGTCCGGTCGGACTAAACGCTACCGCGTAAATTGTCTTCTTATGTCCGGTAAGCTTGCGGACCAGCTTGCCACTCTCAACATCCCAAATAAGGATCGTTTTGTCGTTGCCGCCGGTAGCCAGCCATCGCCCGTCAGGACTGAAAGCAACGTAAATTACCGAGCGCTTGTTCGCAGTAAAGTCGTGGAGAGGCTGGCCAGACTTGACGTCCCAAATGCGAATCGTTTTGTCGTCCAAGCCCGACGCCAGGAATCGCCCGTCTGGACTGAACGCAATCGAATACACCCAATTGTTTCCGGCCCCGTGGACTTTTCTGTCGGTCGGCAGGGTGTGAACCGGCTGTCCCGTCGCGGTATCCCAAATCGTGACCGAATCTGCGGAATTCTCTGCGGCAATCCAACGCCCATCGCGGCTGGACGCCAGTGCTTGTACATAGTGAATGTTATTGCTCACCATGCCCGCAGGAAGTCCGGTCGAGACATCCCACATTTTCACGGTTTGGTCCCAACTGCCCGAAACCAGCCGCCTTCCATCAGGCGTGAACGCTAAGCCGGTTACCCAGCCCGAGTGTCCTTGTAGTGTGTGATCAAGCACGAAGTTCGGCGGAGCTGTGCTCGTCGATCTGGGAACGATGGGCGCCGGTATAGTCGTGGTCGTAGTGCGCCTGGGCTCTTCATCTTTGGTGGCCGGTACAAGTGAAGAAGTCGTGAGTTTTCCAATTGCGGGAAGAGGAAGCGAAGCATCAGTGCGCACTAAGTCGCGGTTCTTCTCGGAGGTGGACTTGGAGGAACGCGCTTCCAGGGTTTCCGCAGAATCGTCATCCTTTGCTACCGGAGAGGACGTCACCGGTGACGACACTGGAGTCGGCGGTGCGGCATTCAGTTCGTCAGCTCTGCTGCGCGCTCCAAACGTGGCTTGGGTCAGAGTGGCTGGTTGATTTTGATGGTCAGTTGGCAACACGGATTCTGTCTGAATCGAGGCGTTGTGAATCTGCGGAGAACTTCTAACAACCGAAGCGCTCGCGCCGTTACTTCCCACCGGCCGCGTAGCTAATGGTCCAACATGCGTTGCCAGGTAAAGAATCGCGACCAGGCCTGCGGTGGCGGCGCCGAGAATTAAGGTCCGGCCTGGTGTCGTCCTCAGAAGAAACTCGTGCGGAGCGAATGCAAATCCGCGCTTTGGTAGCGAAGGCGCGACAAGCTCGGAAAGCTCCACCGGAACTGGCTCTATTTCTCGAACGCGCACTCCTTCTTCATGATCTTTCAGCGTTCCGGTGGGCTCGGATATCTCTTCTGCTTCACCTTCGTTGACGATGGCCGGTGCGGTGGGAATTCCTCGAAATGGTGCACGGACGAAGGACGCAGGTGTTTCGTCCGCCCCTGAATTCACCGCACGCATCGACTCTGAAGCCAAAACCGGGGCCAACAATTCGCCAATTTCCTGCAGCGCTGCGACATGGGCACCGTGGAAAACCGATGGTATCGAGGAAAACAGTTCAATCACGCCCAGAATCGAATTTCGAAAATGTACCGGCACCGCTATGGCGGAACGTACATGGAGCAGTTCCGCAATTTCCGGACGAATTCGCACATCTTCCCGAGCGTCGTCGCAAAGCGTTACGCCGCCCGTATCCATGCACTCCCTCGTAAATTCGGAATTTAGCTGAAGCTCAGCTACGCCAGCCGGCACGGTGCCGGCACAGGCCACGTAGCGCAAACCGGCAGTATCGCGTACGCCGAGGATGGCGCAACTCGCTCCCAAAGCCGAACGTATCTGCTCGATCGCGGTAAGGATCAGGCCAACGCTGGGCTGCTGAGGTACTTCGGGGACTTCAATGTCAGAAGCGGCCATTTGCTCGGCATTCCTTTGCGTCTCAGGCGTGTTGGGTGCACCTGAACAAATGGGCTGAGCAATGAGAAGTGGGGCGCGTTCGCTACTCCGGGGCATGCACTCCCTAACACAATTGCACCATACATGTTGCGCAAGACATATCAGTAGAGTCGGGTACCTCCGGAAGGCATTCCAAAAAGCAAGGGGTTGTCCGCAGGCGGGGTTAACCAGGGTCCCTGAAGCCAGGTGCCACTACGTAGTTCAGTTGCAACACCACGATAGCGGCGATACTCCAGTAAGTGCTGAAGACACAGAGAGTCGCCCCGCAAGCATACAGGGCCTGCGCGATCAAAATGCGATTGCAAATTGCCGACGTGGTGGCGAGTGGAAGGTCATCCTTAATAAGATTCGTGCGGGTGGCGTACGCCCAACTGATATATAGCATTAGTCCTAGAACCACGATATTGAACCAGTAGGCAAGCAGCGCCGTCCGATAACGAACGAACTCCGCCAGGAATTTGGTCGACAGCGGCATGAGGGTAACCGCGAAAAGAAGAATCAGATGTATCCAGGTCAGACGCACATTCGATCGTTTGAGATGATTCAGTTGCGATTGCTGCCCGACCCAAAAAATTCCCAACGTCAGAAAACTCATCAGGTAGATCAGCACTTGCGGGGAGATCAGCCGCAACGCATGAAGCAGGTCGTGCTCACTATGAACAAATTCGGCGGCAGGCAGGCGCAAATCAATCGCGAGCAGCGTCATGCCGACCGCAAAGATTCCGTCGCTTAGAGCCGCGAGGCGTTCCACGCTTTGCCCCGCGACCCGATTGTAGAGGGAGTTCATCTCTGCGGAGAGATAGTGTCACAAACTGTAGTCGGCCTGAAAGAAGATGAAAGAGACCGATGATCGATTGGATTCCGAAGGGTAAGACGCCCTCCGAGGGGCTCGGAGGGCGCTAGGGGTTGGACTACCTGCGGAAATGCGTACCGTTAAACTAGCTAGCAAGCCATCAACAGTTGTCAGAGAATCGTCACGGGAATGTCATGTTTTTGCCATTCACCAGCCGCAAAAATTCATGGACCTGTAACGTTTCTGGAAATGAAAATGCCCCGTGGATGAACTCCACCGGGCACTGATGGGAAGTTAGGCAGCCGAGTTTTAGAACTGGTTCCAGAGGAACTGGTTGTAAACCTCGTGGTGGTATTGGACTTCCGGCGCCTTTACGAACGTGCCCAATAGCCGGGCGCAGCGATCCGCAGAAGCCTGCTTCAATTCCGCATAGCGTTCTTTGACGTCAGCACCGAGCAGCTTGGTGGTCCAATCCGCCTTGCGAAAATCAGCAAGCGCCGTATAGATGTTGTCCGGCAAGTAGCGCTCCGCTTGACGCAGATTCTTAACCTTTGAAATATCGCCCTCGATGCCAGTTTTGAAAATCGAGTACAGAACAAGGTACGGATTAGCATCAGGCGCGACGGAGCGAACTTCAACGCGCATGCTCTTCTCATTGCCGATCGGGATGCGAATCATCGAGCCGCGGTCCACGGGCGACGCCTTAATCTGGTTCGGCGCTTCGAAATGTGGGTCGAGACGGCGATACGCATTGACGCTGGGATTCAGCAGCAAGCAGAGGTCGTTGCCATGGGTAAGAATCTTGTCGACAAACAACCAACCTGACTTGCTCAGCTTTTCTTCGCCCTTCGGATCCCAGAACGTGTTCTTGTCTTCCTTACTTATGGACACGTTAGTATGCATGCCGCTGCCATTAACGCCGACCACCGGCTTCGGAAGGAACGATGCGGTCAATCCCATTTTGTTGGCGACCTGGCGACAGATTAATTTGTAGAGCTGAATCTGGTCAGCTGCCGCCACCACTTCGCCGTAGCTGTAGTTGATTTCGAATTGCGACGGCGCCACTTCCGGGTGGTCCTTCTCGTTTTGAAAACCCATGGCGCGCTGCACTTCGGCGGTCGTATCGATAAAAGTGCGCAGCGGATCCCCTGGCAACGAGTGATAGTAGCCACCCGTGTTGACGTATTCGAACTTTCCATTCTCGGTGTAATGGCGTTCCGCATCGGCGCCCTTAAAAAGGAAGCCCTCGATTTCGTTGGCCGCGTTCAGCGTGAAGCCTTCTTTTTTGAAAACGCCTTCCGCAAAACCTTTGAGCACGCCGCGAATATCGGCGCTATAGGGCGAGCCGTCTTTGTCGATGACCTCGCCGAAGACCAGGACTTTGCCAGAACCAAAATAATCCGCCGGCGCCCAGTAAAATGCCGACCAATCCATGGCCAGACGAAGATCGCTCTCACGTTGCGCGGTGAAGCCGCGAATGGAAGATCCATCGAACGTCAGATTGTCCCAACTCTTGATAAGGAATTTCTTGTCGTAATCGAGCATGTGCAAGCGGCCTTCCAGGTCGCTGAACAGAACCGTGACCGCCTTGATGCGCTTTTCGTCGGTGAGGTATTTAATGCGCTGCTCTTGAATCTTGTGAATCGGAGTGCGGCCCTTGCGGTGTTCCTTTGCCTTTAAATTCAGTTCTTCGAGCTCCTCGTAGCTGAGGGCTAGAAAGTTACGCAGTTCGTTCGACATGAATCTCCTTGGGTGGAGCGATACAGAATCTTCGCAAAGTTCGGAATGGACTTACCTGAGCCTACGATTGTTAAGGTAGCGCGAGGGTCTTTGAAGCGTCAAATGGAAAAGCGGAAAGCAACAAAAGGAAAAACGAATTGAACGAATTCGAAAAGTGGATAGAGAGATTCGGTCGAAAAACACCGGGAATTTGCAACGAGCAGAAGGCGGTGTTCGCAGGTCTCGTTCCAGATTGAAACTGCTATTCCCGTACAGGTAGGTGCTCACTTCGACGGCTTCATCTAACCCTAGTATTTACAGTCC
>Ga0209275_10001312_pt1 | contig 10112 bp, 13 predicted proteins | sample HubBroMetageREF2_FD_188344 | JGI IMG/M metagenome (GOLD analysis project Ga0209275, IMG submission 188344) | Reference soil microbial communities from the Hubbard Brook experimental Forest, New Hampshire, USA - Hubbard Brook CCASE Soil... | ecosystem: Environmental > Terrestrial > Soil >...
TGCTGGGGAACAACCGCTCCGGTACTCATCGGTGTACAGGGGTCGGCCGGGGCCAACGCATCGCAAGACTATCCCAGCTTGGCAGCGGATGAGCGCCCCAGCAAGGCCGGTGTTGGTGCAGGTGATGTCTACGTCGCATTCGGTTCGGGGATTGTGATGACGCTGACGGCTTGCAACGGCAGCACGCTGGCCTGCAGCCCTCCACTGACGGTCAGCGACACTTCGGACCCGCCAGGGCCGACAGACGCTCACGTCGAAGTGCGCCCGGATGGAATCATCACCGTAACCTACGTGGACGCGGCCTTCCCGGCCACGACCGATACGATCAAGTTTGTTAGCTGCAAGCCTGCCGGCGCTCCTCAGGCTCCCGTATGCGGCACTCCCAGCGTCGTGGCCGTAGAGAGCCAGCCGATCGGACCCTCCTTCTTCGGCCAGAGTCTCTCCGGCATGAACCTCTTGGTCCTTACTGCTCCAAAGCATGCCAACCGGCTCGAAGCGGATGGCAAGACGGTGACCACTTTCGTAGTTTGGGACCGGTGTAAGACCATCTTCAACTTTGTTCAAGAGCAAGGGGGCCTCACGACTTGCCTCGACGGCGACGTGGTCATGAGCACCTCCACCGACGGCACGACCTGGTCAGCGGTGGCGCCGGTAAATGCCGGCAAAGGACATCAATTTTTTTCCTCGATCGCTGCCGATGAGTCAACCGGCATGATCAATATTGCCTATTACGACACCGCAGCCGATCGGTTCGATAATCGCATCCGTGTGTCCCTCAACCAGATTGCTCCGGGCGGCACCACCGTTGGTCCACTGCTCCACCTCACGAGCATCCCTATTCCCTGGAATGCCGACCCCAGCAGCAATCCATTCGCGCTGAACGATTTTGACTTTCATTTTGGCATGAAGGCGCGGGGGATGGGAACGCCGGGGCACAGTCGCGTGTACGCATCCTTTACCTCGACGGCAGATCGGCCAGGCAGATACACCGGGCTCCCGGTTCCCGAGCAAAACAACAATCTACAGAAGCTCATCTATTGAACAATTGCTGTCTCCCGAATTCGGGATTGCGAGGCAGTTGAGCACCGCCGATTTCGAGCGATCCAGGTCCAGCCGAAGCACTCTGCGACGATAATTCGGCTTGATTCTCTCTTTGTCCGTAGCGACGGCCTCCGATGCCGCAGGACTTGGACTGCGGCAGACCGCCTGGACGATGCAACGATTGGGTTCAAAGGGTTTTGTGTTCCCATGAGCTGTGGCCCACCCATGGTGATGAAAGTGCATTGCTAAGGTTCATCGATTCCAAACAGATTACCCGCGACTTTATTACGCAGACTATCTCTTGACAAAGATTTAACTGCCCTGTGACAAGCCGCTCGATTCGTACGATGTACAGTCCTCTGTGCCATACCAAAACCATCCCCCGAGGAGATTTTGATGAACCGCAGGTGCTGCATCCTGGGTCTAGTGCTTTTTTCTCTCCTTCACCTCACACCGTACGCATTGTCACAGGTAAACCTTTCGACCACGAGTCTGACTTTTTCTCCCCAGCTTGTGGGCTCCGTAAGCGCACCTCAGAAGCTGACTCTGACCAACTCAGGAAGCTCAATAATCACGATAAACTCAATCGCGGCCAGCGGTGGGTACTCCGCCAAGAGTAATTGCTCGACCTTGAATCCTGGTGACAATTGCACGATCTCCGTTACTTTCCTGTCAGGGCTTCTCGGCACCGACCAGGGCGTAATCACGATCAATGACACTGACGCGTCCAGCCCTCAACTCGTAACCCTTTCCGGTTCTACGCTCGCAAATCAGACCCTCTCTCCTGGACGGGTGAACCTCGGATCAGTTCCGGTAGGCACGACCGGGCCCTCGAAAGCGGTGACGCTTACCAACCACGGCCAGGCATTTTCTGTCGGTGTAATTGCCACCAGTGGAGACTACTTGCAGAGCAACAACTGTCCAGCTTCGCTGGCCAGCGGTGCGAGTTGTACCATCAAAGTCGCTTTCCATCCCACCGCCAGCGGAGCAATTGCCGGGGCTTTGTCGATCGCCAGTCGCGATTTCCCGGTATCCGCCGAGTTGTCCGGCGTTGGGGTTGGCAATGTGGTCTCGCATGTGTCGCTTCAACCTGCCAGCCTTGACTTTGGAGGCATTGGCGCGCTTGACATCTTCAATCACAGCAAGAGCGTGACCTTAACCAACACCAGTAGCTCGGCTTCGCTTACCATCCAGAATGTGTTGGTGAACGGACCCGTTTCTGCCGGTACCCCCGTGTACCAGATCGAATCCACGGACTGTGAAGGTATGCTTGCTCCTGGGACGCAGTGCCACATACGCATTTCCATCGGGGATTCCCTTTCTTTTCCCGAACTTGTTTCGGGCGCGCTGACCATTGTGGACAGCGACCCCACTAGTCCTCAAGTCGTCAGTCTTTCTGCCACCGAATTGCAGGAGGTGAGGTTCAGTTCTGCCACTCTGACTTTTGCGCCGCAGAGAGTTGGCACCACCAGCGCTCCCCAGATTGTTACGCTTCGAAACACCCTTGACAGGTCGGGCGTCTCCCTGGCCCCGTTAACGGTGAGCGGCGACTACAGTGTGGTTGCAGCGGGTGCGCATCCTTGCGGGAACAAACCTGGCTTTGATGCGGGTTCAACCTGCACTCTGGGAGTAACTTTCACTCCGAATCGCGTGGGAGTAATCAACGGTGCGGTGACCTTCACGCTTTACCCGGAGTGTGAGCCCACACACGTGGGGCCATGTCCCGCCGCGCAGGAGCTCCTCCTGGCGGGAACAGGGCAATAGCGAATGATGAGAGGAAGATCGAGGCTCTCTCTAGAGCATACTTACCGTGGGTAGCTATTCTGCGCTCACGATTCTCGTCCTCATCCTGCATGCGCTGTTCATTTTGTGGGGAGTGTTCGGCGCCTTAGTCACGCGCTCGCGCCCGGTCCTTCGCTGGCTGCATATCGATTCTCTTGTCTGGGGATGCTTACGGAACTCCTTCCTTTGCCGTGTCCTCTGACTGTGCTAGAGAACTCGTTTGAAGCCAAGGCGGGAGTTCAGCCGTACCAGGGTGGTTTCCTGCTCCATTAGCTGGACAAGTTGGTCTATCCAGATATTTCTGCAACCTTGTTAACGGTTGCTGGGGTTATCATCTGCGCTCTGAACCTTGCGCTCTACGGACGGCAGATGTGGATCGCCCGGCGCCAGGAACGAATGCGGGGCACAAGGTTTCCGATACGAGCCTTGCCCAAATCCTTGCCTAAATGTATGACAAGTACGACCGAATGACGCCGTTTGACCCCTCGCAGCACTGGCAATAGCGTTGAATCGTAACGAGCACGGAACATGAAATGCCAATTACGAATCGGCTTGTCGACCAACTAAGCCTCCAGTTGGAGCGAGCACGGGACGTCGTCGTTAATCATGGGTTTAACACTGTGGTGAGCGGGTCGGTATGGTCTATCAAGGAACAACGGATGGACAAGTACCCTCTAGTTCGGCTGTTGGATAAAGTGCAATCCTCAACACACCTGAATACAAGGCCGCTGACGGAAAGAGATCCTGCAGGCAGTTTCTTGGGAGTGGGGGGATAAAGGGGTGTTTTTGAATTTCGCTCGATATCGCAGAGCGTAAAACTAGCGACGAAACTGTAAATCTGGAAAGGGTAGGGGGGTGCATGAATTGAATTAGAGTGTCCCCACGGTATGCACCATTGCGAAACGCTCGATGAACAGCTCGATGAACGCGGGCATAGGTCCTGCATATCACGCAACTGATCCAGTGGAATAATCACATTTGAGAAACCTGGACGCGCGGCGAAAACGTAAATTGACTGGCGGGGAGGCGGGTAGGGTGAATTGTAGCAGCCATGGGCTGAGCTAATCCGTCGAGGGCTGAACCGAAAATTGAACTGCTCCAACAGAATTGGTTCGCATTTGTTTTTCCGTGCAGGTGACGTCCTCACAGTTCGATAAGGTGACATTTTCACAGTTTTGCGCTGCCAACCGCCTCTGCTCTGCTCGATGAACGCGGGCATAGGTCCTGTGGCACTCCAGGCAATACCGTCCGCCTTGTCGGCGCTCGTTGACCCCACCGTCATGCAGGTTAATGACGATGGTTTTCTCCGGGTGATGCACGTCCCAGAAGACCCTTTTGCCTTCCTGATAGAACGTCCCCGCCGTTATGACTCCGGGCACATTGGTTCCGGGCATCCTGATGCCGTGATACCAGCCTCGTGCGGCCTCCGGGTCTGCTCGGACAGCCGCAATGTGGACGAGCGGAATTTCGAGGCTGCTCTTGAATGCCCAGAGCTTGTCAGCGCCTCGGACGTGCAGCGTCAGCTTGCCTTCCGCTATAGACAAATCAACCAATGAAAGCCCCCTGTGGTTAGCCCATCTCTGCCACGACCGCCACATCGAACTTTGAATAGTACTTCTTCACGTCGCTGGCTCCGTACTTCTCGCGGAACTTCTTGATCACCGATTTCACGGAATTCGATTCCGTGATCGGCTTCGCTCGGAACTCTGCCTCCGCGGCCCGTGCATCAATCCGAATCGACGGGTTCTTGAGCACGTTCTTGTACCACTGGGTGTCGGAGCCGTGTACAGGCAGTAGGTAGGGTGTGTCGCCTTCTGCGACGAACCAGACGGGATTCGAGATCGTCTTGCCAGACTTCCTACCGATCACGCTGAGCTTGATCTGACGGTAGCGGGCGAGGCGTTCTTTGAGGTCGTCCTTTGGGTTTGGCATGACACACTCCTGTTGGTACCGAGAGGGGCGAATCTAGCAACAACCGCAGGTCTTCCCGCGCATGGCTTCCCGACCTTCCCAGGCGATGAGCGGCAGAACGACTAAAGCCGCAATCGGGTCAGCCCACGCGACGCGCCAGACGGCGTTGATCGCCAGTCCCGCCAAGGCGATGAGCGAGAGGTAAGCACACAGCGCCGACTGAGCTGCATCCGCCCTCAACGCGGCACTCCCTATAGCTCCTGACAGCCACCGCTTCTCTTTCGCTAGCCACGGCATGATGACGGCTGCTGCAACCACAATGGCGACTCCAGGAAATGTTGGTTCGGGTTCGCTATAGCCCAGTAGACTCGTGATCGAAGCGACGGCAACAAAGGCAGCCAGAGCGAACAACAAACCTCCCGCGACACGGGCAGCCCGCCTTTCCGCGTCCTCGTGAGCATCACTGACACGAAACCTCCACAGCACTACCACCGCTGAGAGAAGTTCGATGGCGCTGTCTCCACCGAATGCGAGGAGCGCAGGGCTAGTCGCCCGCCACGCTGCGAAGAGAGATACTGCCGCTTCTACGCTCATCCAAACGATTGTGACGGCCTGCACCCGTTGGATTCGCCGGATGGCGTCTGGAGAAGCTATTTGCAGCATGGAAGCCATTCACGACATTATGGCACTGTACTCGCATACGTTCGCAGTCATAGACCTCCCGCACATCCCGTGTGCCGCTAACCGATCCCCAAACTCATCGGCCACGGATGCGGCAGCAGCAAGAACATCAAGAGTGCCCCCACAAGCGCCATATTCTTCGTGAAGTTGATCATGTCGATCTGCTTCATTTGCGCATCGTCCACCTTCCAGTAGGCGTGCATCTGCAACGACACGCCGAGCAGGAAGACAATCAGCAGAATGATTCCAACCACAGGATAGACGCCCAGCAACATGCTGAGACCACCCAGCAGCAGGATCACTCCGGTTCCTCCCACCGCAACCTTGGGAGACGGTATTCCCCTCGCCTTCGCGTACTCGCTCATGTAGTTGAGGTTCTTGAAGTGGTTGAAACTTCCCATCAACCAAAACATGGCAAAGATAATCCTTCCGATCAGGAAAGCGATGTTCATTTCGGCTCCTTCCTTTCGCTTGACTCTGGACTGCACTCCAGATTGTATGATTCTGTCATGGCGACCAATCACCAAACCGAGAGCACGGCGATGCAGATCGGCGAGGTCGCGAAACGCACTTCCCTAACCGTAGACGCGATCCGATTCTACGAGAAGCGCAAGCTATTGCCCAAGGCGGTTCGCAGCGCAGGTCGGTTCCGCCTGTACGGACAGGGCACCATCGAGCGACTTCACTTCATCCAGCAGATGCAGGGACTCGGCTTCTCGTTGCGCGAGGTCGGGGAATTGATCCAGCTTCGAGAGCGGAAGGCGGATGCCTGCGAATCGGTAAAAGGGTTGCTACGGGCGAAACTGATCGAAGTCCGGGCAAAGCTGCAAGAGCTACGGCATCTGGAGTCGGAGCTAGAAACGGATTTGCGAAAGTGTAACCGCGAATTAAACCATCGTCAGCGGCACGCAGCCTGCGCTTGCCCGGTGCTCGAAGATGTGGCAGAGGTGAGTCAATGAGGATCGAGATTCTGTACGTCCCCGGCTGCCCGAACTACCAGCCTACGTTCGAGAGACTTCAGTCGGTCTTGGCATCCGAAGCGGTGAAGACTGCAATTCAGGGGATACCTGTGACCACCGAAGGCGAAGCGAAGGCTCTGTCATTCCCCGGTTCTCCCACCGTTCGCATCAACGGGGAGGATGTCGAACCACATAAGACGAGCGCACCCAGCCTAGCCTGTCGGCTGTATGAAAATCGGAGCGGTATTCCGTCAGAGGAGCTACTGCGGGCGGCGATTTCAGGCGGGAAATGGAAGGAATGAAGATTCGCATGCGAGTGGCAGAACGAGCAACACCCGTGGCGGCAGTGATCGCTGTGCTATCGACTCTGTCCTGCTGCTTGCCCCTCACGTTTCTGGGAGGGCTGGGGCTGGCAGGAGCGAGCGCCCGGTTGCAGTCATTGCGTCCCTGGCTGCTCGGCAGTGCAGCCATCCTGCTCGGCATCGGTTTCATTCAGTTGTACGTTCGGCGCAATCAATGCGAAAAGCAAAGCCGACTGAGCATCGCTCTGTTCTGGAGCGTTGCCCTAATCGTCCTTCTGGTGATCCTTTTCCCACAAGTGATAGCCAGCTTGATCGCGGGGTAAGACATGCCAACGCGAAGAGTCAAATACGGGTTCTGGCTAGTGGGGATCGTTGCTGCACTCCTGATCGTCTGGTACCTCTGGCTGTCGAAAGGAACGCCACACGGTGAGCGCCCGCTCACATCACTGACACAAAAGAACCTCGACCAGTTTAAGAACGATTTCAATGGCACGGGCGATGAAGCCCGGTTGGTGCTGCTGCTGTCGCCGACCTGACCGACTTGCTTGCGGGGGGCTTCCGCAATCGAAAAATTGCTGGAACAGGAGCATGCACTGCCGATCCGTGTCCTCGTGGTGTGGGAACCAATCCTGCCGACAGATTGGTCGCGACCCAGTGGGATGGTTCAATCTCGAATTTCAGACGCACGGGTTATCCAATACTGGGACAATGATCATCTCGTCGCAGGAGAGTTGCGCCACCAGCTTTCCTCGCAGCCAAGCTGTTGCCAGCGCAAAGGCATACTTTGGGACTTGGCTGTGCTCTATGAGAAGCAAGCGCAGTGGGGCAATTCTTCACCTGTCTTCTCAGATGGCCCCGTGGTGGATACAGCGCCCACTCTCGGAAAGCGACTCGCGTCGCTCTCAGATAGCAGCACCGGGGATTGAAATGGAGAATTCCTGCGGCTGAGCAGATGTTCCACAGGAGACATGACCGCACGAAAGACAGCGTGGTTGCTCTGGTACTTAACGGCGAGAATCGAGTAGACCTCGTTAGACATCGAAACCGAGAAGGGCCAGGAGGATCGCGATGGAAAGCACAATCTCTACCGGTTGGAGCCTCGTTCCAGCAGGCTCCAGACCAAGACGGGACCCATAATATCCTCAGACAGGGGAAGCTGCCCGTTTGGTAAGTGTGTGGAAGCAGAACAGATCACGCTGGGCGGCGCTTCTGGCGGATTAAGTCGGCGAGACCGACTGGAAGAACAGCCACTCCGGCAATGCGTTAAACGTTCCTCAATGAGGGTGAGGAGGAATATATCGCCGCTGAGTTTTGCTACATAGGCCGACACTTCGCGTAACAATGCCGCTGTAGTTGCGGCCGAAGAGCGGCGCGGCTGTCAATTACCAAGGTGCTGTTCCCGATCAAGTCTGGTCAGGGTGTATTTCTCGGATTCCTCCGACTTGCCATTTTTCCAAACTATTTCCAGGTCGATCGTTTTATCGTCGATGATTCTATAAACCACCCTCTCCACGTGATCCGCGTCCGCACTTTGCAAGTTTGTGATATCGAACATCTGAAACTCAAAGACCCCAGGTCGGGTATTCTCCCCCAGTCGCAACCGTGGCTGATTGCCAGCGTTGCAGAAGTGTGTCATCAACAGACTTTGGCCGTCTCGATAGAACACGGATAGTTCCTTGCCAAACCGCTCGGTCACAATCGAGCCCTTGGAGTCGCTCTCGTACGTCATCTCAATGGGAAGAGTCTTCTGCCCCGACCGAATCGCCCACTTTCCCTCGAATCCCTTGAATGTCTCGAAAGCAGTTTGGGAACTCCCTAGTGCCGCGGGGAGGGTTTTCGCTTGCGCAGCCCGAATCTGGGGCATCAGAATGTCGCGAACGTAATGCCAGTAAGGGACGATTTTGAGGGCAGCCTGTGCGTCCTGCTCGGCGGCGTTCAAGTCAGGTGTGGTTCGGTTCAGATTCGACCACGCGAGACTCATCAGCAACTCGGGTTCTCCCCATGAGGGATCTAGCGGATCGCTCGCGTCGCGCTTCTGGTTTCGGATGGCTTCCAAACCTCTGTTGTAACTTTCGAACGCCTTGTCCTGACCCCCTCCCCGCTCTGGAGGCGACGACCAACGCATGGGGCCGAGCACCCAGAGCAGCCGAGGATTGTCTGGGGCCGCCGCCATGGCTTCTTTCAAAAGCGGACTCGACTGTTGGAACAGTTCCTGAACACGGGTCGAATCGTTCTTGTGCAAGTACATCAGGTAGCCCAGACTAGAGCCTGCTCCAATCTCAGGCTCCACGGATGCAGGGTCTCGGGCAATGGCACCTTTGAAATCGGTGACCGCCTGCGTGAGGTCCTCTTCCAAGTCCTTGGGAGTTGGGGTTTCGTTAAAGCCGTTAATCGCTCTGCGCCACAACGCAAACCCGCGCCAGTAAAGCACCTGCGATGCCAGCTTCTTGTCTTCTGGAATGGGCGTCATCTCGTCGTGGAGGCGCTTCAGAGCCGGGCGGTCGCCTTCGTAGTCCGCCCGCTGAATCTGCGTGAGGATATGGATGATGGAATTGCGTGAAGGCTCAGGGCTGGTCTTATCGGCGGCGTAAAGCTCAGGCGCAGCGACGGACAAGACGAATATGGTCAACACGAACAAAAGGACTCTGCCCTTTCGAGCGCCCATGCGCCGCTCCTTACGACGCCGCACCTTTGGTATTGAGTCTGAGAGACTAAGTACTCGTTGCCGCACGGGCTTCGTGCTTGATGCGGTGGCTGAGGTTGTCATCGTAGACCCCCTCCGCTAATTAGACTCATCTCATAAACAAAGGTCATTCGCCGAAAAATCAGTTAACGGTGTTTGTTAGTGGCGAGTGCTTTGATTTCGTGGAAGAAATACATTGATGCCCTGGGGTCCTCCGCCCATACCTGCGATGGCCGTAGGTTGACTTGTCTCGTTCATACTTCTACCTGGGAGTTCAATGAGCGTATTTTACCGAACACCCGTAGGGGCGCGAAGTAGGTGTGCCAACGGGTTTGCCCGCCATCGCTTCCTCTAGGGCCTGTGTAACGTAATTGGTTGCGCTTGCAATGTCGGCCTGGTCTGCGGTGGCTTTGCTGTCGATGGCCCCATCGTAAATGAGAATTCCGGAGGGATTGATAATAAACATGTGTGGAGTCGTCTTGGCTGCGTACAGCCGCCCTAGATCTCCTTGCGAATCCAGGAGAGCGGCCGTTGGCGCAGCGTTCATCTGCTTCATGTAGTCGTTCTCCTGCTGGGCCGTAACATATCCCTGTTGGCCGGGTGCAGAGGAAATTACTGTGAACCAAGTAATCCCTCGACTCGTCCACTCCCTCTGCAGACGCTGCATGTTGCCGCTTTCGTAATGTTTCCTCGTATAGGGACAGCCGTTGTTATGCCATTCCAAAACCACGAATTTTCCGCGATATTCCGAGA
>Ga0209275_10001314_pt1 | contig 10104 bp, 11 predicted proteins | sample HubBroMetageREF2_FD_188344 | JGI IMG/M metagenome (GOLD analysis project Ga0209275, IMG submission 188344) | Reference soil microbial communities from the Hubbard Brook experimental Forest, New Hampshire, USA - Hubbard Brook CCASE Soil... | ecosystem: Environmental > Terrestrial > Soil >...
GCCTGCCCGCTGCCGGCTTTCCGCATTTGCAGCGTGAGGTCCAAGGTCAAACCATCACATCCAAAGAATTACCGGCTGCTGAACTAACTTTCAGTAAGAACTTCCAGTACTTAGGTGGGCAGGTGGTCAATCTTTACGGAAACGCCGATGCTGAACAGCATCTGTTCGTTTCCGGCGCGAGTAGTGGAATGGTCCGAAGTTTCTACTGGGTTCAATTCGAGCATTTCTTGCCCACGAACAAGATGACATACGACTGTGCGCTTACTCGGACTACTGATATTGGCGGTCTGCGCTTCATCTATGACGTGAAGAGCTTCCCCAACTATGAGGCTGTCCAAACCGACTATCCCGCTTCGGATGGAGCTGCCATCGCCAAGCTACTGGCGCAGCACAATCTTTCGTTTCCGAAGAGGGCGGCACGGGTTCGCATGTTTCATCTGCCAACCGCCGATCGTCGCACGGAACTCATGATCATCTATGGAGAATTGTTACCAGAAGATTCCCGGGTGCCGGTTGGCAACAACGGCCTCGCCCTGGACGACGCTTCTCCTGATTCCGCGAGGATGCTTCTTGACCGCGCACGTGAAGGATTGACCATCCGAAAACGTTGAATGCCGCCGGCAAGGCGTGACAGAGTGCTGGTCTACTCGGACGGCCGAGACGGGATCGGCTCCAATCACGCATTAAGCAGTCGGGGTGACATTTGTCATTCCGCCCCGGTGACGATCTCCACTAGCATCTGCAGCCCGAGTCAGCGATGCTGGGGTTGAGAAGGCGTTGAGTTGTCCGGTTTCGCATTCATCGGCTATGCTTACAGGTATTGTTGGGGCTCTCGTAAGCAAACCAGGTTTTCTCCCGGAGTTTGAACATGACTCTGACCCGTTTCGTCACGAAGAACGCGTTCCGCAACAAGCGACGCAGCATCCTGACCGTCTTGAGTATTGGGGGTTCGCTGCTACTGCTAACGTTCCTGATCACCATCTGGCGGAGCTTCTACGACAGCAAGCCCAGCGAAGAGTCGGCGCAGCGCCTGATCGTGCGCCATAAGGTGTCGCTGGTGTTCAACTTGCCCAGCTATTACCGGCAAAAGATTCAGGCCGTTCCTCACGTGAAAGAGGTGGTGAATCAGCAATGGTTCGGCGGGCAATATATAGACGACAAGCCGGAACACTACTTTGCCCAGTTCGGCACCGACCCCACCGAATTTTTCAAGGTCTACCCAGAATTCAAGATACCTGCTGACCAACTCGAAGCCTGGCAGCACGATCGAGCTGGCGCCGTTGTGGATGCGGGCCTGGCTAATAAATTCCACTGGAAACTCGGCGACCGCTTGAACATTACTGGGAAGATTTTTCCCGTCAACCTGGAATTGACTATTCGTGGAATCTTCACGCCGCCAGATCCAACACAGTCGATTTATTTCAATAAAGATTACATTGATGAAGGCTTCCCCAGACTCAAAGGACAGGAAGGGTTCTTCGGGGTTCTGGCCGATTCGCCCGATTCCGTTCCTGGCGTGGCTGGAGCAATCGACGAAGAATTCCGCAACGCCGATCGCCCGACGAAAACCGAAAGCGAGCACGCTTTCCAGTTGGGCTTCATTGGAATGCTGGGCAACATCAAGGCCTTCATCATGAGCATTTGCCTGGCGGTGGTCTTTACCATTCTGCTGGTGTCGGCGAACACCATGGCGATGTCGATTCGCGAGCGGACGCGGGAAGTCGCCGTATTGAAAACGCTCGGATTTACGCGCGACAGCATTTTGGGATTATTCGTCGGAGAGGCGATATCGCTTGCGCTGGTGGGAGGGTTCATTGGCTCGATGCTCTGTTACTTCATCGTTACCGGGATGGCCGCCCAAGGCGGCTATTTCACGGGGATGAAGGTTACGCCGCTGACGATAGTGGCGGCGCTCTTGATCGCGGCGGTGGTGGGCTTTGTCAGCTCTTTCATCCCTTCCTACCATGCGGCGAAGGTCAATATTGTGGATGGTCTGCGTCACATCGGATGAACTAAGGACGAGAATCGAAATGGCAATCCCTCTCAGCTACAACGCGCGCAATCTGCGGCTACGCAAAAGCCTGACGGCAATGACCGCCCTGGGGATTGCGCTGACGGTGGCCACTGCGGTTTTTATCATGGCGCTGCTGGCGGGCCTGGGACGAGCGTTTGCCACGACTGGCGATCCGCTGAACGTGCTGATGTTGCGCAAGGGTTCGGACTCGGAACTGGCTGCGGGCGGAGTTTCGCGCGATGCAATGCAGGTGCTGAAGGACCTGCCTGGAGTCGCCAAGAATGCCCAGGGCGAGCCTCTGGTGTCTGGCGAAGACATCCTGGTAGTGGTGATGCCGCGCAAGGGCGGAACTGGTGAGACCAACGTCACTACTCGCTTTCTGGCTCCGCTCGGGATCGAAATGCGGCCAAAGATCCATTTGGTCGCCGGGCGCTGGTTTACGCCCGGACAGAGAGAGGTCGTAGTAAGCAGCTCAATCAACAAACGATTCGAGCATGCGAACATTGGCGATAGCGTTCACATCGGTAAGGGAGACTGGCCGATTGTGGGCATCTTTGACGGCAGCGGCACTGCGCATGATTCCGAAATCTGGGGCGACATCAATCAACTGGTGACAGATTTCGAGCGTACGGTGTACTCCTCGGTGCTGGTGCGTGCGACCGACCCAGTCGCGGCCCTGGCGCTGAAAAACCGTGCCAACGACGATCAGCGGTTGGAACTCAACGGCCTGCTCGAACCCGACTACTATGCCTCGCAAACCAAGTCGGGCGCGCCGATTAAAATCGTGGGCTGGATCGTCGCCTTCATCATGGCCGTCGGCTCCTGCTTCGCGGCAGCGAATACCATGTATGCGGCGGTGGCGTATCGCGGGCGCGAGATTGCCACGCTGCGCGTGATCGGATTTTCGCGTCCCAGCATTTTGACTTCATTCATGCTGGAGTCGTTGTTGCTGTCTTTGTTGGGGGCGACGCTCGGCATTCTCCTGATGCTGCCATTCAACGGGATGACTACGGGAACGCAAAATCAGGTGACGTTTAGTGAAGTCGTGTTCAGCCTGCAGATGACGCCTGTCGTGGTCGTCAGCGCCATCGTATTTGCTCTCATCATGGGTGTGGTGGGCGGGTTCGCTCCCGCCTGGCACGCTGCGCGCCGCGACATACTGAGCGCTCTGCGCGATTAGAAGTGGTCCCGGAATAGGAATTTGCATCAGCCCTACGAAACGAATGATCTGTACGCCCCATGCCAATTGACGCAAAACACGAGGACCTGAAAAGCCTGCGAATCGATCGTACCGCGCGAGCAGGCGGCGAAGGCGAGCCGCCCGTCTGGGCGCGGCGTTACATACTTGTCGGAATTGGCCTGCTGGTTGTGTTTGGCGTTGCTGCGACGGTCTACCGTCTGTTCTCTCGCGATGCTCCGGAAGTGGAAGTGGTTCGCGCTTCGGCCCACAGCAGCGATGTGGGCGGCGTGGTCCTTTCTGCCAGCGGTTACATTGTGGCGCACCACAAGATCAACCTGAATTCCAAGGTGACCGGCCGGGTGAAGTGGATTGGCGTAGAAAAGGGCGACCAGGTCAAAGAAGACCAGGTCCTGGTGCGCCTCGAAGACGATGAATTCCGCGCCCAGTACGAACAGGCGAAAGGTGCGGCCGAAAACGCGCGGGCTTACCTTGAGGAGTTGCAAAACGGATCTCGTCCCGAGGAAATCCAGCAGGCACAGCATAATTTGGACGAGGCGAAGGCTACTCTGGCAGATGATCAGCTGACTCTCGACCGCACGAAGGACTTGTGGGGGCAAGGCGTGGTCTCGAAACAAGCTCTTGACGACGCAACCGGCAAGTTCGGCGCGGATCAGCAGCGTGTCAATTCTCTAGACAAAGCGTTCCAGTTGGCCAAGCTGGGCCCTCGCAAGGAGGAGATTGCGCGGGCACGAGGCGCTCTAGAACAAGCCCAAGGGCAGGCGGACTATGCCAAGTCGTTGCTCGACGCTACCTTGATCCGCGCGCCAGTTACGGGAACAATCCTGGAGCGCGCCGCTGAAAAGGGTGAGCTCGTGACTTCCGGATTCGCCAGCACCGCCGAGGGCGGTCCGCAGGGTCTTGTCGTTTCTCTTGCTGACTTGAACGATCTTCAAGTGGAACTCGATATCGCGCAGGACGATTTCGCCAGACTCGGTCCCAGGCAGAAAGGCGTGGTCTCCGTGGACTCGTATCCTGATCTCAAGTGGGATGGAATAATCTCAGAAATCTCGCCTCAAGCCAACCGGGCTAAGGCGACAGTGCAGGTAAAAGTGCAAATTCTCAATCCAGATGCGCATTTGCGGCCTGACATGAACGCCACCGTAAAATTTCTGGCGGATGAGTCTAAGCACGCCAGTACTCAACCGCAAGGAGTTTTTGTCCCGACCCCCGCGATTCGCGATCGCAATGGCAAGAAGTTCGTCTTCGTAGCATTCGACGGTAAGGCGGTGTCTCGCGACGTGACTGTTCAGGCGCAGCGCAGCGGCGGCGTCATGGTGCAAGGCCTCAATGGCGGCGAAGATGTCATCACCTCGGCGCCACAAGATTTGAAGGACGGCGACAAAATCAAGATCAAGGGACAATCATGAGCACTGCTACTTCATCGAGTACGGCTACGCAAACCAAAGTTGTACAGGTGCGCAACGTCAGCAAAGTTTTCAAGCGCGACGCGTTTGAAGTGAAGGCGCTCGACGACGTTTCCATCGAGATCGCAGGCGGAGAGTTCCTGGCCCTGATGGGGCCATCGGGCTCGGGCAAGACTACGCTGCTGAATATGATTGCGGCGATCGACAGGCCTACCTCAGGAGAACTGCTGGTGCTCGGCGAAAACGTTTTCCGTTTCAACGATTCTCAATCGGCGCACTGGCGCAACGTGCATATCGGATACGTATTTCAAACGTTCAATCTGATCCCCGTACTCACCGCGTTCGAGAATGTTGAACTCCCGTTGCTGCTCACTAAACTCAATGCGCAGCAGCGACGCGACCACGTAATGACAGCGCTGAAACTCGTTGGCTTGGAGGAGCGCGTAAGCCATCTTCCAAAGCAGCTCTCCGGCGGTCAGGAACAAAGAGTGGCGATTGCACGCGCGATCGTCAGTGATCCCACACTGTTGCTTGCCGACGAGCCTACCGGCGATCTCGATAGTCACTCCGCCACGGAAGTGCTGGAGATTCTGAAGCGTCTGAATGAGGACTTTCACAAGACCGTAGTGATGGTCACGCACGATCCGCATGCAGCGTCGTACGCGCACGTAACCAGACATCTGGAAAAAGGAATGCTGCTGCCGGCCTAGGAAGATCGTCGGCTGTAGAGACATTGCTTGCAATGTCTGAGACGCGGCAACCTGCGTTTCTACAGTTGAGAAAGCGGTGCGCTGCGCTGCTCAGCCGGCACCGGATCCGATACCCACTGCCATGCCCGCCGTCCATTGTCTCGCACCACGCTTAAGGCTTCGCCGTATTCCACCAACCGGTTGAGTACCGTTGTCACCGATGCCAGCGGATCCTTGTGCCGAATTAAGATGGTTGGAAGACGCTGCTGAATCTGCTCGCAGACTTCCCGCACCGCCAGAGGCCGTCCGGCTTCCATCAGAACCATGCGACACGCTTTCGTGAAACCGGGTTGGCGCCCTCCCGTTTTGCGGTCGATCAACTCCAGCAAGTCTTCTCCCAGGATTTCGTCGCCGAACAAATTGGCGAGCCCTGAGATGGTCTGCTTCAGCGTGCCAATGCGTTTCATGATGTCAGCCCGTTGACGCATCAGCTGGCGAAGTTCTTCATGGGCTGTTTTGACCACTTCCTGGACATGCGGATCCCCGGTGTGTAGAAGAGTTCCATTGCCCGCCCCGTTGCTGCCGTTGGCTCCGTGCTGCATAACTCCACCCTCCGAACTTGCCTGACCAGTGTTCCTTCCGGTTCTCTAGCCTGGCACACCAGTCCTGCGCCTAGATACGCAGAGATGTGCCTCCGAGTTCCACGGTTCGCTTGGACACAAATCCGAGAAACAGATCTGATCACGGGCGTCCATCAAGCTCGTTTCCGGGACGAGAAGGACTCGTCCAAACTTAAACTGACTGATTAGTTTGACGTTGGGACTCGGGAAAGGTGAGGCGTTTTACAAGAATGTGACAAGTTGTCCAAAACTACGGACTAATACCGCTTTCGCGAGGACGAAGGAGGTGTTTAGCACTCGCACTTGGAATTTAGCCCTGCAGGTTTCTGACAATCGTAAAATGCAAGCTGCTAAGTACCAAATGCTAACGGCATCTCCACTTCGAAGAGTTTTTCCGCGCATCCAGACTCAGTGGGCCCGCTGCGAAAGAGTGGAAGAGTCGCGACGGATAAAAATGGCGGAAAACAAGAATCGTCCTGCCAGCGTGGTGAAAGATCCTGTCGATGCTCCTCTCGTGACCATGCAAACCCTCCTCATGAATTCTCAGAACCAAACCGCCCCCTGGTATCGCGGAATCGATGATGCACGCGGTTTTTTTATAGTTACGTAAAATAACTACTTGTATTTGTAAAGTAGTAGTCTTAAAGTAACTAGGCGAGGTAATGCCGTGCGCCGTTACGCCCAATCGCCTACACATTGCCCTATGAGTGGACTGCTCGATGTGCTTATCCGGCCTTGGACGATGCACATTCTGTGGGCTTTATCTACCAACGGTCCCACTCGGTTTGGGGTTCTGCGACGCCAGATCGGGGGGATTTCATCCCGCGTTTTGACGGAACGATTGCGGCTGTTGGAGCAAAAGGAATTTGTTTATCGCGACTACGAACCAAGCATCCCGCCCTCCGTCACCTATGGAATTACCAAACGCATGAAGGATATTCAGAAGGTGCTGGGGGAATTAGACCAACTGGCGCGCAAATGGCAACAAGAAGATGTACCGACCCAGCGCAAGGGAAAAGAGCCACGGGCGGAAGAAGCGCTCTCGTCAAGGTAAACACTGGTTTTCCACGTGTTCTTCCTTGACAAAAATAACATACCTGTTAGAGTGCGGCAAAATGCTTCTCCCAAGAGCGTTTGAAGAAGGGACCCTGGTATGAAGAATGTTTACGAGGTTCTGCGGCAGAAGGAACTTGAACTGGCGCGGCTGGAAAAGGAAGTTGAAGCGTTGCGTGTAGCCGCCCCCCTGCTGTCTGACGATAAAGAATCAATGCTGGAAGCGACCAGCAACAAACCCACATTAGCCAGTCCCACGACCACACAGCAGCCCATCCGTATCCCACAGGCGGCCGTTAATGCCAGCCCGCAACCGGCGCGCGCAGCCGGTTGGGAAGACACCGCCAAACGCTGGCCGTGAGGTTGGTACTTCATCAGATTCACTGCGTTAACTGCAAAGGACACAAGCACAGAAGGAAATCGGCCTTGCTCAAGGCTCCCGGTTTCCTCTGTTTCCTCTCTGGTTAATGGGTTAAGGTGCGCTGAGGAAATCCGCGAAGCGATGCTATACTCCACCCAATAACTCTGGCCGAATCATTTCTTCTTTTACGCCTTTAGCTCAAGGCGGCGGAGACGGCTGTGCCGGAACAGGCAGAGGTTAAGCCATGAGTACGGCGGCGACGCAGGCACACGTTCGAGTGTTTACCAACGCTCGCAGAGTACCTCGTTTTCCCTTGGCGGTTCCAGCGGATGTCACTGTCCTAAGATCGGGAATTCCCTATTCAATTCCAGGGCGGTCGGTAACCATAGGAGAACGCGGTGTCGGCTTGGTGCTAGCCGGGGAACTTCATCCCGGCGATTCTGTTGGCATTGAGTTTCGCTTGCCCAACGCCGGAGGGCCGTTTCGCCTTAAGGCGGTGGTGCGTTATCAGGCCCTCCTTCATTGTGGTCTTGAGTTTGTAAATCTGACCTCAGAACAACAGACGCTGATCGAGCACTGGACGCGAAGGAAATCCTTTGCCGATTCCACCGCGGCGGTTGCTACAACATTGGCGTCACAATCCGAAGTCGTACATGCACAATCTCTCGCCGCCCCCAGCCAAGTCATTCGGCAAAAGATCTCTGGTCGAAAAACTGTCCGGCCGATGTTGCGGAGCACCGCATGGTTTGCGGTCGTAGGAACGATTCTGCTAGCCACCATCGGGTGGTGGCATTGGCGCCAAGCATGGGGCGAACTGGAATCGCAGATTCCCCCCAGCCAGAAGGCTGCCCAGCACCCGCCGGCCTACGTCCCCGCAGAAGTAATGGAAAAGTTGTTAATCCACAAGATCGAGCCAATCTATCCCGACGCCGCCAGACAAGCGAAGGTAGAAGGCATCGTGATCCTCGACGCCGTGATTGGAAGGGATGGGACTGTCGTCGACGTGCATCCCATGAGCGGACCTGATGAACTCTCGCCCGCAGCCGTGGACGCAGTGAAATGGTGGCGTTTCCAGCCCTATCAGGCGAACGGCCAGCCCGTCGAAGTAGAGACCAGGCTAGCCGTGGAGTTTCGCGGAAACTGACCACAGGCTTTGCCCTTTACTTTGCCGAGCGAGAAACTTCTCAAGCATAAGTCATTAGAGGTCAAAACGAGATTCACTTGGACGGCATCCGGCGCTTGCGAAAAGCATGCAGAATCATTGTGCTGCTGATCGCGAAACTGCCGATGGCTCCCAGCGCCATCATCTCGGCCATCTGCCACCTCAAGCCCAGGAAGTCGGCAAAGAACGCTATCAGAGCAAATCCCACCCCCAGGACATTCAGCCAGATCGGTGCATGTACGGGGTTGCTCTGCCCGCGATTGTAGAAGCGGAGTTGGAGCAGCACCGCGGCCAATCCGATAGCGGCCACAACCACCACCGCGAAAGGGCTGAAGAAGGCACTGCGCTTCGTATACAGCACAACTACACCCAGCCCGCAGCATAGCAGGGCGGAAGCAATCACGGTCCAGCGACGAGAGTAGGATCGGCTGTCGGCCACGAGGATTGGTTCCTCGCATTTATACAAGGGTTTGGCGATGGATTCAAACCGCTAAGGCTTCGACATGCTTTATCCTACGCCGCCTGCCACCCATTCAGCTTGGCGCGTGTCACTGTGACTGACAGCGTAGAGAGCGAGTTCAACGCGGCTGGAGATTCCCAGCTTATCGAAAATATGGAACACGTATTTTTTCACAGTATGCTCGCTTAGCCCGAGTTCTCGGGCGACCTCGCGATTGCTGAGGCCGTCCGCAACCAAAGCCACGACCTGCTCCTCTCGGGGGGTGAGCAGCCGGAGTCCATGAGTGTTCACCACGCGCAAGGAAGGTACCTGGATCACGGTCTCAACCAGGTACTGCAATTGGGCGCTATTGGCCCACACTTGTCCCTGATGAACGCTCTGGATGCACTTGCACAGCATGCGAAACGGATAGTCGGCAAAGCAGAACAGCCCCTTAACGCCTGAGCGGAAGGCATTTACGACCGAGTCGCGATTCGATTCGCTGAGCACTAACACTTTGGCGATTTGCGGGTGAGCCAGATGCAAGCGTCGAACGTTCGCCATATCCTGGCCAGCCAGTTTGGGATGATCGGCATTCATCAGGATTACGTCGACCTGAAACTCCGCAAGAGCCCCAAGGATGACATTCAAATCCACGCCGCAGGACTTCACCCGGAACTCTGGCCGCCGGCGCAGTGCGCCCACCAACAACTGGCACTGCATTTGATTGGAATCGGCGATCAGAACGCTGATCGTACTCGAAATGCCGGCGTGTGCGTATTCCATAAGTTCACATCCGCGTTATAACTGATTAGTTAATCTTAAGGCTCCGTCAATTCAAATGCTGTGACATTGCGACGCCTTAGCAGTCCTTATTTGTGTGGAAAACGTCGCGACAGCCGAGAGAAAATCGTAATTCCACCGGTATTGGAGCCGGAATCGCTGGCGCCAGCTTTTGCTTGTCGGCGTCACTCGAAACTCTGGTTCGGAAGATTTACCTGCGTCTTTGGTCAAGTCCACCTTAGCGGGTACAACTAAAGTTGTCGCTGCCGAACCGGTCCTATTCCAGCGGGATCTGACCTTCTTGTTCGGCAAAGCCCCTGGTATTGCATCGCCTATTGCCGCCCTAGCGGACGATGGACCGACTCTGCCTTGATCTTGA
>Ga0209275_10001318_pt1 | contig 10094 bp, 10 predicted proteins | sample HubBroMetageREF2_FD_188344 | JGI IMG/M metagenome (GOLD analysis project Ga0209275, IMG submission 188344) | Reference soil microbial communities from the Hubbard Brook experimental Forest, New Hampshire, USA - Hubbard Brook CCASE Soil... | ecosystem: Environmental > Terrestrial > Soil >...
CATGCATTTAAACACGGTCGTCTTGCCGGCGCCGTTGGGGCCGAGCAGTCCGAAGACGCTTCCCGCCGGAATCTCGAGCGAGAAGCCGTCGACCGCTGCAAACTGGCCGTACGTCTTGCGCAGGTTGGAAATCTGTATGCTACTCATAGCTCCTCCGGAAACCACCGGTCGATAACAGTGTCGATTAGTTCGCGTACGTCGTTGCGGGAAAGCCCGACCGATTTCGCCTCTCGTAAGGCGATGTCGAGCGCATCGCGCGCGACGTCGCTTGCGGCGGTCTTCGCCGACTGAGCGCCTCCGTTATCGCGGATGAAGGATCCCCGTCCGGGGGAAGTCTCGATAACGTCGTCGTGCTCCAGCTCGCGGTACGCCCGTGCCACGGTATTGGGATTGACGGTGAGGTCGAGCGCGAGCTGCTTAACGGTTGGGAGTTGTTCGCCACCCTGCAAGATTCCAAGAGCGACGGATCGCTTGACTTGCTCGACAATCTGCAGGTAGATCGGCACGCCGCTTCGCGGGTCGACCGTCATTACGGCCGGCATCGTGTTTCTCGGCTTACCTTAGAGCCTCGGGCCCCAGCCCTGGAAAAGTCCCCCCGCCTTCTCAGGCAGGCGAATCGGGGTGCGGGCCTCCCGAGCCACTTCGGCCTCGGGGCGGTTGTTCCAAAAGTGCGTCATGTTCGAATCCTTCCTATTGCCTAGTATCGATCTACTGTCGTACTAGTACACTAGTACAATAACGCACTGGTACGCCCCCGTCAAGCCTCGCCGCGAAAAAAAAGCCGAGCCCCCGATGGGGCCCGGCTCTGTTGTCACCCTGAGCGCAATAATGTATTACCGCGCGTGGAGGTTGGGGCTCAGGCTCGTGCTGGTACTGGGGGGGAGCAGGCTCGTGCTCGTGCTGATGCTCTTGCTGGGGCTAACGCTCTTGCTCAGGCTAGGGGGCTTCAAACTCGTGGTTGCGCTGACGCTCTTGCTCAGGCTGTAGCTCTTGCTGGGGCTGGAGCTGAGTGGCGGGCACGCCACATCGCCCTCTGGAGTAACGGGGCAAACCTGGACGTGGCCGTGGTTGATCACCGACACGTATTTGTCCGTCGAGAACGGGCGAACGCGTGCGGCCAATAACGCCAGAACCGCAAGAACGATCGCCACCGTAACGATTAGCTGTAAGTAGCGCCGCCGGCCGGCGCCACGAAAATAGGCATTTGATCCAACTTCGTCTGTCATGCGCGCCTCTCGTAGCGTGAATTACTTCAAAAGTAGGGGGGAAGATAGGGCTTACGCAAATACGGGCTCGCCGTCCTTCGTCAGGTTCGCTATCGCGCGAGCGCTTTTCTTAAACCAGTACCCGGCCTACCGGTTGCTTGCAAGGCGCCGGAACGGGGAGTTTGGCAAGCCTGGGCGCGAGCGTCAGGGGCTCGACATGCGGAGAATCTTGCCGGTCTTCACCACTTCAAATGCGCTGCCCGGAATGTTCTTGAGTTGATCGAGGTCGTTGTTATTCCAACAGGACGCCTGCTTGCCGCCCTGGCCCTGGAAATACCAGTTCGAGCCGTTATCCGCTACGAACATGCCGTATTTCTTCATCGCGACCGCAACCACGAGCGACTGACCGGTGAGGTTCGAGATGTCGTACGAGGCCTTCATGCGTAAGCGAAGCCCCATCGGCGGCAAACTCGGATCCTTGCTGTCGCTGGCATAATGTGTTGCGGGATGGATGTAGCCCATCTGTGTTTCGTTAAACGTCACGCGCAGCGCGTGGTTAATGACCTTGTCTTTATTCACTTCGTCGCACTTGATGAGCGCCGGCATGATCGGCAGCCCGGCCGCGTCGGCTGAGGTCCAGCCGTTGGGACGCAGTTTGTTCGAGTCCAAATGGAAGAGGGCGCCCGATCCGGCCTTCCAGCGTTTTCCGCCGTGGATCGGAAATGCGCGCCACATTTCGTAGAGCTTGCAGACTCCTTGCTCGAGCACGAGCACGTGGCGGTCGCCCGTGGCGTGCTTGCCGCCTTCGATCTCCGCGTTTGGCGGGACCGGATACGGACCCTTATTGCTCTGCGACGCGTAGTCGAACGTCACCGGCACCTTCTTCTGCGTGCTCGGCACGATGTTGAATGGAATTCCGTAATCGGGATTGTGCCCGAAATCGGGATGCAGATTTCCGGGGAGCGCGGCGATGTATTTGCTGGATAGCTTATCGAGCGGATACCCTGAGATGTCGGTGTTCCACCAGTTGTTCGCGGGGAAGATTCGGCAGCCGCCCACGATGGGTACGGTCGCGGGTCGTACTCCGCCGGCTTCGTTCACCGCCTGCGTATTCAACAACGACGGCACGCCGCCGCCGGCACACGAACAAAACATCGAAACCGCAAGCACCGATATCAACCAACGCCGCATACGAGCCCTCCTCAACCGGTCATCCTGAGCCACGTCATCCTGAGCTTGTCGAAGGACGAAGGATGACCCGGCAGTCACGACCGCATTATATCACGAAGGAACACCTGCCAATGTTGCTCGCACTCGCCATGTGCTCGGTGACCGTCTTTCCACGCTACGGAACGTACGTGCCGGCGCCGCATCTGCACGGCCCGGGTCTCTTGCTCGACGGCGCCGGCGCCTCGACTTCTCCCGATAATACGTTAACGTGGTTGCACTCCCGGCTGCTCGGCGACACGGCGCAGCGGGGCGGCAACGTCGTGATCTTGCGGGCGTCGTATACGAACATCGACGATCGCCACTTTTACGACGCTGGGAAGTTCGCATCGGTGCAGACGGTCCTCATTCCGCCGTGTGCTTCGACGGCCGAGATAAACCACGTAGCGACGATCGTCGACGGCGCCGACGCCGTCTATTTCGCGGGCGGCGATCAAGCCAACTACGTTCGCTGGAAAGGAACGGAGCTGATCGCGGCCGTCAAGCGCGTCTACGCGCGCGGCGGCGTCGTCGGCGGCGGCAGCGCCGGCTTGGCGATCCAGGGCGCCGTCGTGTACGACTCCGTCGCGGCCGATGCGATGAACCTCGAAACCACGACCGCCGATGCTACAAAGGATCCACTCGAGACGCGGATCAGCTTCACGACAGGACTCTTCGCGTGGCCCGCATTGCAAGACACGATGACCGATACGCATTTGGTCGCGCGCGATCGCATGGGACGGACGATCGTATTTCTTGCGCGCATCTTTCACGATCGGCTGCTGCCAAATGCCGATCAGATCTATGCGCTGGGAATCGACGAAGGCAGCGCGGTCGTCGTCGACCCCGATGGGATGGCGACACTGCTCAATGGAAAAGACGGTCGCGGGGCCTATCTCGTTCGCACGGACACGCCGCCGCGGCTCGTTCCCGGTCAGCCGTTACATTATACGGTTGAGATCGCACATATCGCCCGCAACGGCGAGCGTTTCAACCTGCTCGACAAGCAGTCACCGGAACGGTGGTACACGATCACGGTCGATGGCTCGGGCCACCCGGTCTACAACCAGAATCCGTACAACCCGTGAAGGCGAGCGAGCTTTACGACCGCCTCGAGCAGCAAGTGCGCGCGCTGCTCGACGGCGAGAGCGATTTCGTCGCCAACGCCGGCAACTTCGCCGCTCTTATTTACAGCGAGCTGCCCGACGTCAACTGGGCCGGCTTTTATCTCGCGACGCCGTCGGGCGAGTTGGTTCTCGGCCCGTTTAGCGGACGACCCGCCTGCGCGCGCATTGCGCAGGGGCGCGGCGTCTGTGGAGCAGCAGCTGCAAAACGAGAAACGCTCGTCGTTGATGATGTCGACGCCTTCGCCGACCATATCGTCTGCGACGGCGCGTCGCGCAGCGAAATCGTGGTTCCGATCTTGCGCGACGGCACGCTCTTAGGCGTCTTCGACGTGGATAGTCCGCTCAAGGCGCGCTTCACCGCAACCGATCGCGCCGGCCTCGAACGCCTCGTCGCAGGCTTTGGCGAGTCGCTCGGCTAGTGCTCGTGCGGCGGGAGGGCACGCAGCAGAATCCATCCCGGATCGCGCATCTCCATCTGCATCGCTGCCGTCATCACGTGGTCGCGCGTCGACGGCTGGAAGTCGGGCATCTCGCTCTGTAGCTGCGACTTCATCTGCTCGTGGAGCTCGCGAGCCTGCGATGCGTACGCCGCGTGCGCTTCGAGGATCCTCTGCCGCTCGCCGGGCGAAAGGATCGCGTCGATCTGTTTTGCGGCGGCGTCGATGTCGGGATTCGGCGAGATAACGAAATTGCCGATCTCTGCCGCGATCGCGCGCCGATGGGCGGGGGTCAGCCCTGAGAGAACCTGCGAGCGCAGTTGGTCGTGCAGTTGCCGTTCTGATTGTTCGAATTGTTCGTGCATTTGATGCATCGCCTGCCGCTGGGCGTCCGTGGGCTGCTGCGGCGCGTTGGCGTCCTGGGCAAGCGCCACGGCCGGAATTAGGCTAAGCGCGAGCGCGAGTGCGAAAAAGCTTTTACTCATAGCGCCATTCTACGGCGCTGTTGCGTAAGGATCACTGAGAACTAACCTAGTTGTCATCTGACGCGCCGGCAACTCAAAACGGCGCGGGCGGACTGGGAGCCATTCGTTGAGGGCGCTTTACGATGCCGCGGGCATTAAATTCAGAGGCCGTTCGTCGTGACCGAAGCGCCGAGTTGGGGAAGTCGCACGTCGCTCGTTCCCATGGGATGCGCGAGGATCCGGTAATCGAAATAGATGGACGAACGGCCGTGCTCGGTCTCGCGAACGACGAAACCGCGTTCGTATTTGGCTGCAACGTAGAGGCCGCGCGTCTCGCCGTCGGCGCTAAGAAAGACTTGATAGCCGGAACGAAAATCGATCGTACCCGCGAAGGCCTGATCGAACCGGATGATTCCTTTGCCGCTCTCGAGGCGTCCCGTGCCGGAATCCTCGATCGTCGCCACTGGCGCGAGCGAAACGCTCGCCGCGACGTCGCCACCGTCACGAGTACGAAGACCCTGAACGAACGCCTGCGCCGTGACTGAGCCCGAGAAGACGCCGTTGCCACCGTCGACGTAAACCTGGCTCCCTTGACCGGACGCGTCGGTCTCGGCGACCTGGCCCGAGTCGGCGGCGGACCTGTAGATGTCGTAGGTGTATATCGGGCGGTAGAGGCCGGGGTTTGTGGCAGAGTCCCGATGGGCGCCGCTCCCAATCGCCTTGGCGCCGGTGAGGGCGATCATCGCGACACACGCGAGCAGCAGGCACTCGACCAGCGACGTGCCGTGGTTGCGAAGCATCGTTTTGAGGATGGCGATCATGGTATCCCTTTGGCAGCTAATAAGGTGCGTACGTTTACGCTCCGCCGTCGAAGTCCAAGTCGCCGGCCGAACGTGGTACCCCGGCAGTCCCTTAAGGGCTACCGTCCGCCCGGCCGTTTGGGTGCCGGACGTCCTCTTCCCTGCCATGTCGTTAAAAAATGTTAACGCATTAACGCCCAGCTTGGTTGTAACCCCCTGGTGCCAAGCGGGTCATCGCTCCTAGACCGGCTAGTGAGGGTTACCGACGACGATTGCTGCCCAGGTTGCCGAGTTGGGTCGCGCCGCGGAGATCGTGACGGTTCTTCCCGAGACCGAGCACGCCGCGGCAATTGGTGTCGATCCTTGCACCGTCGCGACGCATGCCGGCGCCGCATACCCGTGAGCCAACGCGAACGCGCAGCTCGAGGCGCCGTTCATCGAGCAGGTGTTGGCGAAATCGCCGGTGCCTTCTTGATCGAGATGATTGCCGATACTCACGCTGCCGTGATTGAGCTCGTTACCTTCTCCGTCGATCGAATGTTCCTGTACGGCGCCTCCCGAGCTGTTGTTGTAGTACGCCTCGAACTTGCAGTTCTCGCACCGGCCGCGCTCGGCGCCGGGATGCGTGCTGGATTGGCCGACGGCGCCCACGACCAGCTTAATCATCGTACCGGCGAAGGCGCTCCAGTTTTGATCGAGCTCGACCGTATTGCCCGTCGTTTTCTGTTGCTCGACATGGATGTCGTCGGCGCTCGAGCCTGCATCCGCAACGAGAATCGACTGCATCGCGCCGGCAAGGCCTGACGATGCGAAACCGAAATAGCCGTTGTTGAGCCGCAGCTGTGGCCCCACCGGCACGGAGCTCGTTCCGCCGGTGTAGACAATATCGATCCCATAGCCGGAGTCTCGTGCCATGCTTTCATAGATGCCGTCACCCATGGCGTTCGCGCGCACGCAGATGCCACAACCGATCGTCGAGCGGTCGTAGACGTCCAGCGCCTCCGTCGATCCTGGGGCCTTCGCCGGATTAGGGCTTGGCGCGATGCAGACCGAAACCACGGTCTTCTCTATAGCGCTGCACGCGTTTTCATTGTAGCCCAGAACGTCGACGAGGTCAGCGTTGGTCGGGGGTGAGTTCTCTCGCACGAGCAGGCCAGTCACGTCGCGATTCGTCTGAGCGACGCCAAAGGCGGCCGAGGTCATCGACCCAACCGGCGCGGTCAACCCAATGGCTACCGCTATTACTAGCAGAACGTTCTTCATACACTCTCCCCAGATCTGGTGTGCGGCCGGTCATCCCTTGCGCCGGCGCGTGGGGCTATTCTTTGGAATAGGTTCGACACGCTGCACCTTAGCCCCAGCGCCCGAGGTAACGCCTCAAGCTCCCGGTTCCGCAACACTTTAGCAGGCGTCAACGTCAACTTGGAGCAAGATTGAAAGATAAGTAAATTGAGGTTTTTGCAAAGGAATGCTCTACGCCGCTGAGCCCGGATTCGTGTGAAGACCGAGTAACGCAGCTCTCGCGACGCGCGGCGTGGACGATGGCCTACTTAAGCAGTGCAATCCTCGCCGTTCTTGCTCTCATGCCGATCGTCGCCCATCCGGGAATCCCGGCCTATCAACACGACTGGTCTTGGCCACCGGATTCGCGCTCGGTTCTGGCCGGTATAATCGGTCACGTGTCGGCGTGGGATCCGCAGGGACTTGGATTTCCGAACGCGCTGGCAAGTGCGAACCCTATCAACCTCATCCTTCCTTTGCCCGCCATCTTCTTCGACTCCGGCATCGCCTTGCGGATTGCCCTCATCGCGGCGTTTGCTGCAGGCGCTGTGGGAACAACGCTGGCTTCCGCCCGCATCATGGACGCTCCACCATGGGCCGCCTGCGCGGCAGCGCTCGTCTACAGCACGTCGCCAGTCCTGCTCGATAATCTCGGCGCGGGGCATATCGGCTTTTGGTATGCGTACGCAATGTTGCCGTTCGCGGTTTGGCTCGGCTTTGAATCCGTGCGGACAGGGCCTCGCCTGTCGTACCTATTCGGGATCTGCCTCCTAGGATCGCTTATTACGATCCAGCCGCAGTTTGCGGCATTCGGGCTAGGTGCAACTATCGCGGGTGCAATCATGGCAAATCCGAGGTGGCTACCGATACCCGCTAGCGCATTCCTCATCGGGGCTCTGATTTCGCTGATGCCGGTCTTTGTCGCGCTCAACAGTGCGCAACACTATCTGGACTGGCTCTATCCTCGCCCGCAGATCGGTTGGGAGCGCTTGCTCTCAACGCCTTGGCCCGATGTCATCTGGATAACGAACTACGTCGTGCCATACTACGCCCGCTCCAACGCTGCCGGCGTTCCGTATCTAGAGGTCTTCAGCGTTATCGCGCTCCTTGCCATCGCCGCCGTTCGGCCGCTCCGCCACCTGCTTGCGCTCGCATTCCTAGCCTTGCTCGGTATTTTCTTGGCCACCGGCGTGCTTGGCCCGGCCCATTCGCTTTGGTGGTCGCTCTATGCGCACATCTACCCCGCCACTGCTTTTCGCGATGCCTCAAGTGGAGAGTCGTTGATCGCACTCGCTTATGCGCTAATCCTTGCCGCCTCGTGGCGACGCACGTACGTTGCAGCGCCGCTCGTCGTGCTGGTTACCGCTGCGTTTGCGCCGCTACTGCTCGGAGGGGCAGCGAGCATTGCCCGAAACGTGCTGCTGCCGCGGGATGTCGCGATCCGGGCTGAGGTCGCGACTCTTCCTCGCGGCCGGATTGCATCGACGCCCCTAGCTGCGCCGGTGATCTATGACGCAACGCCGGGCGGCGTTGACGTGGATGCGATCGCCGACTCCAACCACCCATCGCTCGCCGAGTATCCGACGCTGCCTCCCTTGACCACGATCGCAGCCGCCGGCAGGTTCGACCGACCCTGGGTCGCCGACGCGCTTTCACGGATGGGCGTCGTGGCGCTCGTCGAACGCCCAGGTTTTTGGAGCGGTGACTTAGTACGCCAGGGCGAGCAACACCATGTCGCGCACGTCGCGGGAGTACGCATGATCCGGTCGGATGGGATGGTCGCGTTCGCGCGCGCGTCTACCGACGAACCGTTAACGTATAAGAACGCACTTCCGGTCGACACAACCGGTCTCGACTCCCCGGACGGGCCGCTTCCGCCGCAAGGGGCGAACGAAGCCGCCTTTGTGCTCGAGTTTCAGCGCCTGACTCTTGGAGACGACCCCACCTCAGGTTGGGCATTGCTCACGCGCTGGTATGCACTCGATCGTTCCGAGCCGACAATCGGACAGGGGGCCGTTACGGAATCGTCCGTCCCGTTGTCGGTGCCGTTATCGCGTGGCAAATGGTGGCTCCTTCACTCAGGTGGCCGATTGAACGTCGTCAGCGGTGCCGCTCATAGCGTGCTCTTGGCTTCTCCAACGCCGCGGTGGGACGCCGTGCGTAGTGATCGGCAGATTGTCCTTCGCTCGATCGATCGTGAGGCGGTCGTTTATCGACTCGCGCGGGGTCGGGAAGGAAACATTCCGGTCCGACGATTTTCTCCCGCGACATGGAGCTATGCATTACGGTCTCCTTGGCGTACCGACGTGCAGGCTCGATCGAAAGCGAAAGGTCCATGGTTACTAGTCTTTAGAACGCGATATTCACCCGGATGGCACGTCGAAGGAACGACCGCGGTATGGCACGGCGTCGCCGACGGCTACGCGAACGCCTTCCTCTTGACGGCGCTTCCGCGTCAGTTCAGCATCTACTACGAGCCCCAGAAGGCGTTCATCGCCGCCTGCGCGTTCGTCTGGCTTATTCAGCTCACGCTTGTGGCGCTTTGCATAAAATTCCGATCGAGGCGTTTCGCCTTCGTCACTTCACCGTCGCATGTAGCCTGACCGCCGCAGCGCGCTCTCGCCGCGAAGCCGGCAGGGCATCGACGGTCCTGCGCATTTCACCCGAAAACTGCATGGCGATAGATCTCCAGGTAAGCCGCGCCGTCGCCAGTTCGTAGGCGCGGTTGGCCAAGTCTTTGCGTCGATCGGCATTCTCGAACAACTCCAAGATGGCACCGGCAAGGGTCTGCGGCTCGAGATCAGCGATGAAGTGAACGTGGTCCTCCGAAACCGACTCGCGAATTCCTCGTAGCTCAGTCGTAATTATTGCCTTCTTCATAAGCATGTACTCGTAGAGCTTAATGGGGGCGCAAACGTTCGTAGTCGGAGTGCGCGGGAAAGGGATAATGGCCAGATCGGCGAGCGCGATAAGCGAGGGCATCTCTGCAAAGGGTCGATAGCCGAGAAATACCACATGTGCCTCAAGCTCCTCGGCGCGGATCGCCTGCCGAAGCGCTTGAGCGGCGTTCCCATCGCCGATGATGAGGAATGTCGTTTTCTGGCGCCGTCTAACCACGAGCTTGACCGTTTCAACGAGGGCTGCCGCTCCGGACCAGCACTCGAGCCGCCCGCTATAGACGACCACCGTGTGATCGCTGGGAATATTGAATGCCATGCGGTCCGCGGCAGGCGTGTCCCATGCAAAAGTACGTTCGTCGCCACCGTTGCCAACGATCGTTATCGGAGCCTCGGCTTTCATCGTGTTGCGAACGTAGTCCGCGAGCTCGGCGGTGATCGACGTAATCCGGTCTGCTTGTCCGGCGATGAACGCTTCTAGCGCGTAGAGTATGCGCGCGGTCAAACCCAACGGCCGAAGTCCCGCAGTTTCGATCGCAAGCGGAGTCCACGCGTCGGGATAATCGAGCAAGACCGGAACGCCGGCGATACGGGCCGAGAGGACGGCCACGAGCCCACAGAGATAGGAGGGATGTCCGGCAACGACGACGTCCGGCTTACTCCGGCGAATCAGCTTT
>Ga0209275_10001322_pt1 | contig 10068 bp, 5 predicted proteins | sample HubBroMetageREF2_FD_188344 | JGI IMG/M metagenome (GOLD analysis project Ga0209275, IMG submission 188344) | Reference soil microbial communities from the Hubbard Brook experimental Forest, New Hampshire, USA - Hubbard Brook CCASE Soil... | ecosystem: Environmental > Terrestrial > Soil >...
CGCTCGACGAGGACACCGTCGACTTCGTGCCGAACTACGACGGCACGCTGACCCAGCCGGAGGTGCTTCCGGCCGCGATCCCGAACCTGCTCGTCAACGGGACCGCCGGGATCGCCGTCGGGATGGCCACCAACATGGCCCCGCACAACCTCGGTGAGGTCGTTACGGCCGCCCGGCACCTGATCGCCCACCCGGACGCGACCCTGGACGAGCTGATGCGCTTCGTCCCGGGCCCCGACCTGCCGACCGGCGGCAAGATCGTGGGGCTGGACGGGATCCGGGAGGCGTACGAGACCGGCCGGGGGATCTTCCGCACCAGGGCCGCGGCGCGGATCGAGAAGATCACCCCGCGCCGCACCGGGATCGTGGTCACCGAGCTGCCCTACGGGATTGGGCCGGAGAAGGTGATCGCCAGGATCAAGGACCTGGTCCAGGCCAAGAAGCTAGCCGGCATCTCGGACCTGAAGGACCTCACCGACCGGCACCGCGGCCTGCAGCTGGTGATCGAGGTGCGCTCCGGGTTCCACCCCGAGGCCGTGCTCGCGGAGCTGTACCGGCTGACCCCGATGGAGGACACGTTCGGCATCAATAATGTCGCCCTCGTCGACGGGCAGCCGCGGCTGCTCGGCTTGCGCGACCTGCTGCAGATCTACATCGACCACAGGATCGAGGTCGTCCGCCGCCGCACGGCGTACCGGCGCCGCAAGCGCGAGGACCGGATGCACCTGGTCGACGGCCTGCTGATAGCGCTGCTGAACATCGACGAAGTCATCCAGGTGATCCGCACCAGCGATGACGCCGCGGCCGCCAAGGAACGGCTGATTGCCGTCTTCGATCTCTCGGCGATCCAGGCGCAGTACATCCTGGACACCCCGCTGCGCCGGCTGACCCGCTACGACCGGCTGGAGCTCGAGCGGGAGCGGGAGACCCTGGAGCGCGAGATCGCCGAGCTCACCGCGATCCTGGACTCCGAGCAGCGGCTGCGCGAAGTGGTCTCGGCCGAGCTGGCCGAGGTCAGCGAGAAGTTCGCCTCCCCGCGCCGGACCGTGCTGCTGGAGAGCAGCGGCGCGGCCAGGACGGCCGCGGTGCCGTTGGAGGTGGCGGACGATCCGTGCACGGTGCTGCTCTCCTCGGCTGGGCTGCTGGCCAGGACGGCCGGCTCCGGAGATGACAACGCTGCCGAACGCGAAGCTCCCCCGGCCGGCCGCAAGGGGCACGACGCCGCGGGCCCGCGTTCCGCACACGACACGATCGTCTCGGCCGTGGCATCGACCGCGCGCGGCACGGTCGGCGTGGTGACCTCGCACGGCCGGCTCATCCGGCTCGGTGTGCTGGAGCTTCCCGCGCTGCCGCCGAGTGCGCACTCCCCCGGGCTGGCCGGCGGCGCCCCGATCAGCGAGTTCCTGTCGCTGCAGCACGGCGAGACCGTGGTCGGGCTGGCCGCCGCCGACGGGTCGGGCCCCGGCGCCGGTGCCGGTCTCGCGGTGGGCACGGCGGGCGGCGTGGTCAAGCGGGTTGCACCGGACTACCCGCAGAACGCGACCGAGTTCGAGGTGATCGCGCTCAAGGACGGGGACCGCGTGGTGGGCGCGGTGCAGCTCGCCGACGAAGCACAGGACCTGGTGTTCATGACCAGCGACGCTCAGCTGCTCCGGTTCGGCGCGACGTCGGTCCGCCCGCAGGGCCGGTCGGCCGGCGGGATGGCTGGCATCCGGCTGTCCGCCCGTGCCTCGGTGATCTGGTTTGGTGCCGTCGACCCGGCGGCCGGCTCCGCAGCGGTCGTGGTCACCGTCGCGGGCAGCGGCAGTGCGCTCCCGGGCACGTCGGCGGTGACGGTGAAGGTGACGCCCTACGCCGAGTACCCACCGAAGGGCCGCGCCACCGGCGGGGTCCGCTGCCACAGGTTCCTTAAGGGCGAAGACGTGCTGGTGCTCGGCTGGACGGGCCCGGCTCCGGCGCGCGGCGCCACCGAGGCAGGCTCGCCGGTCGACCTGCCGCCAGCGGACGGCCGCAGGGACGGCTCGGGCGAACGGGTCCGGCACCCGCTGGCCGCGCTCGGCGGCGCGGCACCCGCCTGACCACCGCCGTGTGCCGGGTCAGGTATCGATGCGAGACGGGTCGAGCTCGGTGGCGGCGTCGATGATGAAGTCCCGGCGCGGCGCCACCTCGCCGCCCATGAGCAACTCGAACATGGCCGTCGCCGCTGCGGAGTCCTCCATCCTGATCCGGCGCAGCGTGCGGTGCCGCGGATCCATCGTGGTCTCCGCGAGCTGTGATGCGTCCATCTCGCCAAGACCCTTGTACCGCTGCGGGGGCTCTTTAAAGCGCTGCCCCCGGCGCTCTAGCTGCAGCAGCGTGCGGTGCAACTCGGCGTCGGAGTAGGTGTACATGTATTTCTGCTGGCCCTTGCGCGCGTTGATCAGCTCGATCCGGTGCAGCGGGGGCACGGCGGCGAACACGCGGCCCGCCTCAACTATCGGCCGCATGTAGCGGTGGAAGAGGGTGAGCAGCAGGGTCCTGATGTGGGCGCCGTCCACGTCGGCGTCGGCCATGAAAATGATCCGCTGGTACCTGGCCGCGTCCAGGTCGAACGCGGCTCCCGAGCCCGCGCCGAGGACCTGGATGATCGCGGCACACTCGGCGTTCTTGAGCATGTCGGTCAGCGACGCCTTCTGCACGTTGAGGATCTTGCCGCGGATCGGCAGCAGCGCCTGGAACTCGGAATCCCTGGCCAGCTTCGCCGTGCCGAGCGCGGAGTCGCCCTCGACGATGAACAGTTCGCTGCGATCGTCCGCCGAGCGGCAGTCGACCAGCTTCGCCGGCAGCGCCGACGTCGCGAGCACGGACCTGCGCCGCTGGTTCTCGCGGTGCTCGCGGGCGGAAATCCGGGTCTTGGCGGCGGCGGCCACCTTGTCCAGAACTGCCCGCGCCTGCTGCTTGACCCGCCCTCGGGACTCGAAAAACGCCTTGAGCTCTGACGCCACCACCTGACCGACGATCCGGGACGCCGCTGGCGTGCCGAGAACCTCTTTGGTCTGCCCCTCGAACTGCGGCTCCGGCAGCCGGACCGAGACCACAGCAGTGAGCCCCTCGAGGATGTCCTCCTTGGTGACCGGCTCGTCCCCGTTCTTCAGCAGCCGGACCGCGCGAAGCTGCTCGTTCAGCGTGCGGACCAGGGCCCGCTCGAAACCGGCCACGTGGGTGCCGCCCTTGGGCGTGGCGATCACGTTCACGAACGACCTGGTCACGGTCCCGTAGCCGCCGTCCCAGCGCAGTGCCACGTCGACCGCGAGCTCGCGCTCGACATCGGTGGGGACCAGGTGGCCCTGGTCGTCCAGCACCGGCACAGTCTCGGTGAACTGCCCGGAGCCGGTCAGCCGCACCACGTCGGTGACCGGCTCGCCGGTGGACAGGTGGGCGCAGAACTCGCTGATCCCGCCGTCGAAGCAGAACTCGGCCTCGCGGCTGTCGTCGGGGCCGTCGGCCGGCCCGGCGCCGTCCTCCAGGCTGGCCGTGCGGTCGGCGTCCGAGCGCTCGTCGACGATGCGGATGGTCAGCCCGGGCACCAGGTACGCGGTCTGGCGGGCCCGCTGGGCCAGCGCATCGAACCGCCACACCGCTCCGCGCACGAACACCTGCTGATCCGGCCAGAACCTGATCCTGGTGCCGGTTACGGTCTTGGCCACCCGCCGCACCTTGCGCAGCCCGCTGCCGGGCTGGAACGCGGCACCGGGACCCGGCCCGCTGAACTCGCCGGGCACGCCGCGGCGGAAGCTGGCGGCCCATTGGGCTCCGGCTTTGTCGACCTCGACATCAAGCCTGCTGGCCAGGGCGTTGACCACGGACGCGCCGACGCCGTGCAGGCCGCCGGACGCGGTGTAGGACCCGCCGCCGAACTTGCCGCCCGCGTGCAGCCGGGTCATCACCAGCTCGACGCCGGTGAGCCCGGTCTTGGGCTCGACATCGACCGGGATCCCGCGGCCGTTGTCCCTGACCTCGGCGGAGCCGTCATCGTGCAAGATGACTTCGATCTTGGTGCAGTGACCGCCCAGAGCCTCGTCCACAGCGTTGTCTATCAGCTCCCAGAGGCAGTGCAGCAGCCCGCGGCCGTCGGTAGACCCGATGTACATGCCGGGGCGCTTGCGCACCGCCTCGAGCCCCTCGAGGACCGTCAGATGCCGTGCTGTGTAGCCGTCGGCCATGGTCGGCTTCGGCATGCGCTCGGCACTGAGGGCAGTCACTGCGGGGTCTCCTGACGCACGGGGAACGGTCAACGCCTGAGGGCAGACTAGCGGCCCGCGCCGTCAGTCCTGCGCAGCCACGCCGCCGACATACCCGGCGACCTGGGGCAACGCGTACAGTAAGGGCACTGGCCGTCACCGGGCCTGGGTTGTTCGCCTACGGCGTACCTCACCCATCTACGGGAAGACTGCTAGTCCGCGGCGTGTTGTGATGCTGTGATGAGTCTAGACAGGATTGACCGGCCGGCGTGACAAGTAGCCGGACCGCACCAGGCGAGGGAGGCGACATGACCGCTGCGATGGCCCCGACTCAGCCGCTCAACGCCACCGATGTGTGCGACCGATGCGGTGCGCAGGCATATGTACGTGTAGTGCTCCCGGGCTCTGGCGAGCTTCTGTTCTGTGCCCACCACAACCGGCAGCACGCCGAGGCTCTGGCCAAGATCGCGGTCGAGATCCACGACGAGACCGACCGGCTGTCCCGCCCCCAGGACACTAGCGAGCGGTAGGCCGGCCACCCGCCGGGAACCCACGCCCTGGTTCCGGACACAGACAAGGTGTGCGGGCGATGGCTTCCCATATCTCACCTGGCGCCGCTGGCGACCGGGAACTCTGGCTGCGGGCGGGCGAGGGTGACACCGCGGCGTTCGGCGAGTTGTTCGGCCGGCACGCCAGCGCGGTATATAACCATTTGTTCCGGCGGCTCGCGGACTGGTCCGAGGCCGAGGACCTGACCTCTGCGGTCTTCCTCCAGGCCTGGCGCACGCGGGGCAGGGTGGTGATCGACCGCGAGTCGGCGCTCCCCTGGCTGCTCGGCGTGGCCAATCAGGTGCTGCGCAACCACAGGCGAGCCAGCAGGCGGTACCGCGCTGCCCTGCGCCGGATCGTCCCTGCCGACGAGGCCGCAGGCGACCACGCGGACGCCGTCGCCGCCGCGATCGACAGCGAGCGCCTGATGGTCCCGGTCCGCCACGCCTTAATGCAGCTGCCGCGGCACGAGCGCGAGGTCGTCGAGCTGTGCGTGTGGTCGGGTCTCGACCAGAGGGCGGCGGCGGTCGCGCTCGGCGTGTCCGTAGGAACCGTTAAGTCCCGAATGCACCGCGCTCGGCAGCGGCTCGCGGCCAGCCTCGGCCAGGACCGCGGAGCATTGCAGCGGCCGCTCGCGCCCCGCGGTGCGGGCCCGCGCGTGCCGGAGGAGGATGCCTGATGGGCGCGCCAGAACCGATGACCGGCCTTCCCCAGCCACCACCGGGCCGCGACTTGCCCGACCTGCCGCGCCACCGCAGGGAACTGCTCGCGGTCATCGCCGCCCGCCACCGCAGGGAACTGCTCGCGGTCATCCCCGCCCGCCAAGGGCTGCGGCGCCCGCCCCGGTGGGCGGTTCCGCTCGCAGCCGCCGCCGCGGTCATCGCCATCGCGGTCACGGCCGCGGCGCTGGTGCCCGTCCTGGGCCACCGGCAGGCCAACACTCCAGCGGGCGGCGGCACCCGCCCGGCCCGGGGGGCGGCCACCACCTGCCAGAAGCCCGCCGGTGCCGAGTGCCAGCGGACGGACACCTTCACTGCCGGGGCGCCGTCCGGCGGGATCACCGTGCTCGACGACGTGGGCTCGGTGACCATTACCGGAAGCGACCGGGACACGGTCGCGGTGACCGAGAGGCTGTCGTACCGGGGTTACCCACCAGTAACTACGCGATCGCTCAGCGGCGGCGTGCTCATCCTCGGCTACCGCTGCCGGTCCGACGACTGCGGCGTCGCCTATGACATCGAGGTTCCGCGCTCGCTCAGCGTCCGGGTCGACGCGCACACCGCGTCGATCTCGCTGACATCGCTGGCTGGCCAGATCCACGCCACGTCGGATGTCGGCTACATCCACGGCGAGGACCTCTCAGCCACGGTCGCCGACCTGCGCACCGGGGTGGGCTCCATCGAAGCCACGTTCCGGTCGGCGCCCGTGCACCTGAGCGCGAACGCGGACACGGGCGGCGTCACACTGCTCATGCCGGCCACCCCCGGATACGACGTGACCGCGAGCGCCGACGTCGGCTCGGTCAGCGTCACCGTGCCGCGGGACGCATCCTCCGGACACGTGATCCAGGCCACCGCCGACGTCGGCTCTGTGACGGTGGCCAGGAGCTGAGCCCCGCCGGGGCGGGTGGTCAGTCCAGGTAGTCGCGCAGCACCTGGGAGCGGGACGGGTGCCGGAGCTTCGACATCGTCTTCGACTCGATCTGCCGGATCCGCTCCCTGGTCACCCCGTATACCTTGCCGATCTCGTCGAGCGTCTTCGGCTGGCCGTCGGTGAGGCCGAACCGCATCGAGACCACGCCTGCCTCGCGCTCTGACAGCGTGTCGAGCACCGAGTGCAGTTGCTCCTGCAGCAGCGTGAAGCTGACCGCCTCGCCCGGCTGGATCGCCTCGGAGTCCTCGATCAGGTCACCGAACTCGCTGTCGCCGTCCTCGCCGAGCGGGGTGTGCAGGGAGATCGGCTCACGCCCGTACTTCTGCACCTCGATGACCTTTTCCGGGGTCATGTCCAGCTCGACGGCAAGTTCCTCGGGGGTCGGCTCCCGGCCCAGGTCCTGCAGCATCTGCCGCTGCACCCGGGCCAGCTTGTTGATGACCTCGACCATGTGCACCGGGATCCGGATCGTGCGGGCCTGGTCGGCCATCGCCCTCGTGATCGCCTGCCGGATCCACCAGGTCGCATACGTGGAGAACTTGTAGCCCTTGGTGTAGTCGAACTTCTCGACCGCCCGGATCAGGCCGAGGTTGCCCTCCTGGATCAGGTCGAGGAAGAGCATGCCGCGGCCGGTGTAGCGCTTGGCCAGCGAGACCACAAGGCGCAGGTTCGCCTCGAGCAGGTGGTCCTTGGCCCGCCGGCCGTCGTCGGCGATCCACGCGAGGTCGTCCCTGGCCTCAGGGCGCAGCGAGCCGCTCTCGGCCAGCTTCTCCTCGGCGAACAGGCCGGCCTCGATGCGCTTGGCCAGCTCGACTTCCTGCTCCGCGTTGAGCAGCGGCACCTTACCGATCTGCTTCAGGTAGTCCTTGACCGGATCGGAAGTGGCCCCGGCGACCGCCACCTGCGCAGCAGGCAGGTCCTCGTCGTCGTCACCGTAGACAAACGCCTCGTCCTCGCTGTCTTCCCCGGCCGGCTTTACCGACTGGGTCTGGCCGTCCGCGGCGGCGGGCTCGCCGGTCTCGCGGCCGGCCGGCTTCCGTACCTTGCCCTCATCCTTGTCGGTGTCGGCGTCGTCATGATCATCGGCCTCCAGGTCGATGACCACCTCGTCGGAGTCTTCCTCCTCGTCTCCGCCAACCACGAGGTCTTCCAGGTCCGCCTCGACGTCCAGCTCGGCGACGGCCGCGAGGTCCGGCTCGCCGTCCAGCTCGGCGTCCTCCTCGACCTCTAGCTCTTCGCCAGCCGCATCTGCGAAGTTCGCGTCGGCGTTCTTGTCGTCGTCGTGGCCGCCCGCTTCGGCGGGCCCGGCACCGTTGACCGCGCCGGAGCCCGGCTCCCGCACGGCCGTGGCCGAACCACCCGAGCGGCGGCCGCGCTGGCCCCGCCCAGAGGAGTTCTGGCGCTTCGCCGCCGCAGGCTCACCGGAATTGCGCTGGTTCTCCGCTGCCGGGTCGCCGTCAACCAGCGCGACCGCGGAATCGGCACCCTTGCCTGCGCCGTCAGCATTGGCCGATCCCGATGAATTCCGCCCCGAAGGAGCCTGGCCCGACGGCCGTGACTGCCTCCGCGCTGCCGAGCTCGTAGCGCTTGCCAACGCGGTCACCCCTTCCCTTGCTGGATGGTTGCCGGGTGCGCTGGACGAGCAGGCGACCCCTGGCTGACCGAACTAGCAGGCGACACAGACACCTCTCCTGCAACCATATGGCGAGAAATGGACCTTACCGCGCGGATCCTGCTCCCAAGACCGTGCTGGAAACCAAACGCCTGCCACGAACTGCCGCGGCCGGCACCGGCTTGTCTCCCGACAACCACCATAGGCGGAGCCGGCGGGTAGGTCGTCCAACAGCGACCGCTGGCCGCGAGTTCCCTCCTGAAACGACTGCCCCGCGCGCAGGTATGGTACCCACTTCCGTCATGCCTTGCCCTTCCTCGCAGCCTCCGTTGCGGCGACCCGCCTGGCCGGCGCCCCGGGCTCACGCCGCGGGCTGTGCACCACGAGCACGGTCACGTCGTCGTCCTGCTCGTAGCCGGTCAGCATCCGGTCAACCAGGTAATCAAGGAGCAACGCGGGATCTTCCACGGCCGCCGCCGGGGCCTCGGCCGCCACCGCGACCAGTTCGTCCAAGCCCGAGTCAAGGCCGCGCTTGCGATTCTCCACAAGTCCATCGGAATACAGCACCGCCGTGTTGCCCGGCGGCAGCGAGAACGCGTACTGCTGGCGCGGGCTGGCCCAGCCCAGCGGCGTCCCCGCCGCCGCTTTGTCCAGCCGGGGCGGCGCGTCGGTCGACAGCAGCAACAGCGGCAGGTGGCCGGCGCTGCCCGCCATGCCCTCGCCGCTTGCCGGGTCGAGCACCAGGTAACAGACGGTGGTCACCTGCTCTTCGAGTTCAGTGGCGATGAACAGCCGGTCCAGGCCTGCCAGCACCGCGGCCGGGCGGGGATCGGTCAGCGCGAGCGCGCGCAGCGCGTTGCGGACCCGGCCCATCCCGGCCGCCGCGGTGAGCCCCTTGCCCATGACGTCGCCGGCGGCGACCGCCAGCTTGCCGTCGGGCAGCCGGAACGCGTCGTACCAGTCCCCGCCGATCTCCATGTTCCTGGTCACCGGGAGGTAACTGGCCTCCAGGATGATCCCGGGAACGGTCGGCAGGCGATCCGGCAGCAGGCTCCGCTGCAGGGTCTCGGCCGTGGTGTGCTCACGCTCGAACATCGACGCCCGCTCCAGCGCGAGCGCGCACTGCCCGGCCAGCGCCTCGAGGAACACCCGCTCCTCGTCGGCGACCCTGCGCGGCCTGGTGAACGAGAACCGGAGCGCCCCCAGCGGCGCGCCGGAGGCCAGCAGCGGCAGCCCCACCCAGGACCGCTCGTCGGTGTGCTGCAGGAACATATCGACGCTGGCCTCGCCCTCGAAGTGCTTGCGCAGCGCGTCCGGGCTCTCCAGCAGCAGCGGGCGGCGGCCCAGGATGGCCGAGGTCATCACGCTCGGCAGGTCAAGCGGCATCTCCCCGGCCGGTGAGCCGGGGGTGTCCGGCAGCCCCGTGGGATTGACCGTGCGCAGCCGCAGCCGCTCCGGGTCGAGCATCGCCACCGCCGAGCGCTCGGCGCCGATCGCCGACCGGCCGACCTCGGTCATCACCTCGACCACCTGCTCCACGGTGATCGCCTCGGCCAGCATCGACGTCGCCTGCTGCAGGCGCACGGTCCGCAGCGCCGCGGCCGAAAGCTGCTCGGTCAGGCGGCCCCGCATCTCCTCTGCCTCGCGCTGGCCGGTGACGTCACTGCTGGCGCCTACCCACTCAACGATCTTTCCGTCGCGTTCGATGGGGACGGCGCGCACGTCGTAATGCCGATAAGACCCCGATTTGGTGCGAACGCGGTAGCGGCCCTCGAAAACCTTGCCGGTATCGACACAATCGAGCCATTCGTGCTCAACGCGCTCGCGATCCTCCGGGTGAATCGCGTCAAGCCAGCCGCTGCCCAGATATTCATCGACCGTCTGGCCGGTGATCGAGCGCCATTCCGGGGAATCCTCAGCGATCTTGCCGGTCGGCGTGGTCACCCACACGACCTGCGCCCCGGCCTGCACCAGCGAGCGGTACCGCTCCTCGCTGCGGCGCAGCGCCTCTTCCGAATCCCGGCGCTCGGTGAT
>Ga0209275_10001323_pt1 | contig 10065 bp, 6 predicted proteins | sample HubBroMetageREF2_FD_188344 | JGI IMG/M metagenome (GOLD analysis project Ga0209275, IMG submission 188344) | Reference soil microbial communities from the Hubbard Brook experimental Forest, New Hampshire, USA - Hubbard Brook CCASE Soil... | ecosystem: Environmental > Terrestrial > Soil >...
CGCGCCGGCCGTGCCGACCGCTTCGGCCGCGCCGCTCGCGCCGACCGCCTCGGCCGCCGCGGACGAGAAGCCGCCGGCGAACGCGGACAGCCGCCGCAGCAAGGCCCGCTCGGCCTCGTCCAGCAAGTGGTAGCTCCAGGCCACCGATGCCTCGAGGGTCTGCTGCCGGGGCATTGCGGTGCGAGAACCGCCAGTGAGCAGCTGGAACCGGTCGTGGAGCCCAGCGGCAATCTGCTCGGCGGACAGCACCCTCATCCGTGCCGCAGCTAGCTCGAGGGCCAGCGGGATGCCATCGAGGCGACCGCAGATCTCGGCTACCGGGCGGGCATTCGCCGCGGTCAGCGTGAAACCGGGACGGGCCCGGCGCGACCGCTCCGCGAACAGCTGCACCGCTTCGAACCGGCCCAGCTCGTCGCCGCTCAGCTGCGAATCGGCCGGGAATGACAGCGACGGTACCCGCCAGGTGACCTCGCCGGGCACCCCGAGCGGCTCGCGGCTGGTGGCCAGGAGCCGGAGTCGCGGGCAGGCCAGCAGCAGCCGCTCGGCGACCTCGGCGCAGCGGCGCGCCAGGTGCTCGCAGTTGTCCAGTACCAGGAGCAGCCCCCGGTCGCCGATCGCGGCGGCCAGGCGGCCGGTGTCGCTGGCGGCATCGGCAGTGCGGACCGGCAGCGCCGCGGCGATGGCGCCGGGAACCTGGCCGGGATCGGCCACCGGAGCGAGCTCAACCAGCCACACCCCGTCCGGCAGGCCGCCGGCGCGGCCCGCGGCCGCATGCAGGGCCAGCCGTGTCTTGCCGCAGCCGCCCGAGCCGGTCAGCGTGACCAGGCGGTGATCTGCCAGCAGGCCGGTCACCGTGGCAAGCTCGTCACGGCGGCCGACGAAGCTGGTCAGCTGCACCGGCAGGTTGTGGCGACCGGGCTCCAGGGTGTGCAGCGGCGGGAACGGTGCGCGCAAATCGGGGTGGCTGAGCTGCCACAGGTGCTCGGGCGGCCCCAGATCGGGCAGCCGGTGCCAGCCCAGGTCGGACAGGCCGCACCCCGCGGGCAGGCAGCCGGACACCAGGTCGGCTGCCTGCTGGGACAGCACGACCTGGCCGGCCGACGCGCTGTCCCGTATGCAGTCGCAATGGCTCATCGCCGGTCTGTGCACGTGGTCCTCTGGCCCGGCGTCTGCCTCGCCGGCGTGCAGGGCCAGCTGCGGCAGCACGGGGTCGTCGGCAAGCTCGCGCTGCAGCGCCAGCGCGCAGCCGGCCGCCTCACGGGCGCTCGTGAATGCCCGCCGGCCATCACGTCGGCTCCCCCCGCCGACCGAGAGCAGGCAGACCCGCCCAGGGCTATCCACCACAACCTCAGTGTGATCCACGCAGACGTCTACGACACCTGACCGGCAAATACCGGTCAGCTGACCGATGTTGTGCATTGGAGCAGATCAGCACGCTGGGACCATGAACATCACCACCGAAAGCCCGCCGAGCCAGACGGCCAGGCAGCCCACCGCGGAAGAGCGCGCCGCCGCCACCGCCATGCTCCGGATGATCTGGGGCATCCACATCTCTCGCGCGATCTACGTCGTGGCAGAGCTTGGGATCGCCGACCGGCTCGGCGGCGGGCCGCTGAGCTCGGCCGAGCTGGCCGAGGGCACGCAGGCACACGAGCCTTCGCTGTACCGGGTGCTCCGCCTGCTGGCCTCGCTCGGCGTGCTCACCGAGGGCGAGCACCGGTCGTTCGGCCTGACCGTGCTCGGTGACCGGCTGCGCAGCGACGCTCCCGCCTCGATGCGGTCCTGGGCGATGCTGGTCGAGGCCATCGGCGGGGTCCGGACGTTCGAGCCCATCATCCGCACGGTCCGGACCGGCGCGCCCGGCGTCGACCTGGCCTACGGCGTGGGGCTGTTCGAGTTCCTGGTCTCGCACCCGGAGCACGCGGCCAGCTTCGACGCCGCGATGTCCGAGCGGACCGCGGCGTTCGCCCCGGGTGTCGCCGCTGGCCACGACTACTCCGGGGTGCGCACGGTGGTCGACGTGGGCGGCGGCAAGGGAACGCTGCTGGCTGCCATCCTGCGGGCGCACGTCCGGCTGCGCGGTGTGCTGATGGAGGCCCCGGCCGTGGCTGCCGCCGCCGGGCCGGTCCTCGAGGCGGCCGGCGTGGCCGACCGGTGCGAGGTCATTGCCGGGGATTTCTTTGCCGGGGTCCCGGACGGCGCGGATCGGTATCTCCTGGCCAATGTGCTGCACGACTGGGATGACGACCGGGCGGTGGCGATCCTTGCCGAGTGCCGTAAGGCGATGGCCAAGGATGGGCGGGTGCTGATCGTCGAGCGGCTCATCCCCGACGACCCCGAGCAGGCCCTGCCGACCCTGCTCAGCGACCTCAACATGCTGATCGTCACCGGCGGCAAGGAACGGACCAACGCGGAGTACGCCAGCCTTCTCACCCGGGCTGGCCTGGCCCTCGACCGGGTGACGCCGGTGTCCTTCCCCTACGGCGTGATCGAGGGCATCCGCGCATAGCCGCTGGCGCGAGCGCACGCCCGCCGCACTGGCGACGACAGCAAAGTGCCGGCGCTGTCGCTGTAGCGACACTAGAGCGCCGGCGCTGCCGTTGCCGCTACGGTCACCTCCGGCGAACCGACGCAAAATCCATCAGGCCGCCCTGAACGGGAAGCAGGGGGTGCTAACTGCTGCCGGGCGAAGGCTATAGCCGCCGGGGAAATCAGGCGGGTGGCTGGTCGGCCCAGGCGGTCACCAGCTGCTCGAGCACCCCGAGCGGCACCGCGCCGTTGCCGAGCACGGTTCCGTGGAAGGCCCTGATGTCGAAGTCCGGGCCGAGCTGCCGCTCGGCCTCCGCGCGCAGCCGCTGAATCTCGCGGCGGCCGATCATGTACGCCAGGGCCTGCCCCGGCCAGCCGATGTAGCGGTTGATCTCGTTCCTGACGTTTGCCTGCGTGGTGGCGGTGTTGCGCCACATGAAGTCCATGGCCTGAGACCGGGACCAGCCATAGTGGTGCATGCCGGTGTCCACCACGAGCCTGCAGGCGCGCAGCGAGTCGAATGAGAGCATGCCCAGCCGTTGCAGGTCGGAGGTGTACAGGCCCATCTCGTCGGCCAGCCGCTCGCAGTACAGGCCCCAGCCTTCGACGTAGCCGCACACCTCGGCGTCGAGGAAGCGGCGGAACGCCGGCAGCGGCAGCGTCTGCGAGGACGCGATCTGCAGGTGATGCCCTGGCGTGCTCTCGTGGAACGAGAGCGCCTCGTACTCGTAGACGTAGCGCTGCAGTGGCTCGGCGGTCAGCACGCAGTGCGCGCCGGGCCGCAACCCGCCCGCGGCGGGCGGCCGGTAGTACGCCAGCGGCGCGTTGCCGGCCTCGACCGGGTCGATCTCCTCGATGATGCAGTCCGGGATCTCGAACCGCGGGAACCAGCCGTCGCGGGCCTCCTCGGCCCGCTGCAGCGCCTCGGTGACCGTGCGCACGATCTCGGCGGAGCTGGTGAACCGCAGCGAGGGGTCGTCCCGCAGCCGCTGGAGGATCGCCGGCACGTCGGTGATGCCCAGCGTCCGCCCGCCGAGCTCGGACCATTCGTCCTGCAGCGCGGCCAGGGTGTCGAGGCCGATCTGGTGAATCTCCTCGGGCGACAGCTCAGTGGTGGTGTGCTTGCGTACCGCCGCCCGGTACCCCTCGGTCCCGCCGGGAACGAACTTGATGCCGACCTTCTCGTCGGGGCGCGCCACCGGCAGCAGCTCGTCCTCCAGGCAGGCCAGCAGCCGCCGCAGCGCGGGCCGGATCTGTTCGCCGACGATTTCGGCTGCCTCGCGGCGGAACGCGTCGTCGTCGATCCCATCCGGCAGCTGCACCGTCACCATCAGGTCCTCGGTCACGGCCCGGCCAAGGTGGCCCTCGAGCTGCTCCATGGCCTGGTGGATCCCCACCGCGGTCGAGATGCGCCCATTGCGGTTGGCCTCGGCGTAGCGATGGGTGACCGCGTCGAAGTACCCGCCGAGTCCGCGCAGCCGCCGCAGATAGTTGTCCACCGCGTCGGCGCTGTCCAGCAGCGCGGTCGGCACCGACATGAACACCACGGCCTGCGGCGAGGCATAGCCGTCCGCGGACGCGTTCGCCTCCCAGAGGCCGTGCTCCAGGTCGGAGCGCGCGGCCCAGGCCAGGTGCGCCATCACCGCGTAGTTCACCCGGCCCGCCTGGTCGAGCTCGCTGACGTCGATCCGGCTCAGCTGGTCCTCGACCCTGGCGATCTGCTGCGTGTCATGGGCCGCGCCCGCGCGGCTGGGATCGGGGACCAGTGCGTCGAAACCCGACGCGCCGACCTGCGTCGCGCCGAACGGATCAGCCCGGTGGGCGACGTCGAAATACTCCTCGCTGAGCCTGGCGAGCTTCGCCGCTGCCTGCTGGTTCTCCGCCGACGCTTGATCGTCTACACCCATGACCGGCAAGTATGTCAGGGTCGGCAGCCCGGAAGTTCCTGGCGGCCGGTCGGATCGGACCTACCGGCAGCTCGTCTTGATCTCGGCCGGCAGGTCTTGGTTGACCGCTCTAGGCCGTCGCGGGGATGTCGGCCCGGACGACGTCGGCCACGATGCAGGTGATGTTGTCGTGGCCGCCGCCGTGGATGGCAAGCTCGATCAGGCGAGCGGCCGCCTCGTCGGGATCGCTCACCTCCCGCAGCACCTGCCTGATGGATTCTGCCGCCGCCGCCTCGTGCAAGCCGTCGGAGCACAGCAGGTAACGGTCGCCCAGGCTGGCCTCGCGAAGCTGGAGGTCGGGCTCGGCGTCGCCGCCGCCCAGGGCGCGCAGCAGCAGCTGCCGCTGGGGGTGCGACGCCGCCTCCTCGGCGGTGAGCTTGCCTTCGTCCAGCAGCGACTGCACGAGCGTGTGATCGTGCGTGATCTGGAACACCTCACCATCTCGGACCAGGTACGCCCGGGAGTCGCCGATGTGCACCAGGCCGAGTTGCGAGCCCGACCACAGCAGCGCCGTGAGCGTGGTCCCCATGCCCGCCAGGGACGGGTCAGCCTTGACCTTGTCGCGCATCGCGCTGCTGGCCCGCCGTACCGCGTGGTCCAGCGCGTTGAGCAGCTCACCGGCTGGCACGTTGGTGTCCAGCGGCCGGAGCGCGTCGATGGCGGCCGCGCTGGCCACCTCGCCTCCCGCGTGCCCGCCGAGCCCGTCGGCCACGGCGAGCAGCCGGGCCCCGGCGTAGGCGGCGTCCTCGTTGTCCTCGCGTTCCAGGCCGATATCGGACCGCACCGCGCAGCGGACGGCGAGCATTCCCTGGGCGTCTTCCATGGCAGCGTCCCTTCCGGACAGGTAGCCGATGAGGAAAGAGGCAAGCTCGCGCCGGGCGTCGGTCTCCGCCTCCACCCGCCGCCAATAGCTGGCGATCTCCGCCGCTGCCTGTGCCCTCGGCAGCACGCTGATTGCGCGGATGCTGGCCAGCGGCATGCCGAGGCGGCGCAGCCACGCCACCAGGCGGGCCTGCTCGAGCTGGGCGGGATCGTAGCGCCGGTACTGCGAAACCGGATCGACCTGGACCGGATGCAGCAAGCCGAGCTCGTCGTACAGGCGCAGCGCCTTGCGCGACAGTCCGGACGCGCGGGCGAAGGCCCCGCTGGTCATGAACTGCACGCCTGCGCCCTCCTCATGCCGGGCAGGCTGCCCGGTTACCCCAGGCTGCGGCTGGCCCCAAGGGCGAGGTCAAGCCGCCATCTCTGGCCCCATCGCCGCCGCCCAAGTGGCTGTTCAAATTTATCGGTCTAGAAGAGTCCGGTGATAGCCGAGGGTGGCTGGGCCCGGCGGGGTGGGCTGGGGGTGGCGGGGGTGGAGGGTGCCTGGACCGGGCTGGCGGCCGGTGGGTGGCGGGGGTGGAGGGTGCCTGGACCGGGCTGGCGGCCGGCGGGTGGCGGGGCGGCGCTACCCTCGGTCCATGGCCCTGTCCGTGCCGCTGTACATCCCCAGCCCCCCGATCAACGGGTTCCATCTGGGGGCTTTGTACATCCACTTCTACGGCCTGATGTACGTCATCGCGATCACGCTCGCGGTGATCATCACCCGGCGCCGCTGGCGGGCCGTTGGCGGGGATCCCGCGCTGATCACCGATGTGGCCACCTGGTCGGTCCCGGCCGGCATCATCGGCGGCCGGATCTACTTCGACGTCACCACGCCGTTCGACATCACGCCGCACACCTGGTGGGGGCCGTTGGCGGTCTGGGAGGGCGGCCTCGGCGTCTGGGGCGGCATCGCGGTCGGCGCCGCCGTCGGGATCTGGCGGGTGCACCGGGCCGGGGCCGACTGGCGGCTGATGGGCAACGCGGTCGCGCCCGCGCTGCTGGTCGCCCAGGCCGTCGGGCGCCTCGGCAACTACTTCAACCAGGAGCTTTTCGGCAAGCCGACCGGCCTGCCGTGGGGCCTCGAGATCTCCAGGGCCGCCCGGCTGAACTCTGGCATCCCCGCGGCCGACCTGAAGTACACGACGTTCCAGCCGTCGTTCCTGTACGAGCTGATCTTCGATCTGGCGTTCGCCGCGTTCCTGGTCTGGCTGGGCCACCACCGCAACATCAAGCCGCCCGGGCTGCTGGCCCTCTACGTGGCCGGGTACTCGGGCTACCGGATCTTCGAGGAGACCATCAGGATCGACTCGTCAGCGCACATCCTCGGGCTGCGCCTGAACTTCTTCATCGCGCTGGTGATGACCGTGGTCGGGCTCAGCTGGTTTGCCTTCAGCCAGCGCCGGAGGAAACCGCCGGAACCCGGCGAGGAGGCGGAGTCCGTGCCGAGCGGCGCTGCCGAACCGGGCGACGCCACAGAGCCAGGTGACGCCACGGGGCCGGGCGGCGTTGCCGAGGCGAGCAGCGTTACCGAGGCGAGCAGCGTCACCGAGGCGAGCAGCGTCACCGAGCCGAGCGCCGCCGCCGAGTCGTAGACAGCCGCGGTGCGGCCTGCCGGATCGTTCAGCCGCGCATGTTCACGGCGTTCACCCGAACCGGGTGGATGGTGACCACCACGCGGGACTGTCCGGGCTGGTCGTGGTCGCGCAGGTCCGAGTTGTACTTCGCGCCGACCCGGTCGGCGAACGCGTAATCGTCGTCCGGTGAGATCTCGGCGTCGCCGCGGAGCTCCAGGTAGCGATACGGGTCCGCGAGGTCGAGCAGGAACAGGTTCGCGGCCGGGTTCGCCTGCAGGTTCTTCGTCTTCTGGCGCGCGGTGTTCAGCGACAGCCGGACCGTGTCGCCGTCCGCGAGGAACCAGACCCCGGACAGCTGCGGCCGCCCGTCGGGGCCGATCGTGCCGAGCGTCGCGACCTGACCGTCGAGCAGGTCCCGGTGGGACGGGGGAATCGCTGGCATTGATCTCCTCTGCCTAGGGCTGCCGGGCTATCCACGCCGTGGGCAGGGTGGCGGCGACCCGCCAGCCTGGCGGCAGATGACGGTGCGGGGCCCCGAGCCAGAACCTGGCCCCTGAACGTATGTCGCCGTGGGTGCAGATCGACTGCACCCGGAACAGGATGGTCCAATTCTGTCCGACCACGCACGACCGCACCCCGATCCGGTCGGCGTAGGCGACCAGGCCGACCGTGTCAATCCAGTCGTGGTTGAGGATGTGCAGCACGATCGGCCGGCCATCGGCCGACGCCGCGAGCTGGTCCACGGCGTGCGGGATCTGCGGCACCCCGTAGAACTTGGCCGGGGGGTCGTCCATGTTGTCCTTGTGCTGAGGCACCACCGTGGCGACGACCGCGGCCCCGGCGACCGCGGCGGCCAGGCCCAGCACCGCCGCCCGCCTGAGGTTCACCCTCACGACGGCCGCCGTTATCGCGACGATGCTGACGACCAGTGGCGCCGCCCAGTAGAAGTAGCCCAGGTAAGCCTGTGAGATGTCGTTGTCATCGACACCCTTGACCGCGTAGTAGACGAACAGCACGGTCAGCAGGCCAACCGCGGCCAGCGACGCGAGCAGGAACCGGCGCAGCCCGGGCAGCGGGCAGTACCACGCGAGCAGCAGTGCGATCGCGCAGATCACCAGGCCGACGATCAGGCCGCCGGTGTCCGCCGTGGTGGCCGGGATGCCCGGCCACCAGTAACGCAGCGTGTAGCCGATGGAGAACACTACCGAGTGGTGTGTCAGGTGCCCCGAGGCGGCGCGCCCATAGTTGAGGTAGCGGCCGAACTGCCCGGGCCAGTGCAGCACAGTGTTCAGCGCGATCGGGAACGCGAGCACGGCGGACACCGCCAGCGCCGCGATCCAGTGACCGGCGGGCATGCGGGGCACGGTGCCCCCGGTGGCCTGGCGGTGGCGCATGACCACCATGCAGGCCAGCGACGCCACGACAACGACCGGCGAGAACAGCAGGAACTCCGCCTGCCCGTTGATGCACAGCCAGGCGGAAAGCGCGAGCAGCCACAGGTCCGCCGTCTGCCCGGTGGCGACGGACGCCGCCGACACCAGGAGCAGCAGGGTAGGTGCGAAGTAGACGTACGGCATCCACGCGGAGTTGACCGTCAGCGGGTGCAGCGCGGCGAACAGCAGCACGACCGCCAGGGCAGCCAGCACCACCCGGCCAGAGCCTGCCTGCCGGGCCAGCACCGCCAGCGAGGCCCCGATCAGCGCGGCGTTCAGCAACAGGATCGCGAGCAGCTGGCCGTTCCACGGCGTCGGCACCAGGTGCAGCAGATCGTGGAAGAACGACTCGCCGGCGGCCATTACGTACAGGAAGGCTGGCCCCGGGTGGTAGAAGCCCTCCTTTGAGTAGTTGCCCGTCAGCAGGTCGAAGTGCTTGGCCTGGAGAACCGCGATCGTGTTCGCGGCGAAGTCCATGTCTTCGTAGATCTTGGTGGTGAACAGGTACGCGTTCCGCACCACCAGCACCACGGCGAGCGCAAGGAACGATCCGAGCCAGGTCACCGTCGTCAGGGACCAGCGCCGGCGCCCGCTTGTCTGCACCGACTCGGCGGTGGGCGACGGCTCGGGCGTGGCCAGCCTGCCCGAGGGCGAGACCTCCACGTTGGCTCTCCTTTGTGGTATCCCCCTGCTCGCCAGATAGTACCGAGCTAGCTTTCGGGACACGGCGGGACTGCCCATTATTTCGGAGCCTGAGAATACCTGGTGCCCAGCCGGGGCGGGGGGAGGTCAGCAAGCAGGTTCTTGTGCCATATCAGCACCGTGTATATGCCGAAGTGGTACGTGTGTGCGGGCCGCCCGAACGTGGCCAGCACGGCTCGCTTGCTGGTGAAGCCGGGATAGCCGGGCACGCCGCGGCTGAGCACGACGAAGTTCGCCGAGTTGCGCGCCGGGTCGTACCAGGCCCAGTCGGACTCGACGTTACTGGGGAGGAGCCGGCCGCCCGGCGTCGGCACCACCTGGCGGATCTGCACCCGGTTGCCGCTGGCCAGCGTCACGACGCCGGACTCCCAGTAGCCGGACAGACCGGTGTGCAGGTGCCGGGCCGCCAGCCAGGCTTCCAGGCGCTGGTTCTGCGCGGGCACCGCCGGCCGGCTGACCTCGTAGACCGTCCCGGCCAGGTAGCCAACCGCCACGATGGCCAGCAGCGGCACCAGCCGGCCCGCAGCCAGCCTGCCCGCCAGCAGCCGGCCGGCCAGGGCGGCGGAGAGCGGGAGGACCGCCGCGATCTCCCGGGTCGACGTGGAGCTGACCGACTGGGTGCTGATCACGTATGTGATCAGGTTGATCGCCACGCCCGCGACCAGCAGTTCGGCGATCAGGTCGCGGCCGGCCAGGAAGCGCCACGCGGCCACGCAGATTGCCCAGGCGAGCAGGGCGACGCCCACCACGTGCAGCAGGATGAATGCGGCCGAGGCGTGCAGCTGGAGCCCGAGGAAGTCTGCGCCGCCCAGGATCAGCAGGCCCTCGGCAGCGATGCGCAGATGGCCGGGCAGGATCGCGCCGGCCGCGGCGAGCTGCGCGGTGGCGTGGGGGGAGTAGAAGCCGCCGTCCGCGTAAATAACGTGCAGAGCCAGCATGGCCGCCGCCGCCCCGGCGAGCGCGCCGACGCCGAGGGCTGCGTAGTACCACTGCGACGCCAGCGGCCGACGCTGCACG
>Ga0209275_10001325_pt1 | contig 10056 bp, 14 predicted proteins | sample HubBroMetageREF2_FD_188344 | JGI IMG/M metagenome (GOLD analysis project Ga0209275, IMG submission 188344) | Reference soil microbial communities from the Hubbard Brook experimental Forest, New Hampshire, USA - Hubbard Brook CCASE Soil... | ecosystem: Environmental > Terrestrial > Soil >...
ATCCTTGATCGGCATGGCCAATCCGTATGGCGAAGGGTTCGCTTCCGAGATGATCGTCCGAGTACTAACCACCGTTCCTCTCTCGCAGGAACTTCTAATGAAACGTCATTCAGGTATGGCTGCGTCTGTCGGTGTTCCCGCCCGCTCGCAACATTTATGAGGATACCACTGTCAGCTCCGGAAATCACAGAGCAGGACATTGAGGCAGTGACTGGCGTTCTTCGCACTTCGAGTCTCAGCATGGGTCCCAAGGTCAGGGATTTCGAGCGCGCCATCTCTCATTACGTGGGCGCCGCGGATGCGATTGCCGTAAACTCCGGGACGAGCGGCCTGCACCTGTGTATTCGAGCCCTCGGCATTTCCGAAGGCGACGAAGTGCTGGTGCCTTCTTTTACCTTTATCGCAGTGGCGAACGCGGTGCGCTATGAAAAGGCTACTCCAGTGTTCGTGGACATCGACCCGCAAACGTTCAACCTCGCTCCAAGTCTGCTGGAACAGGCAATCACCGCGCGAACACGCGCGATCATCGTGGTGCACACTTTTGGCTGCCCCGCGGAGCTAACGAGGATATTGCAAATCGCGAGGCGCCACGGTCTATTCGTCATCGAGGATGCTTGTGAGGCCATCGGGGCAGAATACGAGGGACAAAAAGTAGGCGCTCTAGGGGATGTAGGGGTCTTTGCGTTTTATCCCAACAAGCAGATTACAACCGGAGAGGGCGGCGCTGTCGTCACCAACAACCCCGAAGTCGCGCTCAAGGTCAGAATGCTGCGCAACCAAGGCCGAGACGATTCGGCAGAGCGGTTCCAGCATACGGAATTGGGATACAACTACCGGGTTTCGGACATCAATTGCGCCTTGGGAATCGAGCAACTAAAGAGAATCGATGCCATTCTGGATCGGCGGCAATCAATCGCTCGCGAGTACAGTGACATACTAGGTTCCGTTGCAGACCTAATCATCCCGGCTATGGCATTGCCGCGTCGCAAAATCAGTTGGTTCGTCTACGTGGTCCGACTGACTCGTCGGTTCGACGAAGCGCATCGCGATTGGATCGTCAACGAAATGAAGTCGCGCGGGATCGGTTTAGGCCGATATTTTGCGCCGATTCACTTGCAACCCATTTATCAGGTGTCGGGCAGCGGCAAAACCGCACTCCCCGTGACGGAGTACCAGGCGTCTCGCTCGCTCGCATTGCCATTCTTCAATCGAATCCGAGAAGAGGAAATCAAAGAGGTGTGTCAAACGCTGGTCGAGCTGATTCGGCCAGTGTGACGGCATCGCTTCAAAATATCAAATTTGAAATCGCCAATAGCGCAAGTGCGAGCAGAGTCCCGGCGGCAACGGCGATGAAGAACCAACTCCGAAATCGCGGACGCGGACTCGACAGCCCCAGCATGTGTGATGGGAGGTCCTGTTGATCGAAGGAATAGAATGGAAAGTGATGGTGTATTGCGTTCGGCATACTTGAATATTACAAGGAATCGTGATGCTTGTGAGGCTATATACCTTAACAGTAATCACGGCGAGGTAACTGTTCTCGAATGTGAGCCGAACCGTGCGACCGAGATATTGGCTCTAGAGTCGTCGACCGCCGAAGATAATGCGTCGCTAGGACGCTTCTTCGCCGCTCGGGTTGTACTGGTCGGCCCAGAACTGCGGAGCCGCGGACTCGAATTCCACTCCAAGCTTGTGGAATCCGGTTGGCTCTTTGCTTCCGGACCAAACGACATGGCCCCGAACGCGCAGGCCGGTTTCCTTACTGTCAACAGTAAGCATTGTGCCCTGCGGCCAATTAACGGGAGATAGAATCAAGGCTCCGTGAAGGTTTATTACGGCGGTCACCACTTCCAGTGACTCGCCACCTGAATGAATTACCAACGCCACGGTTGCCAATATGCGCGGGCTTCTTCGGTGCTCCTTGGTAGCGCTCATTTCGATTGACGGTTCAGGCTGCACGAGATGTCGGTTTGTATCGCTTCGCTCGATTTCCTTTTGTGAATCGTCGGACGAGCGCGAGCACTAGCTGTCGATCGTTTTCTTTCATTTTCCTCAGGGCTGTGATGATCTGGTGGTTTTGAAACCGCTCTCTGGGCGTGGCGCCCCAATCGGGGTCTTTAGAAGGTAGCGGGGGTTCTACTCGTGCCGCATTTGCCTCGTTAGGGAAAAATGCATTGAGCGGTATTCCAAAGGCGTTAGCATATTTTTCGATGGTTTCGATGCTCGGGACAGTGTGTCCGTTCTCAACTCGGCTTGTGTAGCAGCGCAGCAGCCCAGTGCGAACTTCAATGTCACCTTGACTGAGGTTCCGAGACCTACGAAGCTCTCTGAGCCTGCGGCCGATTTCCATAACAGTTACTATACCGAGTTGTGCTGTGTAGCACAAGTCAGCAATACTACCTACGTATATGATCAGCCATCAGTAATTTACCGTATTGAAATTCATCCCGTTCAGATATTAAGCAACTCGCTCATCGGCAATCCTTTGTACTGGTCCTCTGGCGCGCCAAACTTTTCGCGATCCGATCCCCAAATTAGAATTGTAAAGATTTCTCTGGGGTAGGGTTCATCGAGGTTCAAAAACGTTGCTTCCCCCTTTGAGATCATCGCATGTTGCGAGCTGACCACCTTGCCACACACCGTGGTCCGGTCACCAACATGATCCCGGGCCCGGGCCGTGGCGAGCTTCTTGGTTTGCGCGTGAAGGCCCGGGACGATCCGCAAACAAAATACCAGCATGGAAAGCGACCGCAATCCTCGCATAGGTTGCGCCATCGTTTCGATCATTCAAACTGAACTCTCCCCCTGAAACACACGGCAAGTTTGGAATGGAGCACCATCTAGAGCAAAGAGAAATTCGTCAGCCTCATCGGCACCGAAGCAGGGGTCTGGACTGAGTCCATAACGAAGTTTCGTCCGGCGTGAATTGGCGCTCGCGACCGGAAAGCGCAGCTCTGGCGACGAACGGTCGCACAACACCAAAGAGCAGCATCATCGCTGGCACGCGCTGCTCGCCATCTTTGACGCCATGTGCAACAGAAGTACGCGGTTCCTTTCTCTCCTGCGAGAAAATAATTTCGTCAAAGCCCCAAGGTAGCGTGCGTGTTCTTTGTTGACTGCACGACTCGGATTCTTTCGGGATGGTATATTCGGCTTATGTACGGCTGCATCGTCGATGAAAAGCCGGTACACCGGAACCTCCAGCGCTTGAGCCATTTTTTCAAGTGTGTCAATTGCCGGAACTGTGTGACCGTTTTCCATTCGCGAGATATAGCAACGGAGCAGGCCCGTTCGCTTCTCGATGTCCCCTTGGGACATATCTTGCTGTTAACGCAGCAACTTCAATCGTTCGCCAATGATCATCTGCAATTCCTCCATCCACAATCTGCAGCAGCCATTTTGCCGCACGGGAGTTTTATTCGGCATCCGTCGCATCGTCTAAGAAAATTTGCTGGAAAGCTTGAGGCTGGAAAACTAGCTGGTCTTAGCGTCTTGGACTTTTTGCCCGGGTGTCCTGAATAACCTTGCGACACTCTGAAGTGGAATACTCACGCAGGTCCCGCCATTTGGTTCCGTCCAGTCTGGTGAGCACTACACAGCGTCCGGTCGGGTCTTCTTGTTGCACCATGCATGCCCCATGCAGCGACTTGTGACTGCTTAGAATGAATGCACCTTCTCTTACGTCGTAAAATTCCACGTTGACCCCTTAATATCTCGAGCGCGATCGTCGACGAAATATCGCGGATCGGCCCTGTGCGGCCCTTCGCGATGAGGCTGGTCGCTCGGGTGCAACACAGGCACCATGGCCTCCAATTCCCGTATTTGTTTGTTGCTGATAGCGGCCCTTTGGGCGGTAAGAATCGCATTTTCGTTCCCGACACGCAATGCGGCGACCGGAATGCGTGCTGCCGGAAACGCCCAGCGAATTTACTGGTCATCACCAATTCCTGCGATGTCCCCCTATTATCGAATATAACACCTTGGCGCAGTATGTATCCGGAATGCGGGGTTCTCATACTAAGATTTCATAGCTTCGATTTGATTGCTACTTCGTTCACACCGATGGGACTCGGATTGTCAGATGCCATTCGAAACAGATCAGAAATCCGGTCGCGGCACCGGAATCTTTAGCGGGACTCGACAGAAGCTGGCGGAATTCGGCGGACCGGTCATCGTTCGGCACGCCGCCCTGTCCGTCTGTTTTTTTACGCTTTACCTCTTGTTGAACCGGTCCGACATCTTAATGGAGACCCAGCTAGGCTTCACGCTATGGTATCCCGCTACCGGCTTGGGTCTTGCCCTAATGCTGGGCGTCAGCCCCTGGTATGTCCTTTTGGTTTGCCTCGCCGGTGTCGCTTCTGACGCATTGATTTATCACCAGCCTTTGGCTTCATGGAGCGAATCTATAGGGTCCGCTGGGCCCGCAGCCATTTATGCTGGAGCAGCCATCGCTCTGCGCGGTTCTCTGCGCATTGACACGGGCTTGAATCACCGTCGTGATGTAGTTCGGTATGTTTTCGTGACCCTGACCGCCGCGGTCCTCGCAACGATGGTTGGAGTCCGATGCTTGGTCGCGGACCATAGCATCGCCTGGAATCAGTTCTGGCGGGCGGCATTCAGTTGGTTCAGCGGCGATTCCATCGCGCTCGTGGTCGTGACACCGTTCTTGCTGATCCATGTGCTTCCCTGGCTCCGGCGGGTACTCTCGGCGGCTCCCGCCAAGAGCGTCAGCAGAGCTGTTTCCTCTGAAAAAACGATGCCGAGGAGGACGCTTGGTACGATCGCGGAGGCCGTCGGCCAGGGAACAATCATTCTGGTTCTTCTTTGGGTCATGTTCGGACATCCCCAGGGCCAACTGCAGCTCTTCTATCTGAGTTTCATCCCTATCATTTGGATAGCCATGCGCCACGGAATTAAGCGCGTGGTTACCGGTCTGCTCGTTCTGAATTTCGGCATCGTCATAGCCCTGAGAATATTTCCACAAGAGCCGGCGGTATTGCCCGAGATCGGAATGCTGATGCTGGTCGTTTCCTTTACGGGCTTGCTCGTCGGCGCGGCGGTAAGCGAACGGCATCGCATGGCTCGGGAACTCCGTGGGCAAACCGAATATTTGAATTCCCTCATTGAGAACACCCCTTTGGGAATCGTCGTTCTTCACAAAGACGGAAGAGTGGAACGTTGTAACGACGCTTTCGAGCGTCTGTTTCAATTTGACCGCAAACATCTGATCGGAAACGACCTGGACTCGCTCATTTCACCCATTGACGCTAGCTTGCGGGGCGGTCAATTCAGGGCGCAACTCGCTTCCGGACAGCCTGTGCACGCATCGACGCGCTGCCTGCGCAAGGACGGAACTCGAATCGACGTGGAACTGAGTGCCGTGTCCCTGCTCCAAGAAGGCGAGGTCCGGGGCGCTTACACAATATACAAGGACATATCGGATCAAGTCCGGGCGGCAGAACAGGCCAAGGAGCACGCCGCATCGCTGAATCGACTGGTCGAAGAGCTCCAGATGCAGACGAACCAGATGACGCTGCTCAGTGAAATGGGCGACTTGCTGCAATGCTGCGCGACAACGGACGAGGCGTATTCGGTGATCGGCCAGTCGGTCAAAAAGCTGTTTCCCGCCCCTACTTGCGGAATGTTGTACGCATTCAAATCTTCACGCAATGCGCTTGAATCCGTAGCGATCTGGGGCGAATCGCGCTCGTCGGAACTCGTCTTTGCTCCCGACAAGTGCTGGGCTCTTCGGCGTGGACGCCCACACTGGAGTGATCCGGCTACCCAGGGCATTCCATGCGCACACCTGAAGAACCCAGCCGCAGCGACATATCTGTGCGTACCCATGGTGGGACAAGGGGACACTGTAGGCATCCTCTATCTGGAATTTCCGAGTGGCCAGCAGGCGCAAACCGAACTTGGTCCTGATGCTTCTCGGGAATCGCGGCAACGGCTAGCAACTACCGTGGCGGGTCAACTCGCACTTTCGCTGGCCAACTTGCGATTGCGAGAGACGCTGCGCGATCAATCGATCCGCGATCCGTTGACTGGATTATTCAATCGCCGGTTCATGAAGGAATCTCTGGACCGTGAACTACAGCGAGCGAGGCGAAAGAAACGCCCGCTGACCGTCGTTTTCATCGACCTCGATCATTTCAAACGGTTCAACGACGCTTTTGGCCACGATGCCGGGGATCTGGTCCTGCGCACGATGGGGGAGTTATTCCTGCGCCATTTTCGCGGAGATGATGTGATTTGCCGCTATGGCGGCGAAGAGTTTGCAATCATCTTGCCTGAATCAACGGCGAAGGATGCGGCCAAACGCGCCAATCTGCTGCGCATCGAAGCCAGTGCAATCTCGATGCGGCACCTGGGTCAGGTCCTCGACAGAGTCACCTTATCCATCGGAGTAGCGGCGTTTCCTGAGCACGGTTCGACTGCGGAGGAGATTTTGCGGACCGCCGACCAGTGCCTTTATCAATCGAAAGCGGATGGACGCGACCGGCTAACCGTAGCAACTCGTCAGAAACCAGGCGTGGCGAAATTGGGTTCGACGCGCAATTGATCTTGATACGCCGTCTTTGTGCGGTAGCTCCGACAGCAGCAATCTAGGCGAAGGCTGCTCGTGTCAGGTGGTTAGATGGTGTTATCGACCGGTTGAGCTCGCAGCGCTAACCGGCCGCGTGCCCCCGGGCTCCTCGGGCGGTCGCAAAACGCGATGGCGCCTGGAACTTGGAACAGGTGTTCCAGAATGAACAGACTCTCCAAGTCATTGGTGAAAACTAAGCCACGCTGAAAACGAGACAGTCGCAGACCCACACTTTCGCGCTGGTAAGGGCCGCAAGGCCCCCGGACGTAAAGCGAGTGCTTGACCGGCCCCATGTTATGGCGTCGGCGATGAAACGTATCAAGAAAATTTCCAACAGGTAGGTGACTGAGTCGCCACTTCGAGGAGGAGAAGCTTTGACGATGATGTTCTGCTATCCCTCGCTGCCTTTTGGGATTAACGTCAGCAATACATAGCCATCCTCAATGCAGGAGCCACTAAAGTTCGATCCGCCACGGAGAGGGAGGCGCTCGTCGCAAGATGGCTTACCAGAACGACAGTGGAATTCTCCACAAATTCAAAAGCAACCCATTTTTCTCAGCGGATGAGCCGCAGCATCAGCGTGTCCATATGAAAACACTGGAAGACCGTGTGAGCGAAGTGAACCGGAGGTGGCAGGAAATCCACTCACTGTTCGAATCATGAGAAAAATGAAACCAAAGTTATTGCAGGCGGACCGGCCACATCACCGTGACGGGTGCTACGGTCACATGTGTGCCGCTGAACGGAGAGGCATTTGCTGACAGTCAATATTGGTTCACTACCCACGGCGTGCGCCGCTGATTCCTTGCACAACCAGTTTGCGAGCGAGATCCGTTATGACGACGTCGGCTGCCTATGAAAAGACGCGTTCCAGGGAACTTCCGCTCGTCCTGCCATTGTCGATAGCCCGGTTCAATTGCGCCCATACTGAGCGCACTAACACGGAATGGCTTCGCTGTGAATATGGCCCCAGCAGTGAGGCGGCACTAGCAATGCTGGCCGTGATTGTGCCTGCGGTCATCGTTTCGGACATAATGATGGCAGGAAATGTCTGGTTACGAGTTTTGGCAACACCTCCAGCGGGATGAGAACTTTTGCGGGATTCCGGTCATTCTACTTACGGGGGAGAACGAACCGAACGGTTTTAAGGCGGGGAATGACGCGCGAGCTGTTATGTATGTCGCGAAGCCATTCAAGCCCGAAAGTCTGCTCAACGCAGTGCGTATGCCATGTCCCGCGCCGCATGTGCGGGGTGATTAATGCTGAGAATGCCGGGCAGAAGTCGCAACTGATCTCCTGAACCCCGCGGCCCTGGATTTATCGTCTTTACCGAGAAATCTGCTAGTGTATCGAATCGAACAGCTTGCCAATTGTTCGGTTTAAATCCGTGTCGGTGCGGCGACGGGCTTCGATCTTTTGGATCGCGCTCAAAACCGTGGTGTGATGTTTGCCGCCGAACTCCCGGCCGATCTTGGGAAGAGAAGCCGAAGTGAGCTGTTTGACCAAATACATCGCCACTTGGCGGGCGAGGACGATAGACTTAGAGCTCTTCGGCAACTTCAGGTCGGGAGGGAACACGCCAAAGTGCTCCCCCACGCGTTCTTGGATCATCTTAATCGTCGCGAACTTATGCTGCAGGTGGATGATTTTCTTCAATACTTGGTGTGCGTTCGCCAGATCGTGCGCAGAGGACGGTGAAGGAGACACTGGCTCCAAGTAGAAAAACTCCAACTGAGTGTCAGGCATCCCTACTTCTTGCAGGACCGCCTGGAGCAGTTCGCCGTAGGTTTCGGTGAGTCTTTTCTTGCATAGCGGCGTGGGGACCCGGATCAACAAACGCCTCTTGTCGGTTCCTTTCAGCCGGGTTGGGCGGAACCACGTTGCGAAGTCGTGCGGATTGACACGCGGTTTGGTGTGTTGGAGAACTCTCGCCCAGTCGTTCATAGGGACTACCGTACCTTCTTCGGTATTGCAGAGAGATATACTTTCGCGCGAGAGGAAGTCTGTTCAGAATTGCACACCATGGAAAAATTGATCGGGAAGGTCAAACCACTCAACTCCTGGAGAGTCGTGGGAGCTCAACCGGTCGATGCAACACCGCCGAGTCGGTTGATACGACGGTACTTCCAATAAACAACCGATCCGCCCGGCTGTACTCAATTGGAACCTGACAGGGTAGTGTGCTGTTCGAGTCAACCCTAGCGAACGACTTTAGCTTTTGAAACGCGTGTCGGTAGAATTCGAGCTAGCGTTGCGCCGACCCCTTTGAGACCGCCGCCTCAAACGTCCAAGTACCGCAATGCGATTCGAACCATTGGACGATTCTACCAGGCGGGTCGCTTTCATTAGTGCTGCGGCCAACCCAGAAACCATTCTTGAACCTCCCGCAGTCTTGAGTGATAAACAACCGCGTCCATCGCAATTTCGCTCTCACAGTCAAAAGTGCATTGGTGCAGTTTCATCGAGCGCGCATCCCCGTCGTCTGCAAAGCAGGTCTCCGCAGTGCGAATCTTCCAGCGAACTTGGGCAAAAATGAGTTTCGCCGCAATGCGTGCACGGATTACCCCCGCAATGGCGATGTGGTGCGATACCAGTTCTTCCTTCGTCCAAGCAAGAAGATCTTTAGCGATTGGCAGCTGCGGCGTGGGCTTGTTCTGAAACATGCACTGCCCCGTCAACGCATCGATTTCGACGGTACCAGACCCAAGGTCTAGGAGCATCGGCTTAGACAGAATCAGTCGCCAGCCGCAGAACATCTGGCACAGAATATCCGCCACGTGCTGCATCCTTTTCTCACGCATGGTCTTGTTAATCATGCCGGGGGGCGCGCGGTGTGTCGGATTACCGGGCATTTGAAATCACATGCCCGGTCTGGGCGTTTGTCGAGCACAAACCATTTTGGCCAGAATTATGGCCCATCATTGGCCGAACAAAGCCTAATGCTGCAATAGCTTTGCCGCAAAGATGTGCGGCTCGATTTGCGTAACCAAACACTGTGTTTACGAGATGCATAATCTAGCCTTTCAATAGGAAGATTGCTGGGCCAATTTGGAGAAGCTCCGTTGCGAATTTCCGAGTGTTCACCCAAATCGCCAGGGTGCAAACAGATCCGACCCCTTACTGGGCGGCGGTTTTTGTTATGCCCATCCGTAACAAATGGGCGAGTTGTGCGGCGGCCACGGGCCGGCTGAAGAGGTAGCCTTGGCCTTCCGCACAGTGGTGGGACCGAAGGAATGCGAGCTGTTCCTCTGTTTCGATGCCTTCGGCAATCACGCGCTGCTTGAGGTTCTTGCCCATATCAATTATGGCGCGCACGATTGGAGCGTCATCGGGATCACCACTGATTCGGTGGACAAAGGACTGGTCGATTTTCAAGACATCAATGGGAAACTGCTGGAGATAGCTGAGGCTGGAATAGCCGGTGCCGAAGTCATCCACCGCAAAGTGAACCCCCATTTTCTTGAGCT
>Ga0209275_10001330_pt1 | contig 10038 bp, 9 predicted proteins | sample HubBroMetageREF2_FD_188344 | JGI IMG/M metagenome (GOLD analysis project Ga0209275, IMG submission 188344) | Reference soil microbial communities from the Hubbard Brook experimental Forest, New Hampshire, USA - Hubbard Brook CCASE Soil... | ecosystem: Environmental > Terrestrial > Soil >...
TCCCGTCGTCGGTAGGCGGCTCGATCCCGTCGTCGGTAGGCGGCTCGATCCCGTCGTCGGTAGGCGGCTCGATCCCGTAATTTTTCCGTCGTGCCGGCGTTCGGGAAAAAATCGTTGCCCGAAGGCCGGTACGAAGGTACCATAGAAAGGGCCCGACTTGACGGGTAGCTGCCGGGCCGTTGTCCGTGATTTAACCCGCAGATCGGAATCGATGCAGACAAGCGTTCAACCAAATCCGACGTTCGATAACGCGGAATTCGAAGCCGCGCTAAGAGCGGCAGACTTTGACCGTTGCCATCAACTCATTGACGGCAGCGTCATTGACGGCAGCGCGACGCCCCATGGCATCATCGCGGCGGCGCGCCTAGCCTCGCGAGAACGCCGATTTTTCGATATCATCGGCTCGCTGTCGGACTTTCCGGACGACTGCGGCCGGCTTCGTGTCGCCCGCGACGTTTTTCTGGGCGCCGCCTTGGGATACACGAGCGACTATGTTGCGGGGCAGAGGCTAATCAATCGTGCCCTGGACGAGTTAATGCCGGGCGATTCCCTCTACGATGACGCGTACTTCTACACGGCCGCGATTGCGTGGATGCAGCACGATCACCGCACGGCCGAAGAGGCCGCCACGGTCCAGCTGCGGTCGAAGGATCCGAACAATCGCGCCAGGGCACATATCATGCTCTCGTGGATCGCGCTACGGCGCAGCGACGTGCTCCACCAGGTCGAAGAGCTGGAAAAGGCACTCGACGAGCTCGACGGCTCGGAAACGCCCGACGAGTATCTGCGCGGAAACGCACTCCTCACGCTTGCGCTCCTGTGCCGGGAGATGCCGCTGCACGACGTGGCGGAGCGTGTTCGCCAAATCTACAACGCGCTGCCCTGGACGACGGGGCTCGCGCTCGAGCACTTTCAAGTTACCCGGTTCTTGGCGGCGGTAGATGAGCTGCAGGGCAATGAGCTAGCCGCTTTCGGTTCCTTCAAAAAGGCCGGCAAAATGGCGCCGTCGGAGCACTGGAGCGTCCTGTGCTATTTGGATCGAGCGCTGCTCGCCCGGAATACCGGCGAGGCGGCCTTTTCCGCCGAGCAGCTCCAAGAGGCGAGCGAGATCGCCCAACGCGTTTCGTGGAATGAAGTTACTGGTGAAGAGCGTGAGGCACTGCTGGTTCTCGCCGAGTTGCACGCGCCTGAAAACCCAGGGGTGGCCGAGCAATATTTAGCGCGTTTTCGCTCGCTTAAGTCGTCGGTTACTCCGATGTTCTCGTACGGAAGCGACCCTCGCGTACGCGGTTTCGAAAGCTACTCGCAGGGCATCGCCTGGCTTCGGCTCGGCGATACGGAAGAAGGAATAGCTGCGCTTACGGAAGCGTGGTCGATCTTCGAAGACTTTAACTACGGGTGGCGGGGCGCGTTGTGCGCGATGGGCCTGTTCGAAGCGACGCACGATAAGCGTTGGCTCGAGCGGGCGTCTCGCAAGATCGCGCCGTGGCCCAATAGCTGGATCGCGCGCCGAATCGCCGATTCAAAACTGTCAACGGTCGTTCCGCTCGAACGCATCCCGCCTGCGAAGCGCGAAGTGCTCGCGCTCCTGCGCGAGGGCCAGCGTAACGCGGACATTGCCAAGAAGCTTGGACGTAGTCCGCACACCGTCCGCAACCAACTCGCCCAGCTCTTCCAGACGTTTGACGTGAAGAGTCGTGCGGAGCTCGTCGCCGTGCTCTCCAAGCAGGTTGTTCCAATAACGAGCCTGACGCGACATAAGCGAAAAGACGCTTAGGCCGGCGCCCTGGCGCGTAGCCGGACAAACGGAGCGCAAAGCCCGGAAGGCGTGAGTGCGGCTCTTCCCTCGGGCGCGGTCGCGTTCTTATTCTCCGACATCGAAGGAAGTACGCGACGGTGGGACGCCTACGGCGAGGCTATGCGCGATGCGGTGCGACGGCATGACGAAATCGTGCGCTCCGAGATCGAACGGCGGCGAGGATACGTTTTCAAGACGATCGGCGATGCTTTTTGCGCCGCATTCTGGAGTGTCGGTGAGGCGCTCGAAGCGGCGGTCGATGCGCAGCGACGCCTCGACCGCGAGAACTTCGCCGAAGTGGACGAGTTGCGCGTTCGGATGGCGATTGCTGCAGGCGAGGCCGACGAACGTTTGGGCGATTATTTCGGCGTGGCGGTCAATCGCGCGGCGCGTCTGGTCTCGGCCGGTCACGGCGGCCAGATTCTCGTCTCGGGAGACGCCGCCGATGCTATAACGGGGAGCCTCCCGGCGGGCATAACGCTGCGCCAACTCGGCACCATTACGCTGCGCGACCTCAAAGCGCCGCAGCGCGTCTTTCAGGCCATCAGCGCGGGGCTGCGCACGGATTTCAAAGCACTGCGCGCGCTCGAAACGCCGCCCAACAATCTTCCGCTCCAAACGACGAGTTTCGTCGGAAGGCAGCAGGACGTTCTACGGATAGAACGGCTTCTCGAAACGGAAGCCCTCGTGACGATCGTTGGCGCCGGCGGCATGGGAAAGACTCGGCTGGCGTTCGAGGTCGCCGCGGCGGCGCTTAACGATGGAAAAGACGGCACCTGGTTCGTCGACCTCGCTTCCATCTCCGACGAAGCGCTCGTGGTCAGCGTTTTGCTCTCGGCGCTCCGCGTCGATCAGGCCAAAGATGTTGCGCCGCTCGAGGTGCTTCTCGAATATTTAGAAGAGCGCGAACTGCTGCTCGTTCTCGACAACTGCGAGCACTTGATCGGCGAGGTCGCGCGTGTCGCCGTGGCCGTGATAACCCGCTGTCGCTACGTTACGATTCTTACGACGAGTCGCGAACCGCTCAACATCGGCGGCGAAAACGTCTATCATATCGCTGGGCTCGATCTCGAACTCGCCGTGCAGCTCTTCAACGAGCGCGCCCGCGCCGCCGCGCGAGACTTTTGCGCCGAGGCAAAGAAGCCGTTCGTTGAAGACATATGCCGGCGGCTCGACGGAATTGCGCTGGCAATCGAACTCGCCGCGGCGCGCGTGCGAACGATTCCGGTTGAAAAACTCTCCGAGCACTTGGAACTGCGAGTGCTTTCCGGCGGCCGCGACCGCCAACCGCGCCAGCAAACGATGCGCGCGCTCATCGATTGGAGCTACAAGCTCCTGGCGCCTGAAGAGCAAGACTTTCTGCGGCGTTGCGCCCCCTGCATGAGCGGCTTCACGCTCGAAAGTGCGATCGCGCTGTGCGGCACCGACGACGTCGGCACGATCGATCTCGTCTCGTCGCTCGTCGACAAGTCTTTGTTCGTTGTGGACGCGCAGGAAGCGGATCCCCGATATCGTTTGCTCGAACCGATCCGTCAGTTTGCGCGCGAGAAACTCGACGAAATCGGCGAGACGCAGGGCGCTTCGCAGCGCCACGCCCAAGTCTTTGGGGCAATCGCCCGCGACGGTTACGAAGAGTGGGATACGAATCCTCGCCGCGATTGGTTGACGCGACTGGAAAACGAGCTGGCGAACTTCCGTGCGGCCTTGAGCTGGACGATCGGGGAGGAGCAGGATCTCGAGCTCGGCGCTGCAATCGCGGGCGATACGGCGCCCGTCTTTCTGCGGCTTTCGCTTTTGACCGAAGGTACGCAGTGGTGCGAGCGCGTGCTTGGAGCCGCCGTTTCGCTGCCGGCGCCCATCGAGGCGCGCCTGCGATACTCGCTCTCGATGCTGTATAATAACCAAGGCGCGACGAAGAACGCCCTCGCGCAAGCGCTGGCGGCCGTGTCGCTCTATCGGCAAGCTGGCGACGATCGAGGACTGACTCGCGCGTTATCGCAAGTGGCAAATCAGTACGCCACGGGAAACAATTTCATCAACGCCAAACCGGCGGCTGAGGCAAGCTTGGAGCTCGCGCGCGAAGTCGGCGACCACCGATTGCTCGCTGATGTGCTCCGGCGCTGCGCGCTGAGTTTCTCCAAGTACGGGGCCGAGCGCGTGCGAGCGATGTATGCCGAGAGCGCCGCGCTTTCTCAATCGCTAAATCTCAACGACGATGCGGCGCGAGCGCTGCAGTGGTGGGGAGTATTCGAGGCTGAAGCCGGAAACTACGCAGAGGCGGCGAGGCGGCTTACTGAGGCGATGCCGCTCGCCGATGGGGAGCTCGCCATGCTGGTCGCGGGCGAATTGGCTTGCTGCTACTTGCTCGAGGGCGATCGCGCGAACGCCGAGCCGGCTGCGCGCGAAGCGCTGCGGTTAGCGACGAAGTTTCGGCACCCGATGCAAACGCCATTTGCTCTTTCCTACGTTGCCGTGCTGGCCGGTGATCGCAATGCAAGCGAGTCGGCTCGTTTAATTGGCTACGCGGAAGAACGTCTTCGCATAGCCGGTTGGCAGCGGCTCGCGTACGATCGCGCGATGGTCGACGGCCTTTCGGATATGCTCAAGAGGAAGCTGACCGAGGCCGAGCTATCTCAGCTCCTTGCCGCAGGGGCGGCCTCGAGCGAAGAAGAGGCGGTCGCGCGCGCGACCGCCCTTGTCTCGTCAGAGCGCAGTGATGTCGATGGATTGGGCTAGCAGCCCCGAATGCCGCCGCCTTCGCGCCGCACGCCGTGTTGTCTTCCGCTGCTGTAGTAACACTGCTGCGTGAGCGTAAAGCTGCCGGTTTCACCGGAGCATCCGTTTACTGCTTTATAGCTGCCGGTGAGCTCGTTGACCGACGATCTGTACGAGGCGGAGTAGTAAAACTCGCATGTCGTGCTAGCAATCGTCGACTCGAAGGCGCCAAATACGTCGCCGCGGCCGCCCCGCCCCTCGTTGGGCGCAAGACCGTCACGGCCGTCCGCTGCGATCGTCGGGTTATCGTAGTTCGCGCTTCCGAACGTGAAGACGAAATAGCCGCCGAGGCCGCCGGCGCCAACGAGATTAGCGACGGCCGTGCCCGATCCCAGGACGCTATCGGTGACCGATCCGGAGTACTGCCCCGAAAGGTTCTGGTGGGCTTGCTGCCACGCCGGCGTCTGTAATGCAGGCGCCGGGCCGGAGCTCAAAGCGATCAGACCAAATGCAAAGAGTGCTGAGATATAGCGGGGCAAATATTTCACTGGAGGCTCCTCTTATAAAGTTTTACGCGCGGTACCCGCGCGTGATAAGCATACGCCCCTGCTTGCCTGGCGCCCTTTGGGCAGCCGCGGCGCCGGCCGGACCCATTCTCTTCCACCGGGATGCCGCTTTTTTGGCTCGACCACAGGAGTTAGCTATGGAACCAATCGGTCGACGCGGCTTTCTTTTCGCGCGGGTCTTCATCGTGCGAAGCCGAGGCTTTCGGAACCTTGGCGCGAACCCGAGGCTCTCTTCTTTACTTCGATAGGAGGTAGCCGTGGTCGTCGCAATCCTCCTGGGATTTCTCGCCGGATTGCGCACGTTCACGGCTCCGGCCGTCTTGTGGCTCATGCGGCGCGATTCGCCTTTCGCGTATGCCTTAGGCGTGCTCGCACTCGTCGAATACGCCGCCGACCTTTATCCTAAAACTCCCGCGCGCACGCAGCCGGCCGGCTTGATCGCGCGCGCGTGCAGCGGAGCGTTTTGCGGTTGGACGGTGGCGTCGCTCGCCGGTACGCCCGTCGCGGGCGCAGTGCTAGCCGGCGCCGGGGCGGCCATTATCGGCGCTTACGTCGGATTGGCTTTCCGTTCGTGGGCCATTACGCTGATCGGGCGCGTACCTGCCGGACTCCTGGAAGACGTCATCACCGCCGCAGCGTCGGTGGCCGTTGTGGCGTACGTCTAGGCAGACCTCGTCGTTGCGGCGAAGGGTGGCGACTGTTCCGATCACGTTTTTAGTCAAGAAAGGGCTATGGAATGCCGCGCTGCGGGTTTTTTGCTAAAGGACTGCTCCTCACTTTACTGCTTGTTGCGTGCTCCTCGGGCGACAACTCAGGGATCCCGTCGAGCGCCTTGCTCGCTCGTACAGGTCCGCAAGCCGGAAGCCTGCGGGCTCCCATGACGAGCGGCACGCTATACGTCGCGAACTATTACGCGAGCACGATTTCGGTTTTTGCGCCCGGCAAGAAGTCGCCGGGCCGCACGATCTCGAGCGGCATCTCCTTTCCTAACTCGCTGACGACGGATAAAGCGGGAAACCTGTACGTCGGCAACTACGGCACCCCCAGCGGCAGCTTGACCAGCACGGTATCGGTTTACTCGCACGGTAGCAGTCAGCCCTCGCGAACGATCGTCAACGGCGTGTACGGGCCGTTCGCATTGGCGATCGATTCTTCGGGCAAGCTGTACGTCGCAAATAATGGCGGAGATACAGTCACCGTCTACACGCGAGGATCCGCATCACCGGCGGAAACGCTCACGCAGGGAGTTCGCGGCCCCGAGGCGCTCGCATTCGACAGCGGTCGTAACCTCTACGTTGCGAACTTTGACAGCAACACCGTCACCATGTACGCGTCGGGTAAAGCCAAGCCGATGATTACTTTTAAAAAAGACGTGGCGGGGCCGGCGTCGCTGGCGGTGGATTCGGCCGACAATCTCTACGTGGCCAATCAGCGCAGCAGGTCGATTTCGATTTATCCATTCGAAAGGCCAAAGCACCCGCGGCAGATCACGAAAGGCGTCGCCAAGCCGATCGCCATTATCTCCAGTGGGGGCGACCTCTACGTCCTCGACTATGCGAGAAACAGCCTAAGCGAGTACGATGAAAAGACGCTGGCACGCGTCGCCGTGCGCTCGGACGGCATCCAATGCCCGAGCGCCATGACGCTCAGCACGACCGGCAGCTTATTCGTGGCGAACTCGTGTCCAAGCGGCGTCTCGATATACGCTGCCTCCGATCTCACTTTGGAAGGCTCGATCAGCCACGGTATCAGCTATCCCGTCGCCGTGACCGTTACCCAGTAGCGGCGCGGTTTTGCTGACTGGCCGGTTGCGGCAACGGCCGGCGTTAGCATTTTTTCGGCGTTTCGCTCTTGTCTCAAAGAAAACTTTGTGATACAAAGTAACTGATGGAACTTCAGCGGGCGCTTTCCGATCTTGCGGAAGTCCGCGACCGGCTCGCTGCGCTGCAGCGCTTCGAAGGTTATTCGGGTCTCGCAGCCGCGGGCAGCGGCGTCGCAGCGTTTATTGCCGCGTTTCTTCAACTGCGAATTGCACCGATGCCGGTAACCCCGGAGGCGTTGCACGCTTACCTCACGATCTGGCTTTCGTGTTTAGCCGTCGCGTTGGTGCTCAACTACGGCGCTGTAGCCGTGTGGCTCCTCGAGCACCGGGCACCCGGCGCTCGCAGTCGTTTTCGTACCGCCGCGCTCTCTATTGCGCCAAGCATTGTCTTGGGCGGCGCGCTTACCTTTGCGCTCGTCGGGCATTCGGCATTCGCGCTACTGCCGGGGACCTGGTTCGCGTTTTATGCGATCGGACTTTTCGCTTCGCGCGGCGCCATCCCAGCTTCGACGTTTGGTGTAACGATCGGATTTTCGTTACTCGCCATGATGTTTCTGGCTTGCCCGTTCGACGCCGTCGCCCTCGCTTGGTGGGTGATGCCGATCGGATTTGGAGCGGGCCAACTCGCTATCGGCTATCTCATCTGGCTCGATCGCGCTTCGTGAGTACGTCACCACAAGCGCCGTTTGCCTACGCCGGGCTCGAGCGAATCTTTCACGAGCGAGGCAGGCTCGCGATCTGCACGTGTTTGATCGCGCATCCCGACGGACTAAGCTTTACGGAGCTGCAGAGCGCGTGCGATTTGACCGACGGCAATTTGAACCGGCATCTTCACGCGCTTGCTGAGGTTGGAATCGTGGCGACGGATAAGCAGCGGGGAGCCGGCCGTCCGTCGACGATCTATCGCATCAGCAAACGGGGCCGCGAACGTTTTCTCGCATACGTTGACGAGCTGGAGTCGGTAGTGCGCGACGTGCACGAACGATCGGTGAGTTCGGTTACGAGACCGAAGCTGGCGACGACGTGATCCCGCATCACGTTGCGATCGTCATGGACGGCAATCGGCGGTGGGCGCGCGAGCGAAAGCTTCCGATCGCCTACGGCTACCGGCGTGGCGTCGCGGCGCTGCGCCGAACGCTGCGGGCCGCGCGGCAAGCGAGGATTCGGATCGTCACGGCATTCGCTTTTTCTGAGGAAAACTGGAAGCGGCCGTCCGGCGAAGTCGACCTGCTGATGGGCCTTTGCATTGCGGCTGCGAGCGGCGAACTGCGCACTCTTGCACGTGAAGGTGTTCGCGTTCGGCTCTGCGGGCGAAGCGACCGGCTTCCCGCCGCGGCTCGCAGCGCTCTTGCCGAGCTCGTCGCGAAAACGGCTGGCAACGATGCGCTGACGCTCAATCTCGCGATCGACTACGGCGGCCGCCGCGAGATCGGCGATGCCGTGCGCGCGCTGGTTCGCGAAGTAAATGCCGGACTGCGCGACGTCGATTCAATCGACGAACACGCCGTCGAAAGCCGGTTGTACACCGCCGGCCTGCCCGACCCCGATCTCGTCATCCGAACCGGCGGCGAGCTGCGCCTCTCGAACTTCCTACTGTTTCAAGCCGCGTACGCGGAGTTTTGGGCGACCGAGACGTACTGGCCCGATTTTGGCGAAGTCGAGCTTAAGGCCGCGCTCGACGACTACGCGTTACGGCAACGCCGCTACGGCACTTAGGAACCTCTGATTAATCCGACGCATGTGCGTGACGCTTCGGAGCCGCTCGTCGCTCCGTCATCCTGACTGCGCTCGTCGAGCAGAGCCTCCGAAGCATCACGCACATGCATCGGATCAATCAGAGGCTCCTAGGGCTGCGAGCTCGCCGCGAGCTTCGAGCCGCGCGAGCAGGAGATGATAGTAGAGCATTCCTCGCTGCGCTCCGAGTACGTCGAGCACGCTCTCGATCTCCGCTGGCGAGGCGCCCACGAACGTTAAGCTGCCGGCGACACCGGAATCATTCATTGGAAACACGTCGAGCCGGCCGAGTCCGCGGAGCAGGATGACCGTTGCCGTCCAGGGCCCGATGCCTTTGATCGAACGAAGCAATCCCGCTGCCTCAACGCTGGAACGTTCGTCCAGCATGCGCTCGTCGAGTGTTTCGGAGACGAGAGTCTCGGCAACGCGCCGTAACGTCGCGATCTTGCTTGTGCTCAAGCCGGCGGCACGGAGCACGTCATCGTTTGCGCGAAGCATTACCTCTGCGTTCGGGAACGCGTGCAACGTAGGCCCATCGCGCAATTCGAATGGCGAACCGAGTGTGAGGACGTAGCGTCGCAGGATCGCGCTGGCAGCGTGGATGCTCACCTGCTGGAAGACGACTGCGTTCACGCAGGCTTCCCAAAGCGTCGGATAACGCGGAGGCTTGACGCCCCGCATGCGCAGCGCCAGCGGGCGCAACCATGAGATGCGCGCGGCGCCCTGGTCGAACTCTTGGAGCGTGCGCTCGATGCCGAGCATCCGGTGCACCGTTTTCAGAGCTTGCTGGTGGGTGCGGCGTTCGCCTTCGAGCGTCACACAGAGCGTGCCCGGCTGCTGGGAAGAAACGCGTACGAGCATCGGCCGATTGACATCCCCGAGCACGCGCAGATAGACGCCTTCCGGCGTGAGCACGTCGACGAGATTTGTTGACAAGCGTCGCAGTACGCTCACGGTGAGATCGAGCCGATACGGTTCGGCCACGGGCACTTCGTACTGAGCAACCGCGAACGCCATGGAGTGCCGGCAAAGCGTTTGCCAGCCGGCAGCCGGCGCCTGCCTCGCCGTTACGTGCTGACGGTGTTCGCGGATTTGACGGCGTTAGCGGATTTGACGGCGTTAAACGATGCTACGTCTGTCTGGGCGATGCCTGGAAGAGTGATCTCGGCCGCCTTGGCGAGGGGACCACGATAGGCCGTCAGGCACCCCGCGGTGCGAAAGACCTCCTCGAACAGGGCCATCGCATCGGCATCGTCCCCGCAGTATGGAATGTTGGTATTAACCTGCGGCGCAACGATCAGTGCGCGGATGACTCGGTGTGTATTGAGTTTGTGGACGAGAAGGTCCGTTCCGTCTCCATCCGTGCCTTCCATGGCGTCGACGACCACCGCGTTGGGCGAAAT
>Ga0209275_10001333_pt1 | contig 10022 bp, 11 predicted proteins | sample HubBroMetageREF2_FD_188344 | JGI IMG/M metagenome (GOLD analysis project Ga0209275, IMG submission 188344) | Reference soil microbial communities from the Hubbard Brook experimental Forest, New Hampshire, USA - Hubbard Brook CCASE Soil... | ecosystem: Environmental > Terrestrial > Soil >...
GCGGAGGTTTGGAAGGCCCGCGAGATTGATTCCCTGAAGCAAAGGCCCATCGCTGATGAGTAACGACGCGCCTGAGTTCTCCAACTGGTAGCGCACTTCGCGTTCGCGATAGCTCGGGTTCAGCAACGTCGGGATCGCTCCGGCGAGGGTCGCGGCGTGATAGACAGCACAGAACTCCCAGCAGTTGGGCAGGTAAATCGCGATGACCTCTCCAGGGACGAGGCCAGCGGCGACGAGTCCGCGCGCCAGCTTTTGAATGCGTTCGGCGTACTCTGCGTAGGTAATGCGACGATTGCACGAACTGTAATCGCAGGACGAATCAATGATCGCCGTCTTGCGCGGGAAGCGAAGGCAGGATTCGAGGATGACGTTGTGAACGAAGCGACCGTCGGGGTCAGCGTAGAGGCGAGTGCGGAGCATCCGCCTGCGATTCTAGCGCGAAGCTCCAAAGCGTTCCACGTGAGAGTGCGTCTCGTGACCTGAACCTCAGACAGAAAGCCACACGATTTTCTATTTGAAAAAAAACAAATGGCTTGCTATATTGCGTCCGACCTCCCGGGCCCCGGCGATCGTATTCTTTTAGGAGGTTCAGAACCGAGGTCCATGAAGCTTCCCTACAAGCTAGCGATTCTTACCTTGGGATTTTCCCTGACCGTCAGTCCGTTGCTGCCAGAACAAAGTGACGATAGTGGCAAGGTGGTTGGAATTATCGGTCAATGGAATCTCCTTGATCCGAAGAAGGGCGAGAAGCCAGGGGCCGAACTGCACTTCGGGTACACGATTGGCTTGAACTCTTGCGTCGTGGGCGATGGGGGTACGCTTACGGTTCAATTCGGCACCACACCCAACGTATATACCTGTGAAGGCAAAGCAGACCCGCCGTGCGAACAACCGATTGGTAAGAAATGCGCGCGGCATATTGTCCCGCAGGCAGATAAATCGTGGACGGTTTCTTTGGCGGAAGCGTTTCACACAATGTTCAATGACACTGACCGCTATGTGACTCCGGTATCGCGAGGACTTGAGCCTCATCTCGTTGACGCGGTTTTGGCGGTGCGGGGCGAGCGTGTTGATTTGGCTCCAGCGTTCACCGGGGTTGACTCCGGAACATATAAAGTTCGCATCGAAGCGCTTAGCCAACAAAAGCCAACCTCAATCGTTCAAGTCGAATGGACCGGCAAGGGGCCGGCGAGTGTTGCTGTTTCCGGAATCAGGCCTGGTTTGTATCGTCTGGTACTGCTGAATGCCCAGACAGAAGTGGCTGGCCCCGATGCGTGGGTGCTGGTGGACACGCAGGAGCGCTTCGCGCACGACTCCGCCAGCTTCCGTTCTGCTGAAGCAGAGACGAAGTCATGGCCGGACGAGGTTGATCCCCGTGTCCCGGGCGCCGTGCTTCGAGCCTACCTCGACACACTGGCAAAAACTGTACAGCCAGGGCGGTGAGCGATATGTCGATAGCTAAGTTCTATAAAGAAAACAAAGAAGCATTTCATTGGCTCTTTTTGTTGCTGGTGGTTGTCCGCCTGCTCGACTTATTGCCTCCGTTCCAGAGTCTGGATCGCTACTTCCTGGATGCGTTTTCTCGTTTGCATGCCCGACACGCAGTTTCCAGCGAAATTTATATCGTTCAGATTACGGACCAGGACTACAAAGAACGCTTCAATTCCACGAGCCCTCTCAAGCCGGAGGTGGTAGCAGAGATCATCGTCTCGATTCAGAACATGAAACCGGCCGTAATCGGGGTGGATTTGGATACTGGGAGCGAAGACTGGGTCAAATCCGTCGGCGACCCGGCGCTCAATAAAGTGCTGAAGTCTTCAAATATCGTTTGGGCGGGTGTGCCTACGAACCTGGCAGACCTGGGCAAGGAGGGCGTCCCGCTCGAAGTTGACTGTCCACTGGGAGGTGACAAGAGCAGAATAGCGGCGACGGGCGGCGTGCCTTCTGTGAACCAGATCGGTCTGGTTGTCCTTCCCCAAGATAACGACGGAGTAGTGCGAGGACACCGGCGAGAATTTCCTTCTGCCCTCTTGAGTTGTGATCAGAAACGCGTGCCTGCGCCACTTGAGCCGTTTGACGTTGCGGTCAGAAAGCGGTGCGACGGGAACGATGAGTGTAAGGAGCTGTTACAACGCGCCTCATCTCAGCCGTGGCCTGACCGCATTATCGGAATATTCAAGGCAGCGGGAGTGGCCCCGCCGAAGAAAGAGTATGTGAACTTCTCGGGAGAGAAGTATGCGTTTCCGGTGGTGCAGTCAAGCGAATTCACACATGCAGAAGCGAAAGCAACCATCGGATCAAACCCGATGAAGGGTCGCGTTGTCCTCCTGGGCGGGTCCTATGCCGCGGCGCGTGACGACTATTGGACACCGCTTGGCAAGATGTCGGGTGTCGAGCTGTTCGCGACCAGCATCCAGTCTGCGGCCGGAGAAGTTCTGCCGGCCGATTGGCCGCCGGTTTACGTTTTCGCTTTCCTCCTCGATCTGTTGCTAGGCAGCTTATTGATATGGCTAGCCTATCTTTCAAAGCATGGGAAAATCCCAGACTGGCTTGCAGTATCGATTGGCATCGGCACCCCATTCATTCTCCTTTATGGATCTTACCGCTCGAATGTCTGGCTTGGCGCCGGACCCATCGTGGCGGGCGTCATCCTTGATCGCGTCCATGACTTGTGGGAGGATCGCGCGAAGTGGAGAGAAAAGAGTGAAGCCTCCGAAAAAGCTTTGAAAAAGTTGGAGAAACAATACCGGGATCTCGAGGAGGCCAACGAGAAACTCCAGGCATCCGCTGCGGAGCGGCATTTCAAGGAACGGGAACACACGCTTCGGAGATACGCGGATGGAACGGTGGTGGAGGAGGACTTCGAAATAGACGAAGACTCAGGTCAACAGGGAGAACATCAAACGCCAGAAGATCCCCACGAAGAAAACAAGTAGGCTCACCCTCCGCTGGTCGCTGCACCAATCACGATGTCCGCGTTACCGTCGCTACGGCTCAGGACTGGGTTCTGTCGGAGTTTGAATTTCGTTTGCACACTCTTGGACACTTGATCGTGAACGTAGCCGTAGACTTCCTGGATCGAGTCCATGCCTTGGTTTTGCCGTAGGGCTTGCAGCAGATAGTAAGTAAAGTATCCGTTCTTTGCGTCGTCGTTCTCGTAGGAACTCTCTCCCGCCTGGCTTGAAGTGATAATAGCGCGACCCACGCCCTGGCGAATGGAATCCATGGTGTCCTGGGAGACGGAGCCTTCAGCTATTGCGTCGGCTGCGGCATTTCCCGCGGCCGCTCCGCTATGGCAGGTATCGAGCAGAATCGCGGTTCGGCGCGCCACGATGCGTGAGCGCACTACCTGGGTCAACTCCACCATGCCGAGGGCGGTGGCGAACAAAGCGTCTTGCGGTTTGATCTCCGTATCGCTGGTAACGATGTAATTGACCTCGCGGCTATCCAGTTCGCGAGGCGAGCCGTGGCTGCTGACAAAAATCACAACCAGATCGTCAGGTTGGGCACTGCGGGCCAGCCAGTTCAATTCTTCCTTGATATGACGGGTGGTGGCGTCGGCATCCACCAGCGTGTGCACATGTTCGGGATTGAATCGTCCCACTTGAGGGTCCTTCAGCACAGATGCAAAGTCCTCTGCGTCTTTGCTGGGATAGTTCAGCCGGGGAACATTCTTGTCGGAAAACTTGCTAATTCCGATTACCAGTGCCCATTTATCATGAACGCGGCTGCTGAGAGCTGCACCGGGGTTAGTGGCCAGAGTGAAAGGATCCAGCCCTTGGTCCATGGCCTCGGAGCCCAACATTCTGGCTCTTTTGAGTGCGAAGTCTGCTTTCGGAATGTGACTCAGCTTGCGTTCAAAAAGTGACCGGTAATACCACGCGTCGCCGAAGCCCGGGCATAAATCTGTGGCATCTTTTAAAAGCTGCACTCCATTCTCAGCTTCGGCGCTTGCCCCCCTACGAATACGCTCCAGGGCTTGAAACATGAGATCTCTGCCTGCGCCGCAGCGTTCCTGACCTTGAGCGGGCGTAGAGCAAACGAATGCGAGGAAACAAATACACGTAACCGAAATCAAATCTCGCGACACAAATTCTGTTCTCCAAGATTTCCTCAGTCGGGGGAGCAGACTGTTTTGAGCCAGTAGAGGAAACCTACTTGTGACCGCTGGGTGCCTTGGATGAGCGAACTCGCTCACGCATAGCCGCGGGAATTTTGCCCTTGATTCCGCTTTGTGCCAACTCGATCAACCCGTCGGCATCGAGCTTGAAGTCGACGGCAGGGGCCCGCTGGATCTCAGCTACGATGCTATCTTCGTCCACCCCGCTCTTGAACATCTCGATTATTTTTGCGTTGGTGAGAAGACCAGGGCTGTCCGTGTGGCCGGGCGCCGGTGGCTTATCTATTCTCTCTATTTGTCCGGCATTCACGACGGCCGGCTGGTCAAGCGCCTTGTAATATGCCACTGCGGTTTCAATGCGAGTCTGGGGGTCGAGGAAGTATCTTTCGTCTGGCTTAGCCTCGACGGCCTTTCCATAATTAATGGCGGCCTCCTCGAAAAACTTCTTGGCGGCAGCTCGGTCTTCCGTTTCATAGCCCAGAGCCTCGTTGGCAACCCCTATGTTGTAGAGTCTGTAAGAGTCTTCTTGAGGGTTCGGGAACGGTGTCATGGTTTCGAGGGCTTCGAGGTACCGGCCCCACAGGCCTTTTTCGGCGATCTGATTCGCTTCTTTGAGCTGTTTCCCTTCCGCTAGCAAGACGACCACAGTCTCATTAGTAGTAACCAGCCGCGGCGCTATCTGTGAAACGATTTGATGAAGAAGTTCTTGTCTCAGCTGGTCCGCTGTAGGAGGCACAGCGGGTTTTTCTGTTTGGTCGCTATGGCCGAAGGGATTGGGTAGATCTGATGGAAAACATTTCCCCAGAATGCACTTCTTCTGGTCGGTTGCCTGATTCGTACCTTGCTCGAATTCTCTTGAATATTTGGCTGAAGGGGTATTCGAATCGATGGTTTTGCCGGCTTTGTCCGATACTGTATAGACCGCGTCGAGTTGGCCCGTAACCTCATAATAATTCGTCGGCTTCTGAACCGGCTTCTTCTTCTCAAATACTGTCTGGTTGCGAGTGATGGTCTGAGGGGGCGGTGTCTGGAAGTTGGTTATTGCACACGAGATGGTAATTGCGGGAGAGTTATTGTCGACGCGCAAGCTCTTCTCGTTTTTCAGAAGTTCGGTCTCGAGCATAACCGGCAGGAGTTGAGCCACGTCCTGCTGCGAAGCTGAAGAAGTAGCTTTGACCGTGAACGTGGTTTCGCTTAGATGAACGACCGCCGGTAATTTTCGGTGCAGCGTGATTTTCTCTTTCAGCGGGCCAAAGCTCTGCCCATAATTCAGGCAGGGAAAAAGCAGGAGCACCAGACAGAAAATCAAACTACAGGCGAAAGAAATGCGCCGATAGATGGTTAGGCCCAAGCGAGAGCACACGGCATACCTTCCAAACATCCGAATTAAAGATCCTAGGGCCCGAACTGGCACGAGCATCGCCAGAGATAGAGTGAAGCGCCGCAATTTTACATTGCTCTTGGCGGTATCGCAATAGAGAGTTGGCGGCTTGGAACTTCGACCGAACCAGTTCGGGAACCGAGGGCATCAACGGCGAAAATTCGTATGGTTGTGATTTGATCTCGTCAACTGGCGAGTTTGCGGAGGAAGTCGGATTCGTCCATGCGGTACTTGAAGGCCTTGCGGCCGTCGATGAAAACTACAGGGACTTCGTCGGTGAACTGGCGGCGGAGTTGTTCGTCGCCGTCGACGTCGATATCCTGCCAGGTAAAACCGCCGCGACGATGCAGCTTGGTGAGGGTCTCTTTGACGATTTCGCAGAGATGACATCCTTTGCGAGAGTAGACCACGACCTGCCGGGGCTCAGACATTGTGGTGAGTTTAGCAAGGGTGGGGCGGGTTTTCCAGTGGGATAGGGAAGCGAGCCCTACGCGCGGTTATTGTGTCGCCAAGAACCCGACACATCGCGCGGCTCGCCCAGATCCTTCACTGCGCAAGGAACGCTGGTTCAGGATGACATCAAACTGCACCCTACCTGGGATTCTTTCTCGGGCCAGAGAAAAACGTAGCTAGCTACGTTTCTACAGACTCAGGATGACGGCGGGTAAGAGGTACAATCCGTTCATGCGTGCGACATCTGAGAGGCCCTTGCGGGGGAAGACAGCTTTGATTACGGGTGGAGCGAAGCGATTGGGGCGCGCCACGGCCCTGGCAATGGCAGCGGCCGGCGCGGATGTGGCGATTACGTTCCTGCACTCGGCCCCCGAGGCGCAGCACACAATAATTGATCTGAGCAGCTTCGGAGTGCGGGCGGTTGCGTTGCGCTGCGATGTTACGGATGAGAAAAGCGTCAGAACGGCGGTCAAAGAGACGGGCAGGGAACTGGGCGGGCTGGACATTCTGGTCAACAATGCAGCGAACTATGAGACGGTGGAGTTCGACAAGTTGACCTTGAAGCAGTGGGACGCGATTTTTGCTTCGAATACGCGAGGGCCGTTTCTGGTGTCGCGGGAAGCTTTGAAGCTGCTCCGAGAGCGACGGGGGAAGATCATCAACATGGGATCGCTGGGTGGATTACGTCCCTGGGCTGATCACGCCCATTATTGTTCGTCAAAGGCTGCGGTGCATATGTTGACGAAAGTGATGGCGAAGGCGCTGGCTCCGGCGATTGCGGTGAACTGCGTGGCTCCGGGGATGATCGATCTGGGTGAGAAGTCGGCGGCTGGATTTATGAAGCGAATGGCGAAGCAGACTCCGATGCGGCGCAATGGGACGGGCGAGGAGATTGCGACGGCGGTGCTGTTCTTTGCCACCGCGCCTCATTTTATTACCGGGCAGATTATGGCTGTGGATGGCGGGCTGGGTTTATAGATCGCTTCAACGAAAATAAACGCTGAGGTTGACCAGCAATGGTCCTGAGATGGCTGATGCGTTGTGCTGTTGCCTGTTTGTTGCTTGGACTGAATGTCGCCGTTGCGCAAAAGTGCTGGTCACCTGAGATCGCGAGCTTCTATGATCGCGAGGTGCAAGGCAGAGAATACAAATCTTGGCTCGAAGTAGACCACATTGCGCCGCGCGGCAGGATCCCATTTGCGCGGCTACTCTTTTGCAATTGCTGAAAGACGTTTATCGAACTGGGCAAAGCGGTGATTTCTATCAGTTTCCCTCGGCGGCGGACTATATAGCGCATCAGAAATTTGGTTTTGCCCCTGGAACCGAGCCGGGACCACTGCGCAATGAGAAAAACGACGCCGCGCTGAAGGGTTATGCGAGTTGGGTACGATCTAGAGATTGACGACCCCCGCCGGCTCGAGCTGCCCGGAGCGAGGCGCCCGGGCTATGATGGTTGTCGTGTTCCCGGCTTTCCTGTATGTTGCGAACTTCAGGATTGATCTGCATGAAGAAACGTCTTATCGCACTCGCGGTGTTGTTGTTGAGTTCGCTTGCATGGACGCAGATGCGTCCGGAAGATGGCGGGCATGAGATTCAGATTTGGACCGGCGGCGGACCCTCGGTGCCCGGAGGCACGTCGGATACCAGCGTCTGGAATGTGGGTTTGCGCTATGGCTGGATTCTGACCCAGCCACATGGTCCTGGATTTCTCAAGGGAAGATTCGAATATGCCGTGGATGTGGTGCCCCTTTTTATGGTGTTCCAACGCTACAACACGGCGTACGGAGCGGGTTTTAATCCATTGGGATTAAAGTGGGACTTCGCCGCTCGCGGACGGATTGAACCTTATCTTGAGTTGGGTGGGGGGGCGCTGTTTACAAATCATCAAGTGCCGATTGGAACTTCGGCCGTGAACTTTACTCCGTCGGCGGCGCTGGGCATGCATGTGCTGGACGAAAAATTTGCTTTCAGCGTGGAGGTTCGCTATCTGCATATTTCGAATGCGGGATTGAGCGACCCGAACCCGGGGATTAATACTGTGGAAGTGCGGGTTGGGTTGGGGAAGTTCTTCGGGAAGTAAGGCACGTGACGACGGCGCCGGACCGTGGTAAAACATGACCTAACCAGCTACCATGAGGGGAGGGTGAGAATATGGCGATCCTTGATTGGTCGCAATGCCCCGCCGTGGAGAGTATCCCTGGAAAGGTCAGCGGCGCGTGGGTGTTCAGAGATACGCGGATGCCGGTTTCCATTGTGTTCGAAAATCTTCAAGCCGGGGCCACTATCGAAGAAATCATGGAGTGGTCCACTTGACGCGGGAACCGATTATGACAGTGCTTGAATTTGCCGCGCGGAGCCTTGACGCGCCTCCACCTTCGCAGCAATTTGTCCAACCGGTCGATGCTCATCCTCTTTGACACAGTACGCCTGCACCGTTGCGATATGCCCTTAAAGGTCACATCGTTGTGGAAGCTCTCGAACGCGGCTGGGAAGGGTTTGTCAACGGCGATGTCCTCGATGCAGCCGAGTCCGCAGGTTTTGAATTGCTGTTGACTGCGGACAACAACCTTCGCTATCAACAAAACCTGACGGGAAGGAAAATCGCTATCGTTGTTCTTGGCAATGCCCAGTGGCCCGTCTTGCGCCGCCACGTCGAAGGAGTTGTGGCCGCTGTTGATGCTGCTACGCCGGGCAGCTATGCCGAGGTGGACATCCCGTTCCAGTAACGCCCTCAGCGTATCCAAAAGGAACAGCCCAGCAGTCAAAAACGTGTTATGGCCTGTTCTCGCCATCTGACGTGCACGCGATAATTCTAATGCTGCACCGTGTCGCTTTCGCTTGCGAGGCCAAGATTGCTAAAGCAGGAAGAAGCGGCGTAACTTTGTCATGGGAACAGGGTCCCCTGCGGGAGGCTGGAAAATTGCGCGGCGTTACCGACGACATCCTTGGGGTAATCGTTGCACTGATTATTTCTGGCATCGCTGCCGTATTCGCCGCCTTGTTGGGCGTTGTTACTGGGGCGTTTCTTGGCGGCCTGCTCTTTAGAATCGGGCTGACAACAGATGAAGGGGCCGCTTGGTCCGGCATGAGCCTCGGAATTCCAATCGGACTCGTGTTCGCCATCATTGCCTTCGTCTACTGTTTCCGAAAGTTTAGAGCGTCTGGACAACCTGAGTGATTTCGCCGGCCTAATTGATGGTTGGCGAAAAATCGCGATTTCACTCGGCGACCGTAGTCGGCCAGTTCTCAACTCCGCGATCTCGGCCAAAATCAATGGCTTTCCGTGTCTCACAAATCAGTCTCGAATCCAGATCCGCTTTAAGAAACTTCTCCGCCGCGCGCTTCATTTCCGAGGTTGGCGAACGAATGAGCGATGGCGGAGGTTATTCAGGTAGTTGCAGCTTGATGACTCCGCCGGATATTCTTCTCCCGTATGTCAACTCTAGTGGAATGTGTTCCTAACTTCTCCGAGGGGCGTGATACGGGGAAGGTCGATGCCATCGTTGGTGCGATGAAGATGGATAGCGTGTACCTGCTGGATCGCGAGATGGATGCGGATCACAATCGTTGCGTGATCACGCTGGTGGGGGAACGCGAGGCGATTCAGGAGGCTGCGATTCGCGGCGTGGGCAAGGCTGCGGAGCTGATTGATCTGAATCAGCATCAGGGAGCGCATCCCCGGATGGGGGCGGCGGACGTGGTGCCGTTTATCCCGATTGATGGCGTGACCATCGAAGATTGCGTGGCGATGGCGCGGCATGTGGGAGCGGAAATCTGGAAGCGTTATCAGATCCCGGTTTACTTGTACGAAGCCGCGGCCGCCACGCCGGAGCGACAGAATCTGGAGAACATTCGGCGCGGACAGTTTGAAGGCATACGGGCTGACATTGCAACCAATCCGGCGCGCAAGCCGGATTTCGGCGAGCTGAAAGTGCATCCGACTGCCGGAGCAACAGTCGTGGGGGCGCGCAAATTCCTGATCGCCTACAACGTTTTTCTCAATACGCCGGACGTGGGGATTGCGAAGAAGATTGCCAAGGCGGTGCGTTTCTCGAATGGCGGATTGCG
>Ga0209275_10001335_pt1 | contig 10018 bp, 8 predicted proteins | sample HubBroMetageREF2_FD_188344 | JGI IMG/M metagenome (GOLD analysis project Ga0209275, IMG submission 188344) | Reference soil microbial communities from the Hubbard Brook experimental Forest, New Hampshire, USA - Hubbard Brook CCASE Soil... | ecosystem: Environmental > Terrestrial > Soil >...
TCCGAGGCAGGATTAGTCCTGTGAAGTCTTAGGGCTGTATCGGACGCGCGAGTGGGCAGGATGTGCAGATGAGCGCGGTGGGATTGCGCGCGTTCGATACAGCGACTTGAAGGAAGCCGCTCGGTTTGCGGCGGACGCGGGTGCTATGCAAATTCAATTGAGGGAAGTGGAGGGTTGGCGTCAGCCCAGGGAGATGCGGGAAAGGAGAGCACCCCACCGGGAGAGAAGAAGAGGAGCGGAAAACTTCCATGTGCCGCGGAAGTGTAATGTTGGGAAGCGGGAAAAAGAGATTTGTCGGACGGGAAGACACAAACAGAGGTAGCGAGCGGAAGCACGCAAAAGTTTCGTGATGTCGATCGACGTCTCATGCAGCGACGGCATCCGATGCTGGCGGAGAACGGAGCTGGAGCTCCGCAGCCGTGAACCTTTCGATGACCAGCATCGGCCCACCGCACTTAGGGCAAAGCCAAGCATCGCTCGAAGTGGCGGTGGTTACTTCTGGCTTGGCTTGTGCCGAGCCAAGCAAGTGAAAGCAAAGTGGCAAGGTTGCGGCACGCCTGCGATTGGCCAGGAAGCCGAAGTTGCGGATGCGCACGAAGCCTTTGGGGAGCAGATGCAACAGGAAGCGGCGCAAGAACTCGTCGAGCGATAGCGGCAGCGACTTCTGTTCGTTGTGGTGAGCGGAATCGCGCCAACGAAACGTGACCGTCCCGTCAGCAAACGAGACCAGGCGATGGTTGGAGATAGCCACGCGATGGGTGTAACGGCCCAGATAACGGAGTACATGCTGCGGGCCTCCGAACGGACGTTTCGAGTAGACCACCCAGTCTTTTCGGAACAGTGGTCTCAGCCAGGCAGCAAAGGTTTTCGGCTGAGCGAGGAGCTTCAAGTCTCCATGAAAGGTGAGCTTGCCGTCATGAAAGGCACGCTTGAGCGCTTCGTGGAATTTACCGCGAAAGACAGCGCCGAGCACCTCGACGGGAAGAAAGAAATCGTAGCGTGGTTTGATCCAGTGGGTGTGATCGGCAGACCGCCCACCGGCCGGCACCACGCAATGTACATGCGGGTGGAGTTCGAGTTTTTGACTCCAGGTATGCAGCACGCTGAAGAAGCCGATTTCTGCACCGAGATGTTGGGGAGCGCGCGCGATCTCCACAAGAGTTTCCGCACTGGTGCGAAACAGGAGATCGTAGAGGACCTTCTTGTTCTGCAAGACCAAGGGGGCCAAATGACGAGGAAGCGTGAAGACCACATGGACGTAACGCGTCGGGAGGAGCTCCTGGCGACGCTTCTCGAGCCAGCGATCGCGAGCTCCTGCCTGACACTTTGGGCAGTGCCGATTCCTGCACGAGTTGTAGGAGATGACGCGATGTCCGCAGCGAGTGCATTCATCGAGATGCCCGCCAAGCGCAGCAGTGCGACACCGCGCAATGGCCAGTAGCACTTTGACGTGCTTCCAGGTGATCCACTTACGGCTTCGTTCGATGAAGGCGTCTCCCGCAGCGCGGACCAGATCGGCCACCTCGAGGGGTGGCCGGTCCATCTACTCGTCCGGTGGCCGATCTTTTAGCTCCAGCGAATCCAGAGGACTCGCGGTCGCACTGAGGTGACGTTCAGAGAGATGGAGGTAGATGGTGGTTTCTTCCAGATCGCGATGCCCTAGCAACATCTGGATGGTTCGCAGATCCGCGCCTGCCTCCAGCAGATGTGTGGCGAAGCAGTGCCTCAGCGTATGGGGGTGCACGTCTTTCTGCAGGCCCGCTCGCTGGGCGGCTTGCTTGCAAGCGTCCCAGACCACCTTGGTGGTGATCGGTGTATCACCGGTATGCCAGCGGTTGCCTGGAAACAGCCAGGCACTTGGCTTGCGTTGTAGTCTGCGCCAGTGCTCACGCAGTGCCTCGAGTAGTTTTGGACTGAGCATCACATCGCGGTCTTTGCGTCCCTTGCCGCCCTGGACGTGAATCACCATGCGTTGGCTATCGATGTCGCTGACTTTCAGGTGGGTCAATTCAGCGCGTCGTACTCCGGTCGAGTAGAGCGTCATCAACAGAGTGCGATGATAAGGAGTCAGAGCTGCGTCGATGAGTCGCGCGACTTCTTCTCGGCTGAGGATCGAAGGAAGGTGAAACCCTTTTTTGGGATAGGGCGTCTCGGCGATGCTCCAGGTCTTCTTGAGAGTTTTGATGTAGAAGAATCGCAGAGCTGCCAATCGTTGCGTAACCGTGCCCGCCGACAACTTGCGCTTCTTGAACAGCTCGGCCTGGTATTCACGAATGTGTTCCGGGCCCAAACAATCTGGAGAACGCTTGAATCGTCTTGAGAAATCTTCGACTGTGCGGATGTAACAGCGTGTGGTAGCCTCAGAATAATTACGACGCTCGAGTTCTTCGAGCATCATTTTGCGAAGTCGGGTCATGGGGACCTCCTATGACCCGACAACTTATCTTAACCAACAAGCAACCACTGCTCCGTTCGTCTCACGCGAAGCGTCCGCCGCAGAGCGGCTTCGTTCAAGTCGGGTTGTTGAACGTGATCATCGCGCCTGCCGCCAATTCTGGGAGGATTACTGGGAACTCGGAAGTAATGCTGCCAGTCCTGAGGGTAAGGCCCTCGGACGATTTTTTCGACCGAGGGCCTCAGATTCGGCAGAGGAGCTTTTAGGCCCCACCTTTCAATGTCAGAGCCGCCTGAAAGTGCTTCGCGTCTACACCCGCCTTGGCTCGCTGCGCCCAAGTCATCTTAGGTCCCTTCGGTCCATAAACCTGAATGAACTGCTCTTTGGTCGGTCGACCGGCAAGAGCGAACAGGCGAGTGCCCTCCGCGATATGAGCACGGGCAGAACTGCTGCGAACGACTGGGGTAGGAGGTGGTGCAGATTTGGTAGCCGCTTTCACTTTCCTCACAAGTTTCACGGTGACCTTGCTCCGATTCGCCCTCTTCGTCGTCTTCTTAGAGCGCTTTGATTTTTTCGCCATTTCGTCCCCTCCATGGAACTCGCGAACCATACGCGTCTCTAGAGAGAAGTAAAGCGAAAATAAGGTGAGTTGCAGTGCGTGATAGAGAATGGTCTTGGAGATTGGAGAAAACGAAGAACCGGAGACAAAATTCTTCACTGCCCAAATTCAGGGAGCAGCAGTTTCCTTCACCTGTAATTTCACCTGTAACGATTCAGTCTTAGGCGTACTTCCACGTACTCAGGCAGTCTCCAACACCCTTGAAGTTATTGGCCGTATATAATCGCGCGGCTTTGACACGGTAGAGGTCTGGGGTTCGAGTCCCCACGGGCCTACCATCGTTTTCAATTACTTAGAGCGTTTCCTTCGTAATTCCACAGAAACTTCACCTGTAATTCTTCACCTGCAAAATGGGTGTTCTTGGCTTCTGCCGGGTGGCTTGGCCGCTTGGGCAGTTCGTTGACTTACTCCAGAGCAAAACCTAACATTGCGCCAGTATGGCGGATTCCGACTCGCTCATCGGTCTGACAATCTCGCACTACCACATTCTCGAAAAACTTGGTGGCGGCGGGATGGGTGTGGTCTATAAGGCCGAAGACCTCAAACTGGGCCGCCAAGTGGCGCTAAAGTTTCTGCCCGACGAACTTGCCAATGATGCGCATTCCCTAAGTCGCTTCCAGCGCGAGGCGAAAGCTGCTTCTTCTCTGAACCATCCGAATATTTATACGATTTACGAAATCGGCGAAAGCAATGGACGAGCATTTATTGCCATGGAACTCCTGGAAGGGCAAACGCTCCGTCACCAAATCAATCACAGGCGGCTGGAAACTGAAGTGGTGCTCGACTGGGGCATACAAATAGCGGATGCCCTCGATGCTGCTCACGCGAAGTCTATCATTCATCGAGACATCAAGCCGACCAACATTTTCGTAACGACCAGTGGTCAAGTGAAGCTCCTCGACTTTGGGCTGGCGAAGGTCGCGGTTAAGTCGGGAGAGCTTTCCGCGTGGAGTGGTCCGACCATAGACGTGGACGAGTACCTAACCAGCCCCGGTTCGACGCTAGGGACAGTCGCATATATGTCTCCAGAGCAGGTACGGGGTAAAGAACTGGACACTCGAACCGACTTATTCTCGTTCGGCACCGTGCTTTACGTGATGTGTACGGGCGTACTTCCCTTTCGAGGCGACGCCACCGGCGCGATCTTCGATTCGATCCTGAATCGAGCTCCTATATCGTCCCTCCGATTGAATCCGGACATACCCCCGAAGCTGGAAGAAATCATCTGCAAAGCTTTGGAGAAGGACAGGAGTCTACGTTACCAGCGCGCTGCCGAGATGCGCAGCGATTTGAAGCGTCTCAAGCGCGACATCGAATCAGGTTCGCGCGACGCAAAGCGGGTAGCATCACAGGAATCGCAATCCGTCAGCCCGACGAAAACATCTGTACCACCTGAAACCGCCCGCAACAAACAACATTTCATTTGGATCGGTATGATGAGCGCTCTAGTGGTCGTGCTGGCAGTTGGATTGTTGAGGGACCGGGGACTCCGGCAGCGAATTTTTGGCCCCACCATCCCGGATCAGAAACATCTGGTCGTGCTTCCCTTCAGTGCGGTTGATGGTCAGCCCGGCGAGCAAATCTATTGTGATGGGCTTACAGAGACCGTTACCACAAAACTAGCGCACATAGAATCCTTACAGGTTCCTTTGGCTTCGGAAGTGCGCAACCATCGGGTAAGCAACATACAAGAAGCTAGAAAACAGTTTGGCGCGAACTTGGTGCTGGCGGCGAGCTGGCAACGAGTAGAGAATTCTGCACGCATCAATCTGAGCCTCGTCGACGCCAAAACCGCGCACCAACTCCGCACCGACACGATAACCGAGCCCGCCAACGACCTATTCCGGCTACAAGACCAAGTTGTTCTGAGGGCTTCGCGGATGCTGGAGTTGCAGTTATCAGCAAGTACCGCTTCTTCTCTGACTGCGCATGGCACATCGGTCCTGACCGCCTATGATTTTTACATTCAGGGAATCGGCTACCTGCAGCGCTACGAACGACCAGAGAATGTCGATACCTCGATCAAGTTATTCCATCGTTCCATCGACGAAGATCCCGTTTACGCCCAGGCACAAGCCGCACTGGCGCAGGCTTATTGGTACAGATATAGCGCCACCAAGGATCCGCAATGGGCAGATAGAGCAAAAAACACAGTGAAGACTGCCCGCGAGCTAAACAGTCAATTGCCCGAGGTGCAGTTGGCTATAGCCGAATTCAGTCTGCACACCGGAAGTTATGGTGATGCTGTGTCCTCATTTCAAGTGACCCTAGGATTGGATCCGGGAAACGTAAAAGCGTATCTCGGTCTGGGAGGTGCATACGACTCTTTAGGGCAGACGGCGAGCGCTGAGAAAGCGTTTCGTCATGCGATCGACATCAGTCCACAGTGTTGGAGTTGCTATAACGAACTGGGTGTTTTCTTGAACAGTCATGCGCGGTATGCAGAAGCCGCGCAAGCTTTCGAAAAAGTGGCGGAGCTTACCCCGGACAACGTGTGGGGTTACATGAATGTCGGCGCTGCGTATTTCAATTGCGGGCAATTCGCAAAGGCGGACGAATTCTTTCGCCGTAGTTTGCAACTCGCTCCCGACAATCCGGACCTTTATTCGAATGCCGGATCCGTGAGCTTTTTTCTGGGACGATTTGAAGAGGATGTGTCCTATTGCAAAAAAGCAATCGAGTTACGCCCACAAAAATATGACTACTGGGGCAATCTAGGGGACGGATATCGAATGATTCCCGGCCAGTCAAGCCAGGCAGCAGCGGCGTACCAGAAGGCAATACACCTCGCAGAAGCGCAATTGAAAATTAATCCGATCGATTCAGACGTGTTGAGTTCTCTGGCGCTCTATTACGCGCGAATACACGACGCGTCGCGGGCAAAAAGATATCTGGGACAAGCGTTGAAACAGAAACCAGAGGACGTCGACATCCTGCGTATCGCATGCCTCGTGTATCTGGAGGAGGGGAATCGGGCGGAGGCTTTTTCGTGGCTGCAAAAATCGGTGACGGCGGGCTATGCTCGAGAACAACTTGTTGCAAATCCAGAACTGGCCGGCCTACACTTAGACCCTCAATTTGACCGCCTTCTAAAAGAAGCAAAGTCTTATCAATAGACAACTGGGCCGTTCGGGGAGATTGCGGTTCAATCTGAAATTCGTGAGGTTTATTATGCCTCTAAAACCAATCCTCAACGTGTATCACAGAAGACCCTTGGCTACCGTAATCGCAATCGTAAGTATCGGGATCCTTCTGGGCTCCTGCAAACAGCCGCCTGGGGGATTCAGAACGGTAGCAACCACGTGGGTAATCACCGTCCACGCAACGCCGCATATCAAAAAACCCACGCATACATTCACCGCTAACCCCGATGCCAACTCGAACGGCTGCATTTACGCTACGTCGGCCTCAGGCACCTACCCAGCCACCGGGCTAACGGTTTGTTTGGGGGACACCATTCAGTGGCAGGGGGAAGCGCAGGGTCACCCATTCAATTTGCTCGTAGTTTTGCCGGACAAGATCCTGAACGATGCGTCTGGAAACGCTAGCGGATCGTTTGCCACTACCACTGGTAGTGCAACCCCTGGAGGCGCAATGAACTCGAGTGCCAACAAAGGTGCGCACTACGAATGGTACGTTTCATTACTCGACACGCAAACCGGGGAAACGCATGACGACGACCCCAAAATCATTATCGGCCATTAATATTTAGCTTGTCGACGAACGCACAGCCGTAGTTCGACGTCACTACGGCTTCTTGTACGTTGCAGTTGAGCTCTCGAAATAGAAAATCCCCAGATGTTTACTGCTTGAGGATTTTGGCCCATGGATTACACCCTGATACGGGCTAAAGGATCGGTGTGCAATGGCATTTTTGCAGGTCAAGGCATGTAAAGCGGTCCCGTTCGTTGACTTGCCTTCCTTTACAACCTAATATGTCGCCACCATGGCGGGCAACGGGAAATTGCATTCGGCCTTGTGAGTGACTTTCTTGTGGCTCTCATCACCGACCAAATTACATGATGAAGCTTCAGCCGTCTGGATGGAAAGGCATGCCGGGATGCCCCACACTCGCTGGTTCTGGCGTCGCTACCTCAAGATTCACGACAATCGGGTCTTGCCCGTTTCGAACCACCACAGCTTCGCAAATTTCGTTCGGACTGGCATTGATCTCTTGATGCGGCACATATGGTGGCACATAGATGAAATCTCCTGGCTGAGCTTCTCCACTTAGTTCCAGGTGATCTCCCCATCGCATTCGTACCCGGCCCCTTACAACATAGAGCACAGTCTCTAACTCCCCGTGATGGTGCGGTCCGGTCTTGGCATCAGGTCGTACCACCATCCTGCCGGCCCATAGTTTGTTTGCGCCCGTGCGCGCATGCGTGACGGCAGCTGCCCGCGTCATGCCAGACGTCTGTGGCGTGTTCAGATCGAGGTCGCCAGCACTCACGATCTTGACACCGTGTTCCTTCCAATCCATGTCCATCACTGACTATCTCGACCAGCCTATTTTTCAATAACGCCACAAGCGATCCGAGCTCCAGAGTTCCCCGCCGGATCCGTCTTATAATCGTCAGGATCTGCGTGAATCACCAGCGAAGTGCCGCCGTCGTGGAAGAGGGAATTTGGCCCGTCGCCAAGTGTAGCGTTTGGGTCCAGAAGGGACGCCTTGCCGGACCCGTCTGCGTGCACTTTGAGCATCAGCAAGTCTCCGCCGTGCGGCCCCGCTGGATTATCTTTCCCGTGTTTCTTGGAAGCCGGATTGAAATGCGGACCGGCACTTGCGAACGCCGGACCTTCACATTTGCCGACGTTGTGGATGTGGATGCCGTGCATGCCGAGCGGCAATTGCGACACCTTTACGTCAATACGGACACCGCTGCCAGATGGGCGTATCTGTGCGGTCCCGATTTTCTGTCCCTGTGCGTTGGCGATATCCGCGTGGGCGGACTGGCCAAACCCTGTGGTAGCCCATAGAAGAGCCATTGCGAGAGCGCAACTGCGGAGCGGCATGAGAACCTTCCTTTGCACTTACAAATGTGGCCGAATTACACATCCTCCCAACCCAAAGTTGACAAGGCGAACTGAGTGCAGAGGGCGTTCAACGGAATGCCCTCCCGGAAGATTTCTAGCCCTTCCACTGCGAACCGCGGATGACACTGCAGAAGTTGATGCGCTGGAACTTTGGGTCCTTGTCTGCCAGTACATCCGCCTTCACATTGCCGAACGTCGTCTCTGGCTTGCGGTTGATGCCCTCGTAAAAGGCTTGGATGATGTCTTCTTTAAAGTGCTCGGTGCGGGAATACGCAGCGACGATCGCTTCGCGATCAGCGTCGGAGAATTCCGAGTAGGCGATTCCGAGAACATCCATCTCGACGCCGTTGGTCAATAGCGCAACCACTGGGTCCATATACTGTGGAATACCTGGCGTAGTGTGCAGAGCGATTGCCGTCCACACAATCTGGATATCCTGCTGAAGGATATTGTGCTGACGCAGAAACGCTCGCGCAGCGTTCGCCCCATCCACTTCGAAGCGATCGGACTTACTGCTATATTGCGACGTCAATCCCATGTCGTGAAACATCGAGGCAATGTAAAGCAGTTCGGGATCGAACTTTAAATCCCGCCTTTTTCCTGCAAGCGAGGCAAAATAGTACACGCGAGTCGAGTGGTTAAACAGCAAGGTAGCTTCCGTGTCGCGCACCAACTCCGTTGCCTCTCGAGCAAGTTTGCTGTCGGGGATCATCGCGCCTGAGATCGAGATTGTTTTTGTCGCGGCTCTTGTTGAAGTCTGTGCATATTCGAATCACCTTCCGAACCTAGTGCATGTTCTCTTCCAACGCCCTTCAGCGAGCGCTTATCGGGCAAGGCTCGATAACCGTGTTGCTTACCCGATTTTTGTTTCAGTACCTATGAAATGGACACATGTTCGGCTGTCGACCGGTTGGACACATCTGTTGAGTCACTGACATGAACAGCGAAGAAAGCCGCCTCGGTAGTCTTATCACGATCAAGCTGCTCTGCTTCAGAGTGTGTTTGTGAGCCATGACTTCCTCTTGAGCCCCACATTCGCCAAGAGTTCGTCAGCGAGACAAGCAATGAAAAGTACTGCCAGGTATGGGCCTACTGGACCGCTGGACGTTGTGAGGAATGAGGTCCGAGGCTTTCTGACGCGGCTGGCCAAGCGTCCTACTGGAATCAAGTAATTGGAAGCCAGATGGGTTGCAACGCCGCATGTTCACGGGCTATTCGTAAAGTCCCGTGAATCAAGTCCCCACGGGCCTGCCATCGTTTCCAGCTACTCGCGAAAACCGCTGAAAACTTCACCTGTAATTCTTCACCTGTAAAACATGGCAACCACCTGGCCGAGGCTGCAACACAGCGGCAAAGCGAGTTTCATCAGGAGTCGATGGGACTGTATCACGCCCCACTCTCTACGGATTCTTACTGAGGCGTTTGGGTCTGGGGTTCGAGTCCCCACGGGCCTACCATATCTTTAAGTTAGAGCGAAAAAAGCAAAAATCGAAAACGCTCCAACCCACAATCCAACCCACAACTGCCATCATTGTGTCATTCCTGAATGGACTCCGACTGCTTTCAGGAACTCACCCTGCGCTCCCCGAGCTTCGTCGCTGTCCTCCTGAGTGTAGAGGATCGAGCGTCGTTTGGATTCTCGAATGACGCAAGATTCCCTGCACCGTCTTCGGTTCGACCTTGGCCTTGTTCACCAACCAGTTGCTAAGCGAGTGACGAAGGTTGTGAAGTCCGAACCTCTGACCATCCTCAATATGCACTCCAGCCGCTTTCGCAGCTGGTCGGAGATAGTCAGACACAAATATGGAAGAGGACAGAGGGACGCGACCGCGCGCCTTGAAGGACGGAAAGACAAAGTCCGTATCCTTCTTGTAAGGCGTCTGGCAGCGCCACTGCTGCAGATGATTGCTGCAGAACGGATCTATTCAGAACATCCTTCTCAACGGACCGACCAAGTACGGCATCAC
>Ga0209275_10001341_pt1 | contig 10002 bp, 7 predicted proteins | sample HubBroMetageREF2_FD_188344 | JGI IMG/M metagenome (GOLD analysis project Ga0209275, IMG submission 188344) | Reference soil microbial communities from the Hubbard Brook experimental Forest, New Hampshire, USA - Hubbard Brook CCASE Soil... | ecosystem: Environmental > Terrestrial > Soil >...
CGCCGTGGCCAATCTTGGCTAAAACTGAAAGAACCATTCGCTACTCTCGACGTCGTAGTTACCGCGGTCGAGTATGGACACGGAAAGCGTCACGGCCTGCTTTCTGACTACACATTTTCCATTCGCAATGGGAATCAACTCTTGACCATCGGCAAAGCCTATTCGGGGCTGACCGACGCAGAGATAAAAAGCGGAACAGAATACTTCTTGCAACACACCACAGAGGATCAGGGCTTTAAGCGGCTTGTTGAGCCCACCGTCGTGATCGAAGTGGCCTTCAACAACATACAAAAATCGACCCGTCACGAGAGTGGCTACGCTTTGCGATTTCCACGTATTCTACGTTTGCGTCCCGATAAGCCGGTCGAGGAAATTGACACGCTAGAACGTGTCGCCGAACTCTACGCGAAGCAGATTACCTTGCCAAAAAATATCCGCTAATCAATACCGAATACGAAATGGCAAAGCAGAGTTAGTGCTTAAGCACGAGGGTAGCGGCGATCATGTCGTGTAATGCCTGTCTTCTGTCGGTGAATGCCGCCATGATGAATCCGATCTCCAGGGGAATTAATCGCGTCACGAAAGTCTTTGCGAAGAAGCGCCCCGAAGCTCGCCCAAAGGAAATGCGTTGACCGTTCAAGTCCGTAACGTACAGACCCAGCGCTTGCTTCCCCCAGGTCGCCTGCTTTTCACCGCTCTCCAGGTACGCCGCATATAACCACGATATGAGGATCGCAATCGCAATGAACGTGAAAAACATCGACACCATCATGGCCACCGCCGCCGGGTCGACCTCTTCCCCATTGCGCTGCAGCACCGAAACTATGTGCGCTAGTCCTCCGGTCATTCCCAGGCCAATCACCACAAATAGGATGAACAACGGACTCAAAATCAGTCCATCAATGATGTACGCCAAAAGCCTCCACCAGAATCCTGCATAAGTAGGCGTGCGCGTGAGCACCACGCCGCCTAGTGTCGGATAGGAAGTCACTGCGGTAGGCACAACCGCGGGACTTGCCAATGCTCGAGGTGGTACCGGCGTGCCACATGCGCCGCAAAACGTCGACTCCGGTATTAGTGCGGTGCCACACTTGGAACAGAACACGGTTGGACCTCCCTGGTATGGCCTGGCTTACGTTGGAAAAACACTTGCCTGAGACAAAGAAGAGCGAAGTTTACTCGCAACCGGCTTGTTCGAACAACTGCAGATGTCGTACGCCTTCGGGATTCCCCTTGCGCGCCGCCGCCGTCAGAAGCACCCGGGCCTGATCACAATTTTGCCCAACGCCCTGGCCCAAGCGATACAGTTCCGCGAGCGCCACCTCCGCGTTGGAATTTCCCTTCTCGACAGCGATCCACAGCAACCGTGCCGCATCCGCTTGGTCTTCTCGACTTTTCTTCGACCGCAGGATTTGCACTGCCTGCAAATATTCGGTTTGCCCTGATTCAGAACTCGGGTCGCCAACCGCGTTGGGATTTCCGCCGGTCATCAACGGAGATACAGGAACGGCCGTGGAAGAATTTTTTCTGCCCGGTGAAACGTACGACGGAGTTGCCATCGACCCTGCATCCCCACTTCTGGGCGTTGTGGACTCGGGGCCAGTCGTCAACGGACTGGCGCTTCCTGTACCTGCCGCGGCAGAACTACCGCTGGAAGAGCTGGTGGGCACCGAGGAACCCGGCAACGGAATTGTCGATGGGCTGGCTTCTGCGCGATTTGGTTGTCCCGAATTTCCCTGGTTTGTAGATGCTGCGTCCTCCGGTGAACTTGAACGCGGCATCGGCATCACCGGCCCTGAATTTGCCGATTCTGCTGGACCCGAAATTTTCTGCCCAGTCTGAATCATGAACTGGCCAACTTCCTGTCGATATACATAGCCGGCAACTGCCAACGCGATCAGCACCAGAATGCCGCTGGCGCGAGACAGCGTAAATCCTCTCGGGCGAATACGACGGCCAAAATCCATATCCTCAATAGCGGGCAAGGGTTCGAAAGCCGCAACAGGATGCACCCAGACCGGCGCTGCGATGTGCGGCGGTGCGGAGTGTACTGGTGGCGGCGGTGAGCTTGGGCTCTCCGCGACCGCAGCCGGAGAAGGATTGACCGCGGCAGGTGGCGGAATTACGAACGGCGGTGTCGCCACGATAGGAGGAGGCGGCACAGGAGGTGGAGTTGGTGGTGGCTCGGATTTAGCGGGTGGAACAGGCGCCGCATGAATGGACGCGCCTTCTTTCTCCAGGCGTTCTTCCGCCGCTTGCCGCAACGCTTCAGCAATTTCCCGTTTCAATTGTTCTGGCGAAGGAATGGGGCGCGAGGACGACGCTTCCGGCTTCGGTTCAGCCTTCGCAGGCGAAGGAAATACCGTGACATCTCCCTTAGGAGCTGGAGGCCGGCTCGAAACCGTGCGAGCCTCGTGCCGCAATTGGTCCATTATCGGATTCGTGGCACTGGCAGGCTTGGCAGGAACTTCTGCTTCGCGAGTCGGCGCTTCCTCGCTATTCTCCAGCCACGACCGAATGCGCCCCAACGACTCCGGAGAAATTTGTGTGAACTCCAATCCTGCGACCTTGCCGTTCTCCTCAACCCAGATCAGCCGCCCTTCGCCTTCAATGCGCGAACCCGCGTCGAGCGAAAAGTTAAAGGTAGTCGTCTCCCCAGGACGCAACGGCATCATGGCTCGAAGAGCGAATCCCTCTTCGCAAAGATCCCGCATCATGCCTCCGTTCCCAGAGGCCAGCTCCACATAGACGAGCGTAGACGGGCGTTTACGAAATTTGCCGCGGCGATCGGTTTCAACCGTCATAGTTCACGAATTCCCGTATTTTAACCTTTTCTGAGCCTGGTTCACTACAGGGGAATGCTCTTTACCAGTAAAAAGAGATGCCCGGGAACCGGTCGAAGATGCCGGGAAAATCCAAGTTTCAGGGTAGGACACAAAGCGCTTAGACCGTCCCATGCGCGCGCAAAGAAAGGCTTTATAGTGGATGACAAGCTGGTGAGCCTGCCTAATGAAAATGAGAATAGCCATTTCTGTAGGGGTCGTGCTGACACTGTGCATTGGCGTCTATTGGTGGTCGCAGCGCCCCTCTAAATTGCAGGATGCCGACTTGCTGATGATCGGCGACTTCACAAACCACAGTGGCGAGCCGAACTTCGATGGTGCTCTTCGCGAATCTCTTCGCGTTGCGCTGGCGCAATCCCCTTACCTCAATCTGGTTTCCGATGAAAAAATTCGCATGGCGTTGCGCAACTCCGGCAAATCGGAAGGAACAGCTCTTGCAACAGCTCTAACAAAAGAGCAATCACTCCTTCTGTGCGAGCGCATGGGCGCAAAAGCCTACCTGACGGGCAGCGTTACGCGCGCGGGCAACGAATATTTGATCGAGTTGGTAACAAATCGCTGTCCAGACGACAAACGAATAGCCAGGGAAACCGACCAGGCCGCTCGACCTGATTTAGTCATTCAGCATCTGGGCGCAATGACCGCAAAATTGCGGCAGGATTTGGGAGAGAACGCCGAGTCCGTAAAGAAGTTCGATATTCCGCTCGAGCGCGCAACCACTCCGATACCCGCTGCTTTAAAGGCTTACGAAGAAGCTCGCACCGCCGTCCGCGAAACCGGCGACATTCAAGCGGTGCCGCATTACAAAAAGGCCATCGACTTGGATGCTCGCTTTGCCTTGGCACACTCCGGACTTGCGGTGAGCTATTACAATCTGAATCAAATGGCGCAAGCAGGCGAAGAAATTCGCCAAGCCTATGAAGCGGGCGATCGCCAAACGCTGCGCGAGCGCCTCAACATCACAACCCTCTACTACGATCTGGGTGTGGGTGATGTTGAAAAAGCAATCGAAGGCTATAAAGCCTACATTCGTGCATATCCGCGAGACGACGTCGCGCTCGGTAATCTCTCCAGTGAATACTTCGTTCTTGGAGATTATGAAGACGCAGCCAAATATGCCCGCGAAGCATTGAAGATCGATCCAGACTCGGCCGCATGGTACGAAAATCTCTCCACGGCGCTCTTGCCACTCTCGCGTTTCGATGAAGCAGATGCCGTCTTGAAAGAGGCGTTTTCCAGAAAAATGGATGATGCCGCGTTGCACTCCAATCGCTACTCATTGGCCTTCCTAAAGAAAGATTCCGCGCTCATGGAGCAGGAAGTCGCCTGGGCCGCTGCTAAACCAAATGGCGACGATTCTATTCTGGCGGCTCAAGCGGACACCGAAGCCTTCTACGGCCGGCTGGAAAAAGCTCGAGACCTGACTCGCCGCGCGGTGGAGTCTGCACAAAAGACGGAACTCTCTGAATCCGCAGCAAGCTGGACCGTCGAAGGCGGTATGCGCGAGGCCATGTTCGGAAATATGGAAGAAGCTCGCAAGGCGGCTCATGAAGCGCTGCGCCTCGCGCCAGACAGCAAGGATGTGCGAGCCCTCGCCGCATTGATTTTTGCTCGAGCCGGCGATGAAGCCGACGCGCTCAAAATCGCCGATGATTTGCGCGCGCTCTACGTGTCCAACATGGTCATGCAAAAAGCGTGGCTGCCGGTGGTACGCGCACAACTTGCGCTCCACAAAAAGCAGAACTCTGAAGCTATCGAGCAACTCGAGATTGTGGCCCCCTACGAGAAAGGCCAACTCACCGGCAACCTCAGTGACTCCTGCATGATTCCTGTTTATCTGCGCGGTGAAGCTCAGTTAAACAGCCGGAGGGCTCACGAAGCGCTACTGGAATTTAAAAAGATGCAACTCAATCCGGGTGTTATCGGAAATTGTTGGGCTGGCCCGATAGCTGTGCTTGGCGAAGCCCGAGCTCAAGCTGCCAGCGGCGCGACAGCCGAAGCCAAAAATGCCTACGGCCAGTTTCTCGCACTCTGGACCGACGCTGACGCCAGTATTCCGGTTTTCAAACAAGCCAAGGCCGAAGCTGCCAAGCTCCACTAGATCTCTTCGTTTCGCCCAAACGTTCAGCCTGAAAGTGTTCCCCTTGTAAAGCGCCGACGCCCTGTCTTCCTCACATCAGAATAATGATACGATTTGAGGGTCAATACCGCCCTGAGCTGCGTCCTTGATAGGAGCGCAGACCCGCCTGAACTAAGGAGACCATCCATGCGTTGGACACCCGGTGGACAAAGCGACGATATTGAAGATCGTCGAGATGAAACAGGGGGAGGCGGCGGAGGCTTCGGTTTCGGCGGCCTGCATTTAGGAATCGGCGGGATCATCATCCTGTTTGTTCTCAGCCTGATCTTTAAGACCAACTTTTTTGCCCTCCTGAGTGGTGGAGGAGCGACCTCAACCGCTCCCACCGCGACCAGTCGGCCCAATCCGGAACGCGACCAACAGGAAAAGCCTCTGGTTCAATTCGTCTCCTTCGTCCTCGACGACACTCAAAAAACTTGGACCGATCTGCTTCCGGAACAAACCGGAAAGTCTTATCGCCATGCGAAATTAGTCCTTTTCCGCGATGCCACCCAATCCGCATGCGGCGGCGCGGAAGCCGCCACAGGGCCTTTCTATTGTCCGGGGGATGAAAAAGTTTATATCGATCTAGGCTTTTACGACGAGTTGCAAAGCCGCTTTGGCGCCTCCGGTGATTTTGCCAAGGCCTATGTACTCGCCCACGAAATAGGCCATCACGTGCAGAAAATTCTCGGAATCGAAGGGCAGGCGCGCCGCCTGCAGCAAGGTAATCCTCAAGCCGCAAACCAGGTGTCTGTGCGATTGGAATTGCAGGCTGATTGCTTTGCCGGCGTCTGGGCTCACTCCACGCAAGAGCGTCATCTTCTGGAATCGGGTGACGTGGAATCCGCCTTAAGCGCGGCGGCGGCGGTTGGCGATGATCGTATTCAAAAGATGACGCGCGGCCGAGTTCAGCCCGAAACGTTTACCCACGGCAGCTCCGAGCAGCGCATGAGCTGGTTCAACAAAGGCTTCAACGGCGGCACCGTGCAGTCTTGCAACACCTTCGCGCAGCAATAACACTCGCGCCCTGTGAAGCTCCACACTTGAAAACCCTACTGTTTTGAATTGCCGTCGAGGCCCGGCACACCGGGATCTCGTGTCTTGTTAATTGCATCCTGGACCGCTTTCGCCTTTTCCGGATCGACCCAAGAATCCTTGGTAACCAGAGTTGTCTGCGACGGTAGAGCTACCACCGCGCCCGCTTTTTCTAACGCATCCATTATCTGCAGCAGCAAAGCTTCTTGTACCGCAAGATAGACGGCATAGTCCGGCTCAAGGATGTACGCAAAAATCTCGACTTCCAGCGCATACTCCGCGAACCTCACGAATCGCACTCGGGCGGTGCTTTCCTCCACTTTAGGATTGCTTCGCAATATTTCCCGCAGTTCATCGACTACATAGCGAACATGGTCGGGAGCTAAGTCGTACCTCAGGCGGATAATCTGCTGACACAAAAATTTATCGCGGAAACGCAGATTCTCAATGGTCGATGTCGCCATAACACCGTTCGGGATGGAAAGAATGGTCCGCTCGGTAGTCCGCAGCCGCGTCGAGCGAAGACCAATGTCCTCCACAGTCCCGGTCTGATTATTTATTTTGCATATGTCGCCGACCACGATTACTTTGTCAAAAAGAATTGAAACGCCGCCGAACACATTCTCAAAGGTTTTCTGCGCTCCTAAACCGAGTGCCAGTCCCCCGATACCAACGCCGGCCAGCGCCGTACTGACATCCACGCCGAGATTCTTCAGCACCATAAGCACTACAAACAAAAAGATCACAACCTCTACGAACCGGCGAACTAGCGAAACGATGGTGCGCTCCGCATACATACCCCGGCTAACCAGACTCATCGCGATTCGCCGGGAAATCATCCGGGTGATCCCCGTCAGGATCCAGTAAAACATCACCGCCAAAACCACCAGCACGATCGGGCGATAGTAGAGACGGAACAGAATCGATGTCCCAATGTAACCAACAAATCCAAAGTGAATGAGTATGGTGATAGCAAGCGTAACCGGGTCCAAACTGAAGAATCGCTGCGCCGGCGGCAAGATGTTTCCCTGGTATTTACTCCACTGCAGCAGCGCCAGGTGGCTAACGTATGTAAATATCCGTGCCAGAAACCAGGCAACCGGAAGGATTAGAAGCAACGCAAGCCACTGCCACGCCGGCATGGCGAGATAACGGTGCGCGACCAGCGGCTTTGGAATGCTTTTCTCAATTTGTGGATATTGCAGCGTATCGTACACCTGCGGCACTTGGTCCAATGTCTTGCGCGAAATGTACCAAAGCTTGCGGCCCTGTTCGTCTTCCACGCGTACCAGGTAAATCGCGAAATCTTCATTCGAACCAGTCGTGTTGCCGATTCCCTCTTGATCCGCAGGTAGTCCGTCGTCCAAACGGCCGTTCGGTTCGTTGCTGATGAAGTCGAAGGTATTCAAAAACTTGCGGCTCAAAATGGCGAAGAGTTGCTCCGCGAACTCCTCTTCGTCTTCCATGGACGGCCGATGACGATTCGTAGCAGGCTGGAAATATTGGATTGCCACCGGGTAACGCTCTTCCCCGGCAGCTTTAATAAAGCCGAGGATCGCGCCACGTGGAGTTTCGCGTTTCAGTGGATCGGGCGGTGTTGCGTTTTGGGGCGCACTGGCAGCAGGCGTCGACGACGTTGTAATCCCCGGAATTTGTGCCCGAACGCACGGAGAGAATACTGAGCAGGTAGCCAGCATGAGATATGCGACGAAATAACGAGGCAGAGACATATTTCTAGCTCCGGATGACCGCTTCATTCTAGCTGTTGGGCGGGCGGGACAGAAGGTGCTGCAAGGTCAGCGACAGGACCCGATGCGCTCTTCATGCTGGCGCAAAAGAAACTGGTCGGTCATCCCGGCAATGTAATCGCAGACCACAACATGTCGCGGGCTGCTCTTGGCCATTTCTTCATGGGATTCCGGCATGGAACGGGGCGTCTCCAAGTAGAAGTTGAAAAGCTCCTCGAGACAGCGCACCGACCGGTCGCAATCCTCGGTGATCGACGGATGATTGTAGATATGCGCAAACAAGAACCCCTTCAAATTTTCATTCTCTGCCCGTGCGCTCTCACTAAAACGTGCCAGTCGGCCGCGAGCACGGCGAATGTCCTCCACACTTTGTGCACCCGATTCACTAACCAGCCGCTGCGTATTGGATATCAAGTCGCTGGCCAAAATATCCAGAACATCGCGCAGCGCCTCATTGAATTTTAGTTTGGGTCGCGCACCCGGATACGTGCGGTCCACTCTGTCGTAGAAATCGCCGAAGAACGGTACTTCTTCGCGAAGTACGTTCAAATCGAGGAGTTCTGCTTCCAGGGCGTCGTCCAAATCCGCCGTGTTGTACGCAATCTCATCCACCCAGTCGACCAACTGCGATTCTAGCGGTGGCCGCAGCTCCAACAAATATTCCGAAAGTTCCGGAAACTCCGCGGAAGAGTAATCGCGCGAATGTTTAACGATCCCTTCTCGCACTTCAAACGTTAGATTCAGTCCTAGAAATCCAATGTAGCTATGCTCAAAGTGTTCCACGATGCGAAGCGCTTGCAAATTATGGTTAAATCCGCTGCCTCGTTCCGCCATTAGTTGATTCAGCTTTTTTTCCCCGGCATGCCCAAACGGGGGATGGCCAATATCGTGGACCAGCGCCAGTGTCTCGACCAGTTCAGAATTCAGGTGCAGCGCGTCGGCCACGGTTCGAGCGATCTGCGCTACTTCCAATGTGTGTGTCAGGCGATTCCGAAAGTGATCCGAGAAACGCGCCGTAAAAACCTGAGTCTTGGCTTCCAGTCGGCGGAACGCTCGCGAATGCACAATTCGATCTCGATCGCGCGCATATTCGCTCCGATACCCGTGTGGCTTTTCCGGGAAGCGGCGCCCTCGAGTAGCGCCGGGTTGCATGGCCCATGGCGCAAGGGGAGTGAGATTGGAAATGGCCGAAACCTCCGAGCTAAGTTCGAGGGACGGCCGCCACGTCAGGACTTGGTGGCAAGAAATTCAAGGCCGCGGTCCGCTTCGTCAGAGCTGATCGAGTTTGGATAGTCTTTCTTGATCTGTTCGTAAAGCGTCGTGGCTTGTTTCGGATCGCTCTGCCGAAGGAGGCTGGCTAGCTCCAGCAGCACCATTGGCTTGGGCACCAGCACCGAACCCGACGTGGAAAGCGAGCGAAGAATCCTCGCAGCATCCTCACTCTTGCCGTTGCGTTCGGCAATCCGCGCCTTCTGATAGTCCGCCAGCGCCGCCAGTTCCTTGTCCGACCCGGCATTCAGCTTGTTCAACTCTTCTGACGCCTGAGCCAAACGGTCCAGGTCCATCAGGCAAAGAGCGGAATAGTAACGAGCCAGTTTTCCCGCATTCGTGCTCGGATATTTGTTAGCCACCGCGGACAGTCTCGTTTCAGCGTCTTGTGACCGGACATTCGGGTCCGTGTAGGTGATCTCACCAGGAAGTGTTGGCTGACCGGGAACGGCAACCGGCGCATTGAACACTCGCATAGCGTCATCCAGAGCATTTTGCGCCTGGCTATTTTGGCGATCGGTATAAAGTTTCCAGCCAAAATACCCGGCCGAGACTACCACCAGCGCCAGCAGCGCGATGGCCGCGATGCGAGTATGAGAAAGGACCGCCTCAGCCCCATGTTCGAAAGTCTCACGGACTCGGTCGTGTTTCAGGTCTTTACGCGAAATATGTTCAGGCACAGCGCTCTCCTGCTTGAAATGGAAACTACAAGTCTAACACGCGAAACACAAGGCACGGAAGGCGGCCACGTGACGCACGGTTAGATAACGCTTGCCGCAACGCTCGGCGTGTCTAAGGCAGCGAGCTCCTTGGAACATGTTAAGTTGAAAAGATGCAGACCGGTTGCGTTCATTGTGGTCAGCAGCATCTGCTGAAAGACGAAGTCCTGGCCAAACACGCCAAGGTGCAGTTTCGTTGCACGCGCTGCGGCCAGACCACCGTTGTCGAGGTGAAGCGCCGCGCCGACGAAACGGTAGTGATTTCG
>Ga0209275_10001342_pt1 | contig 10002 bp, 5 predicted proteins | sample HubBroMetageREF2_FD_188344 | JGI IMG/M metagenome (GOLD analysis project Ga0209275, IMG submission 188344) | Reference soil microbial communities from the Hubbard Brook experimental Forest, New Hampshire, USA - Hubbard Brook CCASE Soil... | ecosystem: Environmental > Terrestrial > Soil >...
GACGAGCTCGGGGATCCAACCGTTCCACTGCTGCATCTCCATCGCCGAGCGAATCTCGCGGCGTAGCTGATCGGCCATCGGGTGATCGGCTTTGTTGACCACAAACACGTCGGCGATCTCCATGATGCCGGCCTTGAGCACCTGAATCGAATCGCCGCTTCCCGGCTGCAACGCGACGAGCGTCGTTTGCGCGAGCTCGGCAATCGCAATCTCGCTCTGACCTACCCCCACCGTTTCGATCAAGATGACCTCGAAGCCGAACGCGTCCATCAGTGAGACGGCGTCGGCGGTCGCGCCGGCCAGTCCGCCAAGGTGACCCCGGCTCGCCATCGAGCGAATGAAGACCGCTTCGTCGGTGAAGTGCTCGGCGAGACGAATGCGATCGCCGAGCAGCGCCCCATGTGAGAACGGCGAACTCGGATCGACGGAGATTACGCCGACGCTCTTACCGAATCCGCGCGCCTTGCGGACGAGCGCTGACGCCAGCGTCGATTTCCCGACGCCCGGAGGTCCGGTAAGTCCGATCGTAACGGCGCGCCCTGTTTTCGAATAGAGCGCACGGACGAGATCGCGACCGCGGCCCGACTCCGCGCACGAAATCGCCCGCGCGAGCGCGCGCGGCTTGTGCATTCCAAAATCGCGCAACAATGCGTCGTCGGTCACCGTCGAAGCCTGTTTGCGGCTCGGGGCAAGAACGGACCTTCCTGGCGCGAAGGCATCACCTCCATAGTGCGGTCACTCGTTGCACGCTCACTCGCAATCCTCTGCGCGATCGCCACTTTCTCGTATTTACTCCCCGACCGGATCGCCGGGCAAACGCTCGTCGTACCGATGACGGGCCGGCGCGCGCGCGATATTGAGACCGCGAGGCTCTTTCACACGCTGCTCCACGACTTCTTCCTCGAGGACGACGCGACGACGTACGTGCAGACCGGGGACATTCCAGCGATGTGGCTGCGCGACTCGTCCGCGCAGACGATTCCCTACATTCGCTATCAAGCGGCCTACCCGGTGCTGCGCGCGCGGTTTGCGGGAGTCATCGAGCGAAACGCGCGCAACGTGCTGACCGATCCCTATGCCAACGCGCTCGACGCCGACTATCACGTCTGGGAGCGCAAATGGGAAGTGGACTCGCTGGCGTGGCCCGTGATTCTCGCTTGGATCTACTGGCACGTGACTGCGGATCGGACCGTTTTTACGCCCGACTTGCACCGCGCTCTACGAACCATCGTCTCGACGTACCGTTGCGAAGAACGGCACCGAGCCTGCAGCCGATATCGCTATCCCTATCGCGTTTATACTAATGACGCGTACGGCGCCGGCACCGGCATGATATGGGGCGCCTTCCGTCCGTCGGACGATCCGGTACAATACCGTTTCAACATTCCGCAAAACGCGATGGCTGTGGTCGCGTTGCGGGACGTCGTGCGACTCGCTCTCGACGGCTATGGCGATGCGACCCTCGCCAATCAAGCTGAGGCACTGGGAGCGCGCGTCCAAATCGGCGTCGAGCGGTACGGGCGCTACTTCGACATGCGCCGTCACGTTTGGATGTATGCCTATGAAACCGATGGCTATGGGCGCTATAACCTTATGGACGACGCCAACATTCCGAATCTAACGACGTTGCCGTACATCGATTGGTGCTCGGCATTCGATCCAACCTATTTGGCCACGCGACGGTTTACGCTCAGCAAGGACAATCCGTTCTTCTTCTCGGGACGGTACGCAGAGGGACTCGGCAGCCCGCACACGCCATATGGATATGTGTGGCCGCTGGGAATAATCGGTCGCGCCCTCACCTCAACGTCTTCGGTAGAGGTGGCCGCCGCGATTACGACGCTTGCCGAAACCGACGGCGAAGACGGCTTGATTCACGAGAGTTTCTATCCCGACGGCTACTGGCGCTACACGCGCCCCGAATTCGGTTGGGCCAACGCGCTTGGCGCCGAACTCTTCTTTCGCAGCTTAGCGGGCGATTCGGCGACCCAGTTTGCGTGGAATGGACCGATCGAACCCTTCGAACGCCGCTCGCGCACGCCAACCTTGGTCCCCACGCTCGTACAAATTGAAAATGCGGCCGAACTGAACGCAACGCTCGGCCGGCTCTTGCACGTGACCGGCGGCGCCATGCCGCATGCCCCAAAATAAGGGGAGCCTGATACCCTGTCGCCAAGCTTCTCTCGTATGAATCAGGGCTACTACCGCTATCCGTCGATAGCAGGCGACCGCATAGTTTGCGTCTGCGAGGACGACCTGTGGAGCGCCTCGGCGCAAGGCGGTGACGCCGTTCGGCTCACGGTGAGTTTTGGTACGTGTTCGTTCCCCCGCATCTCGCCCGACGGCGAGTGGATTGCGTTCGTCTCGACCGACGAAGGTAATCCGGAGTTGTACGTGATGCCGGCGCGCGGCGGCGAACCTCGACGTCTGACCTTCCTGGGAGGGACGATGCTCTCAACCATCGGGTGGAGCGACGATGGAACGGAGATATTCTTCGTCGGCAACCCGACAACGTGGTACGAGGGTGAGACTCGGCCTTTTCGAATTGCGCGCGACGGCGGCGACCCGCGCGAGTTCGGCCTCGGGCACGGGCGGGTCGTCTCATATGGTCCGGACGGACGGCTTGCCATCGGACGCAATGCGGCCGATCCGGCGCGCTGGAAGCGATATCGCGGCGGCACGGCGGGCGAGATCTGGGTGCAAGCGCAGGACTCCGATCAGTTCGCGCGCCTGCCGTTACCCGACGGAAATCCCTGCTGGCCGATGTGGATCGGCGATCGCATCTATTTCTTGGCCGATCACGAAGGCATCGGCAACATCTATTCGTGCACGCTCGACGGAAGCGACCTGCGGCGTCATACCAACGAGAGCGAGTACTACGCGCGCTTCCCGGCTACCGATGGCCGGCGCATCGTCTACGCCGCCGGCGGCGATATCAAGGTGTACGATATCGCAAGCGATAGCGTCTCGCGGGTTGAGATCGAAACGCATTCCACGGCTCCGCAGCTCGCGCGCCGCTTCGAGAATGCGGCGGAGTCGCTCGAGCAGTTCAGACCCAATCCCGAGGGGACGCAAGTGGCCTTCGACGCGCGCGGTCAGACTTTCACGATGCCGTTCTTCGAAGGGGCCGTCATTCGCCACGGCGTGGGGAGCAAAGCGCGCAGTCGCCTAACACGGTGGCTGCAGGACGGCGAGCGCCTCGCTTCGGTCACCGACATCAACGGCTACGAACAGATCGCGCTGTACCCCGCCGATGCGTCCACCGAGCCGCGCTTGGTCACCAGCGGAGACATCGGCCGCGTGACCGACATGGTCTGCTCGCCGACCGATGACGTCGTCGCCTTTGCGAATCACCGCCACGAGTTGTGCGTCGCAGACGTCGAGTCAGGAAAGGTCAGGGTACTCGATACTTGCCCGTCCCATCGCATCGAAGGCCTGGCCTTCTCGCCCGACGGCCGCTACTTGGCCTACGTTTGGTCGCCGGCGCAGGGCACGTCGATCATTCGCATCGTCAAAGTTCGCTCGGGGAAGATCCACGACGTTACCTCGCCGCTGCGCGCGGATCAGTCGCCGGTTTGGGATCCGGACGGCTCGTATCTCTATTTCATCTCGACGCGCGATTTCAATCCGGTCTACGACGCGCTGCAGTTCGACCTGAGCTTCCCTCAGGCGAGCCGGCCGTTCGTCGTGACGCTGCGCAGCGACGTGCCGTCGCCGTTCGTGCCCAAGCCAAAGCCGATCCATCGCGATCGCGATCACGATCACGAACGCGCGAAGAACGGAAAACCGCAGAAGGCGTCCGACGTGCAGATCGACTTCGAAGGAATTCAAGGACGCGTGCTCGGCTTTCCGGTCGACGAGGGGGATTACCAACAAATCGTTGCGGCTCCGCAACGCGTGCTCTTCACGCTTTTTCCCGTTAGGGGAATTAAACCGGCTCGGCGGGAGGATCTTGACAAGGACGATCACGGAACGCTCCTGGCCTACGACTTCGAGCACCAGCGCCAGGCCACGATGGCCAGCGAGTGCGACGAGATTCAGCTGGGCGCCGATGGACGAACGCTGATTTATCGTTCCAACGATCGGTTGCGAGCGATCGACGCGCTCGGCGACTTACCCGAAGAAGGTGAAGAGCAGAAGCCGCCGGCCGAGCCAGGGCGCAGAAGCGGCTGGATCGACGTCGATCGTGCCAACGTCGAAATCGTTCCGCGCGACGAATGGGGGCAGATGTATCGCGAAGCGTGGCGGCTTCAGACCGAACAGTTCTGGGTCGAGGACATGAGCGACATCGATTGGGATCGGGTCTTCGATCGCTACGCCGCCGTGCTGCCGCGCGTGCGCACGCGCACGGAGCTCTCCGACCTCATTTGGGAGATGCAGGGCGAGCTCGGTACGTCGCACGCCTACGAATGGGGCGGCGACTATCGCGAACCGCCGCAATATCAACGCGGCTTCTTGGGAGCGGATCTGCAGTGGGACGAGGATCGAGGCGGTTACTGCATCGAGCGCATCTATCGCGGCGACTCGTGGAATCGCGATCAAGATTCACCCCTCGCGGAGCCGGGTTTGGACGTCCGCGAAGGGGATTGCATCGTCGCGATCGGTGCAAAGCGCTTGTCACGCGACGTTACTCCGGGCCAGTTGCTCGTCAATGCGTCGGGTCGCGAGACTTCCGTGACTCTGCGTTCGCGCAAAGGCGAGGAACGGACGCTGCTCGTCAAGGCGCTCGCCAGCGAAGCGGCCCTGCGCTATCGCGCGTGGGTGGATGAGAACCGCCGGCTCGTGCACGAACGAACCGGCGAACGCGTCGGCTACCTTCACATTCCCGATATGGGGCCATGGGGATTCTCCGAGTTTCATCGCGGCTATTTGAGCGAGTTCGATCGAAAAGGCTTGATCGTGGACGTACGCTACAATCGCGGCGGGCACGTTTCGCCGTTGCTGCTCGAGAAACTCGCCCGTAAACGCGTCGGCTACGATATCCCGCGCTACGGGGCGCCGCAACCCTATCCACCAGAATCGGTGAACGGCCCGATGGTCGCGCTGACGAACCAGTTCGCAGGCTCCGATGGCGACATCTTCAGCCACTGTTTCAAGCTCTACAAACTCGGCCCGCTGGTGGGCAAACGCACGTGGGGCGGCGTCATCGGGATCGATCCGTACCATCACCTCGTCGACGGCACGCTCACGACGCAGCCTGAGTTTTCTTTCTGGTTCGTCGATGTCGGCTGGAGCGTCGAAAATCGCGGAGCCGATCCGGATTATGACGTGGACATCGCGCCACACGATTTTCGCGATGGAAAGGACCCGCAGCTCGATCTCGCGCTCGCGCTCATGGACGGCGCCCTGGCGGGATACCAAGAGGTGCGACCCGATCTCTCGACCCGTCCGTCACTGCCGCTGCCCACACTGGCGTGAACCGGCCGCGGCTCGCGGCGCAGCTGAAGGCGCTGCCGCCTTTCGCGGCTTTTGTAATTCCCGCAGCTGCATATATTGCCAGCGCGTCGATCGAGCCGGGCTCGTGGGACACGGCCGAACTTCAAGGCGTCCCGTATATGTTAGGCATCGCGCATCCGACCGGTTTTCCGCTCTACACGCTGGTGGGGTACGTGTGGTCGCACGTCGTCGCAATCGGTTCGGTCGCCTTTGCCATGAATGCGATGAGCGGCGTCGCCATTGCGATAACGGCCTTGGCCGGATATGCGGTCGCGCGAGAGATTGGCGCCGGGCGATGGGTCGCGCTCTTTGCCACACTCTGGTTTGCGTTCACGCAAGACGTCTGGGCGCACGCAGCGCGCGCCGAAGCGCAGGATCTCGCCGTCGCATGCGAAGCGATCGCGATCTACGCCTTCCTGCGATGGATGCGCAGCGGGGAGGGCCGCTGGTTTGCCGGGGCCTTTGCGCTCTGTGGGCTCGCAATGGCCGCTCATCCCAACGCCCTCTTCTTGCTACCGGGCTTGCTGATCGGAACGCTGATCGCAGCGCGCAAGCCGTCGTTGCGGCTCGCCGCCCTTTCGGTCGCGCTGATGCTGGGAGCACTGGCGCTCTACCTCTATTTGCCGTTGCGCTCGGCCTACGTCGTAGCTCACGGGCTCGATCCAACGGTCGGGCTCCAAGGTGTCAACGGCGGCATCTACTGGAACTACAACGACCCGCGCACGCTTCATGGTCTCGCATTGGAGTTGACCGGCAGCCAGTTTCATACGCCCGGCTATTTCGCGCAAGCGTTCAACCCGCTGCGTATCGGGGATGCGCTTTGGGCGTTCGTGACGGGCACCCAAGCGCAGTACGGTACGTTTGCGACCTTCGTTCTTTTGGCCGGAGTCGCGGCGGCGTGGCGACGGAACTGGCGCACGACGCTCGTGCTCTGCATTAGCTGCACCGCGGCATTGCTTTTCTCCATCGTCTATCCCAACGAAAGCGACGTAGGCCGCTATCGTCTGCTCGCGTCGTGGCTAGCCGTTCCACTATTCGGGGCGCTCGTGCCGGAATCCGAGGCCTCCACCATGCCGCTCTTACGCAGCGCTCTCGTGCTCTTTCTTGCAATCGGCGCCGGAATGGCCTTTGCGAATCACCGCGCCTTCTTTCGTCACGCGCCGGGCGAAGGCGGCCGCTGGGTGATCGACGCGGTCCGCCTTAGCGTGCCCGCGCCAAGCGTCGTCGTCACACCCTGGCTGGACGCCACTTCACTCGCATATGGCGCCTACGTGGACGGGTCGCTTCCGGGACTCACCATCGTCTCGGACAACGAACTGCGCCTCGATCTGTACCGGCGCTGGGCCGTGGATCACCGCGTCTTCGTGCTAGTCGATCCGCACGACGTGGGCAGCCTAACCGGTGCGCGAGATTATACAAAGCTCGACGATTATCACGAACTCTACGAGGTGATGCCTAAATGAACGTCGCTCGGCTCGATCGAACGGCGACGATCGCCGCATTCGTGACGTTCGTGCTGCATCTCGCCGCCAATCCGCATTACGGCTTCTTCCGCGACGAGCTCTACTTTATCATCTGCGGATTTCATCCGGCATGGGGCTACGTCGACCAGCCGCCGCTCGTTCCGCTCCTCGCCGCGGGTTCGCAGCTCTTCGGGCATTCGCTCCTCCTGCTGCGCGCACTCCCCGCTGCCTTCGCTGCCGCCGGCGTCTACGTGACGTGCCGGCTCGTCGCCGAGCTTGGCGGGCGCACGTTCGCGGCCGTACTTGCGAGCCTCGCGTTCCTCGCCGCGGGCGTCTTAGAAAGTTTTGGAACGAAGGTCGGCCCCGATATGGTGGGCCTCTGGCTGTGGCCGCTCGCCGCACTCTACGTGCTGCGAATCGTTAAGGGCGCCGACCCGCGGTGGTGGCTGGGCGCCGGTGCGTGCATGGGAGTCTCACTCGAAAGCAAGTACAGCGTGATCTTCTTCGCGCTGGCGCTGGTCGCGGGTCTGTTGCTGACGCCGCAACGGCGCGTTCTGTTTTCCCGATGGTTCCTGGGCGGCGTCGCGGTGGCAATCGCGATCGCCTTGCCGAACCTCCTCTGGCAAGCGCTGCACGGTTTTCCGATGTGGGAGTTGCTGCGCAACGGTCAAAACGGCAAGAACGTCGTCGCACCACCGGCGCTCTTTCTCTTTCAGCAGCTGCTGTTAACCAATCTCTTTGCTGCGCCGATTTGGATCGTCGGGTTGTTCTGGCTGTTCTTCAATAAAACCGCGCGTTTTCTGTGCTACGCCTACGTATTGTTGATTGCGATGATGATCGCGCTACACGCGAAGCACTACTATCCCGCCGACGTCTATCCGATTTTGATGGCGGCGGGCGGGGTCGCGTTCGAGCGAGCGACGCGGCGCGCGATCGTATTGCGGCCGCTCTTGATTGCAGTGGTCGTCGCCGCGGGACTCTTCTTCTTGCCTTTCTCGCTGCCGGTGCTGTCCGAGCCGGCGATGCTCGATTATTCGGGCTTCGTCTCGCGCGCCTTACACATCGCGAAATCGACAATGGCGACCGAACGCTCCCGCACATCGGCGCTGCCCGAAGATTGGGCCGACATGCACGGCTGGCCCGAGCTGGCGGCAACGGTTGCAACGATTTACGCCGGCTTGCCGCCGGCGCAACGGGCGCAAGCCGCCATCGTCACGAGCAACTACGGCGAGGCCGCGGCGATCGATTTCTTCGGCGGGCGTTACGGCTTGCCGCCGGCCATCTCCGGCCACAACAACTACTGGCTCTGGGGAACGCACGGCTACAGCGGAAACGTCGTGATCGACGTAAACGGCGACTGCGGGCGAACGGATTTTCCGGGGCTCTTTCGCAGCGCACGGCTCGTCACGCGCTTCAATCCGTCGTGGGTGATCTCATACGAACGAGATATTCCGATCTCACTCTGCACCGGGATAACCGAACCGCTCAACGTTCTCTGGCCTAAACTACGGCATTATGTCTAGCGCTCTTCGGCCTTGTCGTGGTTCGTCATCACCTTGCAATAGCGGCCTCCCATCCGTCGTACTCTCCCCTGTATCGTAAAGCGAGACCCTGGAAAAGATCCCGAGCCAATCTTACATTGTCCGACGATAGTACTCTTTGGACATTAGCGACAACGGAATAGCGCCTTTCAACAGATCCATCTGGTAGAGAGCCAAGGGGCGCCCGCACTTCGACCGTGAATCCGTGTTCTCGAAGGGTCTGTGCCGCGTGCTGCGCATCGCTAAGGGTGGGGATGTAGAGATAGAAGCGGATGTCGGTCGGCTTCGTTAGGTCCGATCCGGCCTTTCTAAGCTCGGATAAGACGAGCTGATCCCGGCGCTACCTGTTCCAATTGTCTGGTTCAATATGCGATCGTGTCGGCCGACATCTCGGCGAGACCCTACTGCCAACCAGATCCCCACAGCGCAGGCGATCGAAAGCAGACCGCTACCGACAACCCTGAGCATAAAGTCCCACAAGGTTCCACAAACCGTTCCGCTAGCCTCGGAGATCACCTCACCGGAACTGCTGTGGCGGGCAAGCCAGAGGGGGCGAATTTTGGGGTTTACGAATGGTTCCCTTGGCGTGGCTCAATCCGTAATAACTCTCCACATCTTAACCGTCGACGAATGGCGACTTTTTCGTGGGCTGCGATTGGAAGCGCTTCGCGAAGCGCCGTACGCGTTTGGATCGGTGCTCGATGACTGGCAAGGGGACAAGGATACGGAGCGGTGCTGGCGACAACGGATTACCGACGTGCCGTTCAACGTAATCGCCGAACTTGACGGAAGGCCGTCGGGTATGGCGAGCGGCACCAAGCCCAACGCCGATGGTGAAGTCGAACTGATTTCAATGTGGGTCGCACCGTTCGCACGAGGAAGAAGGGTGGCCGACGCTCTTGTCGATGCTGTGATTACCTGGGCGCGAGGCCAACGCATCGACAAAGTGGCGTTGGACGTTATGGAGAGCAACGATCGCGCAAGGGCTTTCTATCGCCGCCAGGGCTTCGTGGACCAAGGCCGCACGCCCGACGCGTGCGTAGAGCTCCGGATGCTTCGAGTGGAAACCAAAGAGTAATGCGACGCCGTCTTTTCCTTAGCGCGGTATAACCCGCCCGGCACAGCGCCCCTACGCGTGCCGCCTCGCACGGCTTCGCGGGCGGCACGGGCGCCGGCTGTACTTCCCGTTCGCCGACGCGCCGTCGAGCTATGGTGAGCCGACGAGAAGCGCCGTGGCTTGATCAACGCCTTTTGTGATTGTTTGCAACAATGTTTTTGCTCCCGCACTGTAGACCAGGACGGAGCTGTGATTGACCAGATTAGCGACGTAGACATTATCGGAGGGGTCGAGCGCCAACGCCGCCGGGTTACGGACCTTCACCGTTCGCATCGGCTGCGAGCTGCCCGGCGCGTAGACGGATATCCAACCGGATTGCCCGGAGCTTCCTTCATAAGGCGGATTATTAACGACGTAAAGCCGCCCCTTCGAATCCACTGCGAGCGCGAGTGGCGCTTTAATCCCCTTCGTAATTGTTCGCACCGGCGTCGATCCGCCGCTTCGG
>Ga0209275_10001345_pt1 | contig 9992 bp, 10 predicted proteins | sample HubBroMetageREF2_FD_188344 | JGI IMG/M metagenome (GOLD analysis project Ga0209275, IMG submission 188344) | Reference soil microbial communities from the Hubbard Brook experimental Forest, New Hampshire, USA - Hubbard Brook CCASE Soil... | ecosystem: Environmental > Terrestrial > Soil >...
CGGTGACCGCCCGATTCAAAAGAACGAGCCGACACTGCTTGAGATATGGGTGTGCGTGGACGGTTATTGGACCGACCTCACCAAGAACGTATGCCCCGGCGACCTTACGCCTGAATATCACAAGCTGTTGGATCTGCTCCTGAACGTTTTCAATGAAGCGATTGCTTATGCGCGCGATGGCGCGAGTTTTCCCGACCTCGATCGTTTGATTCGCGCCCGCATTGCGGAAGGTGGATATCCCGGGCAGCCTTCGCATCCTATTTGTCACGGTGTGGGCGCGCGCGCCCATGAATTTCCCTATGCGCATCAGGCCGGGACGGGCACGATCAAAAAAGGAATGGTGCTGGCCATCGAGCCGGGAATTTACTGGCCCGGTGGCGGAGGCCTGAGACTCGAAGACGATTTCCTGATTACCGATAAAGGTAGCGAAAAACTGTGCAGCTATCCGGACGACTTTCGGCTGGTGGGACATCACTGAAAAAAGCGAAAACTGTGGCCAAATCAAATAGAGGTCCGACATCGAGGCTCAATCCGAAGCTGGTTGAGAGAATCCTCGCCGAGGTTAAGGAAGAAGAGATCGTGGCCATGTGCTGCGATGTTATAAACATTCCCAGTCCTACCGGCGACGAAGCCAAAATGGCCGAGCACATGCGAGCTGCATGGGAGGCCATCGGCCTAGATGTTACCTGGCAGGAAGTCGAGGAAGGGCGCGCCAACGTCGTCGCGCGCTGGGAAGGCACTGGCACTGGCCGCTGCCTGATGTTTAACGGCCATATGGATACTTCCAACACCGGACGGGAAGAATTCCTGACTGGAATTGGCTACAAGCCCAACGCCGTAATCAAAGACGGAATGATTTACGGCCTCGGCATCTACAACATGAAAGGCGCGCTGGTCTGTTACACCCTCGCGGTGAAGGCTCTGCAGCGTGCGGGCGTAAAGCTCCAAGGCGATGTCATTCTTGCAGCGGTTGCCGGGGAGATTGAAAAAACGCAATGGAGGGAATTCCGCGGGCGCGAGTACCGCGGCTACGGCGTGGGTACGCATTATCTTGTGAACCATGGAATACTGCCCGACGTTTGCATCCTGGGTGAACCCACCGACATGCAAATTATTCTCGAACACTACGGTTCGCTTTGGGTGCGAATCTCAGTTACGGGAATGTATGTCCACACCGCGTTCGCGGCCGGACACACAGAGCGTAACTCCATCCGGCGTCTTTATGACGTGCTCGGCGTGGTCTTGAAATGGATGAAGGGTTGGGAACAGAAAAACACGTATCGAGGGCACAAAGGAGTTGCCAATCTCGGCTGTATCCGCGGCGGTCAACCCTGGCGTGCCAGCCGGACCCCCGAGCGCGCTGAGTTATTTCTCGATCTGCGCGTTCCGCCACATATGTCGATGCAAGGAGCGAGGCGCGCAGCCAAGTCGCTGTTTCTCGATTTGAAAAGGCGCTATCCAGATTACGGTGTAGAGTTCGAGACCTACGTTTCGGTGCCCGGCGCGACCATTGCACCCGATCACGCAATGGTGAAAGCGATTGACATGCACCACCAGCGCGTGATGGGTGAAGCTCCTAAGCGCGGCGTCGTGCTATGGTGCTCGGATGCTTCGGTGATGACGCGTTATGGTATTGATACCGTGAACTACGGGCCATCCAGCGGCCCACGCGATGCCGAAGGCGAGAAGGTCGAAATCAAGACGCTGGTGGACATCACGAAGATTTACGCTCTAACCGCTGCTGAACTTTGCGGTGTGCAGTAGAGGCCATTCCGAGGATAATTTGCCCAGTCAACTTGAAATCGATCGCCGCTACAAGAACATCCGAGCCGCTATGCAGCGTGCGAGTGTGGACGCGCTCATCGTCTGCGGCAATCAGTATGCGGGCTTCGAAGGTGCGGTGTTGTATGTCTCGGGTTTCGAAATCGTGCACCGCTACGTCTACGCTCTGCTCCCGCTCGAAGGCGAACCGACTCTGGTCTTTCCTCGTGAAGCCCGCTGGATTGGCGACAAAGTCAAACCTTGGGTGAAGGACCATGTCTGGCCCGATGTTCCCGGGCAGTGGATCTCTGATCACGCGCGCGAGCGAGGATGGAAGCGAGTTGGTGTTTACGGCATGAATTTCATCATGGCTGTGCGCGACTATCGCGAGCTCACGAACGGTCCGTTTGAGATGCTGCCGTTCGATTTTGAATTTGATATGGCACGCGCGGTTAAAAGCGAAGAAGAACTCGTCGAAGTGCGCGATGCGATGGATATTATCGTCGACGGATTCTGGGCCCTGGTTGCAGCCTATGAGCCGGGAAAGACCGAAGCCGAAATCATGGCGCCTGCTGTCGAACGATTCTTTGCTCGCGGTGCCGGTCCGCGGATGATGAACATCCTTCTCTCCGGCACGAAAGGTGAAGCAGAAGCATCGTTCAAGGTTCCTGGGCATCGCGTAACCGCGCTTGATGACTTGCTGCTTTATTCTCTCGAGGTGACCGGTGCTGGAGGATACTGGGTGGAATTTTCGCGTCCGCTGATTCGCGGCAAACTTAGTTCGCGAACCGAGGCGATGGCGGATGCCTATCCGCTGGCGCTCGAAGCAGCGCGAAAGATGATGCGGGCTGGTGAACTCGCGAGCAGCGTTCATCGTATCGTCGCAGAGACTTTTGCAAAACACGGATTCGCCCTCGGTCATTTGTCTGGGCACAGTATCGGCACAACCATGCTCGAATGTCCAGCAATCGGGGCAAAGAGCGAAGTGCGGCTTGAGGAGAATATGATTTTCTCGCTGCATCCGCAGGTCGTCGATCAGGAGGGCAAGGTCTGTCTGTATACGCAGGACACCTATCGCATCGGCGTGACGGAAGGTGAGTGTCTTGCGGATGTGCCCTGGAAGTTTTACACCGGCGTAGAGAAGCCACCGAGCGCTGAGAACCATCGACTGAAGACTGCCATTAATCTGAGAAGGTCTCGATGAGGATCTGCGTTATCGGTTGCGGGGCTGTCGGAAGCCTGTTCGCCGCTCACCTTGCGAAAGCTGGCGAAGCCGAAGTGTGGGCTTATGACGTTTGGAAAGAGCACATCGACGCGATCCAACAGGGCGGACTGCGGTTGTCCGGGGCAGAAGACTTTACCGCCCGCCTCAACGCGACCAGCGATGCCAAGGAATTGCCTCGCTGCGACTATGGGATAGTCGCGACTAAAGCGATTCATACCCGAGTGGCAATCTCCGAAGTTGCCGACATTTTTGATGACAAGAGCGCGGTTTGCTCGGTTCAAAATGGCGTCGGCAACGAAGAGATCATCGCCGGGCGCGTGCAATTCGTCATTCGAGGCACTACATTTCCCGCAGGGCATCCGATTTCGCCGGGGCACGTGGGTTATGACATCAAGGGGGACACTTGGATCGGCCCATTCGAGGAGACCAATACTTCGATGGAAAAAGTCGAGGAATTGGCCGGCTTACTGACGCGGTCGGGGATGAATACGATTGCGCTCAAAGATGCCCGAGGGGCGCAGTGGACCAAACTGATCTTCAATGCGGCCACCAATCCTGTAGGTGCGCTTACGCTGTTGCATCATGGTGCCGCTTCACGCTATGAGCCGACAGGAGATCTTTTCGATGACCTGATCGCCGAAGGCGAGGCGGTCGCGAAGAAGTTGGGGATTGAGTTGCATGGCGATCCTCGCGAACTGGTGCAGAAAGGCGCAAACGCGCCCGGCAAGCATCGAGCTAGCATGCTGCAGGATGTACTCGCCAAACGGCAGACCGAAATCGATTTCATGAACGGAGCGATCGTGAACCGGGGTGAGGAAGCGGGGGTTCCGACTCCGCTAAACAAGGCCATGTGGCAATTGATCAAAGGTCTGGAGCATTCGTGGAAGGACCCAGACTGAAAGCTGACAGCCGAGATCTGACGGCTGAGAGCTAGAAGCCAGAAACTAGAGGCTGATTAATGTCAATCCCATTCAATATTGGCGTGCTGCAACTCAGCATGGAACCGGTGAGGGAAACGGTTGCCATGGCGAAGGCCTGTGAAGATGCGGGATTCGACACCTTCTGGATCGCGGAGGCTTACCCTTGGTGGCGGAAGCATTCGTTCGAGGCGCGTTCCTCGACTGCGGTGCTAGCGGTGATCGCGGCTGAAACCCGCCATATTCACTTGGGGTGGGGCATCATTTCGCCGTACACGCGTCATCCGGTGCAGATTGCTATGGAAGCGCGTGTGATGCAGGATCTGGCTGGCGGTCGTTTCCTGCTGGGCCTGGGAGCCTCCAAGATTTTCATGAAAGAGATTGGTGAAGGCGAGGGCGAGAAAGTTGGACCGGCCACCGTGATGCGAGAGAGCATCGAGATTATAAAAGGTGTGCTTGCGGGCAACGTTTTCGAGTATCAGGGAAAAGTTTTCCAGGCCAATGTGCCACCTCTTAGGTCGGATGCGCATTCACCGCGCGGCATTCCGCCGATCTACATTGCTGGAACCGGGCCGGTGCTGCAGCGGATATCGGGCGTTGTGGGTGATGGCTTGCTCACGGCCAGCATTACCACGCCAGCGTTTGTCCGTTATTCGCGCAAGAACATGGAAGAGGGCGCGCGCAAAGCTGGCAGGGATACATCGAAGTGCGTGCTGGGTTCGGTGATCGTCGGCAGCATCAGCCGCGATTCGGCTAAGGGCAAGGAAGGCGCGCGCGAGCAGGCGGCGATGTATCTCGCCAACAAAGTGCAAAACATCAAAGGCTCTGCCGACGTACTTCTCGAGTGTGCCGGACTGACTTTCGACGAATTGCGGCCGATTGCTGATGCCATGGAAAGTGGCGGACGCAAAGCTGCTGCGAAAGCCGTGACCGACGACATTCTGAATAAAGTTTGCCCGATTGCGGGGACACCGAGTGAGTGCATCGCCCGCATCGAGGAATATCGGGACGCAGGCTGTACGCACATCATGCTGGAAATCTGGGGCGACGACCGCACCGGTCAAGCTATATTGTTTGGCGATGCCGTGCTGCCACACTTCAAAGACTAGCCACGGATTTTCAAGGATTCACACGGATTACAATTTCCTCAAATTCCTCATCGGTTAGCAAGCCACGCTTGGCGATTGCGCGTTTCTTGACCTCGGCTAAAATCGGTGCGCGCTGCTCTGCCGTTATTGTCAGGCCGAGGTCTTTGCATTTCAGATCGATGCTGTCGAGGCCGCTCTTCTTTCCCAGCACGATGGCGCGGCGGGCGTTTACCAACTCTGCGGAATAAGGCTCGATGGCTTCAGGGATATGAAACTGAGTGGCGACCGCGCCGCTCTCGCGCATGAACAAATTCTCTCCAACCAGCGGCTTCCAGGCGTCCAGCGTATAACCAGAGGACCTGGAAACAACTTCTGAGACCTCGCGGACTTTGGTTAGATCCATAGCGATCGGGACGTCGTAGAGACAACGCAACGCCAGCGCGATTTCGCAGATGTCCGCATTGCCGGCGCGCTCGCCCATGCCGTTGATCGAGCCCTGAATCCATGCGGCTCCGGCGCGGACGGCGGCGACCGCACAAGCGGTAGCCATGCCAAAGTCATTGTGTCCGTGGAAATGGACTGGCACGTTGGGGCCAACCCACGCGCATACTTCACGAACAAGAAACCTAACGGCTTCGGGGCCGCAGGCGCCGATGGTGTCCACGACCACGATTTCGGAGGCGCCTGCTTCGAGCGCAGCCAGATAAATTCTCTTCAGGAAATCGAGTTCAGTGCGGGTTCCGTCGACCGCGAAAAAAGCAGTTGTGATTCCGTTTTGTTTTGCGATGGACATTGCGTCCACGACGCGCCGAACCACGTCATCGCGCGTCATGCCATACGCTTTCAGTTTAATGTCGCTGGTTGGGGCCTCGATGACCGAAGCCCGCAGACCTAGTCGCACCAGTTCGTCGATGTCACCTTTGACTGCGCGGGAAAAACCCCACAGCTCGGCCTTCAAGTTGGTCTTCTGCATCAACTGAATGGCTTCGGCGTCTTCCGGAGACACGCGCGGGAATCCAGCTTCGATGCGGCTCACGCCGAGTTCGTCCAGCTTATGGGCGATTTCGAGCTTCTGCTCGGGAGAAAAGACGACGCCGACGGTTTGCTCGCCGTCGCGAAGTGTAGTGTCGTAGAAGCGGATTTCGGTTCGCGGAAATGTTGCGCGGATTTCCGGAAGGGCATTCAGTTCGCTGACCCAGATTTTGGAGTTTATTGTCATTTGGTTTGCTTCACCGCAGAGACACAGAGAAACATCGGGTAATTTAGAAATTGAGTAATTCAGTAATTGAAAATCGATTTTGTCAATTCTATTTCCCAATTACTGGATTATTCAATTCCCATTGCTCACTTCGCTGCTTCTTGCGTGGCCAAGGCCGTTGGCTTTTGGCCGTAAGCTTCTTCCCACGAGATCACACGGTTTCGCAAGATGCCGATATTTTCGATTTCGCATTCCATAACGTCGCCGGGCTTCAGGTACCAGGCCTTTGGGTCTCCGCTGAAGGCGGCCACTCCCGAAACCGTGCCAGTGGAAACGACATCGCCGGCGCTGTAACCCATCGGGGAGTAGTGCGACAGAATTTCTGGAATCTTGACCGACATTTTACTGGAATGCGAGCGCTGCCGAGATTCACCGTTGACACGCAACTCCATCGCGAGATTGTGGGGGTTGGAAATCTCGTCAGCTGTCACGATCCAGGGGCCCAGGGGGCAGAAAGTATCGATTCCTTTGCAGAAGCTGAATACGCCGGATTTCATCTCGCGCCGCTGAATGTCTCGAGCAGTGATGTCATTGAAGATGACGTAGCCGCCGATGTGTCCAGCCCCGTCCTCAGGAGAAAAATGCTTGCCGCCCTTTTTCAGGACGACGGCGAGTTCCAGTTCGTAATCCAATTCGTTCGTGAGATGCTCCGGATAAATTACCGGCTCGTCGTGGCCGACGATAGCGTCCACGTTTTGAAAGAAGACGATCCACGGCATCACAGGATGGGAGAATCCTGCCTTCGTGGCTTCTTCATGGTGCTCGCGGAAGTTGCCAGCAGTGTGAAAAAACTTTCGGGGAATGATCGGAGCCTTCAATTTGATTTCGTCCGCGGAGTAAAAGATGGGCTCGCCTCGCGAACCCGTCGCGCTGTCATTATGCAGCGCGTGATCGAAGGCTTTGTGCGCGGCCTCGAGACTCGTGTCGCCACCTTCAAATAGTGCAAGCATATTGGGAGGGACAAGGGCGTCGGCAAGACGCTCGAACGTACTTTCGTTTTCGACGTCGCGCAGGTAAAGCGCGCAGGCGGAGTGTAGGTCGACGAAGCGGCCGTCGTCGGTCACGGCACCGATACGGGCGCGTTGTACTGGATCCTCAAAGGTGACAAGTCGCATTGCGGTTGAATCCTAGAATATCTGTGTGTGAAGCAAGACTGCACAACATGACAATACGTCATACCTTCCGAGTCACTATCTAAAATACCACCTCTAAATCACTTTATATTTTTGGATAGGTTTATCGGGATGCCGCTGACCGCTATTTGAGACGTGCCCTCCACGCCATTCACCGTCACCGCTCGCGGTTTTCGTGGGCAGGGGCATCTGCGCCACACGATCTAACTTGAATATCGAGCCTTCGTTGGTTTTTTCGGTTGAGTCCGCGATCATACCGTGATAGCTTTCCTAGGCTCCACGGAAACCCCATTCCGTGCATCGCCTACGAAGGAGAATTCCAATGTTATCCAAAGCAGTGCATAAGTCCGCCTTGTGGTTTGCCATCGTAATTGTGCTTGGTTGCGCGGTTTGGGCGCAATCGGCTGAAGTTGACACCATGGTGGTTCCGGCCACGCATACGCTTTCCATTACCGTCAAAGGTACGATTGGACCGCTTCTATCAGGCTCCGATCCCCTGGGCATCAATGGGCGGCAAGGGACCGTCAAGATCCTCGCAAGCGAGTCATTGAATCCCACAAAACACACCGCGACCTCCGCGACCTACACGCTTCCCGCAGGCGCGATCACGGTTACAGCCGGAACCACCAAGTTCTCGACCAAATCGCCATCGAAGATGATCATCAATCTGACGAATACGGCCGACACTTTCACCTTAGTTATCGCGGGTCAGGTGGAGGGGGTCAATTTGATGGTCACGGACACTACCTATCTGAAGGCAGGTAGTTGGACAACTGCGGTGTTAAAGCACCCTGGGGTGTTCGCGCCTTCTCCGCAGAAGCTGACTGCGGCCAAGACGGCCACCGGCCCAGGCTGCAAGATCAAGTACACTGTTTTGGGAACCACATCCGTTCTCGGTTTCAGTGGAACCGCTTCCAATACCGCGACAGTGGATCCCGTGCTTCCTGACGTAAGCTGGGACTAGGAACGCAGAGCCGTAAGCCGCGCCGTGTGACCCTGTGAGTGAGAATTAAAGAAAACGGCCCCGGGACTCGAAGAAATCCCGGGGCCGACACTCGTGGTTACTTCCGCTTGGTTGTGCGGCCGACTGGTTCAGCTTTTAACTTCGGCATTACGGTGACTGGAAGACGCGTGGTCTCATATCCATTGCGGTGAGCCACGATCCGGTAGTCAAACTCAATGCTGGATTGACCTCCGCTGATCTCCCGCACTTCAAAACCGGTATTGGTTTCGTTGGTGACGAACAGCCCCTTGCAGTCTCCTTTGGGAGTCACGAACACGTGATATCCCTTGGACAAATTAACAGTCTGGGCAAACTTCCGATCCAGTGCGACGATAGCGAGACCGGCAGTCAGTTGGCCTGAACCGAAATCCTCGAACCATACTTCGGGAGACTCCATCGAAAACACTTTTACCATCTGTCCGCTCTTGAGTGGGACGGCAGCGGACTTACTTCCTATCGCCACCGTGTCCCCTAAAGAATCCGTATAGAAGGTCGGCGTGCCGTTGGTGTCGAACTGGGCTTCGATAAATGCGCTATTGCTGGGATTGGCGAAGCTTTGCATTTGTATAGCTTGGGTCCCCGTTCCCGTGACCGAAATGACGCTCGGCCCGCCGACGGTGGAAAAGCCAAAGGACCCGCTTTGAGCGAAAACTGTGCCGATTTCGGCATTGACGTTGCCATCCAGATCCACGTCGCCGTCGGAGTTGAGGGTCTGAGCGTAGACTCCAGCACCAAAAAATTGATCAGGACCGAAGTTATTAGAAATGCCCAGCTGCGCGTAACGACCATCGGTAAATGAGGTATTCAAGCTGACGGTCACGTTGCCGTGACTGCCGCCACCGCTGATACCAGTGCCTGCACTCACCCCAGTGATGGTGCCGGTGCCAGGGAAAGTCTGGCCTGAAACAAATGTTACATGTCCAGTGTTGGCAATGTTAAAAGCGGTCCCATGGATCCTGAAGGCCCCCTCGACGTCCAGTTTGGCAGTTGGCGTAGAAGTACCGACTCCGACGTTGCCAGCGGCACTCTCAAAAATGTTGGAATTGCCGAGCGCATGAGCCGCGGTCCAACGGGGAATGAAATTCGTGGTGCCGCCACCGGTAACGTTGACAGCGGGATTATCCTGCGCGAGTGCCGACAAGCTGCAAAATACAAATGTCAGCGCGAAAATTCTTAGGTATCGATTCATTAGAACATCTCCTTTTTCCATGGGTTTGAGTTTTTGACGACTTAAAAGTTATTTATGGGGGTGAACTTCAGCAAATTTCAGCAACGGTGACAGCATCGATGAAAAGCCAATGCTCTGGCAGTTTCTACCCAGGACTTCAAAATGGCTGAGTCTAGGGTCTCTTCGATTCGAATGACGGCAGTGAGACTGGAGCGTCTGGGGCGTATCGCAGCCGGGAATCCAAACCTCTCCCCCGAGAGTTCGTTTTCCCGAAAAAATAAATGCACAACTGCCCCAGAGCGCCAGCTTTCCGGAACCGCGAGGCCGGACGTAGCGTAGAGTGAACTCTGCTATCCGGTTGGCTCATTTGTCCGCTTTCGTGTTCATAGTGTCGTTGGCTACCATTTCGTTTCAATGGTCCGCGGAATGCGCACCAGAA
>Ga0209275_10001349_pt1 | contig 9977 bp, 13 predicted proteins | sample HubBroMetageREF2_FD_188344 | JGI IMG/M metagenome (GOLD analysis project Ga0209275, IMG submission 188344) | Reference soil microbial communities from the Hubbard Brook experimental Forest, New Hampshire, USA - Hubbard Brook CCASE Soil... | ecosystem: Environmental > Terrestrial > Soil >...
GACGCTCGAACCACTTTGGTGGGCGATGTCATGACCGACGACCCACTCACTGTGTGCCCCGACGAGAGCCTCGAAACCTGCATGGTTATCATGCGGCGGCACGGTTTCCGCCACCTGCCGGTATGCGAGGGCAGGGAACTCCGAGGGATCGTTTCCCTGCGCGACATCCTGCTCCATGACCTCAATGAAAAGGATCATGAGGTTCGGATGATGAGGGCGTACATCCAGGCGTCCCCAGAAATATAGGATGGATTGAAGGCCACGCTGGCCCGTCGAAGCGTCGCCGTCCTCCTTGCAGCGGGATCAGTCTACCTTCTAGTTTCCATGGCAACGCCAGATTCATTGCGCCTTGCTCTCGGCGGTGGACGGTCCGCCGCCCCAACGTTCGCGCATCCGTTCCCGGAATCGTTCCCGCTCCTCGGGGGTCATGTTTTCACAGCGCCCTTTCATACGACGGCGGAAATTGGAGCCGCGGTAACCGTGTCGTCCCAGTCCGCCGAAGAGCACGCGGCACAGCACCAGGATTCCCAGCGCTTGCCAGAAGGTAATCTGTCGCCATCCAAAGAGCGGTGGCAGCAGCCAATTCCAAAGGTGAAGCACGATTTCGCCGCCGATCGCGATAAATGCCACCATCGCCAGAATCGTCAGTGGTGCAATGAAAATCATTTTCCATCTTCTACTCATATTCAGTCCCTCAACCTTTCGTAAATTCGTCGTAAATGCTTTGCAATCGCTCGCGCAGATGCAGCACCGCATACCGTTTGCGCGAGAGCAGCGTATTCACGCCCACGCCGGTCTCGGCGGCCATCTCCTTAAAGCTGCGCCCTTCCAACTCGTGCGCCACAAATACCTTGCGTTGCTCTTCCGGCAACTCGTCGACCGCAAGCTCCAGCGCGTCAAGAAGCACGCTGCGAAGATAGAGCGCTTCCGGTCCGGCATTGGGCGATGGCAAAAAATCTTCGATCTGCAACACCTCACCGTCTTCGTCCGCGACCGCGCTATCGCTGAAGCTCTCCGGTTTCTTCTTGCGGAAGAGATCGGTGATGCGATTGCGCGCCACCCGGAACAGCCAGCCAGTAACGTGCTCGATCGGCATCAGCAGCCGATTCGCTTCCACCAGTTCGTAGAACACGTCCTGCAGAATGTCCTCAGCGTCGCGCGGGTCGGGCACGCGCCGTCGAATGAAGTTGCGCAGCCGGGACTGCTCCCGCTTGACCACTTCGGAGATCCGCTGGTCCTGTTCGATTGCCATCAGCTCCAGGCCCACCGCGTTCTTCCTCTACGCTTGTAGACGAATGAGGGGCTGCCGATATTGTAGGGTCGCTAAGTCGCTGAGGACGATAGCCCGGATTTGCGGCGGGAGGGTGGCCCGTCCTTGTCTCTGCGCTTTTTGCAGAGACAGGGCGGGGCTTTGCGTGGGGGCACAGCAATTGACATCATCTAATGCAATAATCAGTGCTTGGGGGTTCTACGAGAACAACCGTTGCGCTTGATGACGATCTCGTACGCATCGCCCAGGAGTTCACTGGGATAACAGAGAAAAAGGCGCTGATTCGTGAAGCTCTCAAAGCCCTCATCGAGCGGGAGAGCCATCGCCGATTGGCTTCCCTCGGAGGCACAATGCCTGAATTGAAGAATATTCCAGGGCGGAGGGCGCAGGTTGAAGCTCGCGATCTCGGACTCATCAATAAGGCCGCGGATGAGCTGAATGCAGAGGTAGAAGACGTTCTCCGGTATCAGGAGACACTGGAATAGCCGACGGCGGAGATGGACAGATGAGACGAGGCAAAATTTATCGCACCGCAGCTTCGTGGTAGTGAGCCGCCAGATCCTGATCGATTCCAGATTCCCCACCGTTGTCTGTGCACCGATACTCACTCGCGGGCACGGGTTCTCAACCCAGGTTTCGGTCGGCATCGACGAAGGCTTGAAACATGAAAGCTGGATCCTCTGCGATAACCTCGTAAGTCTCCGCAAGGTGCAACTGACCCGCTTCGTCGGCTCCCTGACGCGCTCCAAGCTCGAAGAGTTGGACCGAGCCCTCAAAATGGCTCTCGCCCTGGAATAGCCTGGGACCCCGCCGCTAGCTCACCAATCGCACGCCTTCTCTTCACACTTCAAGACGATCACGGGGCTGGCCCAGGTTAAACCTCGTCGCGTCAACCTTCAGGGTGGCCCATCCAAGCTTCGCTTGGGTGCGGATTTTCTGCCGAGGACCATTCCGTCTCGCAAACAAGCGTGTCCTGCACCGGTCCGTCGGCGTTGTAAAGCGGTGCCAGATAGATGCCATGCCGCGCAGCGATTGCCTCAATCTCCGCGACTCGCTCCGGAGTGATGAACCCTCTTCCTTGTGAGAACGGTTCGAACCGCCCCTCCAGAGCAAGAGCCATGCCTTCGAGCAGGCATCCATGCACAACGTCGGGGAAGGGATGGCGATTCAGAATTCCATGAAAATCTGGCGTGAATCTCAATCCGCCAGTAATCTGTCCCAGACCTCCGAAGAAAATTTTGGCGCCAGGCATCTGCGCGCTGGGAGACAAGTTCTTCGGATAGCCCGCATCGCAAACGATTGCGTCGGGCGCGACGCGGCCCAACAGAAGCGAAGGGGACGCCAGACTCGCCGCGCAGATCACGAGGTCAGCCTCGGCGGAAAATTGCTGTAGACCTGTCGCGATCTCCACCTGAACTCCATGGGCCTGCAATTCCGCCGCGAGCCCGCGTAGCCGCTCCACGTTGCGTGCGCTGAGCAGCACGCGCTTCACGAAAGGCGCTAAACAACGAGCGCAGCCGGAACCAACATCTCCAGTTGCTCCGACGATCAGCAGCGTTGAGCTGCGAAGGTTTCGGCCTTCCAGCGCGCACATCTTCTTGATGCCCTGAACGATGAAACCAACGGTCAACGTGTTGCCGGTCGTGAAGGCCGTATCGTGTCTCTCCGGAAGCTGATCGAAGTTGCCCTCGATCAGAATGGAGCTGAATCCGCCGAGACTCACAATCTTCGCTCCTGCCTTGATCGCGCAGGCCGCCGCCGCTCGAACCCGGGCGATGTTCTCGTGTACGTACCCGGCTCCGAGCCGGTCAGGAGGAATGAACGAGTCGATATAAATGCCCCGAGCTTGCGCTCTGTCAATCTTCGCGTCGTCAATCGAGCCGACCTCGACATGGCACACCACTCTGGGCGGAATCCACGGAAGGATGTCCTTGATCTCATCGTCGGGCAGCCGCGAACGTTCCGCCCCGCGCAGGACAGCGAGTACGTCAGCCGCCGCTCGCCAACTTTCCTGATGCCCGATCAGAGCGAAATCTAAACCGGCAACTGAGCTACCCATGTGAGTGTTACCTCCCCGGGAATCCCCAACATATCTAGCGTCTTCAGATACTGTTGCAGCGACGCTCCGCGAAGCTCGGCTGCACTCAGTCTGACGTCGAACAGGGCCGGCTTCACGCAGGTGGCGTGGCACACTTCGCAATGGCCGTCTTTGCATTCCTTCGCCAACATCTTCGCGAGGGTGGTCATCACGTCGAGATGCAGCCGGTACACTTTGTCGTCGAAGCGCTGCGGATCCAAGGCTCGCTCCGCCGTGAGAATCGCCATGGCGTGATCGACGTGCTCTTCTTCCTCGGCTGCTATGGAGGCAAAGGTGGTGCCAAGGCTCCCCGACGCCACCTTGCCAACGCGGGCATAGCTTGCGACCGCGAATGATTCCAGCATGATCTCCTGGACGATGAGACAGCCAATAAAATCGCGCTCGGTGATGCAGCCCAGGAATGCTTCGCGCAGCCGCTTCCAATGCTTGGCGTCGACGTTATTGGAAACGTCCACGCCAATCTTGCGGCCCTCGGCAGCGAACCGCGCCGCATGCCCCCGTTCGATCTGCGCATGCTCCAAGGCATCGGCCACTTCTTCGGGATCGTCACAGATCTCCGATAACGAGGCGTAGTTCATGGCGGCCATCAGTTCGCCGGTTACGGCCTGCGCCAGGATGTCCTGCCAGATCGGCGCGGTAGGTGAAGTGCATTCAACGGTTGAGCAGTTAAGACCAACAAGCGTTTCCATACGTCCTCCTGAACATCGACTTTCGTCGCGGTTGCAAGCCGCGCCCTTTCAAAACTTGAGCCGGGTTCCGCGAATCGCCACGCCCTCATCTGTAGTAGCCCTGCTTCGTCCGTACCAGCATCCGACCTTCACGCTTTTCGGTTTCTGCTCTGATCCGGAGTTTGATTTCACAGAACTTGCCTTTCGGCTGTTTGACCGAAGGATAGTAGCCAAGCGTGTAGCGGCTGCGAATCTCGTCGATCAGTTGCGCCAGCTTCGTGCCGATCTCATCTTTGCTGGATTTCATCACGTCGCCGCCGGTGCGCTCCGCATATTGGTAAACATCGCCCGGAGGGTTGTGCTTGCGCATGGCAGCAAACATAGGATTCTTGCTGAAGGTCACCATGGCAAAGTCGGAAAAGGCGCTGCGCTCGAGCAGGGTAGAAATCACGGTTCCGGTTTCAAATGCCGCGCGGAACGCATCTTTCTCTGCGTGCTCGCGGTCAGATGGGATGTTGGGAACGTTGTCCGTGAGCCATATGATGGTTCTTCTGCTCCGGGGATTTGTCGCTTTACCCAATTGCTCCGACGCCTGGAAAATCGCTTCATTGAAAAAAGCGGCCTCGCTACTCTCCATCGTGCTGGCTTTTTCGATGGCTGCGACCGCCTGCTCGCGGTCGGTGGTGAAATCCTGCAAAAGTTGCGCTGACGCTGCGTAGACCATAACCGCGACTTCATCCTCGGGCTTGAGGTGCTGTAACGCCTCCAGCGCTCCGGCGGCCAGCGGCTTGAGCACCGGCTGAACGCTAGCCGTAAGATCGAATAGCAGCACCACGGAGAGCGGAAGCTGATTCCGGCTCAACTCGGCTATCTGTTGCTGTACCCCGTCTTCGTAAAGCTGGAAATCCTCTTTGCTCAGCGAGCCCACGGGACGGCCGGTCTTTTTCTGCTGCACCTGCACGTCAACCTGGACCAGTTCCACGTTGACGCGAATGACCTGGTCGTCGGGAGCGCTTTGTTGTTCCTGCGCCTCGCCGGGTAGAGCAAATTGCAGAAACACGGCGAAAATAAGCACACGAACCACGACTCGGATAGCTGCGCTCATAAACTTTTCTCCTCATGCGACCGATCGAATCGAGCGTGCATGCGACTGAGATCCGTATGCCCACAAACAAAAATCAGGGCGCATTGAGTTTCTGCATCATCACGACGGCACCGCGGTTCTTCGGGTTAAGCTCGATCGATTTTTGATAGTTGGCGATGGCCAGCGGTTTGTTGCCGTCGTCCATGTAAGCCTCCCCGAGGCTGTCGTACACGTTGCTGGATTGGGGATAGGCTTCGACGTTCAGCTGGAGAATGCGAACAGCTTCCTTGAACTTTTTGGCGCGAATGAATTCGTACCCCAGATTGTTGAGCTCATCTTCCTCGAAGTTGTACGTGGCGGGAGCGGCTGCTTTGAGGTCGTGATATTGCTTAACCGCCGCGTCGATACCGCCGGAAGCGACGCTGGCGGAAAGAGTTTCGGCAATGGATTTGCGGGGGTCATACGCGGCTCTGACCAGGGGCACCCATTGAGCCATTGCGACCGCAAAAAGCCCAGCGACCATCACCAAGGTCATTACAAACAGCATGCCTGCCGTGGCCATGCGTCGCAGCGCGCCTGGGCGGTCTTGCGCCCGCAGATAGATTTCGAGAACGGCGAGGGGAATTAGATATTGGCCGAAAGTCATGAAAGTGAGAAACGGTCCTCGGAAGGTCACGGGGTCGAAACCGAAGGGGCCTTTAAAGACGAGAAACGACAAGAAAAAACCGATCCGGAAAAACCACGATGCACTCACCACCAGGAAGAAGCGAAGAGCCCAGCGGCGATGCGTCTTGAAATCGCGAGCCAGCGCATAGCGCAGCGCCATGGCCCCGCAAAGCCAGATCAGCACGGCGTTCAGACTAGAACCCAGGTGCACCGAAAGATCGCCAACGCTTCCCCGGAACCAAGTCATGTAAAGGCCGGCCACGCTGAGCGTGACGGCGGTCAGCATGTAGATACGCCCATTCCAGCGGTGAAAGACTGGAAAGCGATTGCGGACTTGCGGAACCAATTGAACCGCCCCGGCGAGCATGATGATCACTGCCGAAGCAACATGCATCACCACGGCGGTATTTCCCATGGAAAAGCCGGGGACGTAACCGTTGGTGAAGTTCCACTTGTGATAGTCCCCTCGCAGGGCCGTAAGTGCGTAGAACGACGCTACCGTAAACGCGAACACCAGTTGGCCGACGACGGTCACCACAAACCAAAACCGGGCTGCAGCTTTCAACGCGGTGTCGGCAACGGAATCCAGTTCTAACCGGTTAGTCATTACGGCGGTGCTCATAATCTTTCTCCTTATGCGAACTAACGATTCGAATGCTGATCCGCCGCCTCTGCGCCGATAGACGTCGGCTTCCTTAATGCGCTGGTCCCTCGGCCTACGTCCGCTCCCGTCAAAAGCACCCACAGGCACACCGCTCCTTCCCCAAGGAGACCGAAGGCCAGACCGTAGGGAGCCAAATAATTGACGAGCAGGGGCGAAACAAGGGTGAGCCACCCTAAACCACCCAACGTCATGAGCGCCCCCAGGGTTCGAGGCAGGAAGCTCGAACGGAAAGCGAGGCCGCCGATCAGAATGCAAAAGAACCCGTTAAACACAACCGCGATGTTCGCGCCCCGAGGCTGCAACCGAAGAACCTCAACAGCGAGTCCCACGAGATTGAAAGACGCCGCAACCAACAGGAGTCTCCTATTCAGCGGACTCAAAATGTCATAGAACAACAGCGTCACGGCGATCATGGCCAGGACCACCATGAGGCCCTCCGCGGCATCCAACTTGCCGCCAACGAAGATCTCGGCGAGCGCCGCCCCTAGTACACTGAGTAAATAAATGACGCCAGCAGTCTGTGCCCTCAACCCCGAAGCCCCAAAACGCGGCGACGTTTCAGCAATCCGTTCCGTCATCACAGCGGTGCTCATAATCTTTCCTCCTAGTGCGACTCACAAAAAGCGCGCGCGACTCACAGTGGTTCCCGATAACGTCGCAGCCGGACCGCCGCGGCGAAGCACGCCCCGGCGAATATCAGCCCGGCCCACAGAGTCGGGCTGCTCAGGAACCTTCCCGGCGCGAGTTGCTCCAGCGGAATAAAATGCGGATCGATCGCGACGCCATTCTTGTCCGTCAGATCGAAGGCAGCCTCGGTGAATCCAAGCAGGCGGGCTTGCAGCATGGATCCCAGAAACGAAGTGTGGAAGGCAATGTTCTCCATGGCGGCAATCGCAAGCCACGGCACCACGGCCCAGAGAAATACCGCGCGCCGCGCCCAGCCTGAGACCAACAGGAACCAGCAGTAGATGGGCGCATGCCAGAGCACAATCACGGCCGTACCGTACAGCGTTACCAATTCCATTTCAGACAATGGCAGCCGGTTCCACAGGGTCGCAGCAGCCCCACCGTTCATCACCAGGACCGCAATACTCAGCAGTCGCATAATCTGTTGCAGGACAACGGTGACCGCGAAGACAATCAGCGGCAGAACCACGAGCGGGATGGCCGCCTTCGAGAGCACGGTCGTCAGATCGGAAACCGGCAGCGACTTCCAGAACAGGATGCTGCGATCGCGGCGTTCGCCGTGCAGCGCCTCAAGCGAGTAGAAGATCCCGACCAGGAATGCGATCAGCCCGATCAGCATGGCGGCATGGCTGTACGGCATGGCGAGCCCGATCAGGCTATCGGTCACTTTGAGTGCCGCCATTTCGCGCATGGTGTGGGGCATCCATACTTCGCGCATGTTGTTCGGCAGCCAGATCACGCTGATTGCGAAGCTGAGCAGATAGACGGCGGCGATGGCCAGCGGCGCGACATAGATGGAACGGTTCTCCCACACTTCGCGCCGCACTGACCAGTAGAGGGGCCGAGTCGGCGACAAGACAACGGGCGCGACTGCCTGCGCGTCGAGGGGAGAATCCGGACCGGCGTTCGATTGGCTATTCATTGAGTCGCTCCTTGCGTCCTCTCAGCCTGATTCCCCGGCGTACTTCCCATCAAGGCAACAAACAAATCGGCAATGCTGGGCGTGCGAACGTCGCCCAGCGCGGCCAGTTGCTGGCGATTAACTCCGTCGAAGAGCAGAATGCTTCGGCCAAGCATCTGGCGCTCGTGAATCGGCTTAAGCGCCCGTGCTGCGGCCACATTCTCGGGATGCACCGCCACTTCCAGATAGCGAGACTCGAATTCTTCCATGCTGCAATCGAGTACGATCCGCCCGCGATTGATGAACATGAGATCGGTGAGGACGTGCTGGACGTCTTCCACCTGATGCGTCGTCACCACGATGGTGCGGCTGCGGTCGAAGTAGTCGTTCAGCAGGGAATCGTAGAACTGCTTGCGATACAGGATGTCGAGGCCAATCGTCGGTTCATCCAGCACCAGCAACCTCGCGTCAATGGCCATGACCAGCGCGAGGTGCAGCTGGGTGACCATGCCCTTGGACAATTCCCTGATCTTGCTGGCGCGTTTGATATCGGTCTTGGCCAGAAAACCCTCCGCCTTCGCACGATCGAATCGGGGATGCACGCCGGCCACGTAGTCGAGTGCCTGCGAAACCCGCATCCAGCGCGGCAGCACGGCGACGTCGGCAATGAAGCAGACATCGCGCATCAGCTGATCGCGCTCGTCCCACGGGTCGCGCCCAAGCACCCTCAGTTCGCCCCGATATTCGGTGAGGCCGAGAATCGCGTTGAGCGCGGTGCTTTTGCCTGCGCCGTTGGGACCGATGAGTCCGAGGATGCGGCCCTCGTCGACACGCAAGTTGACGCCGTCCAGCGCGATCGTTTTGCCGAAGGCCTTGCGCAGGCCGCGTGCTTCTATGACTGTCATGACTTCGGCTCCTTCTCTTCATCATTGGCATTTGACGGCTTGCCGTTTGCAGCTTCCAGCAGTTCTTCCGGCGTCAGGCCGAGCCGCTGGATGGTTGCGTAAACCGTGGGCCACTGTTCCGCCAGAAATTTCTGGCGTTCGCCCTGCAGCAGCAGATTGCGCGCACCTGTGTTGATGAACATGCCTCTGCCTCGTTTACTCTCGACCAGTCCCTCGTCCACCAGTTGCTGATAGCCCTTCAGGACCGTGAGCGGATTGACCCGATATTCCGCCGCGACATTGCGCACCGAAGGAAGCGGATCGCCCTCCTTGAGCACGCCGTCGAGTATCATCGCGACCACCCGGTCGCGAAGCTGGCGGTAAATCGGCTGACTGTCGTTCCACTCACGGTCCATGATGTTTTCCAGATACTGCTACGAAAGAACAGCTTCTACTTTCCTGGGTTTGTAAAAATAATTCACAAACACGTATCCCCACGGTACAGCGACGATGGGCAATATCACCCACAAGAACTGCGAGGTGATTTCTTCCGCGGGCGATCCCGCCAACATGCCCTTCGACCACAGCGGGTACGCCACAAGAATCAGCCACTGGACTTTGTAAAATATCTCCAGCAGCACGATCGGCAGCATTTTTACAGGACGAATGATTCCTATCCCCGCCAAAGTCGCGAAGGCCGTCCAGACGCACCAGGCAACGGCGTTTGTCGGGTCCCATGGCCCTTCATGGGTGAGCACGTGTGTCCAGGTGATTCTGCCCAGCACGAAGAACATCAATACATAGAGCAGCCGCAACAGGTAGATGTTGATGTTGGGGACACCTTCGTATCGTTCGTTCCGTTGAAAAATAACTTTCGGGTTGATCATAGCAATCTCCTCGAAGTCATTAGTTGCCTGCAAATGTTTCTAAGAGCAATCATGGATCACTTCGAAGCAGCGTCACTTGGTCCGCTGCAGGTCGAAGTGCGCGTGCATCGGCTTGTCCTGCATCATGAACGTCCAATCCTCGGTGTGATGGTTGGCGTCGATGATGGT
>Ga0209275_10001355_pt1 | contig 9964 bp, 8 predicted proteins | sample HubBroMetageREF2_FD_188344 | JGI IMG/M metagenome (GOLD analysis project Ga0209275, IMG submission 188344) | Reference soil microbial communities from the Hubbard Brook experimental Forest, New Hampshire, USA - Hubbard Brook CCASE Soil... | ecosystem: Environmental > Terrestrial > Soil >...
GTCAAAAATCAGAAAGTCAGCTCCTCAATCGACTCACAATAAAATTGACTTGCAGCGAATTACGGACTAGCTTCTGTTCTACAAGACGGCCGAGTACGTCGTGCGCACTGTTTCTCTCCCTAAAATTCTCCGCAACTCGTAAAGTGCGCTCGCGTTACCTCGTCGATTGATAGGCCACGGTATCCCATAGCTGACAAACAGGATCTAGACGCGGGCCCAATTTCCAAAATTCACCTAAAGGAGACTTCATGAAGAGAATTTCTATGTGGTTCTTGATTGCGGTGATCGCGCTGACAAGCGCGGCTTGGCTCTATGCTCAGGCCGATACGGAAAAAGCAGTCGCTGGCCTCGAACAAAAGTGGCTCGAGTCGCAAAAGACAAATAATCCAGATCTGGTCGCGCCGTTGCTCGCCGACAAGTTTGTCAGCACCGGTAGCGATGGAAAAGTAAACGACAAAGCTGGTGCGTTGGCCGATCAGAAAAAGACCAAATACACCAGCGCCGAGTATGAAAACGTGAAAGTCGCGGTATTCGGCGACACTGCCATCGCCACTGGCGGCTTCAAAGGCAAGGGCACCGACGCATCCGGAAAGCCGATGGACGTTCACGAGCGCTGGACCGATACCTGGGTAAAAATGCCGAGCGGCAAGTGGCAGTGTGTTGCCTCACAAAGCTCCACCATAGCGATGTAATGAACCGCCGTAGTTTTCCTGCAACAAAATCTCAGGGCCGTCTACACTCATGGCGGCCCTTTTTGTGCCTAGGCCGACATCTTCCTCAGCGTTCCTCGCCGCCCTCACTAACATGCTCTGCCTATTCGAAAAATCCGCGCTATGCCCCACACTGTGATGCCACTGCCGATCCATTCGAACCTGTATAGTTTCTGAAGGACGGACCTATCGATGCCGCGCCAGCAAAACTCCAACGAGCAACTCGACTACATCGCCTCGCTTCTCGATGATATGTGGCGCATCCCGGGAACCAAGATTCGCTTTGGCCTCGACGCCGTAATTGGTTGGGTCCCGGGCATCGGTGACGCGCTAGCCGGCGTGGCCTCCTGCTTCATCGTCTTCGCCTCGTGGCGTCGCGGCGTGCCCACCGTCACCCTCACCCGTATGGTCGCGAATATTCTTCTCGAAGCCACAGTTGGCGCGGTTCCTCTCGTTGGAGATATTTTTCACGTCGCCTGGAAGGCCAATCGCCGCAATTATCGTCTGCTCACTCGAGAAAAACAGAACCCCGGCGCCGAAAGTCGCAAGGACTGGATGTTTCTCGCCGTCCTCTTATTCGCGCTGCTGGTGGTCATCGGAATTCCCATCGCCCTATTCATTTGGCTGCTCCGGTATCACGTAGCGTCGCCCTCCGCATAGCTCCATTGACACCTTTTCCCTGCTGACCTACACTCCCCTCGCTTGCTCCATCTATCCGCGCATTTTCATTCGCGATTTCGTATTCAGGAGATTCCATGCGTATGAATTCTACTTATTCAAAGCGCAATCTTTGCGCCTCCCTGGGCGCAGCGATTTTATTTTTGTGTGTGCTGCCGGCATGCGCGCAAGATGCCGCAAAACCTGAACAGAAGCCGCAGGAAGAATCAAGAGTGGCCACGGTCGAAGTCACTCCGCTGCAATCGAATGCCGCAATCAACAGCAAACTGAAATTCCAGGCCGTCGCCAAAGATGCAGCCGGCAATACTCTTCCCGATCCCGTCAAGCATTGGTTCGCCGCCCCCTTCGATTCCGCGGCTGCCGACGACAATGGCGAAGTTTCCTTCGTACAGCCCGGCGAAATCACCGTAGGCGCGCTGATCGGCAAAAAAGTAGGCTACGCCCATGTCATCGTGGCCAAGGCGCACATCGCTCGCATCGACGTTTCGCCTCTGTCCACGCCGCTCGCCACCGGGTCCGTGCATCAGCTCACAGCAACCGCGCGCAATACCAATGGCGATCCGCGCACCGATATCCCGTTCACCTGGAATTCCGAGAACGCTTCCGTGGCCACCGTCGATGCCGCAGGCCTCGTCCATGCGCTGAAGCCCGGCACAACAAAAGTTGGTGCAGCGGGCGATGGCGCCACCGGAGAAGTTTCCATTCACGTCGTCAAGAATTCTGTCTCGGCTCTCCAAGTTTCTCCCGAGACCGCCACCGCCAAGACCGGCGACGTGGTCCACTTCTCGGCCAAAGATAAAAAAGGTTCTGCGATTCCCACTGAAGTCACCTGGTCAGTGCAAAACGCCGGCGCACATGTGTGGCCCGATGGCGCGTTTGTTGCTGATCGCCCTGGCACCTACACAGTGCAGGCAATTGTCGGCGATCGCGCTGCATCCGCCAGCATCGCGGTCGCTCCGCGAAATGTCGAACGTGAAGTCGAAGTCGTCGGCCACGTGATGCCCAAAGATGAGCAGTTTGCCGAAGAGTGGATCTGGGATCACTACGCTTATCTCTCCGGCATCAGCGACAAACTCTATATCTACGACATCGCCGATCCCGCCCATCCGCAAAGTACCGATCCGTTGAAAGTCGATGCCCGCCTGATCAACGATGTCAGCGTTACCGCCGACGGCAAAATCGGCGTCATCACCCGCGAAGGTGCTTCCAGCCGCAAAAACGGTATCGTTTTTCTGGACACGACCGACGCGATGCATCCCAAAGTTATTTCCGAATACAGCACCACGGTAACCGGCGGCGTGCACAGCGCCTACGTCAACACTCACTACGTGTATCTCACCGACGATGCCACCGGCTCGCTTCGCGTTATCGATTTCGCCGACGTGAAAAATCCCAAGGAAGTGGCGCGTTGGCAGGTAGAGAGTTCCGCGCAGATGCGCATTCCGATTCCTCAGGAAGCCGGCGGCGGATTCACCATGGTCGGCCGCTACCTTCACGACGTTCAGGTGCTCGATGGGCTCGCCTACTTGGCGTACTGGCGCGATGGCGTGGTGATCCTTGACGTTGGCAACGGCATCAAGGGCGGAAGTCCCGAACATCCGCAATTTGTCTCAACGTATCGCTTCAACTACGACGAATTGTACGGCCCGCACTGGCTCGCCGGCGCGCACGCGGTTTATCGCTACAAAAATTATGTCTTTGTCGGCGACGAAGTGTTTCCGGAAATGTTCGAACTGGCTTCACGCGATCGCATTCCTGTTCGCGGCATCGCTCACGTCCTGGATGTCAGCGATCTAGCGAATCCCCGCGAAGTGGCCACCTACAGCGTCCCGGAAGCGGGCTCGCACAACATCTGGGTCTTCGACGATGTGCTCTACATGGGTTATTACAATGGCGGCGCGCGCGTGCTCGATGTTTCCGGCGAGCTACGCGGCGAACTCTACGATCAAGGCCGCGAAATCGCGCGTTTCTGGTCGGGCGATGCCAGCGGCTTTCGTCCCAACCTGCCGTTTGCCTGGGGTGCCTATCCTTATAAGGGCCTGATTTACGTCAACGACGTGCACGGCGGATTGTGGTTAGTAAAACTGGGCAAGCCCAAGCCGTATTCCATGACCACCGAATCGCCGCGCTAAGTCAGGCGAAAACGCGCAGATTGTGTAGCCGCTGGCTTAAGCCAGCGGTTTGTCCGCAGCTACTCCATCTTCCAAAAATCAATCCCCGCAGCTTGCGGAGGCGTATCCACATTGGAGACAGCTTTCTTCGCCACGAGATCGATCACTTCCATATTTCCCGGCTCCTCGCCCACGCCTTCCGAAGTCACGAACGCATATAGGCTGTCCGGCGAAATCACCACGCCATGCACCACTTTCCGCTTAGTGGGAATCCGCGCCAGTTCCTTGCCCGTAGCAATATCAAAAATGGATGCAGACGCGTCGCGCTTGTTCGTAGCCACCAGCAGCTTCCCATCGGGTGATACGCCCAAGTTGTAAACGCCGTTGCCCGCAGGAATTCGCCGCACCAGCGCCCACGAATGCGCATCCACTTCCACAATCTCGTTGGATTTATTGCAGGCCACAAAGATGCGCGCACCATCCACGCTAGGTTGTGCCCACGTTGGGCTGCAGGTCACCGCACGCATCGACATGGCCATCCCCTCGTGCCCTTCCATCTTTGCTGGCATCGCAGCTGCCGCCGCACCCGCAGACTCGCGCGGAGCCATTCCCGTGTAACCCTGCTCTTTCCCAGCGCTCACCCGAAACGTCCGCGCCACTTTCATATTTTCCGCGTCGATTTCCACCAGCAGGTCGTCCATCATGCACGCAGAATATTGCCGCGACCCGTCGTGCGTAATTCGCGAGCCATGCGGCATCACGCAGGTATTAATCCGCGCCACTTCCAGCATCTGGTTCGTGTCCACCACCGACACGCTGCTCGGCACCGGATCGCCATGCAAATTGAAATTCACGACGTACAGAAAATTGCCGTCGGGCGAGACATCCGCAGTCGCCGGAAATAATCCCAGCCCCACCTGGCCCACCACACGATCGTCGTCGCTCACGTATTTAATTGCCGTGCCGTATGGACGCCCATGCCCGATCGAAATATAAAAATTCTTGTGGTCGGGGGAAAACGCGATGCCATGCGGTCCGCTAATATCGCTCTGCAACACCCGCGTTTCCGTAATTTTCTCGATCTTTGCGCCGTCAGGTCCGAAGCGCACCGTAGCGATACGATCCGCCGATTCGCATACCAGCTTTACCCAATAATTTGTGGCGGGCGTTTCGCCACTCTCCACCGGCAAGTTCATCGCCAGCAAAATCCCGGCGAGCATCGTCATCCATGTTATACGCCGCATCGTGTTTCTCCTCAACCGGCTCGATTCTATCCCAATCCGCCGACGCAATTTGGCTCTCGACGCCTTGCCGCCGGTATTGAGACACTTTCTCCATGCAAATCGCGCCGTTTCGCATTGAAGAATATTTTGGCAAATATGAATTCTCCGCCAAGTATCTGCTCTCTTCCTCGGATTGCCAGTCGCAAACCATTGAAGAAGTTTTGGCGCTAGAACCCGGCTCCCAGGAAAAGTTCCTGAAGCACTGGTGCGGCTACACCGAATCTCCCGGCGCTCCGTGGCTCCGCGAAACGATCACAAGTTTGTATAAAGAAATCCGCGCTGACGATGTACTCGTTTTTGCCGCAACCGAAGAAGCGATCTTCGTCTTTTACCAGGCGCTGTTCGGTCCTGGCGATCACCTCATCGTCGAAACGCCTTGCTATGAAAGTGCTCTCACACTGGCGAAGAGCACTGGAGCCGCAGTCAGCGAATGGCAGCGTAAGTCCGAAAACGGGTGGGCGCATGACATAAGCGCACTGGAAGCGCTCATCCAGCCCAACACCCGCGCCATTTACATCAACACTCCACACAATCCGACCGGCCTGCTGATCCCGCCACACATTCTCCACCAAATCATGCAGCTCGCTTCGCGCACCGGAATTTATGTTTTTTGTGACGAAGTCTACCGCGAACTCGAACATGATCCCGCAACCCGCTTGCCGGCTGGCTGCGATTTGTACGAGCGCGCTGTAAGTCTCGGCTCGATGAGCAAAACTTATGGCCTGCCCGGCCTCCGCCTGGGCTGGATGGCCTGCCGCGACGTGGCGCTCCTAAAGAAGTGTCTCGAATTCAAATACTACACAACCATTTGCAGCAGCGCGCCCAGCGAATTTCTCGCCGATGTCGCCCTTCGGCACCGTTCCAAAATCGCTGACCGCAATCGCCAACTCGTGCTGAATAACCTTGCCTTACTCACCGCATTCCTGGCCCGCCGCTCGTCCCTGTTTTCCTGGACTCCGCCCAACGCCAGCCCCATCGGCTTCGCGAAATTCAATGCCAACCGCGATGTCCTGGAATTCTGCGAAACAGTCGTGCGTGATGCCAGCGTCCTGCTTCTCCCAGGCTCGGTCTACGACCAAGCCCACCACATCCGCTTCGGTTACGGCCGCCGCAACATGCCAGAATCCCTGGCCCATCTCGAATCCTATCTGCAATCCCACCTGTAATCCCGCCTGTAGTGGCAACCTTCAGGTGGCCACCTCTAGTCCTGAGCAACGCGAAGGATCGCGAAGGATTAGGTACCCACCTCGACGTAACCACAGCGCACAAGAAAAAAGGGCCACCGAATTCGGTAGCCCTTCGTGAATATCCCTAATTTGTGGGAATCGTCTAAGCGGCACCCATCGAACGCCTCGCCTGGAAACATTCCCGACAGAACACCGGGCGTCCCTGCGTTGGCCGGAAGGGAACTGTGGTTTCCTTGCCGCACTGCGAGCAGGTCGTCTTTGTTTCCGAACGTATGGGGCCGGCGCTATTACCGCCACCTCCGCCCCCACCCTCCGCGCGCTTGGCTTTGCAGCCTTTGCATCGCTTCGGTTCGTTCTTGAAGCCTTTGTCGGCGAAAAACATCTGTTCGCCGGCCGTAAATACAAATTCAGCGCCACACTCCGAACACTTCAGCACCTTGTCGTGAAATTCCATGATGAGCCGCTCCCCCTTGCACCCAAATCGGGCAGGGGAGCCGGGCTCATCTCGCACCTAAGCTTCTAGACAGTCGAAGAAACGTAGCCTGAAGAATGCAGGGCACGGATCTCTTCGGCCTGGGGGCGAAGAATCGTACGTATACCCAAACAATCTGCCTGATTCGGGGCCTGATCCCGGAAGTGCGGCGCTGAGGCGGCGTTACCAGCAGGAATCAATCCTGCTCGCGACGCTGCTTCTTGCGCAGTCGCTTCCGCGAAAGCGCTTCTTTGGCCCGGCGCTTTTCACCGGGCTTCATATAGAAGCTATGCTTCTTTATTTCCTTAATGATGTCTTCCTGCTGCACTTTGCGCTTAAAACGGCGCAACGCATTCTCAAGAGACTCACTCTCTTGAATGACGACTTCTGCCAATGTATTTCACCCCAATTCCGGTTCGGATTGGCTGCAATGCAGAGCCTGTGGACTTCACCTGAGGCCCTACCCTGCATTATTGTCTCATGAGGTTGCTGGCTTCTTGTAGTCAATTCCGGCCTGCGAAGTCAAGTACTGTTTAGGTTATAGGACTCAGAAAGTCTCAGGCCGCCGTGAAGCCAGAATTTACAGCGATGTCAGGCTGTACGTTATAGTACATCTCAGCCTGGCCCTCTCAGCTCTCAGCCTGGCCCCGATGTTTTGCACTGGACTGTGCTGGTACACTGTGGTGCTTCTTATTCCCCGCTCGGGAGTTGCCCTTCCATGGCTGACATGCGCGATGCTCTCGGAGTTCTCCTAGCAGGTGGTCAAGGCGAACGCTTGTGGCCGTTAACCCGCGACCGTGCCAAGCCCGCGGTTCCTTTCGGCGCCCTCTATCGCATTATCGACATCACGCTCTCCAACTGCGTGAATTCCAGCTTGCGCCGCGTCTTTGTCCTCACTCAATACAAGGCGCTCAGCTTGAGCCGCCACATTCGCGCCGGCTGGTCCTCGCTTATGGGTAGTCTGGGTGAATTCATTGAAGTGCTTCCCCCGCAGATGCGCGTTTCGCAGCAGTGGTATCAAGGCACCGCCGACGCCGTCTACCAGAACATCTATTCCATCGGCAGCGAGCGCTCCAAATTTGTTTTTATTTTGTCTGGCGACCACATCTACAAAATGAATTACGCCAAAATGTTGCAACAGCATGTCGATTCCGGCGCCGACGTCACCGTAGCCACCATCGAAATTCCCGTGGAAGAAGCTGCCAAGCAATTTGGCGTGATCGAAACTGATAAAGACTGGCGCATCGTCGGCTTCGAGGAAAAGCCCGCGCAGCCCAAACCTTCGCCGCACAAAACTGGCTTCTGCAATGCCTCCATGGGGGTCTACATTTTCAATACGCAAATGTTGATTCCCGCGCTGATGGCCGACTCTGAAGACAAGACTTCCGCCCACGATTTTGGCAAAAACATTATTCCGCGCATCATCAGCAAGCAGCGCGTCTACGCCTACAACTTTGTCGACGAAAACAGCCGCGAAACTTTGTATTGGCGCGATGTCGGTACCATCGACGCCTACTACGAAGCCAACATGGATCTCGTCAGCGTTTCACCGGTCTTTAATTTGTACGATAAACACTGGCCACTCCGCGGTTGGCAGCATCAATATCCCCCCGCAAAATTTGTCTTCGGCGATATAGACCGTACCGGCACCGCAGTCGATTCCATTGTTGCCGGTGGCTCCATTCTCTCCGGCGGCACTGCCAAGAACTGCGTGATTGGCTACGACGTGCGCGTCAACAGCTATTGCGAAGTCTCCGAATCCATTTTGTATAACCACGTGAATATCGGCCGGCACTCCAAAATTCGCCGCGCCATCATCGATCGCCATGTCAACTTGCCCGAACGCACTGAAATTGGTTACGACATCGAGGCCGATCGCCGCCGCTTCCACGTTACCGATTCGGGAATCGTCGTCGTCGTGCGCCAGGAGTCCCTGATCGAAGAGCCGGAAGAGCAATAAATTTCCTGTGTGACTCGTAAGAAAACAGTCACATTCACATTTCGCGTGCTCTCCGTCACTCGCCCCTCCTTTTCCGTCTGCTACAATCTTTGGTTGCTAATTGCTCAGGAGCTATGACGACATGTCTACCAAGATCACTCGCGTGCATGCACGCCAGATCGTCGATTCGCGCGGCAATCCCACTGTGGAAGCCGATGTACTTCTCGAAGGCGGTGCTCTCGGCCGCGGCGCTGTCCCCTCCGGCGCTTCCACCGGTGAACACGAAGCCCTCGAACTCCGCGACGGCGACAAATCCAAATTTCTCGGCAAAGGTGTGCTCAAGGCCGTCGCCAACGTAAACGGCGAAATCGCCAAGTCTATCGTGGGTTTCGATGCCGCCGATCAGCGCGCCCTCGATCACAAAATGATTACCCTCGACGGCACGCCCACCAAATCGCGCCTCGGAGCCAACGCTATTCTCGCCGTATCCATGGCTGCCGCGCGCGCCGCTGCCGTGGCCCTCAAGCAGCCGCTTTACAAATATCTGTCGCGCTACTCCACCGACACCTCCGCGAATCTTTTGCCCGTCCCGATGATGAATATTTTAAATGGCGGCGCCCACGCCGATAGTTCCGTGGACTTCCAGGAATTTATGGCCATGCCCATCGGCGCTCCTTCCTTCAGCGAAGCGCTGCGCTGGGGCGTGGAAGTGTTTCACTCCCTGAAGACCGCGCTGAAAAAACATGGCTATTCCACCGCTGTCGGCGACGAAGGTGGATTCGCGCCAAGCTGCAAATCCAACGAAGAAGCGATTCAAATTGTGCTAGAAGCCATCACCGCGGCTGGCTACAAACCCGGCGAACAGGTCGCCATCGCGCTCGATCCCGCCGCCAGCGAATTTTACGACAAGGCCTCCGGCAAATACGTTTTCAAGAAGTCCGACAAGTCCGCGCATACTTCCGTGGAAATGGCCGCCTACTGGACCAGTTGGGTCGAAAAATATCCCATCGTTTCGCTGGAAGATGGCATGGCCGAAGATGACTGGGCTGGCTGGAAAGCCCTCACCGAATCCGTGGGCGGCAAAACCTCCAAGAAAAAAATCCAACTCGTCGGCGACGATCTCTTCGTCACCAACACCGAGCGCCTCTCGCGCGGCATTAATGAAGGCATCGCCAATGCCATTCTCATCAAACTCAATCAGATTGGCAGCGTCACCGAAACTATCGACGCCATCGAACTGGCTCGCAAGGCCGGATACCACTCCGTAATTTCTCATCGCTCCGGCGAAACCGAAGACACTTTCATCGCCGACCTCGCCGTCGCCACCGCCGTCGGCCAAATCAAAACCGGTTCCGCCTCGCGCACCGATCGCATCGCCAAGTACAACCAACTCCTCCGCATCGAAGAAGAACTAGGCTCCGCCGCCCGCTTCAACGGCAAAGCCCCCCTGAAGTAGGGGCACGATATATCGCAGGGCTGTCCAAATTAGGACGAGTTTGGCTTTAGCGTTGTTGGAACAATTGGGTTTTTAGGTGAAGTACAGGCATTTGGGGGTTCAGGTTGCATTGGTGCTGTCCAAAACAG
>Ga0209275_10001357_pt1 | contig 9953 bp, 9 predicted proteins | sample HubBroMetageREF2_FD_188344 | JGI IMG/M metagenome (GOLD analysis project Ga0209275, IMG submission 188344) | Reference soil microbial communities from the Hubbard Brook experimental Forest, New Hampshire, USA - Hubbard Brook CCASE Soil... | ecosystem: Environmental > Terrestrial > Soil >...
CCTCGCATCGGCAATCCTACAAACACGGTACTCGAAAAGCGAATGGCGGCGCTCGAAGGCGGTGTCGACGGACTCAGCGTCAGCTCCGGCATGGCCGCGATTGAGTACGCGCTCATCAATGTCGCGGAAGCGGGAAATAACATCGTCTCTACCCCGCAACTGTATGGCGCGACCTACACCCTTCTTGCGCACATCTTCCCCAAGCGCGGAATCGGTTCGCGCTTCTCGGCAACTGATCGTCCCGAAGATGTGGAGAAGTTGATCGACGAGAATACCCGCGCAGTCTATTGCGAGAGCGTAGGGAACCCCGCAGGAAACGTCGCCGACATCGAAGGGCTGGCGCGAGTCGCGCACAAACACGGCGTGCCCCTGGTGGTCGATAACACGGTTGCCACGCCAATTCTGTTGCGGCCCATCGAGTACGGCGCCGACGTAGTGGTACATTCCTTGACGAAATTCGTCGGAGGGGGCGGCACCAGTATCGGCGGAATGATTGTGGATGGCGGGAAGTTTCCCTGGCGCAAGTATCCAGAAAAGTTTTATATGTTCAATCGGCCGGAGATCGCCTATCACGGCGTAGTCTACGTCGATCATTACAAAGAAGCCGCATTCGTCGCGCGCTGCCGAACGGTATGCCAGAGAAATACTGGAGCCACGCTGTCTCCGTTTAACGGGTTTTTGTTCTTGCAAGGCATTCAGACGCTGGCTCTGCGGGTGGAGCGCCACGTCGAGAACGCGCGCAAGGTCGCGGAATTTCTCCGCGCTCATCCCATGGTTGATTGGGTGAACTATGTCGGGTTTCCCGACAATCCCCTCTATCCGGTGGCCCATCGATACTTGGGCTCCAACTTCTGTTCGCTGCTGACCTTCGGCGTGAAGGGCGGTTATGAGGGTGGCCGGAAATGCTTCAACGCGTTCCGCCTCTTCAAGAGGATGGTGAACATGGGCGATGCCAAGTCGTTGTCGTGCCATCCGGCTTCAACAACTCACCGCCAACTCACTCCCGAAGAGCGGGAAAAGGTTGGGGTCACGCCCGAGATGATTCGACTGAGCGTGGGCATCGAGCACATCGACGATATTCTTGAGGATTTGGGTCAGGCGCTGGAAAGTGCAGAGTAGTACGGTTTTCTGCGGTTCGGCACGCATCGTGGGCGGGGGAGGGTTGAAATGCCGTTGATTGTCGAAGGTGGGCGAGTGCCACCTCGCTGGGCAGTGCGAACGAGTTTGCGCCCTAAAGGCCTGAACGATAACTGTACGGGGAGGGAATCCGTCAGAATCGCTTTCATCAACAACATGCCAGACCCGGCGCTCGAAGATACGGAAATGCAGTTCTTCGAACTACTCGACGAGGCGTCCGGCGACGTTCCCGTGTTCATTAGTCTGTACTCGCTGACGGGAGTTCCGCGCGGAGAACGGGGACAGCAGCATTTGAACAGCTTCTACTTCAGCACCAACGATTTATTGAACACTCGCTTTGATGCTGTGATTATGACTGGAACGGAGCCACGCCAACGCAACCTGCGGAATGAGTCCTACTGGTCCGCGCTGGCGAATGTTCTGGATTGGGCGGAAAGTAACACCCTTTCGACAGTATTGTCCTGCTTGGCGGCGCATGCTGGTGTGCTGCACAGCGACGGCATCGAGCGATGCCCGTTGAATGACAAGCAATTTGGCGTTTTTGAATTCGCCAAGTCCGCAAATCACCCGCTGACTGGCGGCACGACCCAATCCGTACGTTTTCCGCATTCTCGATGGAACGAAGTGAAAGCGGACGCACTGGCAGCGTGTGGCTACCTGGTGCTCACTCAATCGGCGGCTGGTGGCGTTGACTCGTTCGTGAAGAAGAAAAAGCAGAGCCTCTTCCTGCATTTCCAGGGTCATCCGGAGTACGGCGCGCAGACTCTTTTGAAAGAGTACCGAAGAGACATAAAGCGCTTCTTGAGAAGGGAACGCGAGACATACCCCTCCATTCCGAAGAGCTATTTCGACCCGGCAGGCACGAATCTTGTTGCCGATTTTCGAGATTCTGTTCTCTCCGATCGGCGAGAAGAGCTAATGGAAAGCTTTCCTGAAAGCGGATTAGCTGGCGCATTGCGGAAGACCTGGCACTTGTCCGCTATGGCGATTTATAGCAATTGGCTTCGGTATGTGTTGGTCAAGAAAGCTGAAACTCCTACCGTTCCTGCATTGGCTCGAGTTCGCAACACACGATCCACGTCGTTAATAACGAAATAGCTCGATGGTCTCCCATGCCTGAGAACCCCTCATTCGACGTTCTCCCCATGCTTCCAAGTCGCATCAGCGATGTTGTGGAGCCATGGGCCGAGCGCTCGCCTGATCGGCCGGCTCTGGTCGAAGCTGCTGGTACGTGGTCATATCGGCAATTGGCTTCGGTTGTCGTCGAGACCCGAACCTGGCTCGTCGCTTCAGGCATCCGGCCCGGCGATCGGGTCATGATCGTTGCAGAGAACTCTCGGGCATTCGTTGCAGTCCTGCTGGCCGCGGCCAGCATGGATGCCTGGCCCGTCCTTGTCAACGCCCGCCTCTCAGCTCGCGAACTTGAGCAGGTTCGAGATCATTGCGGAGCGCGTCGCGTGATTTATACAACCAACGTGTCTCCGCATGCGGCAGAACATGCCAAGCGACACGACGCAGTCATCGCGGATGTTGGAGATTTGGGTCCGATCGGAATCGGTCCGCTGAACGAACAAGTCGACCCCGAGCTAATTGACTCGGACACTGCGCGCCGCGTCGCAGCGCTAATCTATACCTCTGGTACGACTGGCCTTCCGAAAGGGGTCATGTTGACCCACAGGAACCTTCTATTCATAGCCGCGGTCTCGGCGAGGATACGGGCGCTGACCCCTGCGGATCGTCTGTACGGAATTTTGCCAATGTCTCATGCGGTCGGGCTCTCGGTAGTTCTGTTGGGCTCATTACTTAGCGGTGCGACGCTGTACTTAGCGCCGCGGTTCGATCCGATGCGGGCACGTGGGGTGCTCGAGCAGGACCAGTTGACAGTAGTGCTTGGGACGCCGGCCATGTTCGCGCTGTTATTGCAATACGCGAAGTTACGCGGAGTCCAATCACTCGTATTTCCCAAACTTCGGATCATTTCCTCTTCCGGTGCTCCACTGCATGCGGCAATCAAATCAGGGATTGAAAGCCTGTTTGGTATGGTGCTGCACAACGGGTATGGCGTGACCGAATGCTCTCCCACGATCGCCCAGACCAGGATCGAAGCACCTCGCAGCGATGTCTCAGTCGGTCCCGTATTCCCAGGAGTTGAGGTCAAACTGGTCGGGCGTGATGGCAAACCCGTCGCCGATGGAGATGTAGGTGAACTACAGGTGGGTGGGCCCAGCGTTATGAAAGGATACTATCGCGCCCCAGATGAGACTGCGGCCGCTATCGATGCTGAAGGATGGTTCAACACGCGTGACTTGGCTCGGTTGCAAGATGGGAATCTTTTTATCGTCGGACGCACGAAGGAATTGATCGTCCGCTTTGGGTTCAATGTGTACCCGGCAGAAGTCGAGGCGGTGCTCAATGCTCATCCTGCAGTCGCGCAATCCGCAGTGATCGGCCGATCGGTTGAAGGAAACGAAGAGGTAATAGCTTTCGTTCAGCTGATTCCTGGCTCGTCAGTCACGTCTGCGGAGTTGGCCGAATACGCCGCAAGGCAACTTGCTCCCTATAAACGACCGTCGCAGGTATTGATCGTCTCTGCCATGCCGGTAACCCCGACCGGAAAAGTTATAAAGGACGAACTGGCGAAGATGGTCGAATACAGTGCCCCATCGCGGTGACGACTGAACTTGAAACCATCTAAGACGAACTTTCAGCTTTGGCTGCATCCAAACTTGGCGCATTAAGGGCCGCTGACGGGAAACTCATTTGGCCGCACTTACATATAGCATCGTCTTGCCTGCATACAACGAGAGTGCAGGCATCGCAGACACGCTCAGCAAGATTCTCGCCTACATTGCAAAGCGTGGCTGGAACGCTGAAATCATCGTAGTCGATGGCGGTTCTAGTGACGGCACGCGAGAAATCGTGCGAGAGTATGCGCGGAACTATCCGCTGGTGCGGTTGCTGGAGAGTCCTGAAAACCGGGGCAAAGGGTATTGTGTCCGCAACGGAATGTTGTACGCGAATGGAGACATCCTGCTGTTCACCGACGCGGACCTTTCCTCTCCAATCGAGGAAGCTGACAAGTTATTTACTGCCCTAATGAATGGCGCGGACGTGGCAATCGGTTCGCGCTGGCTTGACTCGCATCTGCAGATTCAGAAGCAACCGTTGCACCGCCAACTTTTCGGGCGGATTTTTAACCTTGCTACGCACATCATCCTGGGCTTGAGGTTCAAAGACACTCAGTGCGGCTTTAAGGCTTTTACCCGGCGCAGCGCGCTTGCAATCTTCCCTTTACAGAAAATCGATCGCTGGGGATTTGATCCTGAATTGCTCTGCCTGGCGAGAAAATTTGGGTTCTCAATCAGCGAAGTACCGGTCGTCTGGGCAGATCACAAAGGGTCCAGGGTTAGCCCGCTGCGCGACGGCATCGCCATGTTCGTTGAAATGTTTCGCATCCGTTGGCACGTGATGAACGGGAACGTCGTCCCCCCTAGCGAGGCTTACGAATCGCGGTAAGCGTATCCTGGGATATCAGAGACGGACGGTTGCGCACGACCACAGTAATTCCTATGCATAAACCTTTTGTCTCCGTTGTCATCCCCACCTACAATCGGTTGCGTCAACTTACCGTCGCGCTCGACAGCGTCCTCGCGCAGAATTATTCCAACTTTGAAGTCATCGTAGTCGATGATGGTTCCAAGGACGGTACTCGACAATCCATCGAAAGCTTGATCAGTAGCCGCTCTGCCAGTGCCCCACCACTTCGCTATATTTTTCAAGCTAATCAAGGGTCGAGCGCTGCCCGCAATTGTGGAATCGCCGAAGCGCGTGGCGAGTGGATTGCGTTCCTGGATTCGGATGACATCTGGTATCCAGAGAAGCTGGACTGGCAAGTCCGTGCGGTTGAAGCTTACAAGGACAGCGGCGCATGTATCAGTGATGCACAGCTAGTTAATGACGCGGGAATGCAGACGACTTCCTTTCGCGAGACTGGAAGGGCTTACACGCAAGAAATCGGGCTTGCTGAGAATGTCGTCGAAAGGCTGGCTTGGACTTTCGATCACTTCTGGGTCACGTCTCTTCTGGTTCGCTCTGAACTGGCTAGGCAGATTGGCGGATTCGATCCAGGCATCCAGTTTTGCGAAGATCACGATTTTAATTTCCGGCTGTCCCTTGTCACCTCGTTTTGTTACGTCAATAAGACATTGGTGCAGCTTGATCGCAGCCCCGCACCGTCGGCAATCCGGCCATGGGAGAGAACAGAGGTTCGCCTCCAGAATAAGCAGAGAATGCTGGAGAAATGGTTAAGAGACGCGACCTTGCGGCCTGAGATTCGAAACATCATCGTGCGCAGTCTCAGGCAAACTCACAGTGCCTGGGCGAATTGGTATCTGGAAGGGCAACGGTACGACGAAGCACGAGAGGCCTTATTCAGGGCTATGAAGACTGACTTTACTGCGCAGCTCATGGTTAAATGGATGCTTGCTCGGACTGCGCCGTCTCTTGCTCGAAAGCTAGCGCCAAAGGCCAAAGCCTATACAGCTTGATGTGAACGACGGGACAACGAATCGTTCGATATCGCGGAGAGAATCGGATCTTCGTGACGCATACTTCGAAGCTGGCCTAGCTTGGAGAATTGGACCCCGCCAGGAAGCCACCATCGAGAACCAGGGACTGACCGGTCATGAAAGATGCGCGGTCCGAGCACATCCATACCACAGCTTCGGCGATTTCCATCGGCCTTCCCAAACGGCCGATGGGATGGCAGCTAAGAACGTATTTGTGAATCGCCGGAACGCGCAAGACCCGATCCGCCATAGGCGTTTCGGTAAATCCGGGGCACACTGCGTTGATCCGAATCCCGCTTTTAGCATTTTCCAGCGCGGCGGTCTGCGTCAGCCCTATTACACCGTGCTTGCTCGCACTATAGGCTGCTGCCCCTACAGCGCCAACCATGCCGGTAATCGACGCCATGTTTACAATAGCTCCGCTGCCGCCCTGCTTGAGCATCTGCCTGATTTCGTACTTCAGGCTGAGCCAGACACCTTTGAGATTGATGTCGATAGTGCGATCCCAATCTTCCTCGGATTGCCTGGTGATGGGCGCCCAAACACCCTCCACTCCCGCATTATTGAAGGCGATGTCCAGGCGGCCAAACCTCTCCGTCGTGGTCTGAATGAGCGCCTCAACTTCGGAGGCCCTAGACACGTCGGTTTTCACAAACAGGCAGTCGCCCCCGGCGGCACGCACTATCTCCACGGTTTCCTTGCCCTCCGGTTCGCGGCGGCCGGCAACCACCACTCTTGCTCCCGTCTTCGCGAAGAGCACGGCCGCCTCGCGACCAATGCCGGACGTTCCGCCAGTCACTAGCGCAACTTTGCCTTCCAGTTCCGGTGTCATAAGTTTCCTTGGCGAATCAGACCTCAAAACAAAACCGCGGAGCTCAGACTTTGCGCAAGGCTAGGTCAAACGCACACGCTCAAGTACTTTTAATGAGCGGGCGATAAGTGTCAAGTGCGTTTACTTTCTGGCATGGCCGCTTTACAGCGACATTTCACGGACATAAAATCGAAACAGAATCAGGCAGAAGTATTCTTGCGATGGCTGAAGCTGATGTATGCGGGCACCCAAACGATAAGCTTGTAGGTGCTTGGAAACTGGTGTCCGTCTCGAGCACAACGAAGACAGGTGAGCGCAGCGAGACGCCCTATGGTCCTAACCCTGTGGGCTTTCTTACCTATACTGCGGATGGTAGAGTAACCGCCCTCATCAGCTACGGCGGACGAAAGCCGCTATCTGTCGGCGCACAGCAAGAAGAACAGGCTGAAGCGTTTAAGACATTTCTTGCTTATGCTGGTCGGTACGCGCTGAGCGGTGATAAGGTAACTCATTACATCGAAATCTCGTCGATTCAGAACTATGTAAATAAGGAACTGGTGCGCAGCGTCAAATTTCAAGGCGATCAGATTACTTTGCTTACGCCGCCGACGCCGGTGAACGGAAAAGTCCAGTCCGTCGAATTGATCTGGCAGCGTCTACGGGTCGAATAGCCTCCGACTTTTCACCGCTTTCAGCGCGAACGAAATTCTAATCCTACGAGGAGGAAGGTTGTCCAAGGTTATTGCTCGGGACAAGAAGGTTGTCTTCAACGACGAAGTTTTGCAAGACCCGTACCCGACGTACGCCCGCTTGCATGAAGAAGGTCCGTTGCATCATTTGGAAGTCGGCGGCAAATGGTCGGTATGGTCGATTTTCAGCCATGCCGAGTGCTCCTCGATTGCTAAGGACCCCCGGCTTTCGGCAAAGCGTGCGAAGCAGATGTTATTGTCCTTGCCACTCAGCCGCCAGGCTGAGTTCAGCGAGCTCGCGCACATGTTTGGGTTGTGGATGATTTTCATGGACCCACCGGAACATACCCGGCTGCGCAAACTTCTTAACAAAGGATTCTCACCTGCCGTAGTGGAAGGCTTGCGTCCGCAAGTCGAGGCCACTGTCGATCAGATGCTAAGACCGCTACAGCACGGTTCCGAGGTCGAACTGCTGCGCGAATTCGCGAATCCCCTCCCCGTACGCATCATTTTGGAAATGCTCGGAATCCCGCAGGATCTGCGTGACACGTTCGTCAGTTGGTCGCGCGCCATCGCAGCCTTCCGCGGCAATCCAAATCCTACTGTGGAACACGCGCGCGGCGCGCAGGATGCACTGATTGCGTTAACTGAGTTTTTCCGAAAGACGGTGGCGGAACGGAGACGCAACAAAGGAAATGACCTCATCAGCCTTCTCATCGACATCGAGGAAGAAGGGGAAGTGCTGACCGAAGAAGAGCTGTACGCACAATGCATCGCGCTGCTTTTCGCCGGGCACGAGACTACTCGAAACTTGATTGGCAACGGAATGTACACGCTCCTGCAGCATCCGCGAGAGGCAACGGAGTTACGAGAAAAGCCGGAGATGATCCGCTCGGCCGTAGAAGAGCTTTTGCGTTGGGAGAGCCCGGTACAATTCACTGCTCGCGTACTCAAAGAAGACATCGAGGTGTGCGGCCGGCCCATACGAAAGGGATGGACGGTTCTCTGCATGCTCGGTGCGGCGAACCGGGATCCAAAACAATTCAAGGACCCGAATCAACTAAACCTGAAGCGGCTGAACAACCAACACTTGGCATTCAGTGCGGGTTTACATTTTTGCATCGGAGCCCAACTTGCGCGGTTAGAAGGGCAGATTGCGATTCTGAATCTGGTGCAGCGCTTTCCGGACATGAAGCTCGCCGGCCCGCGGCCGGAGTGGGCGTCCACATTTGGATTCCGAGGCCTGAAAAGTCTTTCGGTAATTATGTGAAAACCTCGTTCGACATGCTGAGTCATAGTGCTTATCCGAGTTTTAGTGCCGACGCACTGCGTTATCGTAGGTCGCACAAAGCGTAATCAAATCTACTCCCTAATCGTCGCCCAACTGGCTGCGAAACTCTTTGGTGAAGTGCTCTGTTGGGGATTGAGCCGCAAGATTGGCATCGCCGGCGCGACGTAGAACCTAATTGCGGAGACTGTCGTACTGGTCGAGATCGAGGTCGACGGGTGGGCGCTTCGGCCGGAATCCGACTCACGAGGCTTCTCGCTCACATGCTGCAGAAATGTCTGCTTATCTTCACCAGGAAGAAACTTGAAGAACGCCGACCGTAAGAGAACTTCGGGATTTTCGTTCTCCAAGTTCGCTCCTGCCAGAAAGTCCGCACAAATCATCTCAAGACAGTAGCCCCGGTTTTGTTGCCGCCCAGCATCGAGCTGCCGTTTTGTTCGCCTGCTCAAGGATGAGGAGTTGGCTCGTGTGCAACTTTAAATAGATCATCTCCCACACCTCTGTTTCCTGCCGGGTTAACTCCTCTCGACCTCCCGCTTAAACTCTTCCTTGGGCATTTCGTGAGCTTTGTGCAACCAGGTTGCACAATCGAACCGCTGCCGGTCCCTTCTCGCAATCTCCGCCAACCCCAGTCTTTGGTCCAGCCGAATTCCTTCAACTCCTTTCTCGCTTATGGTGGGAGGGCTCGTGGATCGAAATCGGGTACATGCTGTCAACGCGCCAGATAGTTCGACTCCCGTCGCCTTCACCAAACATCCCTCCCGTTCAAAGTCTCCCTGGATTCTCGCGACAAAATCGCGTCGCATCGTTACCTGCGCTTGATGACGAATACCGTCTTGTCGTCAATGACATCAGCTTCACCGATTTGCTGTAAGCGTTCGTCGCGCTTGACGGCATAGTCAAGCAGCGCGTTACAAATCTCGCGGGCGGGCTGGTCTTTGTGATTGCGCATCACGCGCTCGATCTGGGACCGTTCCTCGTCATCATTGCCGTCGTAGACTCCGTCGGTATAGAGGAAGAGTGTGTCGCCAGGACTCATCAGCGTGATCTCCGCCACATCGGAAGGGTTCACCTGCCGTTTTCGCAGGCTGATCGAGAAATATTTGTTCCGGTCCGGATGATCTTCGGGAATTTCCAGGCCTAGTGGAGGAAACTGCACCATTCGAGCCTGGCCGATCTCCATAAACTTGCCAAACTCGTTCGAGAAAACCAGCGGCGGCGGATGGCCAAAATTGACGAAACGAAAAAGTCCTTCGGGACGCATTTCGCCATAGAGCATCGTGGCGATTTCGCGCGCACTGTCATTGGGATCGCGTCCGAGCGCGTTGCGCGCGGTGACGGACTGCGCCAGCCGCAGATTGATTTTTTCGAACAATCCTGGCGTGGTTTTTCCATAGCGATCAAGCTCCACCAGCATCAAAGCATGAAATGTATCGTGGACGGTCGATGCAATTTTGGCC
>Ga0209275_10001360_pt1 | contig 9947 bp, 10 predicted proteins | sample HubBroMetageREF2_FD_188344 | JGI IMG/M metagenome (GOLD analysis project Ga0209275, IMG submission 188344) | Reference soil microbial communities from the Hubbard Brook experimental Forest, New Hampshire, USA - Hubbard Brook CCASE Soil... | ecosystem: Environmental > Terrestrial > Soil >...
GCCATTCCACGACGGGGAACGACCACCTGCTGGTAGCGGCGTATTCGAAGCGGTGTTGGTGCCCAAGAAAGCGCTATCGCTGCCGTGGAAATACATCGGAGTGATGTCGAATTTCTTGATGTAGAACTGGCCGATCAATCCGTAGCGTTGGAAGCCTTGATTGCCGATGCCAGTTCCCGGCAAACCAGCCGTGCTGGTACTGGTGACCGGATTTCCGTTAATGTCCGTTCCGACGGTAGCGGTCGTCGTCAGGTTCTGACCGAAGTAAGTGGAAGCCTGGCCGATGAATGCAAAGGCGCCGACGCGCTGCAGACCAAATTGGCTCCAGTCAAACGCTTGGCTAGCTGCGAAGAATCCTTCGTAGCCACGGCTGGTCGGCAATCCCGGTTGACCATCCGTGGCGCTCAGGAGCGACGCCGAAACGCGGGTGCGATCGTTCGTGGAGTGCCCCATCCACTCCACTCCGACTTGGTTGTCCCCGATGCCGAAGGTGTACAACGATTCGCGCATGCCAGGGGCGACAAACGGCTGAAAGTGATAATTCTGGTAAAGGCCGCCGTTGCTAGAGAGAGTCAAAATGCGTTTTTCGGACAGGAGATTGTCCAATTCGAATTTGCCCAGCTTGATGTTGACCCAACTGCTGCCAAACACGTTGTCTAAGCGAGCCCACACCGATTCGAAGTGAAATTGACCAAGATTGTTCGAGGATGGCAGAACGTAGAAGGAGTAATTGTTGGCTAGCGTACCGGCGGTGTGGAAGTCTAAACCGCTCCAATCAAAACCGTGAACACTGCTTTGCGCCTCCGCTGATCCCGGTCCGTTCGGCCCGTCCACTTGAGCCTTGTCGGTGCTTTCTCGGTGCCAAAAGGGAGTGATGCGAAAGGTTACCGGCCAGTAGGCCGCTTGCTGAAAGATGGGGGCATCGCGTTCGTTACCCATCTGATAGCCGTTGTCTTTAAATTGCTGACCGAAAGGACTGAGCATTGGCCACGCAAGATGACACGCGGAGCAAGGCATACCGTACTTTCTTGCAAATGCCGGAAGGGCTTGGACCGTGAGTTTTGGATTCGGCAGAGCGCGAGCGTCATCTGCAGAGCTGAACGCGACAAAACCGCAAAATAGAGAATAAGCAAGGCATACGAACCCTTTTCTACTAAGACTCCCAAACCTCATCAGTCACTCCTTTGCATAAAACTGAATCTTAAGGAATCAATGTTCCGCGATTTCCGCTGGGGGCAAATCGCGTCAAGCGGCACTGCCGACTGTGATTCGAAGACTCGGATTCAAGCGAAAAACGAATTTCTGCGCGAATTATCTAGTTAGTATTTTTCTGCGTCATTGCCTAGGCGCAACCTGACAGTAAAGAGGCTGTAAAAATATTCATCTCTGCAGGTTGTGCGTAGTTGTTTTCTCGGTAGAATCAAGTTGCATGCGAAGAACGACGCGCTGCGCTGAACCGCAAAAAACTCCAGTTCATCCAAGCAATTTTGGCGAGCAGTTCTATAGCGGGAGTGCAATTCGACAAATTTACAAAGGTTTACAAACTTCGATAAAGCCAATGATTGGATATAGGTTGAGGCAAAAATGAAAGCTCTGCGGATTTTTGGTAAACGCGTGGTTTGACCGAGCACAAAGACGCTTTTTGATTTGAGGCCTACCTTGTCCGCGCTTCGAAGCCGTAGCGCGTGATTGGTGAACAAGCATTGTTTCAACTCGGCGCGACGGCGCCGAGTTGGACAAGGCGTTGGCCCCTGAACCGGTACATCGGGCGTCACACACACTGACGCCCGACCAACGCGAGAACAATTGGCAGGAAGCATCCGCCCAGACGCAAGTAACGGCAAACCACCAAAATCTTTCGTTGCGAAGCCAGCAGAGGGTCTAACTCAGTCGCGGCATATCCGAGGCGCTCAACCGATATTGCGAGACAGAGGCTGATGGCCGTCCCAATTGATCGGTCGAGATTCCACGCCAGAGTAAATCGCCACCTGCGCGGTGTCCGTGGGTCCTCGCCATAGCTCCGTTTGTGGACGATTTATCCTTCACTCAGTTAATTTCCGAGTTCGAAAAAGCACAGAGTTTACGGCCCGCTCGGGAAATATTTCTTGGGTGAATACAGGATCACGCACTTGCCTTGTGTTGCTTCTGCTCGCCCGTGTCTTGATCGGTCATGCTGGAGAGCGGAATACGAACACGAACTCGTGTTCCACGCGAGGGCTCCGATTCGACCACAAGATAACCGCCTATCAGCTTTAGCCTTTCGCGCATGCTGATCAAGCCGAGCCCGCTCTTTGCCTGCGCAGACTCTGGATTGAACCCGGTTCCGAAGTCGGAGATACAAAGTTCGATTCCGTTAACAGCCCCACACAACTCGACCATTGCCTCTGTGGATTTGCTGTGTTTTACAACATTACGCAACGCTTCCTGGACGATCCGAAAAAGGCACAGAGCTTCGACCTTGGGGATCTGTGGCGGAACGTTCTCATGAACAAACTTGATTTTTAGGCCGTGCTGCTTGGAGAGCTCTCGGCATAAGCCTCCCGTTGCGACCACAAGTCCCAGAAGGTCCAGTTTTGCAGGATGAAGTTGGTGAGACAAGCTGTGTAGGTCAGTCGAAACTTCCGACGCAATTTGCGCAAAGTAATGCAGTTGTTTTCGGTCACTGGACGATAGCCCAGGTATTTTCTGCTCAAATTGCTCCAGGCCAATCTCCAGCACCGCTATTCGCTGACTAATGTCGTCGTGTATCTCTCGGGCAATGCGAGCGCGTTCTTCTTCGTGCGCGGTGATCAAGCGCCCGCTCATGTCAAACACGGTCTTTTCTGCTCGCTTGCGCTCAGTGATGTCTTGCACCGTGCCGTGAAGCTGTACGATGCGGCCCGTGGCATCGCGAACCGCTTCACCTCGAGCAATGAGCCATAGCTTCGTGCAATCAGAGCGGACCATTTCGAGATCGAGTTCGTATGGTTTCCCAGTGCTTATCGCTTCTTCCACAGCCTGTCGCAGCCGTTCCCAACTCTCGGCGGTGTACAGCTTCGGGTGCTCCTTATAGCTAACTGCAGGCAGACTCGGATCGCGCCCGCTTAGGTGATAGAGTTCCTCAGACCAGATGACCGCGTCAGCCCCAGGATCCCATTGCCAGCTACCTATCTTAGCCAGATGTTGCGCTTCGTTGAGTTCCGCCTCTCTCTTCCGCATTGCCTGCTCCACTTCGGTGCGCTCTTCTACAAGAGCTGCCAGAGCCATGAAGGGTGCCGCCGTGAATAATAAGAACAGTTGCAGCGACAACACATTGATAAGCGGCGACACCGGTTCAGTGAACGGACCTCGGCCGTGGACTGCGCCCCAAATCGAGACAAAGGCAATGGCAACCATAGAAGTACTGACTCCCGTCGATCCGAAGCGCAAAGCCGACCACAGCAGTAATGGCACAAGAGAATAAAGCAGTGCCGGAGGACTGCCCCTCCCGGTAGCGGCAAAAGCGAGATTTCCCGCTATCACCAACGCAGCGAAAAGCGCGGTTGCTTCCAGGTAGAGAGTGAGCGGTTTTTGTGCCCGCCACGGAAATTCCCTGGCCCAACCCAAAATGGCGGGCATCAGTGTGAGGAATCCTATTGCCTCCGAAAAGAAAGCTATCTTCCAACTTGCCCAATAGTTGCTGCTAGTGGAAAGCGCGCCTAAGAACGCTCCTACGAATGGAGCCAGGAACACCGCGTAGAATGAATACTTAACCAGAGCTTTGACGCTATTCAGCCGCGGCACGCCGTCGAATGAACTGCGAAGACAAAAAGTTGCGATGAGGACTTCTACTGCATTCGACAGAATGAGCCAGATAGCGGAACGAATCGGAACGTCTTCCTGCAGGTCATACAGGAAAAATCCAACCAGACCCGCTGTCAGAAGTACCGGCCAGCTCCTTCGCCGAAGCAGTAACAACACGGACACCAGAAGCACGTTTCCCAACCAAAGTGGCGAGACCATTTGTGGTCGTACGATCAAGGCCCCGCCTAGTCTTGCGGCTAGGTAAGACAGGGTAGCCACCAGACACACTTGGATCACCAAGCGTTGTAGGAAATGTTGATTCGCCGTGCTCGGCGATAGACAACCACGTTCAGTTTCGATGACCTACCTCCGGGCAGCAGCACCGGTTGGTGGTTTGTGGGGTCGCGAACAAAGGCCGAGGTGGGGCAGACACCCCGAAATCTAGGTGGCAGCCAAGAAGCTGGAGAGAGCACCTTATCTACGGCACAGTACCAAGGGCTTGCCAGAATCACAATAGGGGTTTCCCGTAGCGGCAACCTCTTAGCTAGCGCACTCCGGCATGCCACTTTTCAACTTGCTGGGTCATCCGGAGGTGACGCAAGAATTGTTCATCCTGAATCAGCAAAAGAAATAACAGAATATAGACACGTTGGAGACACCGTCACTTGGACTGCTGGAATCCAAGCTTAGGCAGACTCAATTTCCAACCGACTTGCGCCGTCGATTGGCACCTAAGGAAGTCGTATGAATTTCGAAGAAAAATGTTTCAGCGACTTGGACTTTCTTTGCCCGAAGCTGGAATCAACGAAAACTGATTCGGAAATCGACAAACATCTCGTCGCCGCGTTGAATGTACTCTATCTTGATGAAATCAGGTGCGAAAACAAAAGACGACAACCCATTGGCCTACCAAGAATTAGTCCCGTCGATATTGTAAATGAGTGGCATGTATCTCGTCGGCTCGTCGAAGACTTCCTCACATGTTGCGGTAGGGACGACCATCGCTGATCGCCCCCCGCACAGAACCGTACGAGCGGCTTTCCCGCATACGGCTCCCACCTTGGATGAGTGACGAGGAGGGTTGCTCCTCGTACACCGCTCCATCCCTGGCACACTCGATTTCCCGCACTGTGTCGGGCGAGTGTTGAATGAAACGATGTTCTCCTTGGCCCGCGCCCTTTTCTCCCCAGGCTCCGCCGAAGATTGCTCTTCTTTGTTCGTCTGGTTCATCGATACTATGGCGCGGTCCGACTCCTCCAGAGCGTGCGCGTCTGCCTTGTGGCTTGGCGCCTTCGCAGACCGGCCTCGCTCCCTTTCGGGCCGAGGCACTCCAGAGGTCTCCCGGTTCTCGTGCATGTTGTTTCTCAGCGTGCGCGGGTTCTAAGACTACGCAGGACCGTCTGCTGGCTCGCGATTATCGCGAACAATCGTGTTTCCTTCCTCCATCAGGAGAGAGTCGGCATCCTAATTTTGCGTTTTTCGAAGCTCAATACCCGGCCCACCGATACCCCTGTCTACGCTTCAAGCGGCATCTCACGATGTCTCCCGCAAGACTGAGGGCCAAGATGGAGTCGCTGTCTCCCTTCTTGTAGAACTCTTTCATTCCCTACAAGATGCCGGTTTAACCCGGCGCACCCTGATTAACGCGGAAACCGCACGACTTACCAGGTATGTCAAACCCGTCTGCCCAAGCCGCCCTTGGTAGGAACGACTGTTAACGGGGCTCGGCTACTATGCAAATATTCCCTATCCGCGTTTCACGTTCTCTATCGTCGCGCTTCCTGGCGGCAACGTATCGATAGTGTCGACTATAGTGTGCTCCGAGCAATTGAATACGAAGTATTTACCGGGACATTTTGCGGCGTAGAACTCCATTCGGCTGGATGCAGAGTCCAACCCCTCCACTACTTCGATCCATTGAGCGTTATTGTCGGTACCGGAAAAGATGTCAAAGCGCGGAACTCTCATGTGAACCTCTCACATTTCCGTCTTTGGGCGGCAGGCTCTACGACGCTAACCAGTAGTTTTGTCCCCGTCAGGATTACTTTAGTTGGTTTGTCCAACACCGGTAACTCGGAACATATAAATGTGTACCGTTTTAGGAAAGCAAGTTTTATATAATCGCGTAGAGAGTCTCGTCTACTGGCAAAAATAACAGTACACGATACGGCAATCCTTGTTTGTAGCGTCCTTCTAGTGCAGAACTCGTGTTGATATAACACAGCCAATCGAAGGTGCACAGGAGGAAACGTGGCTCCTAATGCCTCGGTTATAGCCGCATTGGCGACAAGTTGCCGGATGGTCTCAAACAGCAATCAGGTCCAATTAGCAGACAAAATGGAAGTGTTCGAGTTTCATCTCGAGTGGCTCAGCCTGTGTGAGCGCCGCCGCAAATTGGCACGCGGAATAGAACTGAGCAAAGAGACGCAAGCGCAATTTGATGACTTGGCGCTTCGCATGGCACAGTACATCTTGAATCACGAATGACAACGTCGACCGGTATGACGTGAGCGGAGTTCATTCATCCTTTGCAGAGTATATTTCAACATGCCTGATAGAACGCGCTTATCGCCAAAGTGGGTACTGGCCCGAGCCTTACCGATTTCCCGACGCTGCAGAATGTTCGCAGATGTAGCTTTGGCGTTGAAAAACCTACAACGGGCAGTATAATTCGGTCGATTTAGAGCCGTGCCACGCTAGCAGGGTATTAGACCAAGAGGGGTTGTTATGGCCACGAATTCTGTTCCCGTCTCCGAACTAGGTATGACCACCGAACGCACCCCGACCGAAATAATCGTCCACTGCACCGGGAAGATAACGTCGAACACAATTCAGTCGTTAAAAGCGACGGTCAAGCCCCTGTTTTCGGAAAGCAAAAGCATTGTGCTGGATTTGACGAATGTGAGCTACTTGGACAGTTCCGGGTTGGGTGCTATTGTCGGTTTGTACGTTTCGGCGAAATCTGCCAACAGTCGATTGAAGCTTATCAATTTGAACCAGCACCTGAAGGAACTCTTTAGTATTACGCGGTTGGGCCAGTTTTTGGCTGAGGGGCGTGACCCAAGCGGTCTCGGGCTGCCCTGATCCTTTCTGCGCGAAGAGTTCGCTGAGGCAGGAAGCGGCATAGGTTGGACACAGGTCGCTGCTCCCGTGACGTGTTGTAGTCGCTGCCGCCAGTAGGTGCGCAGGGTGCGAATCTCGGACGGTTGGAATGAGTTGTTCAACAGTCCGTAGGTGTGTAACTTCAGCAGCCACTGGCTTTTCCTGCACATCATTTTTGGTGTGCCGCGCGTTGACCAGATAGACCTCGAACCCGCGTTCTTCCAAAATGTTGTACAAGGGAATCCAATACACACCCGCCAACTGCAAAGCCACGGTCTGCACACCGCAGCTCTGCAGCCAGTCGGCTAGGCGATAAAGATCCGCGGTGAAGCACTCGAATCGGCGTACCGGTTGCGAATCACGATCCGGTCTTACGGCTGCGTAATGCGCACCGTTGCCCACATCGATTTCGGCGGCGTGAGGATGAACCACCTCCAGACCGGGGTTCTCCGATTGCAACCGCCGCGCTAGATCCTTCTTTGCCTTGCGATTCCGCCACACCTTTTTGTCCGTCCTCATCCCTGTTCTCCTTGCTGGAAATAGGGATTCGGTTCGGCCCGGTGACGAACGGTTTAAGAAACTCTCCAACGGGGTCAAAGGGCCGTTACAGCGCGGTCCTTGCTACCAGACTCGTGATCGCCAGTACCGGAGCCATGCTTACCGTCGGGCACGAAGCGCCCTGTCGTATATCGGCCTTAGCTTGCCGAATCGAATCCAAGCAACACACTCGCAAAGAGAGGGGCTCTAGACAAGTTTCTGGCACGAGCGACGCGTCGAAGACGCGTTAAGGCTTACCGGGAGCTACTAGAGAAATCTAACCACTGTGACTGTACAATTCTCTGATGTTCCTTTTCAGAACGCTCCTAGCGATTCTCGTTTTAGCGCGACTCGCCGTAGCGCAAGAGCACGTCTCCTTTCCGACTGAGGACGGAGGCGTCGTGTACGCCGACATTTACGGAATAGGCGAACGCGGTCTGGTGCTCGCGCACGGAGGTCGCTTCAATAAGGAGAGCTGGGAGAAGCAGGCGCTGGAGATAGAAAGAGCCGGATTTCGGGTGTTGGCATTCGATTTCCGGGGACGCGGCCAGTCGCATGGACCGCAATCCAAGTCCGCTGACGACGGAGTCGAGTACGACGTATTAGCCGCCGTACGTTATCTCCATAAGACTGGTGCGAAGGCCGTATCAGTTATCGGCGCGAGCTTTGGAGGGGAAGCAGCCGCAGATGCCTCAATCGACTCTGAGCCGGGTGAAATTGATCGTCTGGTACTGCTGGCGGCGTGGACGGACCGCCCACCCGAAAAGATAAAAGGTCGCAAACTGTTCATCGTGGCTCGTGATGACGCAAACGATGATGGACCACGCTTGCCGAAGATTCGTGCAAATTATGAGAAGGCCGTGGAGCCCAAAGAGCTGGTCATACTAGATGGGTCGGCGCACGCACAGTTCCTTTTCGCGACAGGCCAGGGAGAGCGGTTGATGCGTGAGATTCTGCGATTTCTTTCGGAGCCTTGATGCGTTCCCTCGCTCAGAATGGACGCGATTCACCGATTTCATTTCGCCGGTAACCCTAAATCGGGAGTTAGCGATTCGAGGACCGGATTCTGTCAAAATCCGCTCGGCGCAGGGCCGGAGACAGTAATCGATGAGAAGTGACATCAAAAGGAGTTCAATCAACATGAGCACGCGATGGGTTCCTAAAGGGTTTCATACGATAACTCCAAACATCGTCGTAGACAATGCCGAGCAAGCTGTGGCGTTCCTCAAGAAAGCATTCGGTGCCACGGAGACCTATCGCTTGACAACGTCGAACGGAAAGATTGCGCACTGTGAGCTTAAGTTGGGGGATTCCGTCCTAAATCTCGGCGAATCGATGGAAGGCTGGCCAGCACATGGGCTTGTCGCGCAGATCTACGTCGAAAACGCGGACGAGTTATTCAAGCGTGCGGTTAACGCCGGGGCAAAGGAGATCATGCCGATGACGGACATGTTCTTCGGTTCCCGCGAGGGGCGCGTCGCCGACCCTTTCGGGAACGTGTGGACCATTGCGACGCTCAAGGAGGAAGTGGCCCCGGAAGAGATGCAGCGAAGAATGAAGGCCCATGGCTACTAACCCTTCACTCCATACTGATGGACCAATGCCTAAGTCCCCGGCAGCCGAAACCGGTAAAATGCCTCTCCATACCGGTCGTGCCTGTTTGGAGTGTCTAATGAGCAAGCAGAGGCCATTGCCTATGACCCGCAGGATCTGGAGCGCCTATTGGTTTCTAGAGAAAACGCGGGAGACGTGGACGGCATGATTGCCTTGTACGAACCCCAAGCCGTCCTGGACTCCGGGGAAGGGCACCTGATTTGTGGTCGAGAAAGAATCCGCGAGTTCTATATCCAACTTGTTGCCGCTGGCAGAAAATTCGAGATGGGAGAGCAACGCGCAGCGATGCTCAACGGAGAGTTGGCTCTCACCTCGACACTTCTCCCCGATGGCACCGTGACCACCGAAGTTGCTTGGCGACAAAATGATGGCACGTGGCTCTGGGTCATTGATCGGTTTTCGATTTCATCGCAGCCCATCGTGCGGCGCGTGAAATCCTGATTTATGCAAATCGGAAACTTGGAGCCTTACGGCATGGCAGGTTTACCTCAAGTGCCTTATTCAAACGCGGCGTGAGATGCTCCGAAGCGTTTCGTCATCTTCTCGCGAAAGGTCGAATCCTCACAGAGTTTTTGAATTGAACGATCGTAGCGTTCTTTGGCCTTCGCTGCGCCTCTTTCTGAGGCGCGACTGATCCCCCACATTAGTTCTCCGACAAGAGCAGCAAGAACGTGCTCAGCGTGATGAGCTGGAGTGCCCGTCGCCACCATCTTTTCAAAGGCCGTTCTCACTTCACGCACCTGTTCAATCTGCCCTTTAACAGCTGCATGCATGGCTACATGGGCCAAGGGACTCACGACATTGCCCTCAAACTCGACTTCATAGGGAACTCCCTCCCGCACGTCCGCAAATTCGAGGGCGTTGTGAATGTGCTTCAGGTGCATGTGTTCCTGCATTGCCCGCGCAAACAGCTGCTCTTCCTCCGAGAGTTC
>Ga0209275_10001362_pt1 | contig 9946 bp, 12 predicted proteins | sample HubBroMetageREF2_FD_188344 | JGI IMG/M metagenome (GOLD analysis project Ga0209275, IMG submission 188344) | Reference soil microbial communities from the Hubbard Brook experimental Forest, New Hampshire, USA - Hubbard Brook CCASE Soil... | ecosystem: Environmental > Terrestrial > Soil >...
AGCGACATTATCAAAACCACTCAGCCTCCCGCACAACAGCAACAACCGGCGCCGCCGGCACAACAGTCTTCTCAGCAACCGGCACCTTACACCAAGCCCTAAACAATAACGCCAACGGATTTGCAGAAACAGGGTCGCGCTATGCGGACCTTTTCTTATTTTATGTTAATTAATTTGCGATCCGGCCCAAATCGTCAGCCGCTAATAATCTCGCAAATCCCGCGTCGGCAATGCCACCCGCACCGCATTCAGCACCGCCAAAAGATCAATGAACTCCTGCCCGATCGCTCCGCCTATCGGTGGCAAATATCCCAGAGCGGCCGCAATCATCCCCAGAACACTCGCAGTCAAACAACGTCTTGGCCTTCACCGTCTCTTCCTTTACGATGGCCACCTTCTGTTCCGGACTTTTCCCGGCGTGCACTTCCGTAATTCCCACGCTCTCCGCAAGGTAGTTCACTTCCGAAGCACGATCGCCCGAAAGCAGCATTACTTTCGCAACGCCGTGTTTGGGTTGCAGGTGTTGTATAAACGAAACGCTGTCTTTTCGCGGCGCATCGTGAAAGCGAATCGCTGCCGCATAACGTTCGTCCACAAACACCAGACACTCGAGTTCGCTGACCAACTCTGGCAAATCTGCCTGCTGATCAGAAACTTTCTGCCGGCCAGTGATGAAAACACTCTTCTCGTCCACTCGCCCCAGCAAACCCTCACCGGGCTTTTCGCTGATTTGTGCGGCTTCTCTTATCGCAATGCCGCCCTGCTCAGCCGCATTCACGATTGCCGCCGCCAGTGGATGTTTCGAATATTGCTCCAGGCTAGCTGCCAATTGCAGCACTTGCGTGCGCTCGAATCCCGGCGGGCAGACAATCGCGGTCAGCGTCGGCCGGCCATAAGTTAACGTTCCAGTCTTGTCGAAGATTAGCGTCTGGCACTTTTCGATCTGTTCCAGCACCGCCGGATTCCGAATGATGCTAATGGCGTGTACCACGCTCCAAGTTGATCACCCAGCCTCGCAACTGCGGCTTCTGCTCTTCCGTTTCATGAACAACTTTCATGATCCGGGCATACCGCGAATCTTCCGCCAGCTTTTCCGCGCGAATCATCAGCGCTGCTCGCCACTAATCGCCCCGGAAATCACCAGCGATCCCGGCTTCTTCGACACTTCGTACGGCTCGCCGGTCAGGTACGCCTCGTCCATTACGCCATGGCCTTCCAAGACCGTTCCGTCCACCGGGCAAATTTCGTGTGGCAGCACCGTCAGTTCATCGCCGATTCGAATTTCTGAAAGGTTTACATCCACCAGACCCGCAGCATCCTTGCGATGCGCCATACTCGGCATGCGCCGCGCCAACGCGTCGAGCACACCGACGAAGCTCGCGCCGTGGCGAGTGTTTCCAGCGTCTCTCCACCCGACAGCATCAACACCACAATCGTTGCCACCAGATATTCCCGCAACAAAATTGCGGTGATGATCGAAACGCCGGCCAGTAGATCCGACCCGAATTCGCGTCTCACCAGTTTTTTCAGCAGCACCCAAACCAGCGGGACGCCACCAATCAGCAACGCTGCAAAAAGCGGAATGTCGCCATACGGGGAAGGGAAGTGCACTGCGAACTTCAGAAGGAGATGCAACAGTATTGCAAGAAGCGTGAATCCGGCGATGTATGTCTCTTTGGTAGGAGCAAAACCCGGCTTGCTTGCAGCCGTCATTACCTACTCTTATCGCACCGCCGACGCACCACGTCAAACCTGCAACTTTACTGCAACTGGCCAATCGTCGCGGTAACTACACCGTTTTGTCTTTGGAGTAGCACAGCGGCTCCAGATTGCACTCCACGCATTTCGGTTTGCGCGCCACGCAAACCCGCCGTCCGTGCCAGATCAGTTGGTGCGAAAAGGAGATCCACTTTTCCTTGGGGATGATCTTCAGCAAATCCTCTTCCACTTTTTTTGGTTCTTCGTGACGCGTCAGGTCCAGTCGCCGCGATAGCCGCAAAACGTGCGTATCCACTACGACTCCGCTGGCCAGTCCATATGCCGTTCCCAACACCACATTCCCCGTTTTCCGCGCCACGCCCGGCAGAGTCAGAATCTCATCCATGGTGCGCGGCACCTGCCCGCCAAACTGTTCAACAATCGCTCTGCTAGCGCCCATGATCGATTTCGTTTTGTTTCGGAAAAATCCAGTCGGCCGAATTTCCTTCTCCAATTCGCTGGGCGTCGCGTAAGCAAACGCCTCTGGCGACGTATATTTCTTGAACAGCGACTCCGTCACCTGATTCACCCGCACGTCGGTACACTGCGCCGACAAAATCGTCGAGACCAACAGCTGAAACGGACTTTCATGTTTCAGTTCACAAGTAGCGTTGGGATACGCCTCATCCAGCTTCGCCAGAATCGCCGCCACGCGCTTGGGGGCTGTGCCCTTCGGAGTTTTTCCAGACGCATTCACTTTCGCCATCGCTCCGGCTTTCTTCGCAGCGCCAGCTTTCCCACTCACCTTTTTCTTCGTCCCGACCTTTTTTGCAGCCATGCCTGCCTTCTTCTCGAGTCTCTTCCCGCCAATTATCGCAGCACCTCGATCAATCGCCGAAACGCCTTCCCACGATGGCTATGCGTATTCTTTGCTTCGCCGCTGAGTTCCGCAAATGTCCCGCCAAGGTCCGGGAAAAAAAACACCGGATCATATCCGAAGCCGCCGCCTCCCTTAGGTTCCTTGACGATTTCGCCTTCCACTTTTTCCGAAACCACCGCCAGCACGTAGTTTTTTCGCGCCGCCGCAATCACGCACACAAAATGCGCCGATCTCCTCGATCCTTCCAGCCCACTCATTTCCTGCAACAATTTCGCAATCCGTTGTTCGTTACTCGCTCCGGGGCCGGCATAGCGAGCCGAAAGCACCCCAGGTGCCCCGTTCAACGCCGGCACCACCAATCCAGAATCGTCCGCGAACACCAAATCGTCGCTGCTCCGTGCGTAGTAGAGCGCTTTCCCCGCAGCATTCTCCGCAAAAGTAGGCGCCCCTTCCTCAAACTCCGGCACGCCACCGTACTCCGGAAGCAGTTCCAGTTCCCACATGCAACCCACACTCTGCGCTAGTTCTCGATACTCGTGTAATTTTCCTGGATTCCCCGAAGCGAGGTACAGACGCTTCTGCGCGGCCGCAGCCTGACTCATCTTCCCGTACCCAAAAATTTGGCAGGCAACACCGCGCGCTGCTCCTCGTTCAGCCGCCGAATCCCCGCGGCTGCCAGCGCCAGCAAATCCTGCATCTCGGCACCCGCGAACGGCCGCCCCTCCGCCGTCGCCTGAATCTCCACGAAGTCGCCACTCCCGGTCATCACCACATTCATATCCACGTCCGCCCGCGAATCTTCCTCGTAACAAAGGTCCAGCAGCGGCACATCATCCACGATGCCCACACTCGTCGCTGCCACCGTATCAATCAGCGGCGAGCGCTTCAGAATCCCAGACACCACCAGTCGTTCCATCGCCAACGCCAGCGCCACATACGCTCCGGTAATAGAGGCTGTCCGCGTCCCGCCATCCGCTTCGATCACGTCGCAATCAATCCACACCGTGCGTTCCCCAAGCTTCGTCTGATCCGTCACCGCCCGCAACGACCTGCCAATCAGCCGCTGAATTTCCTGAGTGCGCCCGGTCTGCTTGCCCCGTGTGGCCTCGCGCGGCGTTCGCTCTTCCGTGGCGCGTGGCAACATACCGTATTCGCTAGTCACCCAGCCCTTTCCCGCGCCCTTCAGAAATCCCGGCACGCCATCGTCTACCGTCGCCGTGCAGATCACCCGGGTCTTTCCCAGTTCAATTAACACGCTACCTTCCGCCTGGGAAATGAAATCGGGCGTAATCTTCAGCGGCCGTATTTGATCCTTGTTACGCCCGTCGCTTCTCATAGTTTCCCCCGCATGGATTTTGCGCTGCTGCGTCGGGTCTTCGCCCAACGAAGAGCTATAGATACTACCTTTTTACGGTAGAACTGGCTGGATCTTTCGCCACGACCGCCGCGGCTTTGTTCGCCGGAACCGCCGGAACCGGAACGCTAGAAGACGCCGCAGCGAGTGGCGCCATTGTCCCGGCCTTGGTATTTACACGAAACGTTTGCGTCAAGTCGATGTGCCCGGCCAGCGTATCGACTTCCTGACCGTGTATCAGGATTTTCAGCCGCGTCACCTGCGGCACGTCCGCTTCGAGCGTCCGCGCGATTGAATCCACAGCCCGCTGCTCGCTCTGTATGCCCGACGGAATTGAGGTCGCCATCGCTTCCGAGAAATCCGCAATGCCCGTTCCATCCGGCAAAATGTAAAACGCCAATAGCGCCGCCTCGGGAGGCAGCGTCCGTGCATCCGGGTTCACAGGCCCAGCCAGCAACGTGTTAATGACCTGCCTGGCGCGCAGCACCGGATCCTTAGCTAATGGCAACTCAATCGTTACCGGTGTCAACGTTCCGTCCCCCGCATTCGAGCCCCAGAACATCTTCACTTTGGTCATCGTCTCGCCGCTCGATGGCGCCGCCGCAGGCAGCAACTCGCGCCGGGCCTGCTCAGCGGTTTTTTCCGTAAGCTGCGCAGCACTATCCACGCGCTTGCGCAGAGCAGGGAAGTACAGCGCCGCCGCGACCACCGCCACAAGCAGGATCCCGCCTACCCAAAGGTGCCACCGCGCGATCATGGCTGACCAACTCCCGCTGGCGTCGGGAATGACGGAATTACATACGTTGGCCTAAACGCCACCACCCCGCGCGCGATCGATTCCGCCACGCCGGGAATCATCCGGTCCAGTTCCGCCCGCTCGGCCACCGACACGCTCGAAATTTCGACCGCAATCGCCGGCGCCGCGGTCGTACGTAGCTGACGCACTGGCGCCACCTGCACGGTGCTCGGCGACCCTTTGAATCGTTTCGCAAATTCCACTTGTACAGAGTCTCCCAGCTTGCGGCTCAACTCCTGAAATGGCCCCTGCGCCCGGTCCCACGGAATCAGTCCCGTCATGTCCGCCGTCGATGGCGGAATCTCTGGAACCACGTAAACCCGCGCCGTCCCTGCCAGCCCCGTCGAACCAATGTGGAGCGTAATAAAAATTGCGCCCCTCTGCGCGTTGGCTCTTGCCGAGCGATCGTCGAACGAGGGATTCTCGTTACCGTCCCGGGTAGTCAGCACCTGCAGCCCCTGCGCTTCCAGCGCCCGCCGGATTGCCGCCGTGAATTGCAGCACCACGTCGCTTTCGTGAATGCCTTCCGTGCCCCGCGCGCCCAGGTCCGTCCCTCCATGCGCCGGGTCCAACACCACGATGTTTAGCCCCACCGGATGCGGCGCGGGCACCGGATAGCTTTGCCCTGGATTTTGTTGCTGGCTTTGCGCCGGGTTTTGCGCTGGTGCAGTTGCCGGTGGATTTTGCGGCGTCGGCTGCGGCGTTGTGCCCTTGGGCGTCGCCCAAGGGGGGCGATTCTGCGAGATCACCGGGATAGCTTGCACTGTGGCCGCAATCACGACCGCGAGCACCGCAGCAATTTTCCAGGAAGAGGGGACGCGCACAGCAAAGTTTCTCACGCTGAGCAGAATACCAAATCTAACGCCCTCGCTGTGTGACCATACCAACCAACCGCGACCTAAAGAAAAATGCCCGGCTCGTCGCGCCAGCGCGAGCCAGGCATTTTCAATCCGTCCAATCCTACAAACTCAGCGCCCAGAAAACTCAGGCCGCCGCTTTCGCCGCCTCGGAAGCCGCTTCCGCGGCATACTTCGCCCTCATCGGCCGCGTCGCATAATACATTGCGAAGCCCGCCAGCACGATGAACAGCCCAAACACCAGCCCATTCATCCCCAGCATCGTCTCGCTTTCGCTCTCCACCATCGCCAGAATCAGCAGTGCGAGCGGCACCAAGCCGCAGGTCACCGCCCCAGCCATTCCTCCCGGCACCCGAAACGTCCGTCGCAATTCCGGCTCGCGTATCCGCAGCACCACCAGCGTCACAAACTCCAACATCAAGCTCGCCCCATAAAGCATGATGTCCAGCGTGACCAGCCGCTTGAATCCCAAACCCAGGCACAACGCCCAGCCCGCCGCACAAACCAGAATAGCCACCCATGGCGTTTCGTTCGCCCTCGTCACCTTGCCGAACACCTTCGGCAGCATTCCATCCTTGGCCATCGCCAGAGGCAACCGCGAATAGCTCATCACCAGCGCGTTAAACATGCCGAAGGCGCTCATCATTCCGCCAATCGTGACGAAAAACCGCAGCCACTCGAAGCCCATCACCTTTCCGCCAAGCTGCCCCGCGATCGACGCCCACGAGCCATCCTCCGCAAAGGCCGACGCCGGAATCCCGGTCAAATAAACCGCGATGAAAGGCAACACATATGTCAGCGATACCAGCACCACCGCCGCAATCATCGCCTTGGGATACGTTCTCTGTGGCCGCTCCACCTCTTGCGCGATGGTTGACGCGTTGTCCCAGCCCATGTAATTCCACATCGCCACCAGCACTGCGCCCAGTAATCCCACACTGACGCCCGCGGAAGCTGCATGCGGCGCGGCAAACGAACCCGCCTTCATCGGAGACAGCAGCACGATCAGCCCAAACGGCAGCGACAGCAAAAAGAACAGCCAAAGCGATGTGATCCCGACTACGCGGATACCCGCTAGGTTCAACGCCGCGCAGGTCGCCACCACAAACAACCCCGCGTAAATCCCGTGATTGCCCACGCCAAACCACGGCGCCATCTGCTTCAGGTAAAACACGAATAGCGTCGGGTAAATCGCCATATCAAAGATGCTCGCGGCCAGCGACAGCCACGCTTCCTGAAATCCCCAGAAGTTACCCAGACCTCTGCGCACCCAGGCGTAGTAGCCGCCTTCCTGCGGCAAGGCGCTCGACAGTTCGCCAATCATGAACGCCGTCGGCAAGCACCACAGCACCGGCAGAAACAGCAGCACCAATAACCCTCGGCCGTAACCGGCGCCAGAGATGATCGCTTCCGTTCCATAGGTGCCCCCGGACACCATGAAGAACGTCGCGGCAACAAGCGGCCAGAGCGTCAATTTTGCGACTCTCTTTTTCGCTGATGGAATTACTTGGGAGGGAATTTGTGCGGGGAGTGATATGGTGCTCAATTTTTTTCTCTCATCCTCCAGAAGTGACTCTCGCTTTCAAAAAACTGCGAAGCAAGGTCACTTTCGAAGAATACAATCTCTGCACTCGCATGCAAGAAAAAAATGCACCTCGCTGCATATTTTTTCAAAGCTGCACCTGAACTTGCGTACGGGTACTTTGCCCGATGCGTTTGCTACTGTCGTCACGACACTGCGCTACGCAGCTTCACCGATGCGCCGAACTCTTTCGCAGCATCCGCCAGCACCACAAGCAGCACCGCGCAGCACTTACGATTTCCGCCGCTGCCCGTCCAACCTCTCAGCTGTGCTAAACTCCGCTGTCTCGCACTCATACTTAATTTCATAAGGTGACTCCGCATGAAGCTACGCTTTGCTGTGCTCTCGCTCGTTCTGGGGCTGACCAGTTCCTTGGCCCGCGCCCAGCAAGCCCCCGCACCGCGCCTCATCACCATCGACGACCTCTTCCAGTTTCGCGAAGTGCACGACGCGCAAATCTCTCCCGACGGCCAATTCGTGGCCTACACCGTCACCTCCACGCTCCTCAAGGACGACAAAACCGAAACTCGCATCTGGATGGTGCCCACCGCCGGAGGCGAAGCCATCCCGCTCACTGCCGAAGGCTCGTCTGCCGAGCATCCACGCTGGTCTCCCGACGGAAGATTCCTCGCCTTCCTCTCCGAGCGTAAGGATCCCAAAGGCGAAGAAGAAAAGACCCAGGTGTATGTGCTGAATCGCATGGGCGGTGAAGCGCAGCGCCTTACCGAAACGGCTCAGAGTGTCGACGACTTCGCCTGGTCGCCGGACGGCACTCGCCTGGTGCTCATCCTCCGCGATCCCACGCCCGAGGAACTTGAAGCCGTTACCAAAAAGTCCAAAGACGATGACGGCGATGACAAAGACACCGCCTCCAAAAAATCCAAGGCCCAGCGCCCCTGGGTCATTGATCGCCTGGTCTTTAAGGAAGACACCGTCGGCTACCTTGATCGTCGCCGCACCCACCTCTACGTTTTCGAAGTCGCCTCCAGGGCGCTCACCCAAGTGACTTCCGGCGACTATGACGACTCTGAGCCTGCCTGGTCTCCGGACGGCAAGTCCCTTGCGTTCGCCAGTAATCGTTCCAAGCCCGATCCTGACGCCACCTACGACTGGGATATTTGGGTCGTTCCGGCCGACAACGCCGACAAAGGCGCGCATCTCACCCAAGTCACCACCAATCCTGGCGGAGATCGCACCCCGGCTTGGTCTCCGGATGGCAAGTGGATCGTCTATTCCACCCAACTCGATCCCAAACTCTTCGAATACTCCACCAAGCACATTGCCGTGAGCCCCTCCGCGGGCGGAGAAGCCAAAGTCCTCACCCGCACCTTGGACCGAACCTCTACCGATCCCCGCTTCGCTGTGGACGGCAAGTCGATCTACTTTGTGGTCGACGACAACGGGACCCAGAACCTCGCCCAAGTCTCCATTGCCGACGGAAAAATCTCCCGCCCCGTTGCTGGACGCCTCATGTTCGAAAGTTTTTCCATGGCTAAAGATGGAGCGTTAGCCGGTGTTCTCTCCACCATGGATCGGCCGCACGAAGTCTTCTTGCTGAGCGCCGACAAGCAAACGCGCCTCACGCACACCAACGACGCATGGCTGGCCCAGTTCAAGCTTTCCCCCGGCGAATACGTCTCCTTCAAATCGAAAGACGGCACTATCGTTCACGGCTACCTTTACAAGCCCGTCGATTACGTCGTCGGCAAGAAATATCCCACCATCGTCCGTCCGCACGGCGGACCCGTGTGGGCCTACTACGCGGAGTTTCAAGACTTGGCGCAACTCTTCGCCGCCAATGGCTATGCGGTTCTTTTCCCGAACCCGCGCGGCTCCTCCGGCTATGGGGAGGACTATTGCAAAGCGATCTTTGCCGATTGGGGCAACAAGGATTATCAGGACGATATGGCCATGGTCGACTACGCCATCGCCCAGGGAATTGCTGACCCGGAAAAACTCGGCGTTGGCGGCTGGTCCTACGGCGGCATCTCCACCGACTTCATCATTGGCCAAACCAACCGCTTCAAGGCCGCAATTTCCGGAGCCGGCGCCGCCGAATTCACCACCATGTGGGGACACGATCAGTACGAACGCGACTACGTAGCCGAGTTGGGTTTCCCGTGGGAGAATCGCGAGAAGTGGGACCGTGTCGCTCCCTTCTATAAGGTCAAAAATATCCTCACGCCCACTCTCTTCGTCGGTGGCTCCATCGACTGGAACGTCCCTATCCTTGGCGGCGAGCAGATGTATGAATCGCTCAAGGCCCTCGGCCGCCAGACCGAACTGGTCGTCTATCCCGGCGAATACCACGAGTTCAAGACGCCTTCGCACATCAAGGATCTTCACGAACGCTACCTCGCCTGGTATGCCCACTACGTCAAAGCTGACGGCACCCCGGCGCGTCCCGCCGAGAAGCCCGCCAACGAATCGAAAATAGCCAAGCAGTAGTCACGCGCCAACCAAAAACAAAAAAAGGGCCGCCTCCACCATGGAGTGCGGCCCTTTTCTTTCGTATGGCTTATTCCTGTCTGACTTATTTCCCGATCTTCTGCCCGATGATTTGCCCGGACACAATGATCTCCACCCGCCGGTTCTTCTGACGTCCCGCCGCCGAACTGTTGTCCGCCACCGGATTGTCCTGTCCCATGCCGATCGCGGTGATCGTGTCTGCCGCAAGTCCCTGCGCAATCAGGAACTCGCGAACAGTATCAGCGCGCTCCTGCGAGAGCTTCTGGTTAAACTCCGGCGTTCCGGTCGTGTCCGTATGTCCCTCGATGCC